>PDWI01001484.1_pt1 | contig 37008 bp, 31 predicted proteins | sample 1430891 | NCBI WGS metagenome assembly PDWI01 (sample SAMN01162508, study PRJNA174530) | Oral metagenome, whole genome shotgun sequencing project. | biome: Marine environment; feature: Marine mammal; material: Swab sample of the gingival sulcus; isolation source: swab sample of gingival sulcus... | reverse complement strand
AATTGCAGATGGCGATCACGGCGAAGCCTACTATCAGGCGCCCATTGAAAAGGTCTACTTTACAAATGGCAAATACGGTTTGGGCTACCGCGATCACGACCAAATTATCGTCTGTAGTCATTTTAAAGGGCATGCCATGGCCGGTTTTGGCGGTGCAATAAAGCAGCTTTCAATGGGCTTTGCCTCGCGTGGCGGTAAAATGGCACAGCACGCCAAACTGGTGCCGGCAGTTAAAGACGCTAAATGTGTTTCGTGCGGCGCTTGTATTAAGGCTTGTGATGTACATGCCATTGTCATGAATCAGACGGCACAGATTAATGATCAGTTGTGTATCGGCTGCGCCGGTTGTATTGCCATTTGCCCAGTGGGCGCCATTCGCAATGATTGGGCGGCTGCTAATTTTAAAGAAAAAGTAGCCGAATACGCCTATGGTGCGCAGCGTGGTAAAGCCTTTATTTATCTTAATTTTTTAATGAATATAACAAAAGATTGTGACTGTGTTGGCCAACCACAAACGCCGTTAACTAAAGATGTTGGCGTGTTGATTAGTAGCGACCCAGTGGCAATTGACAAGGCCTGTTACGATTTATTGGCAAAGTCGCATGGCGAGGCACTATTTTCGGCTGGCTTAACACAAATTAATCATGCTAAGCGCATCGGTTTTGGCGATGCCGACTACCAGTTGATAAAACTATAAACTATAAACGAGGAGGTTGCTTTGAATAAAGCTGTAGTTCTAGGTGTAAACTACTTTATAGGCTTGGGGGTATGCCGGCGCTTAGGCGTAAAGGGTGTGCATGTTGTGGCCTGTGATTATGACCAAAATGCCTATGGGTTTAAATCAAAATATATTAAAGAAAAACTAATTACACCACACTATCGCGATGAAAGTGCCGCATTTGTCGACTTTTTGGTCAACTATGCAAAACAGCAAGCGGAAAAGCCGGTGCTACTGCCCTGTGCCGACCCCTATGTTGAAGTGGTCGACGCCAATCGCGATTGCTTAAGTCAGTATTTCTTATTGCCGTCAATGCCACAGGGCTTGCAGACGTCGCTGCTTGAAAAAGGGCCATTAGCCGATTACTGCCGTAAACACAATGTGTTGATACCTGAAACAATTTTGACGACAGAAGACAATTTAATTGAACGAGTTGAAGCTGAAATCGGTTACCCTTGCATTATTAAGCCAGTTAATTCATACGACTTTGTCGCCAAGTTTCGCCATAAAATGTTTTATATCAATAATCGCGAAGCGCTTTTAGCAGCGATAGCGCGCGCTGACGAGGCAGGTCTTGCCGTCTTTGTGCAGCGCATTGTGCGCGGCTTTGACGACTGCATGTACACCTATGACGCCTATCTCAACGAACAAAGCGTGGTAACGCATTGGGCGACTTGTCAAAAATTTCGCCAGTTTCCAATTAATTTTGGGGCATCGGTTTATACCAAGCAGCGCGTTGTGCCCGAACTACATGCCATTGGTGCACCGTTTTTAGAGGCGGTCGGCTACAAGGGCTTTGCCGAAATCGAATTTAAAAAAGACGCTGAATCGGGCAAGTTCTATTTGATAGAGATTAATACTAGATATACGACACTAGATGTTTTAATTAATAAATGTGGCATTAATATGCCCTATGTCACTTATCGCGAACTGGTCGGCGCCCCACTGCCGCCAGCGCATTTAACTAAAAACAGCGAGCGCTTTTTCTGGTATGCCTACGAAGACATATTGGCAGTTCGCGAATACATTAAAGCGGGGCAACTGACTACTGGCCAAGTGCTTAAATCATATCTCAATAAAAAGGCGCATGCCATTTGGGACAACAAAGACCCCAAACCGTACTTTGCCTTCGTTAAGCAAGTGCTTGGCAAAATGAAGAAACGAGCAGGGCGAAAATCATGATTCTAAAAGATCTATTAGTTGACATTGACATACTAGAAGTGCGTGGTCAACTGCCAACCAGTGTGGCGGCGTTGGCAAACGATTCGCGCCAGGTTACTGCTGAAAGTTGCTTTATTTGTATTAGCGGTTATCGGGTTGATGGGCATGATTATTTGGCAGAAGCACATAAAAAGGGCGCAACTGTTGCGCTGGTCAACCACTTTGTTGATGTCGACATACCACAAATAAAAGTTGCTGATAGTCGCTTTGCTATGGCGGCAATGGCGCATCGCTTTTATCATGAGCCGTCTGAGCAGCTATTTTTAGTTGGTATTACGGCAACAAATGGCAAGACCAGTACGTCGTTTATGGTCGATCAAATTTTCAAGCAAGCCGCATTTGAACGCGCAATTATTGGTACTGTTAAAACAGAATTTAAGGGTTTTGTCGACCCATCGATACTGACGACGCCTGAATCATTAACCTTGCAACAGTATTTTAGTCAGATGAACCAAGTGGGCGTTAGCCACTGTACCATGGAAGTATCATCGTCGGGACTAGAATTAAAGCGTGTTGCAATGGCCGATTTTGACGTCGTGACACTCAATAATATTAGCCACGAACACATCGATCAGCACGGTTCGTTCGAGGCCTATGTCAATTTTAAAAAGTCGTTAATCCTAAATGCCAAGCCGTCGGCTTGGGCAATACTCAACCTTGATGATGCGGTATCAAAATCATTGATAACAGAGACTAAAGCCAATGTTTTAACCTATGGTTATGAAGATAACAGTGGTGATTTAAGCATTGAAGCACTCGATTTATCAACTGGCATGGCAGAAATGACAGTTTCGCTCAATCGTGCAATTGAAACGCAGTTTGGCAAAGTGCTGCCTACGACTTATCATTTAGAATTAAATGTCGCTGGCTTTAATTCGGTAATGAACGGTTTGGTAGCGCTAGCGGTTGGCGTTGTCAGTGGCGTTTCGAAACAAAATATTGAACGTGGCTTGTCAAATTATAGAGGGGTTGAGCGTCGTTTTCAAATTGTGTACGACGGCGCTTACAAAATTGTCGACGATCACTTTGCCAATGCCGGTAATATCGATGTTACGTTTAAGACACTAAGTTTAATGCATTACCAAAAAATTGTCTTTGTCTATGCGATTCGCGGTAACAGAGGGGTGACAACTAACGGCCAAAATGCCGAACGCATTGTCTACTGGGCAAAAAAATTAAATATCGATTGGGTTTATGCTACGCTCAGTAAACAACATGTCACTTGGAAAGACAGTGTGTCAGACGATGAAATTAAAGTATTTTCAGAGACGCTTAATCAAGCGGGGCTCAAATACTCAATAGATGATGATTTAAGCACGACGATTCGTAAAGCCTTAGCTGAGGCTGAGCCGGGTGACATTGTATTGTTGGCTGGTTGCCAAGGTATGGACTGCGGCGCACACGTTGCGTTAAATACATTATATCAACAAAACAACTCTATAGATTGGCAGAAACACTTTCAACCAATTGTCGATCGCGTTTGCTGCGAAGGAGAGACATTATGCGAGAAACAGTAATTGGCGTTATCGGGGGTATGGGTCCGGCTGCAACGGCCAAGTTTTATATGGACTTAGTTGCGCGCACACCCGCTCAAAATGATCAAGATCACTATCACGTTATTATCGATAGCAATGTTAAAATACCAGACCGAACAGGCTTTGTTTACGGCAATGCTGAATCGCCATTGCCAGAAATGATAAATACGGCGAAGCGGCTGGCTGCCGCCGGGGTTACGGTTGGCTGTATACCCTGTATGACGGCGCACTATTTTTACGATGATTTAGCTAGCCAAGTTGATTACCCAATTATCAATGCGATGGCGACGGTCGCCAATCACATTGAGTTAAAATTTCCAAAAGTTGAGCGCGTCGGCATTTTATGTACCGATGGCACCAAAAAAATGAAATTGTTTAACAAGCATTTGTATTCGTTTGAAATACTTTATCCGTCAGGTGGCGTGCAAAAAAATGTTATGCAAGCCATCTACGGTGCTAATGGCATTAAGGCTGGTTATACAACAGGGCGTTCTTGTCAATTGTTGACGGCGGCCGCTGATAGCCTTATTGCAAGAGGGGCACAACTGATTATTGCCGGTTGTACTGAAGTACCATTGGCTTTAAAACAAGAACATGTCAGTGTGCCCTATATCAACGCGTTAGACACAGTTATTGAAAAACTGTTAACCTACCGTTAAAGGAGCAAATATGCACTTTAGAATTGCAATTGGTGGCATTCACATAGAATCGTCGACATTTACGCCCTATTTGTCGGGTGATGCCGATTTTACTATACGCCGCGGCGCTGAGCTGCTGGCGTTTTATCCCTTTTTAGAACAGTTTATTGACAAGGTCGAATTTGTTCCGCTCGTCAATGCCAGAGCACTGCCTGGCGGCGTCGTCAGTCGGCGATTTTACGATGCTTGGCATAAAGAATTTTTTGAACTACTGCAAGGCGCCATCGAACAAGCGCCAATTGATGGCATTTTGTTAGATATACACGGCGCAATGAGCGTAGAAGGCAGTGTAGATGCTGAGGGTGAATTAGCCGAAGCGCTAAGAACGTTTATAGGTGAGCGGCCGCTCATAGCCACCACAATGGACTTACATGGCAATGTGTCAGACAAGCTATTTGCCAATAGCGATTTGCTAACTTGTTATCGCACTGCGCCGCATATTGATGTGCAAGAAACCAAATTGCGTGCGTTGACGAATTTAGTGTTATGTTTAGAAGAAAAACGGCCAATAGTGCGTGCGAAAGTCGATATTCCGATATTGTTGTCAGGCGAAAAGACATCTACTGAAGTGCAGCCCGGCAAGCAGCTTTATCAGACGATTGACGACATTTGCCAGCTAGATGGTGTGATTGATGCCGCTATTTGGATGGGTTTTCCATGGGCTGACCAGGCACGTTGTCATGCTGCTGTTGTCGTCAGCGGTAACGATCAGCATGTAATCAGATTACAAGCGCGTCAATTAGCCGAAAAATTTTGGGCGCTACGCGACCAATTTGCCTTTGTTGGACCGACTGCAGATAGCGAAACAGCAGTTGCACAGGCTTTAAAATCGACAGTTAAACCATTTTTTATTTCTGATACGGGCGATAACCCAGGTGCCGGTGGAGCTGGTGATATGAATTTGTTATTAAAGTCATTTGTCGCTAGTAATAAAACAAAAGAGATTAACAAGAAAATTTTATTTGCTTCGTTATTTGACAGTGCGACCATCGCATTGCTTTATCGTCATCAATTAAGCGATAGAGTTACAATTCAGTTAGGTGGTAAAATCGACAAATCGTTTGGTGGTCCACTAACACTTGACGTTACAATAGAGCGCTTTTTTTCTGATAACGTGGCAGGCAAGTGTGCCATGGTGCGTTCTGACAATATTTATATTATCGTAACCGAAAACAGATATCAGTATGGCAGTAAGACGGCTTTTGAAAAAGCCGGTGTAAAATATTTTGCCGATTTTGATATTATTGTCGTTAAAATGGGTTATCTTGAACCTGATTTAAGCGCAGCTGCAAAGGGCTGGTTGATGGCACTGACAGCCGGAGCGGTCAATCAAGATATCGTCAACGTTAGTTATCAAGAGTTAATGCGACCGCTATATCCATTTGATGTCAACTTTAAGGCAAATTTGGCGGTTAAATTACGCGTTAGGAACTTTTAGCCGTAAAGGATTTTTTATGATTGATAAAATTTTTCATATATTAATTTTAGCAATGACGCCAGTATCAGAATTGCGTGGCGCTATACCATATGGTGTTATAAATGGATTACCTCTAATAGAGGTGGCGTTGATTGCTGTTTTGGGCAATATGCTGATCGTGCCAGTTTTACTATTAATTACCGAACCACTATTTACTTATTTAAAAACGTTTAGCAAATTGCGTCATTGGGTTGAAAAATATGAAAATCGAGCAGCGCGCAAGGTGGCAAATTATCGCAAATATCGCTTTTTAGGACTTGTTCTATTGGTCGGTATTCCGATACCAACGACTGGTGTTTACACTGGTGTGATTGCATCGCGTGTGCTCAATATGAACTTTAAAACGGCCCTATTTGCCAATTGGTTAGGCGTTATGATGAGCGGTACAATCGTTACATTGATAACAGCGGGCATTATTCACTTTTAACTTAGACGGTGCTAGTGTTAAATCAGTAAGGGACTTATTTCTTAATAATATGAATATGTCCTTTTTTATTGGATAAAATGTGATATTCAGCGTCACTCGCTTTAATAATTGCCTGTTTAAAATAACCCGATAGCAGTTTTTCAATGACGGCAATTCCATTGTGCCAAGTGCAATTTTCATGGATCACAGCATTGTCGTAATGATAAGTCATTTGTAAGTGAGGGGCATTATTTAGTTGAATTGGTCTGATTGTCACCTTTTTATAAGTAGCAATCGATTTTTTTGCAATATTAGATAGCGTTGCCGTTTGAAAGGTATCAGGTAAGATAATATTATTTACTGAATGTATCATAAATTCACCTCGTTGTTATTATATCATATTTCAGTTTTTATTGTGCTTTTAATAGTTTATACTTGAAATGTTGTATATTGTATACTATACTAATGATAGAGGTCCTGTATTTTGCGTGCAAAAAATATGACCAACTATGAATACTAGGAGGGAGAGTATGAACGGTAAGGTAATGAAGACAATGGATGGTAATACAGCCGCGGCGTATGTATCATATGCATTTACTGACGTAGCTGCTATTTACCCAATTACACCTTCTTCTAACATGGCCGAATTCGTCGATGAATGGGCGGCTCATGGGAAGAAGAACATCTTTGGTCAGACTGTCGAAGTATCTGAACTTCAGTCAGAGGGTGGCGCTTCTGGTGCAGTACACGGTTCACTACAAGGTGGCGCGTTGACGACGACGTATACCGCTTCACAAGGTTTACTATTAATGATTCCAAATATGTATAAAATGGCAGGCGAGCTCTTACCTGGCGTATTCCACGTATCGGCAAGAGCAGTGGCGTCACACGCGCTGTCTATTTTTGGTGATCATTCTGATGTTATGGCTGCAAGACAAACTGGGTTTGCAATGATTTCTTCAGCGTCTGTACAAGAGGTAATGGATTTAGGCGGCGTTGCCCACTTGTCGGCAATTAAGTCGAGCATTCCATTTTTACACTTTTTTGATGGTTTTAGAACATCGCATGAAATTCAAAAAGTTGAACAAATTGATTACAGTGTGTTTGAAAGTTTAGTCGATTTTGATGCCGTTAAGGCATTTAAGCAAAAGTCGCTTAATCCAGAGCATCCGGTAACGCGCGGCACAGCGCAAAACCCAGATATTTTCTTTCAGGCAAGAGAATCAGCTAATCAGTACTATCAGCGTGTGCCAGAAATTGTCAGCGACTACATGAACAAAATTAGTGAAATAACTGGCCGAGAATACAAGCCATTTGTTTACTATGGTGCTGCAGATGCTGAGCGCGTTATTTTTGCAATGGGTTCTGTTTGTGAAACAATTGAAGAAACGGTTGACTTTTTACAGGCAAAAGGTGAAAAAGTAGGATTGGTTAAAGTACATCTTTACAGACCATTTGTACCGCAATTAATGTTTGATGTTTTACCAAAGACGGTTAAACGCATTGCCGTATTAGATAGAACAAAAGAGCCGGGTGGCATTGGTGAACCGCTTTACTTAGATGTGCGTTCAGCCTTTTATGATTCCGAAATGGCACCTGAAATCGTCGGTGGTCGCTATGGCTTGGGTTCAAAAGATACAACGCCATCACAAATTAACGCCGTTTACGAAATGCTTAAAGGCGAACTTAAGAATAGCTTTACAATTGGCATTAACGATGACGTTACGCATTTATCACTTGAAATAAAAGAAAACATCGTCACCGAACCGGCTGGCACAGTGCGCTGTAAGTTCTGGGGACTCGGCTCTGACGGTACGGTTGGCGCTAACAAGTCGGCAATTAAAATCATCGGTGATAATACCGATAAATATGCTCAGGGCTATTTTGCCTATGACTCTAAAAAATCGGGTGGTGTTACCATTTCACACTTGCGTTTTGGTGACAATCCAATTCATTCGACTTACTTAATTGATGAAGCTGACTATATTGCCTGCCACAATCAATCATATGTCTATCAATACGACTTGCTAAAAGGCCTTAAAAAGGGCGGCACATTTGTATTTAATACAATATGGAATGAAGCTGAGTTAGATGCCAATTTACCAGCTTCAATGAAAAATTACATTGCCAATAACGACATTAAATTCTACACGATTAATGCGACAAAGATAGCTGAAGAAGTAGGTTTGGGTAACAGAATTAACATGGTTATGCAAGCAGCTTTCTTTGATCTCGCTGAGGTAATCGAAATTGATCAAGCGGTTAAACTTTTAAAAGAGGCAATCGTTAAAGCTTATGGCAAAAAAGGCGAAAATGTCGTTAAGATGAATCACGAAGCAGTTGATCGCGGTATTGAAAACTTGGTTGCAATTAAAGTGCCAGAAAGTTGGAAGACCGCTGAAGATGCACCTGTAGAAAAGAAAGAAGAACCCGAATTTATCAGCAAAATTTTACGCCCTATGGCGGCACAACGCGGTGACGAATTACCGGTTTCAGCTTTTGCTGACCGCGCTGACGGCACCTTTGAAAATGGTGCGGCAGCTTATGAAAAGCGCGCTATTGCCGTAAATGTACCAGAATGGTTATCCGAAAACTGTATTCAGTGTAACCAGTGTTCATTTGTTTGCCCACATGCTGCAATTCGTCCGTTCTTGTTAGATGAGAAAGAAGAAGGCGCTAAGCCGGAAACCTTTAACACATTAAAGGCAATGGGTAAAGGTTTTGATGATTTAACATATAAAATTCAAGTTTCTACTATGGACTGTACTGGTTGTGGCAACTGTGCTGATGTTTGCCCAGCTAAGACCAAAGCACTTGTCATGAGACCGATTGAAACGCAGTTGGAACAGCAAGTGCCTAACTGGAATTATGCCATGGAACTAGAAATTAAAGACGATAAAATGAGTAAGACAACGGTTAAAGGCAGCCAATTTGCGCAGCCATTGTTCGAATTTTCGGGCGCCTGTGCTGGCTGTGGTGAAACGCCATACATGAAGTTGATTACGCAGTTATTCGGCGACCATATGATGATCGCCAATGCAACAGGTTGTTCTTCAATTTGGGGTGGTTCAGCACCATCTACACCATACACCAAGAATTGCGAAGGCAAAGGTCCGGCTTGGGCGAATTCACTATTTGAAGATAATGCTGAATACGGTCTTGGCATGAAATTGGCCATTGACAAAGTACGTGAGAAACTACTTATGTTAATGCGAGAGATGATCACATTAAACGTTGATAAAGCGCCGTTTGAAGCATGGATTGCAGGTATTGATGATGCAACCACGTCAAAGGCTGCGACATTGCAAATTTTACCATTATTCGGTAAAGATTTAGGCGATGCTAGAGCTAATCAAATACTGTCAGAAATTGAAGACCTAAAAGACTATCTGATTCAGAAATCAGTTTGGATTATCGGTGGTGATGGTTGGGCCTATGACATCGGTTACGGTGGTTTAGACCATGCTTTGGCATCGGGCAAAAACATTAACGTTTTCGTATTTGACACAGAAGTTTATTCTAATACGGGTGGCCAGTCTTCTAAGTCGACACCAGTGGCAGCAACTGCTAAGTTTGCGGCAGCCGGTAAACGCGTCAAGAAAAAAGACCTCGGCTTAATGATGACGACCTACGGTTATATCTACGTTGCACAAGTTGCAATGGGGGCTGATAAAAACCATACGCTTAAAGCAATTAAAGAAGCCGAAAGCTATGATGGTCCTTCACTTGTCATCGCTTACGCACCATGTATTGCACATGGTATTAGCGCTGGAATGGGCAGAACGCAAAATCAAGAAAAAGAAGCTGTTTTATCAGGCTACTGGCACTTGTGGCGCTTTGACCCAAGGCTGGCAGAACAAGGTAAAAATCCATTTAGTTTAGACTCTAAAGCACCAAGCAAGAGCTTCCAAGAATTTTTACAATCAGAGGTAAGATATACGGCGTTGCAAAAATCTTTCCCAGATGTTGCACAAGCCCTATTTGACGAGGCAGAAGCACAGGCCAAGGCGCGTTATCAAAGCTATCTGAGAATGGCAGCAATGGAATATTAAAACTTGTGCGTCGGGTATGCAAAATGCTACCCGACGCATTTTTCAATAGTACCAATATTGTTGTTTAAAAGTTCTCAAATTTGTTGTAAAATATTTTGTAGTAGTTTTTTTGAGTAAAATGTTTTAATAGTGACATTTATATTGTTGAATTAATACATGTAAATCATCATTAACATACTGAGGGATATCATAAAATGATTAATAATTGTGACAATTTAAAAGAATGTCAAGAGATTTCTAGAAGCTTAATAGCCACTAATCCTGACTTAGCAATAAAAAAAATAATTGAAAATAAAAAAACTGATTATTATGCCAGTGACTTTGAATTTAGGATTAACACTGAAATTCAGCACATGACATGTGATAATTTTTTGCAAAATTATGACGCTGTGCTTGAACGTGGCAGTCTTATTTTAAATGAATTAGCTGCTAGCGATCACCCTCGCCTGTTGGCAGAAGTTTGTAGTGCGCTTGGCATTGCCTTTTTAGAGATGGACATGGTAGATGAGGTTGTTCACAGTTATAACAATGTTATTGCCATTGAAGAAGAAAATGGCAGAACGCATTTAACTAGCGTCGCCTATAATAACAATGGCACCATGTACTTTTATGTCAAAGATTATCAAAAAGCAATAGAGATGTTTAGAAAAGCACATGCCAATATGTTGATTGATCCAGATGACGAAAACAAAGCTATTTCGATTGAACTTCATATTTTATCGAGTTTAGTAATCTGTTATAGTTATTTAAATCAATTTGAGCAAGCTGGGAAGTCGCTATGTGATTTACAAAAACTACAGGGCAAAGCCAGTGAACCACTGACGTTTCGCATGATTGATTGTGCCTATATGGCTTATTACATGAACCTATCTAATTATGAAATGGGCAGGCGCTATTATGATAGGTTGACGACTCCGGATTCATGTCGCCGAGACCCCAATTTTGTTGTGCGTTTAGCTAACTCATTTTGTGATATTTGCCGTCGTCAAAAACTACCGTATGAAGCTTACATAGATACAGCTTTAAAGTTAAAAGACATTGATATTAAAAAGGGAAAACCTGATGAAGCAATTAAGTTAAGTATGACACTAATTGATTATTTTGAGTCGGTTGGCGATACGTCAGCGGCATTAGCATGTTATCGAAAATTAAAAAAATATGTTGAAAGGTCGCTTGATTTTTCAAATCGATTACGGCTTAAAGCAATTAAAGTACGTCAAGATCTTGAGCGCGCACGTGAAGAGAGTGCATCTTATAACCAAAAAAATAAAGAATTGAGTATAATCGCGCAAGAAGCCCTGTCGATGCGCAATAAACTGCAAGAAGCTTACAATCAAATAAATATGATTTCAATGCTCGGCAGTAAACTGACGACGGCAACGACATTCAACGATTTAATAAATGTTGCTAGTAAGATTATTTGCGATAAAATGGATGTGTCTGGCTTTGTTATTTTAACGGTTTCGGGAGATCATCAATACTTGACTTCAATGGCGGACAAAGATGAGCCAAGTTCCAGAATTAAAATTAGTATGCAAGACGTTAGCAGTTTGTTTGTCGAAAGTTATCTTCAAAATAAAATTATTGTTTGTTCAGAGGTCACAGAGGAAGTGCGCAATAAAGATGCAGTAGTATTCGATGGTTCGGTGATAGAATCAATAATCTTTATGCCTTTGTCGTATGAAAATCGAGTTATTGGCGTTCTTTCTGTTCAATCGATTAAAGAAAATGCCTACAGTAATGAAGAAGTAGAATTCCTCAAATTGATTTCTTCTTATCTTTCAATTGCGCTAAATAATGTTAAAAAGTCGCGTGTTTTAGTTGAAGAAATCATTTTGCACAAACAGACGCAGCAAGAACTTGAAAAAGTAAATTTATATCTCAAAAACTTATCTTCACTTGATGGGCTTACCAAAGTTAATAATCGACGCGCCTTTGATGAAGAATACAGTAAGCTAATCAAAAAAGCAGTGCTTGAAAATCAGCCGATTGCTGTTATTATGGCTGATATTGACTTCTTTAAAAAGTATAATGACCGCTATGGACACCTCAAAGGTGACGAGGCGTTAATAAAAGTAGCACAGAAGATCAATCAAGCCTTTTTGAATGGAAAATCGACATTTGCCAGATTTGGTGGCGAAGAGTTTATCGCTGTTACGGTTGGCTATGATGATGATTCAATACTTAATATATGTGAACAAATACGTTTATCAATTGCAAATATGTTAATTGAAAATGAAGACACCGATAATGGGTACCTAACGATTAGTATTGGCGCGGCTCAAATGACCAAAGTATCATCAGAAGTTAAGTCTAGATTAATGCGTAAAGCAGACGAAATGCTTTACAAAGCGAAAAAAGATGGTCGAAATCGTTCGGAAGTTTGTTTTATTAGTTAACTATCTGTTTTATTGTAAGGTGAGGCAATTCATGAATTATGGATATCGCGGAACTGAAAAAATATTAGAAGAAATTTTTACGTTGAGAGATACTAATCCTGCTGAAGCGCAAAGACGTATTAACGAGTTGCAAATGTCAGAAAAATATAGTTCTGATATATGTTTTCGTGTATTTGTTCACTGTCTTAAAAGCAATCTGTTATACAGTAAAAAAGAATACCGACTTGCTTTAGACGAAGCATTTTTTGCGCTTTCAATAGAGATTCCGGAAGACGAAAATTGGCTAAAGGCTTTTTGTTATAATATATTAGGTGATCTTTATGCGGTCTATCGATTGCTGAATTTGTCAAATGATATGTATTTAAATGCAGCTAGTCAAGGTGAAGTTAGTCATAATTGTGATTTCAGCGCATTGTTTTTCTACAAGATAGGTCGAAATTATACGAGGTTTGATGATTTTCTAATGGCAGAAGCTTACTTTATTAGGGCATTGCAGTCGCTTGACACCCTTTGTAGTTGCGTTTTTACCGTTAATTTAGAAAGTTTGATTATAGGACATTTGATCCTTACATTAACTGCGACGAACAATCGCGCCAAGTTACCTTACTATATTGAAAAAATGGAACTAATAGCTGCTGATGATATGAAATATAAATCGTTATTATATCATGATAAGCTAGCTTATTATGCAAGTTTTAATGACTTAAATATTCACGAAGTTTATACAACAGGGTGCGGTTGGTTCAGGTCGATCGGTGACGATGAGGCATATCTTGAATATTCATTCTCATATTATAAGTATCTATATGAACAAAAACATGACCTTCAATTGATTATTAAAGGCATCAGCGCTTGCCTGGAGCTTTTTAATGAAGAATGTGCGCATTTATTGCCGTCTTATATCAATCTTTTGAAAATACAGATTCAGTGTCAGTTGAGAAGTGGCAACAAAAGTGAAGCGATTAAAAACGCGCGCAAATACGCCGACATTTGGAAAAAGCGCAATGCAATACTAAATGCACAATCAAATGAAATACTAGGTGTGTTAAAGTCAAATTTTTTAACAAGGCATGAACGATTACTACTTCAAAGGAAAAATGAAGAAATCAATAATAATGCAAAGTGTTTAAATGATGCTTCAAACCGTTTGGCATTACTCAATGACATTGGTGAGAGAATCATAAGCAATTGTGACTTTAATATCATTGCTACCTATATTAAGAATTATTTAAAACAATGTATTGAAATCGATGCCGTAATGATTGGCATGTTGGATATCGACCATAAAAAGCTTGATATCCTAGCCAATAAAGAATTTGAAGATTATTTAGATTTATCGCCAATACTACTTGATGAAGCTTCAGGGTATATAAAGCAGTGTGTTGAAACTAAGCAAATCATATACATTAATAATTTTGATGTAAAAGCAAAAGAAGAACACGTATTAGATTATCAATTTTCTAAGCGTAGTTTTCTTACGCAATTATATTGTCCGATTATGTATGATGATAAAGTGATTGGTATTTACACATTAAAATCATTGCGAGCGAGTGCGTATGATTTTGCTAATTTTGCGTTGATAAAAGAATTAGCCATTTTTTTAGCCATTGCCATTGCTAATATCGAACGTAAGAATCGTCTTAATGTTGAACTTGAGGAAAAATCGAAGCTGGCGTCGCAATTGCAGTTGGCTAAAGAACAATTTGAACAATTAAAGAACCATGCTGAATTAACTAACAATGTCATTAAAGAAAAAGGGGCATTAGATGAATAGTACTGCGTATTATCAAAAAAAAATTAATGATGTGTATGCAGAGCACCCCGATTGTACAGAGCGCATTCGCATTCTCGAAAAGCGTTATAAAACGCGTCAAAATGATGAAAAACTAGTTGATTTATTAGTTCTTAGTGTTTCTTATTTTATGGCATCGCGCCTCGCAGAAGCACTTGAACATTTAATCATGATGATTAATTTAGCAGTCCGCTTAAAACATCCCGTTTTCTTGGTCTACGCTTACAATCTAATCGGCGCCATATACGATTATGCTGGGGCTGTTTGTTATAGTTTAGAAGCCTATTTGAGTGCTATTGAAGTTGCGCAACACCATCAATATGACCTTCTTTTAGAAATGGTGAACAACAATCTGGGCGAGTTGTTTTTGAAAGTTGACAACGCTGAACTGGCATGTTATTACTATAAAAAATCTTGTGAAAAATATATAGACGAAACAAATTCTGAAGCGTTTACCAATAAGCGATTAATGTACATGGGTAATTATATTAGGGGATTAGTTGCTGTTGATGATATAGATCAAGCAAAATATGTACTTGAACGCATAAAATTTGGGGCGCCGTATACTAAATTTCCGTTCAGTTGTCGTTTTGAAGTGCTTTATTATGATAAAATAAACGATCAAGCCGCACTACTCAAAGCATTTAGTGAAGGGGTTAATCATTATAATTTGTTAACTGATAAGTTGCCATTTATTGATTTAATGGTCGATTATGGCCTGGTTTTGCTAAGGCGCGATATGCCTTTGCATGAGGCGCTTCCTTGGCTGGAAAAAGCCCGTCAATTTGCCTCTGAACAGGGTTTGTACAATAAGTTGATCACGTTGACAGAAATCGTTGCTGAAGCGCAACTACAAATGGGGGACCTCGACAAAGCACTTGCCAGTTATGATAAATATGCAGAATTATGTAATCAAAATGTGCCTTTCAAAAAAAATATAATACTGGCATCTTCGCATTATCGTTTAGACATATCATTAAAAGACTATGAATTGATGCTGATTCATGAAAAAGACCTAAAACTCATGCAGTACGAAAACGAATTAAGCAAAATAACGAATCGCATCGAACTGGTTAAAAATCTTGGGTTACAGATGACTAAGATGACGGATATCAAAAAAATAGCAACGACTGTCTTTTCATACTTGAAATTTTTAATGCAGATTGATCTATTTTTCATCGTCATTCAAGATAAAGTTCATCGTTTATCGGATGTTTGTCTATATGTTGTCGAAGGGCGAGTCGTCGAAATTGAAGAAATACCGTTTGAGAAACCGGACAGTTTAGCTAGGCAGTGTTTTGTTGAACAAAAGACAATGTATATCGCCAATGCCACAAAAATGCTTGGCGTTGATGGAATAGCTAAAGGACACCGTTTCAAAGATGCTGGTTGGATTGAGTCAGCTGTTTTTACACCATTAATTTTTGATGAGGTACCGATAGGTGTGTTTTCTGTGCAGTCTTATAATATCGATCAGTATGATGAAAACGATCTTAAAATCATCAGTGAAATGGCGACGTTTATTTCAATTGCCGTCAATAGTTCCATTATTAACAAAAAATTAGAAGAAGAGAAAAATAATCGAATTGCTTGCCAATTAAAGCTAGAACCGCTTAATGAAGCGCTAAAGCGTACGCCTAATCTAAAGGATTAACGCATAGTAAACGGCTATGAAAATGCTGTTTGACGTTAGATATAGCTTCGTTAAGGCGTCGAGCAAAAAATAGGTGAGTGCGCCTATTTTTTTATGTGATTTTTTCGTGTATAATATAGGTAGTAGATTGATAAAAGTGAAGAATATAAAATGAAAAAAATATTACTAATGATAGTACTGATCATTGGCGTATTGAGTAGTGGCTGTCAGAGTGGCGGCGTTGAATCGCCGATTGATCTGATAAAAAAACCGCGTGTGCCAGGAGACCAGACGTTTCCACGTGAACAAATATATCGAGATATTCCGGTTGGAAGCAAATTAATTCGGCCGCTTAAATCAAATGATTTAAGTGCTATTAATTATATCGATTGGGATAAAGATGCGGTTAGAGAGATTTACGCTTTTTACAAAATAGCCACCAATAATAAAATTGGTGTTGTACTATTAAAAAAAGATAACGAAGGTTGGCAGACTTTAACGACAGTTGAAATGGCCGGTTCAGATATTGATTTTGCTAATTTTGTCGATTTTAATGGCGATGGGGTCAAAGATCTCATTATGGGGCTGTCGATGCCAGGTGAACTATTTGATGCGTTGGCGGTTTACGAGTGGCAAGATGGTAATTATGTCGAAATATACCGCGATGTTTACACGCACTTGACAGTAGAAGATATTGATGGTGATGATGTTGTTGATATTTTGTTGTTGCGTCTTGATAGAAACAAAGAAGCGATGGCCAGTTTAATATCCTATCGCATCGATGGGTTCAGAGCGTTAGATACAATTGATCTAGACGAATATATTATCGGTTATTACAATGTTGTGTTTGGCAAGGCGACCCCAGATATTACGGGCTTGTTTATCGATAAGCGATTAGGATCAAATTATACGACAAATATCATTGTTTATCGCAACGGACACTTAGAGCTCGCCTTTGACGAACAAATGACTGATCAGGCGCAATCACAACTTTTAAAATCGTATCAGATTGCTAGTCGTGATGTCAACGATGACGGCATTATTGAAATTGGCAATCGCATCGAATCACCATTACAAATCTTAAAGAGTACTGAAAATCCACTTTTTTTTGACACTTGGTATAAGTGGAATGGCGTTGATGGATTAGATTTAGTTTCAATGGTCTATGAAAACAAAAAAGATCGGTTTCGGTTAACCTTGCCACCGCGTTGGGCGAAAGCCGTAAATAATGGTCAATTGGTGTTGATACCGGCTAGGGAAGAAGCAGTTAACCGGTTTTTACATATATACTATAGTGTTGGCAACGATGAGTACTACAAGCTGTTGACGATAGAAAAATTGAAACGTGGTGATTATCAAAAAAAGATTAAGCGATTAGCTGATAATGACGTCACTTATTTTGAGTTGGCAAGTGTTGATCAGTTCAATTATGTTGCCTATTATCAAGAAAATACCAACACAATAGATAATGAATATCGCAGTGGTTATCAAGCGCTGTTCTTAACAGAAGCTGAATTGCATGCGTGTTTTCAAATGATTGAATAGGGGGGGCCATGGCTAAAATTTTAGTGTTAGAAGATGATGCTTCGATTAGAAAGTTAGTAAGAGTTAATTTAGAACGCGCTGATTTTGAGGTCATTGAAGCAGCACGCGGTGAAGAAGCGCTCGTGCTATTTAAAGATCACGCTGATATCGATATTGCTGTTCTCGATGTGATGCTTCCGACAATTAGTGGTTTTGATGTATGTCGTCGCATACGCGATAAAAATGCTATTGTTGGCATATTGATGTTAACCGCTAAGGGGCTAGAACAAGATAAAGTCTTAGGTCTTGACAGTGGCGCAGACGATTACATAACAAAACCTTTTTCACCGGCTGAACTGGTAGCGCGCGTCAAAGCGCTATATCGGCGCATTAGGGTCAATGAGGAAAAATATATTGAAGAAGTAATCGAAGATGGTGTGTTTAAGTTAAATGTCAATACTCGACAGTGTTTTAAAAGTGGCGAAGAAATTATTTTAACGCCAACTGAATTTTTATTGCTAAAGGTCTTTATCACCAGCAATAATGAAATATTAACGCGTGAAGCGTTGTTAAAAACTATTTGGGGCGAAAATTTTTATGGCGATTACAAAATTGTCGATGTCAACATCAGACGATTACGCCGCAAAATTGAGAACAATCCGTCCTCACCTGATTATATTGCAACAGCGTGGGGCAAAGGCTACAAATGGGTAGGCTAACAAACTATGAATAGAAGCATCCGAAACAGACTGATTTACACCTTTGTCATCATATTGTTTATTACCGTGTTCGCTTTTGAAATGGTCTTTACTTTTGGTTTAAATACTTATTATTATTCCAATATTGAACAGGTCTTAAAAGATAAACTTCAGACGACATTAGATATATATGAAACGTATTTGGGGTATGAATCGCTTAGTTATAAGGCAAAGTTTATTCTAGAAAATGAGACAGTTCCCGACTATGTTGAAGCACAAGTGCTAGACTTAGAGGGAAATGTTTTAGAGTCGACAGCCTATTACATCGACCGAGAAGTAGTTAGCAGTGAAGACTTTAGCAATGCAACTGCAGGTTCGGTCGCAAGCTGGCGTGGCCGCAATATCACTACAGGTGAACTGATTATGGCAGTGTCGGCGCCACTTTATCAAAGTGGTGCAATTAATGGCGTACTCAGGTACAGTACGTCAATTGAGGCGGTTAGCCAGCGCATTCAGGAATATTTAATTTATGCCTATTTAATCGGTTTTATTATATTAATTGGTGCGCTTTATCTAAGCACCTTGATGTCGAATCGCATTATTCGGCCAATCTATGAACTAAAAAATGTTGCTGACAGCATTGCTTCGGGTAATTTAGAGGCTAGAGCGCATGAATACGATCAAGATGAAATTGGTGAATTAGCTGAAACGATCAACTACATGGCGGAAGAAATCAATAAAACTGAAAATCTAAAAAACGACTTCATATCATCGATATCGCACGAATTACGTACGCCGCTTACATCTATCAAAGGCTGGAGCGAAACAATATTAACTGGTGACATCAACAATGTCGCTGAGACAAAATTGGGCTTAGAAATGATCTCGCGTGAATCCGATAGATTGTCTGGTCTGGTTGAGCATTTGTTAGATTTTTCTAAGCTAGAAGCAAATCGCATTCAGTTAGTATTGGCGGATTTTGATATTGTTGACTTGGTGTGGCGCGTCTTTAGACAATTATCGATTGATTTAAAGGCGCATAACATAAATTATCAAATTAAATGCGTCAAAAAAGAGCTGATTATTTACGGCGATAAAAATCGCCTGCGTCAAGTGTTGATTAATCTATTGGATAACGCCATCAAATACACACCTGATTACGGTAAAATTAGTTGTCATATTAAACAGCTTAGCGACGGCGTGGAAATACTTTTGGTCGATAATGGTGCTGGCATTGCAGCTGAACACTTAAAACATATTCAAGAACAGTTTTATAAAATTGACCCCAACAAACAGGGCAGTGGATTGGGCTTGGCGATTGCTAAACGCATCGTCGAATTACATGGCGGCGCACTAAAAATAGAAAGCCAGCTTGATAGAGGTACCACTGTAAACGTATTTTTGCCTGATAGGAGAGTGGATCTACTATGACGTATTTTAACCTTTCAACCGATATTGTCGATCGTACGGATTTAACGATCAATGAAAAAATGGCTTGTGTTGTGATGGCGCGTTATGCCAATCGCAAAGCTTTTGAAGGGCTATTGAGTACGGCTATCATTGCGCAAAAAATGGGCGTATCAGAGGCAGTTGCACAGCAGACAATTGATCAACTGGCTGAAAAAGGGTTGTTGATAGCGCAGTTTGATATCGCTTCAGTCAATCAACAACAAACACTTAATCAGGTGCCAACACCTACAATTAAAAATTCTGTTGATCCACTTGATGATTTAGCTGAAATCTTTGATGAAGTTGTCTCACGCGCTCAGCTCAGAATATTGTTTGGACTAGCTGGGCAAAATGCAGAAGTGCTCAAGCAAGCTTATTTTAAGGTGCACGCACAGTGCGACGAAAATATTATTGAGACACTGGCAGAATATTTACAGACAGGCGAATTGCCAAAAAATGATAGCAAAACAGAGGTAATTACACCAGAAAGTGACATTATTGCAGATCGACCGATCACAGATCAAGAGAGCGCTGCCCTATTTGAAGCACTTGAAGTGGACGAAGCAGTTGCAACAAGTGGCCGTCGTCTCAATAATCAGATTAACATGAACCGTGTAAAATCACTTTATAATGCAAATAAAAAAAGATAGCATTAACAACGAACGGGTTTTATGGTAAGATGGACTTGGCACTGTGTTTTAGCGTTTTAGTACGATAAAAAAGCTCATGTGATTAATAATATATATGATAGAGGGAAATATGAATAATTCGACAGAACAACTCATGACGGAAAATATACCAATTAAGCGCACGACGTTAACCTTTAATGAAGCGCTTGAGGCAGAATACAACACTTGGTCAATGACGACATTTTTACCAAAGATAAGAATCAGTTTATTAGCAGGGTTTGCTTTAGTTGTCTTTTTTGCAATTGTCGATTTTTTTATGCACGAAAAAACTTGGCAGTTATCGCTAACGCTCTATTTAACAGTTGGCTTGCCACTCATCGCTGTTGCATTAGGTGCGACTTTTATTGAAGCTGGGCGGCGCCATCTACGTTACATTATTTTGGCGCTATGTATTTTGTTGCCGTTATTACAGTTTGTCATTTTGTGGCAAATGCAGTCTAAACCAATTGAACTCGGCCTGAATAGCGCAATTATGCTCGGTATTTTATTTGCATATACCTTAGCTGTATTGGCAAATGATTTTTTGGTGTCAATCGTTGGTAATGCCGTAATCTACATGCTTACAATGGTGCGCATTGCAACAAATGTTCATATTTTATTTCAATGGCGCCTCATCTTGCTAACAGCATTATTTTTTATACTTCTACTAAGTGGCATTTCACTTTACTATCGCATTTACGCCAATAAGCGTTTATATTATTTAACAAAAGGCCAGTCACGCTTTGTCGACAAAGTTGCGCCAATGACAAAAAGTGATCCGGTTATTAAAAAAGTTGAATCGCCGATTAATAAAATGTTTTATGCTGTGTCTGATGTGATCATGTTTATTACGACAGAAGGTGATATTGCCTATGTTTCGCCATCTGTTAAAGAATTTATGGGTTATGAACCAGAAGAATTAATCGGCAAAAGAGCAATTACTTTGATGCCACCTGAAGTATATCGTGATTTTGAAAGTAAAGTGATACGTCTCTATAAAGACAAAAATATCGTGCAAGATGTCTTTTCGTTTCGGACAAAAGCTGGTTTGTTAAAGAGCGGTGAAATGCACGTGCGTGCCTACACCGACAACGCGCGCGGTGATGGTTATGTTGGTTCTACTCGTCCAATTTCTGAAGAAAAAATCAAACAAAAGGCAACTAGTGAAAAGCGCTTAAAGGATTTAACTGAAGAAAACGCCAGCTTAAAAAGTGATGTGCACGGCTTGACGTCAGAAATAGATACTTTGACCGAAAAATTAACGCTCGTCAATCGCGAACTAACTGCATCTGATAAAATTGGGCGCAAGGCCTTTAGTGCCTTGCTCTTTGAGTTGCTTGAAAGTTATAATACAGAATTGACGCCTAATATCGCAGAGCAACGCGATAAATTACAGCAATTAACCAAGAAATTTAACGATAAATCGATGGGTAAATACGACTTAAAGAATTACCTTGAAAACGCGCTAATCAATTTAAACGGTCAAACTGATGAATTAGCTTTTGCCACAAATTGTTATCAACTCTATCGCGGAATTGTCGATAATAATAAGAAAATTAATACAAAATTGTATAATATTTCTACACTTTTTGAAAAAACTGTGATAGAATTAAAGCGGTCATTTAGTCTGTCAGAACATATTATTAACATTGATTGTAGTGCTGAATTATCTTTGAACACAGACGAGCGGTTGTTTTCAAATATAGTTCGGTATCTTATTTTAAAGTCGTTAACGCAATCTTTTAAAAATATAAAAAAAGGTAGCGTAAAAGCTAAAGTTTTTCAATTTAATGCCGATTTAGTTATTGAGTACAAAGATAATGGGAAAGCGACAGAACACAGTGCATTCGAAACTTTTTTTGTGAAATGTTTACAAAAGAGTGGCTATGCAGTAACAGAGGAAACAGACTTGTTTTTTGACTATGTCAAATGCTGTTTTGATGGGGCGGTAAGCTCAAGAGTTGAAGATGGCAGCGAAATATTTGTGATCACATTGCCAAATTACAGCTTAACAGGTGAAAAAGATGACACTAAAACCAAAACAAATAATTGAAATGCAAAGGGCGATTGAACAGATTCACGGCGTTCACTCTTCAAAGCTGATTTTAAATGACGAAGGCGTCGTTGGAGAATGTCATATTTTAGCATCTGATCTGCGCCATCCAAAACAAATTTCTAAGGATGTTCAATCGGTTTTAGCGGCTACCTTTGAATACCGCATCGACCATCGAATCATCAGTGTTGCACAGTTAGAAAGTGATAGTATGTCCCGCGTTGTGCCACGTATTGTCTACAAGTCAGTCGATGTCGTCAAGCAAGGTCAAATGATGACGGCAACGGTAAACTGTAGTTTATATGACATGGATTACAAGGGCGAATTTTCGGGTGTTGCGACTAAAAATGGTGATTTTCGCGTGGTTGCTGAAGCTGTGCTCGAAGCAGTGCGTTGTCAATTAAAAGACGATGAACACATCGTTTTAGAAGGGTATCGTGTACAAGATGTCGGTTGGTTGACACTTGCTAACGTCGTGGTGACATTTGTGCGCGGCGATAAAGAGTATCCATTAGTTGGCACAGCGATCGTTGGGAACCATGCACATGACGCTTATGTAAAAGCTGTTTTTGATGCACTCAATAGAGTTTTATTTGTTAACTAGATAAAAATGACAACTGCATCTTTGTATTGAGATTCAATTGGCTATAAACAGTTGTTAGAAAATTGGAGGAAAATTATGAAGAACAAACTAATGCTTGTCGTTATGTCTCTTCTGGCACTTGCTTTAGCTGGTGGCGCAAATATGAGATGGGTATAATCATACCAAGTTGATGTAAAAAACAGCTAATGGTATCGGTTCTTATGATTTTGGTGTCGAATGAATAAAAAAAATTTTTTAGTATTCTACACGGCAATTGTCGTTTTTGGTCTTTTAATAATTTTAAGTGGCACAATTGTCTTGAGTAATGAAGTGCCAGCTGATTTTATCTGGTATACCATTTTAGCTATCGTTTTAGAAAGCCTTACATTGCGCATTCGAAATGAAAATATCTTTTCGTTGGGCTACGGGCTTTCTTTTTGTGTTTTAGTAATCTACAGGCCAGAAATCGCCGCTATTATTTCTGGTATTGGCGTCTTTTTTAGCATTATCGAAATCGAGGGTGAGTATCGCCATTTTCTCAACCAATCGTTTAAGAAGCATTTTTTTAATACTACAGTTGTGGTAATTGTCGTTTACTTAACGAGTCATTTTTATCGCTTTTTACATCGTCATTTGACGTTTTCAAGTTTATATATTGTCGGTGTTGACGTCGTCAATTACTGTTTGGCGATTGCGTTTTTTACATTTTTACAATTGCTGATTTTTGCAATTTTATTTTCAATTATCGAGCGTAAACACATAGCGACAACACTAAGAGAAAATACATGGATATTTCTCAATTTATTTACATTGGCACCAGTCGGATTTCTGATGATTATAACTCAGTTACAACTTGGTTTCTTTTATGTCTTATTATTTATTGCACCGCTTTTGGTTGCACGCTTTGTCTTTTCAAAGTACTTAGAGGCAAAACAAGCTACAATCGACATGATAGAAGCCTTGGCTCGTACCATTGAGATGAGAGACAAATATACGATTGGTCATTCTGACAGGGTTAGTCAATACGCTGCCAATTTGGCGCGCTTTATGAAATTATCTGAAACGTCAATAGAAAACATTAGGGTAGCCGGTATACTACATGATGTCGGCAAAACAGGCATCTCTGAAAAGGTATTAAATAAAGAAGGAAAGCTGACTCCAGAAGAATATGAAGAAATAAAAAAACATCCTTCGCTAGGATATGATATAATAAAAGATAATAAACTACTAGCAGTCTATGGAGCAGTTGTCAAACATCATCATGAACACTATAATGGCATGGGTTACCCTGAGGGGCTAAAGGGTGATGAAATACCAATTGAATCTGCAATTGTATCAGTGGTTGATGCCTTTGATGCGATGACGACAGATCGCCCATATCGTAATGCTTTTAGTGAAGAAAAAGCTCTGGCGATATTGCGCGATTTAGCAGGTGAACAGTTTAACCCGCAGGTAGTAGCTGCCTTTTTGGAAATGAAAAAAGCAGAATCAAGCGAGAACTAACGTGTTATTAGAAACCGTATTCATCTGTCTGATATTGTTGGCGCTAAGTTGCCGTCGACATCATTTTGATTTTTTGCCATTCGAATGGTTGATGCTATTATTTATTAGTTTTGTTGTTAAAATAGTGGCAGCACAACTGATAAGAGGTGCACAATTTCATTTAATAGACAGCTTAACAGTTTATATTCAAGTTGTTATTTACGCGAGCTTATTCGGATTTATTTTAATTAATATTAAACACTATAAAACGCTAATTGTAGTGGGGGCAGGCTTTTTATTAAATGCCATCGTTATTTTTATTAATAATGCGCGTATGCCGGTAGCGACAACGCTGGCACTAAATAACGGTTTTATGGCGTCATTAAAGCAATTAAATGATGGCTTTATATTTGGGCATCAGCCTTTAACGGCAGCAACTAAGTTGCCATTTTTAGCCGATATTATTAGCGTTATGTCACCTTATCCGCGTCCGCAGACACTGAGTATTGGTGATATTATAATTGATATTGGGTTGGTTTTATTGACACTAGAAATGATCATGCTAGCAAGAAAGGCAAATAAAAATGTGGATTGAAGCAATTGTAATCGGAATTATCATAAGTGTTTTACGCGGTGGTAGATTTACGAACTTAAGCAAATCTGAAATGCGCGGTGTGCTGATTTTAGTGATTGGGCTAATCATGCAGTTGATTCCCTTCTTTTTACATGCATTTAGCTTTATCAAGCAAAATGCAGCCGTCTTTTCGTTTATTGGGCTACTGTTTGCGCTTGTGTTTGTGCTGTTAAATATTAAATTACGGGGCATGATACTGGTATTCATTGGCACGTTGTTTAATGGCGTAGTGTTGCTGTTTCACAACTTCAAAATGCCAATTAAATTGTATAATGCAACAAGCGCAGGTTTTGCTCAAATGAAATTAAACATTTCTACTGGAGCTATTTCTAATTATGTGTTGATGTCTGATTCTACTCACATTACAAAATATCTCGGTAAACTGTGGTTAATGCCAGAATACTATCCCTTTAGTAAATTTTTTGGTGTTCCCGATATTATTATTGCCATTGGCATTATTTGGCTGTTACAGTCGGCACTTGAAAATAAGGTGACTAGCTACGGTCGACGCACATATTATCAAAATTACAATAGATAATCTGTTATCTAATAGACATAAAGAGGTGAAAAATGGGTATTCAATCTTGGATTTCCGATAAATTGTCAAAACGCGAAGTCGATAAGTTGATGAAGAACGTCAAGTTGATTGAAGATTATGAACCTGCCATGCAGGCGCTTGACGATGCAGCGCTTAGACAAAAAACCGATGAATTCAAAGCGCGCTTAGCAGCCGGTGAAACGCTTGACGATATCATGTATGAAGCCTTTTCAGTAGTGCGCGAAGCAGCCGTTAGAACACTTGGCATGCGGCATTATCCAGTGCAGTTATTGGGCGGTATTGTATTGCACCAAGGTCGTATTGCCGAAATGAAAACAGGAGAAGGTAAAACATTGGTAGCAACCTTACCAACCTATTTGAATGCGTTAACTGGCAACGGCGTACACGTCGTTACGGTCAACGACTATCTTGCGCAGCGTGACAAGATGTGGATGGGTAAAGTACACGAATTTTTAGGTTTAACCGTCGGTTGTATTACCAATGACGTACGTGGTGACGAACGCAAAACACAGTATCGTTGCGACATCACTTATGGCACTAATAACGAGTTTGGCTTTGATTATTTACGCGATAATATGGTTGTCGAACGCGACCAACGCGTACAAGGCATGCTCAATTATGCGATTATCGACGAAGTCGATTCAATTTTGGTTGATGAGGCCAGAACGCCGTTGATCATTTCAGGTAGTGGCAATAAATCGACCGATCTCTATCGCAAAGCTGATCAATTTGTGATGACCTTAAAGCGCGAAGATGATACCAGCATTGACGAAAAAGCTAAGTCGATCGTCTTAACTGATGAAGGCGGTGTCGTAAAAGCCGAGCGCTATTTTAATATTGAAAATCTGTCTGATCCTGATAATATGGAAATTCAACACCACATTAATCAGGCATTGCGCGCGCGTTTTTTGATGAAGCGCGATGTTGACTATGTCGTTAAAGATGGCGAAATATTGATTGTCGACGAATTTACTGGCCGCCTTATGAATGGTCGCCGCTATTCAAATGGCCTGCACCAGGCAATTGAGAGCAAAGAGGGTCTTGAAGTTAGAAAAGAATCTCAAACTTTAGCGACAATTACTTTGCAAAATTACTTTAGACAATATAATAAATTAGCTGGTATGACGGGTACGGCTAAAACTGAAGAAGACGAATTAAAGCATATTTACAATATGGATGTCGTCGAAGTGCCGACCAATAAACCAATTGCTAGAGACGACATGGACGATGTTATCTTTCGTTCAATTAAGGGCAAGTTTGAAGCTGTCGTCGACGAAATTGTCAAGCGCCATGAAACCGGGCAACCGATTTTAGTTGGTACAATAACGATTGAAGTGTCTGAGCTGCTCAGTAGTATGTTGAAAAAACGCGGCATAAAACACGAAGTGCTCAACGCTAAACAACACGAACGCGAGGCCGATATCGTCGCACAAGCTGGTCGCTTGGGTGCAGTTACGATTGCTACTAATATGGCGGGACGCGGTACCGATATCGTATTGGGCGGCAACCCCGATTTTATGGCAATGAAAGAAATGCGTAAGCGCGGTTACGACGAAGTGCTATTGTCAAAGGTCGATTCGCCACATGAAGAACAAGATAAAGAGCTAAACGCCGCCAAAGCAGAGTACAAGGCAATACTTGCTGAATTCAAAAGAGAAACAGACCGCGAGGCAGCTGAAGTTAAAGCGGCCGGCGGCTTACATATCATCGGTACTGAACGTCACGAGTCGCGCCGTATCGACAATCAGTTGCGTGGTCGTGCTGGTCGTCAGGGCGATGCTGGATCAACCCAGTTTTATATTTCATTTGAAGACGATTTAATGCGCTTGTTTTTATCAGATCGCATGAAGGGCATGGTCGAAAAATTGGGTATGGAAGAAGACATGCAAATTGAAGCGGGGCTTTTGACTAAATCAATTGAAAATGCACAAAAAAAAGTTGAAGCTCATAACTTTGGCATTCGTAAACATGTTTTGCAATATGATGATGTCATGAATCGTCAGCGTGAAATTATCTACAACGAACGACGCAAAGTGCTCGACGGCGAGAATTTGCACGATCATATTTGGAGTATGACTTGTGACGTCATTGATGGTGTTGTCGATCAGCATACTGCGATCTCTGAATACGCCGAAGATTGGAATTTAGCGGCGTTATCAGATCATTTACACAGTATTCTTTTTCCTGAAAAAATTGTGATTGACTACAGCGACGACATGACAAAAGAATCGCTTAAACAGTTTATTACAGAGCGTGCCGAGCACGAGTATAATGAAATAGAGGCCAAGTTGACAGCTGATCGGCTGCGTGAAATTGAGCGCTTTGCGCTACTGACTGTAGTCGACAAAAAATGGATTGATCACATAGATGCGATGGAGCAGTTAAAACAGGGTATTGGCCTTCGTGCGATCGGTCAGCAAGATCCAGTAAAAGCCTATCAACTTGAGGGCTTTGAAATGTTTGGCGAAATGATAGAGGCAATTAAAGAAGATACGGTTCGCTTAATTTTCTACGCCAAAGTATCCATGCAAACTGAACGTCAACAGGTGGCGGTTATCAAGTCGTCGCACAAACAAAATGTCAGCGATTTAGGGCGTCGACCAACTGGCACTTTTGTCAGAAAAGAACAAAAAATTGGCAGAAATGACCCATGCCCATGTGGCAGTGGCAAAAAATACAAGAAGTGCTGCGGTAAAAATTAAAGATAAGGGGTGATAACGTGCTGGTCTTTGAAAGGGGTAAACAAGACCTTAAAATATTAAGTGCAAAATTAAATGATTTGAGTGATTCACTTTGACTTAGCCGTCAAACGAGATAAATTAGCCAAAATCGAAGTGTCGTTATTAGACCCTGCTATTTGGCAAAATCAGGACAAGTCGACTGATTTGATGCGTCGCCAAAAAGCTTTAAAGCGCGTCATTAAAATGTACGAAGATCTAATTTTTCAAGCTGAAGAACTCGATATCATGTGTGATTTAGCACTTGAAGAAGGTGACGATTCTATGGCGAAAGAGTTTTCTGCCAAATTAGAAGCGTTAACTAAAGATATTCAAAAGATAAGTATTGAAGCGCTGTTTAAGGGCGAATTTGACGAAGAGAACGCCATTTTATCAGTACACGCAGGCAGTGGTGGTGTCGATGCGATGGACTGGGCAGATATGCTTTATCGCATGTATTTGCGCTGGGCCGAGCAAAATGGCTATCAATTAGACGTGTTAGATTATAATTACGATCCAATCGGCGGCTTAAAAGGTGCAACAGTACGCATTTCAGGCGACAATGCATATGGTTATTTAAAATCAGAAAAGGGTGTACATCGCCTAGTGCGAATTTCGCCGTTTGACTCTTCGGGCAGAAGGCACACCTCTTTTGCAGCTGTTGATGTCATTCCAGAATTAAATGACACAATCGAGATTGACATCAATCAAGAAGATTTAAAAATTGATACATATCGTTCATCGGGTGCCGGGGGGCAACATGTCAATACAACTGATTCGGCTGTACGCATAACGCATTTACCAACTGGTATCGTGGTACAATGCCAAAATGAGCGTTCACAGATTCATAACAGAGAAGTCGCGATGAAGATGTTAATGGCTAAGTTGATCGATTTAAAAGAGCGCGAACAAAAAGAACGCATTGAAGATATTCAAGGCGATTATTCAGAAATATCGTGGGGCAGCCAAATTCGATCTTACGTATTTCAGCCCTACCAAATGGTCAAAGATCATCGCACAGGTGTTGAAAATGGCAATGTGACAGCTGTGATGGATGGCGATTTAGAGGCATTTATGATTGCTTACTTAAATGCCTGATGTTAATTATCTTATAATTATCTTATAAATCTATTAACAAGTTGTTTCAAATAATATATAATGGATAGAGTGCTAGATTGTCGCATTTATGTGATTTTCTAAATATTAAATTCAGATTATTTACGTCAGTGCGTGTAAAGTCTTAGGAGGCGGATATTCCAAAGGTCGAAGCGATTTTTGGGTACAGATGTGAATATTCTGGGTTGAACACTGGCTGCACGTTTAGATGTTTCGTGCAAGTTCAGTGCTTACAAAAAAGTTAGTTGTTATGTTTATTAGCAACATATTTCACGAACAAAATCGGAGGTAAAAATGGTGCAAAAATTATGTGATGCCAAACAGGCTGTCGCGCATGTAAAAGATGGCATGACGCTGATGATAGGCGGTTTTTTAGGTTGTGGCACGCCTGAAACAATCATCGACGAATTGATCGTTAGCGGTGTAAAAGATTTAACGATTATCGCCAACGACACGTCGTTCCCAGAACAGGGCATAGGTAGACTGATCGTAAATAATCAAGTTAAGCGCGTTATTGCATCGCACGTCGGAACAAATCCTGAAACAGGTAAAAAAATGAACGATGGTTCAATGGAAGTTATTTTGCAACCACAAGGTACGTTGGCTGAGCAAGTTCGCGCCGGCGGCGCAGGACTTGGTGGCGTCATCACACCGACTGGTTTAGGCACAATTGTTGAAGAGGGCAAACAAAAAATAGAGATAGATGGTGAAGAATTCTTAATAGAGAAGCCACTACGTGCCGATATAGCTTTTATACGGGCTGAAATTGTCGACGAAAAGGGCAATGCTTGGTATCAGCAAGCGGCACAAAACTTTAATCCGCTAATGGCAATGGCGGCTGATTACGTCGTTGTTGAAGCTGGCAAAGTTGTCAAGGTTGGGGAACTTCAACCTGAAAATGTACATACAGCGCATATTTTCGTGGATGCGATTGTTAAGGAGGGCGCCCGTGGATAGAAAAGAGATGAGAGCGATTATCGCCAAGCGCGTAGCACAAGAATTTAAAGATGGCGACTTAGTTAATTTGGGTATCGGCTTGCCAACTTTAGTGGCCAGTTATATACCGGAGAATATTGAAATTGTCCTGCAATCTGAAAATGGCTTTATCGGTATGGGCCCTGCACCAGATGAAGCTCATGTTCAAAAGAACTTGGTTAATGCTGGTGGCCAGCCTGCATCAGTTTTACCGAGTGGTGTATTTTTTGACAGCGCCATGTCATTTTCAATTATTCGTGGTGGACACCTCGATTGTACTGTGTTGGGCGCACTTGAAGTTGATGAAAAGGGTAACCTTGCAAACTGGATGATTCCGGGCAAAATGGTACCAGGCATGGGTGGTGCAATGGATCTTGTGACGGGTGCTAAAAAAGTTATCGTTGCAATGGAACATACCTCAAGAGGCAATATTAAAATCTTAAATAAGTGTTCATTGCCATTAACAGCTGTTAATGCTGTAGACTTAATCATCACTGAAATGGCTGTGATGAAAATTACCGATCAAGGTCTTGAATTAATTGAAATTCACCCAGAGTTTACAGTTGATCAAGTTCAAGAAGTTACAGAATGTAAGTTAATCGTATCACCTCAACTGAAGAAAATGACAGTTTAGGTGTTGCATTGCGAAAGAAAAGCGATTTTAAGATTTACCAGAACTTGGCGTTACTGAGCCAAGTGGGTATCTTGATGACAGTGTATATCGTGGGGGCGGTGATGCTTGGCAATTACGTCGATGGCGTTTTTAAAAGCTCGCCCCTGGCGCTATTGGTTTTTTTGTTAATTGGTATCGTCGCAGCATTTCACAATGTATTTAAATTACTTTTAAAAATTGGAACAAAAAAAGAGGATGATGATCCGTGGAAAAAGTGAAACAATTAGAAGTAAAAATCATTCGCTATACAGTGATACTGATAAGCGCGTTTATCCTAGTTGCTGCACTTATTTTTCGTAATATACCCTTGGTAATAGGGCTCATCTTTGGTGCTTTAATAGCTATCTTAAATTTTGTAGAGCTATCACGTACGCTACAGCGTGCTGTTCATAAAAAACCGGCTGACGCCAGTGCATACACGACATTTAAGTATTTTATTAGATTTTTAATCATGGCCGTTGTACTCTATACGGCAGCGGTCACTGACTATATTGATTTATTGGGCACCATTTTAGGCTTGCTATCTGTAAAGCTGGTCGTTTACGCGACCCATCTTTTAGGTGATAGAAGGTTTTTTAAAAAAATATTTGACAGAAAGGAGGAGTAATCTATGCAAGAGGGTTTTGGACCTAAATACCTATTTGACTTGTTTGGTATTCCCATTTCACAAACGACGTTAACCTCTTGGTTTATCATTGGTTTGATTATGATTTTTGTCAGTTTGGCCGTACGTAATTTTAAGACAGTGCCAACTGGTTTACAGAATCTCATTGAATTAATCGTCGATGGCATTAACACACTAGTTAAGCAGACAATGGGCGAACAACGTATGGCATTTGCGCCTTATATGGGTTCATTGCTTATTTACATTGCATTGGCTAACATCGCTGGATTATTTGGCTTAAGACCGCCGACGGCAGATATAAACACTACTTTAGCCCTTGCCCTAATGACATTTATCGCCATTCATTTCTTTGGCGTTAAAAATAAGGGGGCAGGTTATTTTAAAGGCTTTTTAGAACCAATGCCGTTTTTATTGCCACTCAATATTATCGGTGAGCTGGCAACGCCGATTTCGCTCGGCTTTCGTCTATTCGGAAATGTGCTCGGCGGCATGATTATTATGACATTGCTTTATAACGCACTGGGATGGTTTGCGCTATTGCCTATTCCAGCTGTACTACACGTCTATTTTGATCTGTTTTCAGGGCTATTACAATCTTTTATCTTTACGATGTTGACCATGGTATTTGTATCGATGGCCATAGATTAGGAGCACAATATGATAATAGAAGAGACTAATTTTATTTTACAGTTTTTTGACTGGTTAATGTCCTTTGACCATCGTGCACTGGTAATGGCTGCTTCGTGTATTGGCGCAGGTCTTGCAATGATAGCTGGTATTGGTCCAGGTGTAGGGCAAGGCTATGCTGCAGGAAAAGGCGCTGAAGCAACTGCAAAAAACCCCAAAAATAGTCGCCAATCGACGATGATTATGTTATTGGGGGCAGCTGTTGCAGAAACGTCAGGCATTTTAGCTTTGGTCGTTGCAGTTATTTTGTTATTTGGCAACCCGTTACCCAATCATTCAATTTTGGGAACAGCCAATTCAGCAAATGGTGCACTGGTCTTAATGTTTTCGGCAATCGGTGCAGGATTTGCCATGATTGCGGGTGTTGGGCCTGGTATTGGCCAAGGTTACGCCGCAGGAAAGGGTACAGAGGCGGTTAGTAAACGACCGCAACTACAGCCCATGATTGTCAGAACGATGTTTTTAGGACAGGCCGTTGCACAGACAACGGGTATTTATGCGTTAATCGTCGCAATTATCTTAATTTTTGCCAATCCATTAGTGGCGAAATTAGTTAGTATTATCGGATAAATTATTTAAGGAGGAAACAAATTATGAACCCTATTTCAGGTGAAGCTTTAATCTTAGCTTGTTCGGCAATTGGTGCAGGACTAGCCATGATCGCAGGTATTGGCCCTGGTATCGGTCAGGGATACGCAGCGGGTAAAGGTGCCGAAGGCGTTGGCAGACAACCAGAAGCACAAGGCGATATTGTCAGAACAATGCTACTTGGTGCAGCTGTTGCCGAGACAACAGGTATTTATGGCTTAATCGTCGCCATTATCTTGTTATTTGCCAATCCACTTATCGGTAAGTTTTTGTCAATCGTCGGCTCATAAACACTGTCGTCTTAGGAGGTGTTTATAGATGACGCAAATTATGACAGCGGTACCCATGGGCGGATTATTTGGTCTAGTCGAATTTAGACTTGAATTTTTCTTGACAATTTTCAATATGATCGTACTATTTTTGTTCTTGCGTTGGAAGTTGTTTGGCCCAGTAACCGAATTTATGAATCAGCGTTCTGAAAAAATAAAGGCGACGATCGCTGAGGCGGACAGCATCAATGATCAAGCCAATCAGTTAAAAAGTGCATACGAAGACAAACTTGCGCACATTAGAGATGAAGAACTGGAAATCTTGAAAAATGCGCGGATTGCTGCCGAAGAACGCACAGCTGAAATGATTAAGGACGCTCAACAAAAAATTGAAGATATGAAACTCAAGGCGCAAAAAGACATTGATCTAGAGCGCGAAAAGGCCATTAGTAGGTTAAAAGACGATATTGCTGGTCTGGCTATCTTGGCAGCGTCTAAAGTTGTCGATAAAGAGATTGATCAGGCGAAACACGGTGCGATGATTGATGATATCATTGAAAGAGTAGGTGATGTCAAGTGGCACAATTAGTTCCCGACACTTATGCCGCCGCACTCTTTGAAGTCGCTGTAGAAGACGGTGATGTGGTTAAATTGTGCGAAGAGTACAATGAAGTCGTCGAAATGTTTAAACAAATGCCCGATTTCTTCGAAATATATAATACGCCGAAGATTAGCAAAGAAGAAAAAAAGCAAGTTATCGATGCTGTTTTTAAAGGCAAAATCGATCCGCTTTTATTAAACTACTTAAAGGTGTTAATTGACAAGCGGCGTACTAACTGTGTCAAAGCAGCCTTTGGTGCCTTTGAAGATATGGTTAAATATCATCAAAATTTGGCACAAGCGGTGGTTACCTCAGTTGTGCCGCTAACGCCAGAGCAGACAGAACAGTTGACGGCACAGCTATTTAAACTAACCGGTCGAGACGTTACAATTGAAAATGTGATTGATCCGGCATTAGTTGGTGGGCTTATGATACAAATAGGCGACCAAATTATCGACAGTTCGGTTAGACGTAAAATTGTCGATTTGAAAGATATGTTAATTGAACGTGTTGTGTAGTTATCGTCCTTAAACGATTTAGGAGTGAAAAATATGAAGCTTAGACCAGAAGAAATAAGCTCGGTCATAAAAGAGCAGATTAAGCGCTATGAAGACAAACTCCAAGTTGAAGACGTCGGTACTGTCATTCAAGTAGGTGACGGTATTGCACGGGTTCACGGGCTCGCTAAGTGTATGTCAGGTGAGTTATTGGAGTTCCCTAGCGAAGTGTATGGTATGGCGCTTAACCTCGAAGAAGACAGCGTCGGTGTCGTTTTACTCGGTGCCGATACAGAAATTACTGAAGGCGATTTAGTTAAACGCACTGGCAAAGTTGTCGAAGTGCCAGTCGGCGAGCAGATGATCGGTCGCGTCGTCAATGCGCTTGGTCAGGCAATTGATGGCAAAGGTGCTATTTCAACTAGCCAATATCGACCAGTCGAAGCAAAGGCGCCAGGTGTTATCGCCAGAAAATCGGTTCACCAACCGTTACAAACTGGTATTAAAGCGATAGACTCAATGATACCAATTGGTAAGGGTCAGCGTGAGCTGATTATCGGTGACCGCCAAACTGGTAAAACGGCCATCGCAGTCGACACCATTATTAATCAAAAAGAAGAATCGGTCATATGTATTTACGTTGCAATTGGCCAAAAAAAATCAACTGTTGCGCAGATATATAAAGAGTTAACCGAACGCGGGGCAATGGATTATTCGATTATCGTTTCGGCATCGGCATCAGAACCAGCGCCACTGCAGTATTTGGCACCGTATGCTGGCTGTGCAATGGGAGAACACTTAATGCATCAAGGTAAAGATGTCTTAATTATTTACGACGATCTTTCGAAGCACGCTGTTGCCTACCGTTCGATGTCACTACTGCTTAGAAGACCACCAGGCCGTGAAGCCTACCCAGGTGACGTTTTCTACTTGCACTCGCGCTTGTTAGAGCGCGCTGCTAAGTTAAGTGATGCCAATGGAGGTGGTTCACTGACAGCGCTGCCGATTATCGAAACACAGGCTGGCGATATTTCAGCTTATATTCCAACTAACGTTATTTCGATTACCGACGGACAGATATTCTTAGAAACTGAATTGTTTAATTCGGGTCAACGACCCGCTGTTAACGCTGGTTACTCGGTATCGCGGGTTGGTGGTAGTGCTCAGATTAAAGCGATGAAACAAGTTTCTAGTAAAATTAAATTAGAACTTGCCCAGTATCGCGAATTGGCGGCTTTTGCACAGTTCGGTTCTGAACTCGACAAAGAAACGCAGGCGACGCTGACACATGGTGAACGCCTGATGGAAATATTAAAACAACCGCAGTATAAACCGATGAAAGTTGAACATCAAATTGCCATTATCTATGCGGCTACTAATAAGTATTTAAGTGATGTTGAAGTTAAAGACATAGGCCATTTTGAAGCGGGTTTGATTGAGTATATGACAGATGCACATGCCGATGTCTTTAGCGCTATTAAAGAAAAAGGCAAGCTTGATGACGAACTAGACGCTAAGTTAAAGAACGCAATTGAAAGTTATAAGACAATGTTCTTTAACGACAAGCAGACTGAATCACAAAATGCTGAAAAAGCTAGCGTAAAGCCTGAAGTTGTAGCTGAAACTGCAGATCAAGCCAGCGCTCAACCTGAGGCATAGGAGGATATTATGGCTGGTGTGGGTGCAAGAGATATTAAACGCCGCATCAAGAGTGTCAATTCGACAAAGCAGATCACGAAGGCGATGGAACTGGTTTCGACAGCTAAATTAAAGCGTCGTAAAAATTATTTAGAGGCCATTAAGCCCTATTACGAAACGACGATGGCAACTGTTCACCATATTGTTGAAAACGAGAAGTCGATTCGTCATCAGTATTTGACGGTAAGGCCGGTTCAGCAGACACTTTATATCGTTATTGCAGCTGATCGCGGGCTGTGTGGTGGTTATAATGCCAACGCATTAAAATGCGCCTTAAACGACATTTCAAATCCCGCTCAGGCAAAAATTGTGGCCATTGGCAAAAAAGCAATTGACTTTTTTAAGCGCCAACAGTTTGATGTCGTCGATTCAATCGGTGGTATCTCGGAAAAGCCAACATATAAAGATGCTAAGCGAATTGCCGAATTTGCGCTCGATTTATACGTGCGAAAAGAAGTTGATCAAATTAAATTAGTTTATACAAGAATGGAATCGACAATTTTACAAGTGGCAGATATTATCACTTTGTTGCCGTTAGTTGTCGAAGAATCCAAGCAAAGTAAATTTGCTGAAGAAACAGAAGAAGAAAACATTTTTAGCGAAGAAGAAGTAGCGCCTGAATTGATGAATTATAGTCCTAATCCCGAAGCGGTGATCAGTTATTTGATACCAAAGTATCTTGAAAGTACACTTTATGGCGGACTATTAGAATCAGCGGCATCCGAACAGGCCGCACGGCGCATGGCAATGGAAAATGCCACGGACAATGCCGAAGAAATGATCGAAGAATTGACGCTGTTCTTTAACCAAGCAAGACAGGCGGCAATTACACAAGAAATTTCAGAGATTGTCGGTGGTGCAAACGCCTTTGATTAAACGATTGGCGAAGGGAGATTTACATGGCAAATAATATAGGTAAAGTCGTCCAAGTTATCGGTGCCGTACTGGATATTCGATTTGACGAGGGCGATCTACCCAAAA
>PDWI01001482.1_pt1 | contig 37031 bp, 38 predicted proteins | sample 1430891 | NCBI WGS metagenome assembly PDWI01 (sample SAMN01162508, study PRJNA174530) | Oral metagenome, whole genome shotgun sequencing project. | biome: Marine environment; feature: Marine mammal; material: Swab sample of the gingival sulcus; isolation source: swab sample of gingival sulcus... | reverse complement strand
GAATTCTTAACTTCCACAAAATCGCCAATTTTGACATTATCAGAAATATTACAATTTGGTCTAATATATGCAAAAGGACCAACTTTTATTCCATCCAGCAAATGACTGTCCATAACTACTGAATTATTAATCGTGCATTCATTCCCTATGGTAGCATTCTTTATCTGGGTATTTGGTCCAATCGAATTGCCTTTCCCAATAATTGAATTTCCTGTTATTATCGTGTTTGGATAAACAACCGTATCTACTCCAATGATAACATTCTTGCTTATATAGGTACTATTCGGATCTATAATAGTTACTCCGTTAAGCATATGATATTCATTTATTCTCTTCTTAAGAATTGATTCACACTCAGATAATTCAATTCTCGTATTTACTCCTTTAAATTGTTCTACATCGTTAATTTTTATTATGTCGATACGACCCTGTGAATCCTTGATTATATTTACTATATCCGATAGATAGTACTCTTTTTGTGAATTATTATTAGTAATATTCTCAAGCGCCTTAAGCAAAGCTTTGGTATTAAAGATATATACACCAGTATTTATCTCTTTCGATAACTTCTCGATGCTGTTTACTTCTTCTTCCTCTACAATCCTTTTAAAAGAAAATCCCTCTCTAATTACCCTTGCAAATCCGTCTGGATTTTCTACAACGGAACTCATAACAAGCGCATCTGATTTCTTTTTTAATGCTAAATCAATAAAACTGCTTAAGGTTTCACTTTTTATTAATGGAATATCGCCAAATAGTACCAAGGTGTATTCTTTATCAAGTTGATTCCTAGCACAAAGAACGGCGTGAGCTGTTCCAAGCTGTTCTTCTTGACGTTCATAAGAAATAGGAGAATCAATGGTTTCGTCTATATGCTTCTTAACCTGCTCTCCAGTAATGGATGACAATACCACACAAACATCTTCTACATCTGCTTGGATTACACTCGTTAAAACATGGTCAATCATTGACATGTCTAGAATATTATGAAGAACCTTCGGTTTATTTGATATCATTCTCGAGCTGCATCCAGCAGCTAATACAAGCGCTTTTATGCTATGCATCACTTCTCCAATCTAAAACTATAACGTAATTTTACATTAATTTATTTTTTTCGTAAAGTATGTATTAAATAAAAACAATAATAGTTATTACTCAAAATCAAAGGTATAATCTAGTCCTAATTCATCCCTTACAAAAAGCAATTCTTTTTGCACGGACTCGGTTAGTGGTAAGCCACTTTCTTTTCTGACCAGCCACTCTTCGTACTCTTTTTGGCCAGCTGTAAATATCTTTTTTTGTCCCGGAGCAAGTTTAGAATTTCTAAGGTCTCTTAGTATGTTACCAGCAGTTTTCTTAAAGCTTTCAAGCCCCATAAATGCTTCTGTATCAATGGCAATAAAGAAGTGTCCGAGATGAAACATCTTCTTTTCGCCGGTTTCACTAAGCCCAGTAAGCATTTTAAGGTAATTACCTTGCTGCAACGCTGCACTGAGGACTTCTACAACCGTAGCGTAGCCATAGCCCTTATAGCCCGCTAGTGTTTCCCCTATGCCCCCTAAAGGAGCTAGTGCGGCTTTCCCTGCAACTAGATCTTCTAATATTTTAGGAGAGTCTGTCATCGCACTGCCATCTCTTCCTATTACCATGCCGCCCGGCGTATCTTCTCCAACTCTTGCAAAATATTCTATCTTCCCTCTTTGGGTAATTGACGTTGCACAATCTAGATTGAAATTAAACTCTTCGTCTGTCGGAAAGCCAATTGTTAACGGATTCGTTCCGAGCATATTCTCAACACCAAAAGTAGGTGCTATTGAAGGCCTTGCATTCGTACCAGTCATTCCTATACAGCCTGATTCTGCAGCCATATCCGTATAGTAGCCCGCTATTCCATAATGAGTAGAGTTTCTAACTGCAACCATTCCCATACCGTACTTTTTAGCCTTGTCTATCGCCATTTGCATGGATTTCTTGGCGATTACCATTCCCATGCCATCATGACCGTCTACAACCGCTGTTGTAGGAGTTTCTCTAACTATTTCAAACTCTGTTACTGGTTTTAGTATGCCTTGCTTTATTCGATCTACGTATATGGATTTAAATCTGTTAACTCCATGAGAATTTATTCCTTTTTTGTCAGCTTTTATCAGTATGTCTGCGCATATTTTTGCGTCTGCCTTCGGTACACCATATCCGACAAAAGCGTCCGTAATAAAATTAATTATTTTATCAAATTCTATATAATTCTTCATAAATTCTCCATTCATCTCTTCCGTGCAGTCTTGACACTTAATTATAACATAAATCAAAAAAATAAAAACTTATTATTGGCTAAGTTTTAGGAGTATTTTTTTAAAATCTTCAGGCTCTTCGCAATGGAATTCTACAAGTTTTTCAGTTCTTGGGTGAATGAATCCGAGGGATTTAGCATGTAGCAGCTGTCCTTTGGTGTTGTATTTTTTGTTTTTTGGTCCATACAAAGGGTCACCGAGAATGGGATGCGAGATGCTATTCATATGAACTCTTATCTGATGTGTTCTTCCCGTTTCAAGTCTTAACTTTATATAAGCAAAGTTTTCTTTTAGATTCTTTATTAGCATATAATGCGTTACGGCATTTTTACCACTATTATAATTTATGGCATTTTTTAATCTATTTACAGTATTCCTTCCTATTGGCGCGTCAATGCTTCCCGCCTCTTCGTTAAAGTGATTATAGCAAATAGCTGTATATGTTCTTTTTATGGAATGAACTTTAAACTGTTTCGCAAGATTTCTATGCGTAAAATCATTTTTGCAAATGACTAGAAGTCCAGACGTGTCTTTATCGATCCTATGAACTATGCCTGGTCTAAGTTCTCCGTTTATACCGGATAGTGAATCTCCGCAGTGATGCATGATAGCATTTACAAGCGTGTCGTCGAAATGACCAGGCGCCGGGTGAACTACCATTCCCCTTGGTTTGTTGATAATAACTAGGTCTTCATCTTCAAACACAATATTTAGCTTTATATCAACCGGTTTGATATTGACTTCTTTTGGCGGAATCTTTTCATATAGTATCTCATCACCTGTTTTTATGCAGTATCTTGGTTTTGATAACTGTCCATTTACTTTTATAAAACCCTTTTCAATATCCTTCTTTACTCTTGATCTGCTTACTTCATCCGAACTATCCGCAACGAATTTGTCTAGTCTTTTCCCTTCATCGGCAGTTGTTACTAGAAAAATAGTCTCCATACTACCTCCTAATAATTTTTCGGACATTAATTTCCTTATCGTCATAATAGAATATTAATAAGGCGCATAAAACTAATGATGAGACCACTATGCAAATATCGGCAACATTAAACACTGGGTATTCAAACCAGTAGAAATGAAACATATCTACAACATATCCATTTAGCATTCTTTCATAGAAATTTCCAAGTATTCCTCCGGTTAATACGACCAGTGTAGCTTTAAGTGCAAAAAACCTTTTTTTGTTTTCCAGCTTACAATAAAAAAGTAAAATAAAGCCAACAACAACAACTGTTATTACCGCAAATAAAACCCTTTGATTTTGAAGCAAGCCAAAAGCAGCTCCCCTGTTTTCTACATAGGTTAGTTCGAAAACGCCATCAATTATCCCTATTGGTTTTTTACTTTTTAAATTTCCTATCGCCCATATCTTTGAGTACCTGTCAATAAAAAATATCGCGATTACTCCAAGCATTCCTAAAAGTTTATCCATATCAATTCCTATTGTTCTATAATGCTATTTAATCCACTTATTATTTGTTCTCTTGTTAAATCATAGTTTTGATAACATCTCCCTATTTCTTTAAGACAAATAATATTAATTTTGTTTCCGATAGTCTTTTTATCGCTGAATAGTTCTTTATATATATCTTCGCTTCGAAGACCGCTTACGCTTAAAGGCAGACCATAAATACGAAATGTGTCTTTAATCTCGTTATAATCATGTTCTGATAGATGTCCTAGTTGTTTTGAGATATATGCAGCAAATATCATGCCAACACTTATGCATTCACCATGAAGCATCTCATAATTAAGCATTGATTCTATCGCGTGCCCTACACTATGGCCAAAGTTAAGTATCGCTCTATAACCACTTTCTCTTTCATCGAATGATACAACTTTTGCCTTAATTAAACATGAATCATGAATTAGTTTTTCTAAATAGTCACTATCTAATCTTAGTATCTCTTTGTAATTGTTTTTAATAAAATAAAAATAGTCTCTATCAAGAATAAGACCATGTTTTATTGCTTCAGCCATACCATTAATAAAGTGTTTTTTATCCAGTGTTTTTAATGACTTAGTATTTATATAGACAAAATTAGGCTGGTAAAATGCGCCTATTATATTTTTTTTGTTCAGGTGATCAAAACCTGTTTTTCCACCTACGCTACTATCAACTTGTGCCAGTAAAGAGGTTGGTACATTCACGAAGTCTATCCCACGCATATATGTGGCCGCCACAAAACCGGCAAGGTCTCCCGTTATCCCACCGCCAACAGCAAGCACTAATGCTTTTCTATCCACATTATTATTAATTAACGCTTCGTATATATCGCATACTGTATCAACCGTTTTGTTCTTTTCTCCTTGATTAAAGGATACAAAGAAGAAAGGTACATTCATCTGCTCAAGCGACTTAGCAATAATATCATTATAAATTTTACTTACCTTAGAATCACTTATTACAATTATCTTAGAGTAACTATCATTAATTTCATGAATGTACTTACTCAAGGAAGAAAAATCATTTTCAAAAATAATATTGTAATTTTTTGATGATGTACCAACTTCAATCATTATCTGCTTTCTATATTACCTCATGAAGCATTATTTCTTTATCGTCCGAATTAGTTAACTCTAATTGAGTTTTTAGATATTCATACATCTTAGCTCTTGTACTATCATATCTAGCAATCAGTTGTTCATGCTTAACATTTAATCTTCTGATTTTAACATTAGCTTCATCAACTATGGTTCTCGCATTAAGATTTGCTTCATCCTCGATTTGTTTTGCTTTTTCCCTAGCTGTTTCAACAATATCTTCCGTTGTCTTTTCAGCCATTATGAGTGTGTTCTTTAACGTGTCCTCAATAGTTTTATAGTGAATCACTGCTTCGTTCAGCGTATGAACTTTATCAGTAAGTGCTAGGTTTTCCCTATAAATCTCTTCATAGCTGTTTATTATCTCTTCAATAAAAAGATTTACGCTCTTGGCACTATACCCAAAAAGTGCCCTTTTAAATTCCTTGTTTTCGATTTCAATTGGTGTAAGTTTTTCCATATTTTCCTCACATTTGACTTCTTATAAAAAATTGTATTTGAAGTGCAATCAAATAAGTTACAAATGGAGATATATCGTACCGAACCATTAAGTCCTTAAGAAAAGACTTCGATACGAGAAACCTCATCAATTGATATATCGGTTCTAAAAATTTTAAAATTAAGTTTCTAACGGCATTTAATTGATTAATTCTAAGTATCGTTAGAATTAAAAATGCAAAGTTAGAAAATATTATTATTGACAAAAAAACATCTGTAGCTGAAAGTATTAGTGATAATGTATCATTCATCATTTTTGCCAAGGGAGCAGTATTCCCTTATTTTTCAATTCTTTCTTGATGTCGCCTGATATTTCTACATTTTCAGGCGCAATGATAAATATTTTTTCGGAAATTCTTTGTGAAGTCCCCCTAAGCGTATAACAGGAACCGTAAACAAAATCCATTATCCTGCGTGACATATCATTATCAAGAGCTTCCAAATTGATAATAACAGGTCGATAGCTCTTTAGATGATCACTAACTGTTCTCGCGTCATCATAGCTAGTAGGTTGAATTACTACCATTCCAAGTTGAACATTTGTTTTCAAGTTCACCACATTGTTTGACTTGGATTTATAAGACGGTTCATACGATCTGAAAGAAGGCTGTGAGGAAACTCTAGGTGCCTCTTTCTTAGGAGGTTTTTGTTCAAATTCCTCATACTCATCGTACTCTTCATACTCATCTTCATCTAAACGCATCATTTCCTTAAATTTATCAAAAAACTTCGCCATAAAAACCTCTCTATTTATTATAATTTCTTTCACCGAATATGGCTGATCCTACTCTAACCATATTAGCTCCTTCTTCAATCGCCACTTCATAGTCGTTACTCATGCCCATTGAAAGAATATCCATATAAACATTATGAATTTTTTTTCGTTTTATGTCAACAAAAATATCATACATATTCCTAAATAGCTCCCTATTATCTTCAGGGTTTTCTACATATGGAGCGATGCACATAATCCCTCTCACTTTGACATTAGCCATATTGCTTATCTCTTTAATCATAGGTAATACTTGTTCAGTAGTAATGCCAAACTTAGTGCTCTCCTCTCCGATGTTTATCTGTATTAGAATGTCTACACAGACTTGCTTTTTTAAGGCTTCTTTTTGTATCTCTCTAGCTAGTCTTATAGAATCAACAGAGTGAATTAGCTTAACTTTGTCAACTATATACTTCACCTTGTTTCTTTGCAAATGTCCTATCATGTGAAACTCAATGTCACTTCCTTCAAAGTGTTCCCATTTACGAACCAGCTCCTGCACTTTGTTCTCACCAAAGCTTTTTATTCCAAGACCTATAACCTCTTTCATCATAGAAACAGGTTTAGTTTTTGATACTGCTATTAGTCTTACTTTTTCATTAGAATCAGTCTTTTGCTCTGCCTTCTCTATATTAGCTAAAACACGAAATACATTATCCTTTATCATAATTTTACCTTTTTAAGATCTCATTCTCCTCTACATTGCGAGAATCCGTTACTATTCTGTCAAATTTCTTTATGCCATATGAGGTACCTTCTTTCACAATAATAAAATCATCTTCATGATATATCTCGTCGATTAATTTAAAGACCGTATAGCCTTTATTCACAACGAAAACTCCATCAAATTCTTTAACTTCGTTTATCGTGAACTGATCATTCATTATTGAATTATCTGTTATTACTTTGTAGACGGTTGCACCGTCCTTGACTACTTCGTCCATAGGTATGAACGCATAGTCTCCATCTACTTTATAAATATTTACTGTATGAGGTTTTTTTGGCGCATTTTCTTGATCTGGTTCTACTAAAACGGATATTTTAGAATCAATTTCTGTTATAAAGTCAAAAGGTATTTTGACAAATTTCTTTGTCACAACTGCCGATTTAGGTATCTTTAATCCGTCATAGTTTTTATAAGCGATCTTGACATTTACAACTCTTTCCTGCAAGAAATCCTGAATCCTTCTATCTACTTCAAGCATTACATAAGTATTATCACCACGGTTTTTTATTTCATTAACCTTTACAATTAATTTTTCTTTATTCTTACCTAGGTAGATGTCAATGTATTTTTCCCCTTCGATTTGTTTTTCACATTCGTCATTTATTTTTACCGCAATATACCACAGGTAATTATCAACTGTCTTGAAAACTGATTCATCTTTTTTAACGCTCTTTTTGTACTGATTGTTTTTATCGTAATTGAGTTTTTCGAGTCTGGAATAATCAAAATTATCAATCCATAGCGCTTCAAAACCGTCAACATTGTAACTAACGATCCCACTTCTTGGGGAATCTAAAATATCAATTTGTTCTTTGTAGTTTTTCTCTAATGTTAATAGTTCTTTGGAATACTCACTGCTTTGGACTAGAAAGTTCGAATTAACATACACTAGTTCTTGTTTTAAGACATCTTCGTATTTATTAGAATATGCAAACTCAACGCTATTGTTTTTGATAGTGAAGTCTTTTAATATTTGAGCTACCTTTTTAGAAGTCTCCTCCATTACCTCTTCTTCAATCTCAATATTGTCCGTAGCCTCGCTTAATTTTTCTTGTAAAAGTTCTAATAACTTTTCATCTTTTACAATACCAACTACATCGCTTCCTTTTCTAACCCTGGCACCTTCTGGTAAAAAGTATTCAACACGTCCTTCAATACCTGCGGAACTAACTACTTCATCTCTTATTATCAGACCTGTGAAGGTCCCTGAATTTGATAGTTCACCACTTTTTGCAACGGTGTAATTCACTTCTTTTTTACTAATAAAAGAAATTAAAATATAAGCTATGTAAAAGAAAAAGAATACAAATAGCAAAAAGGAAAAGCTAAAATTACTCTTTTGCTTTTGAAGTGATTCATTATATTTCCCTTTTTTCTGATATTTATTGTATGCCATTCTTTAATAATCTTCCTTGGTATCTATTGTCTTTTTTCATAATACTAACAATATCATCCCTTATCTTCCATCTACTTGTTTCCCAGTTACAAAAATCCGTCCCGTTTTTTGGCGCACTGCTCACAAGTCTTTCAACTGCGATGGATGGGCTTAAGTATTCTAAAAACTGAATTACTCTTTCTTTATATTCCTCAAGGGATATTATGTCAAAAAGCCCCTCTCTATACATTTTACTAAAAACAGTATTTTTTGCAATATATAATGAATGAACTTTTACTAGATTTATTTTTTGCTCATTGAATAATTTTGCTGATTTTAATAGATCTTCTGTAGTGTCCCATGGTAGGTTTGCTATGATATGAACACATATGAAAAATCCATATTTTTGTATTCTTTTTACAGCATCTAGGTAGTCTGAAACCGTATGTCCTCGGTTTATTTTAATAAGGCTCTCTTCATTTACACTCTGAAGTCCAAGCTCTATTGTTATACCAACTTCAAATTCTTGTTTTATGCTGTGAAGTATTTTCAGTTTTGATTCATCTACACAGTCCGGTCTTGTAGCAATACATATTTCTACTATGTCTTCCTGCAGCGCTGATTTCATATACTTTTCAAACAATGAATTGTCTAGATATGTATTGGTATAGCTTTGAAAATAAGCAATATATTTTTTTGCCTTATACCTTTTTGAAAAGTATTCCTTATGAATATCAATCTGCTTTTCAACCGATATTTCTTCACTCAGAATATCATGAACACCACCTTTGCTCGAGCAAAAATAACATCCCCCCACTCCTTTTGAACCGTCTCTGTTGGGACATGTTGTGGGAATGTTAATGGGTAACTTATACACTTTTTCTTTGTATTGCTCTTTTAAAAAATCGCTATACTTATAATAAACTCTTTTTTCTTTCATTTGTCAGTTTTATATAAAATTGTAATTATATATTTGGCTTATCTGTAGAATTTTTGTTATAATAAAGGAAATCAACTATAAAAAAAGAACTAGAATATAACCAATAAAATAATAGGAGGATATTTATCATGATACGTTTAATCGCCGCTAATAGAGGTGAAGGAAAAACTACGAAACTTATCAATTATGCAAATGAATCGCTTAAAACCGCAAAAGGACACATTGTTTACATCGATCAGGACAAAAGCCATATGTACTCATTGAAACACGAGATTAGGTACATTAATATATCAGACTACCCAATAGATGTCGCAACCGAATTCGTCGGTTTCATATGCGGTATACTTTCAAGGGATAGCGACATAGAGATAATATATGTTGATGGGCTATTAAAACAAGCACATATAGACAGCATTCTTAACTCTCACAAAACTATCGATAAAATCAAAAGCGTAACGGATAAGTTCAATGTAAGATTTGTATTCTCTATTAACTGCGAAGTTGATGATCTACCTGAATACCTCAAACAATTTATACACGAAGATTAATCCTAATTATTATGTAACACAGCCGTGCGAAAGCACGGTTGTATTTTTGTTAATATTTTTCGTCTACAAAGCGTTTCTCCAGTCGATATCGCCTCTATCAAGTCCTTTTATCAACACCTCAGCAGTTGCAAGATTTGTGGCTATAGGGATATTGTGTATATCACATAGCCTTATAATCCCTGATGAATCCGGTTCGTACTCAAGTTTTCCGATAGGCTCTCTTAAATATATCATTACATCAATTGCATTTCCTGCTATTTGTGAGCCGAGTTGATGCTGTCCACCAAGGTGACCCGCTAGATACTTTGTAACAGGCAGACTTGTCGCTTCTTCAATCAGTCTTCCTGTAGTTCCAGTAGCATAAAGTTCATGTTTGGCTAATATATTTCTATAAGCTATACAAAAATTTTGCATTAGTTTTTTCTTTGACTCATGCGCAACAAATCCCAATTTCATTTTATTGTTTCCTTTCTTAGTTTATTTACTCCACTAACATTTAATTCACTCTGTTTTTTCTTTGGCTGCATACTAACATTCAGGGCAATGCCTATCGCTATCAAGTTCGTCCATAAAGAGCTTACTCCGTAGCTAACAAAAGGTAGCGTAACACCGGTATTTGGAAGTATTCCCGTTGCAACACCTACATTTACAAACGTTTGAAAAGCTATCATAGTTGCGATACCAGTAACTAGTAATTTACCCATTATATCCATACTGTGTAACCCAATATATATTATCCTAACTATCAAAAATAATAATAATCCTAGCACTAAAAGTGCCCCTAAGAATCCCAGCTCTTCGGCTATTACTGAAAAAATAAAGTCTGTCTGTGGTTCGGGTAAGTATTTATACATGTTCACTTTTCCGAGAAACAGACCCTTACCTAACACTTGTCCAGAACCTATTGCCTGAATTGAATAGTTTGTCTGGTAAAGTAGCGCCGAATCAACCTTCTCTGGACTCATTAGTGAAACTATCCTATCAACCTGGTATGGGTCGAGTAACTTTTGTGTAGGCTTTAAAATGTAATTGAATAACATCATACCTAACGGTATACTTATACCTATTATCGCAACAATGTACCAATAGCTTATACCGGATACAAAGGTAATGAACACAAATAGCATTAATACAATCATGCTTGTCGATAAATCGGGCTGGAGGTATATCAAAACTACATTTGACATACATATTAAAAAAGCGCCAATAATAACAAGCACATTATTCTTATGATTTCTAAAATAATAGTAGTAGCTTGATAACGTAATAATCAAAAAAATCTTTGTAAATTCACTAGGTTGTAATCGATAATTACCTACCAATATCCACCTAGTTGCATTATTTGCTGATTCTCCAGCAACCCGAACAGCTAATAACATAATTATGCTAAGTGCAAAAACCGCTACGCTCATTTTGCCAAGCCAGTGATAATCGAAAAGCGAAAATGTTACCATTAATCCTATACCGGATAACAACCCTATAAGCTGCCTTGTTACAAAAGAACTTGTTTCAAAATGAAACTCCTCAATGGTGGTACCAGAAGCACTACCTACAGCAACCACTCCTATAATAGATATAAGGAGTACAAGCCCAACCGTTATGAAATCAAATTTTTTTATAACATAATTCTTAAACATTACTTTCTCATTTATTAATGGGTATATTGAGCGTCAAAGTAGGTAAAACAATACCCTCTTTTCAAAGACACGCCTACTTCCCTCACTATCTAAAAGCTTTCCTTAGTTTCGCAAAAAAACCCATTTTGACATCTAGATTTAGGTACTCGACATCTTCTCCCATAATCCTCTTGCATATATTTATATATGCTTTAGCGCAAATTGACTCTTTACTCTTTATTATTGGATTGCCGTTGTTTGTAGAAATAACGACATCCTCACTATCAGGTATTTTACCAATTATATCTATTGACAAAATATCTTCCACATCTTCTACACTCATCATCTCGCCTCTTTTAATCATGTCCATTCTAAGTCTGTTAATTATTAACCTTTGGTCCTTTACTTCTTTCTCATCTAGTAGACCAATTATCCTGTCAGCATCTCGCACAGCTGATATTTCAGGAGTGGTAACTATTATGGCTTTATCAGCTCCAGCTATTGCATTTTTAAAGCCTTGTTCAATCCCCGCTGGGCAGTCAATAATAACGTAGTCATACATCTGTCTTAATGTATCCGTTAACTCTATCATCTGCTCTTCATTAACTGCGTCTTTGTCCTTCGTTTGGGCAGCTGGAAGCAGATGCAAATCCTCGTAATCCTTATCCTTTACGATAGCTTTTTCAACGTCGCAATAACCTTCAATTACGTCTATCATGTTGTATATAATATTGTTTTCAACCCCTAATACGACGTCCAGATTTCTAAGCCCTATATCCGCATCCAAAAGAATAACTTTTTTCCCAAAAGATGCGAGTCCATAGCCGATGTTAGCTGAACTGGTGGTCTTACCAACGCCACCTTTTCCGCTCGTAATTACTATAACTTCACCCAATTCACACCTCGCATATTTATTTCCCTGTATATATGTTAGTCATCTTACAATTATACATAAAAAAAATATCTATGTATAGTAATTAACCTAAAATAGTCCCAAAAATTAAGAAAAAGTAGATTTCTCATATTATTTAAAGCTTTATGGGTGTTCATTTTGGAAACTCATCAATAATTCCCTTAACGACTATGCCTGTTTCTTTATGAAGAATGACAGCATCGGCATGTGGCCAGTTTTTCTTCCCTATCTGATCTTTTCCCGCTTTATAATCTTCTTCCTTAACAAATGCTAGGCAACCTTTAGGTTCGTTCTTAAGATTTTCTAACACTACACAGCTTCCAATAATTTCTACAACACTATCTTTACTATGTGTAAAGTCTGTTAATCCATTTTTAGTAGCTTCTTTTTTTAAGTCTTCCATGAGTAAGTCATAATGTTTTAAGTAAGAACCCTGATGATCCATCATCTTTTCGTATATTGCCCTATTTCCTCTACTCATCTTTTTCAATGATTTTGAAAAAGCCGCGCCATCCATAGGATAGATCGTTTCAATTAACTTTCCATCCTTAAAATGATACTCTAAAGTAATCAATGCTCCTGATTCTGAAACAAAAACGCCATCATTATAAGAATAACCTTCAATTATCGCGTTAGCCAATACTACGTCAAGTCCATCTTCCTCAAAAGCGTTAACTATTTCCACGTAAACCGAAGTATATATATCGTCATCTTTTAGATAAGCTAATTCATTCTCCCGAACTAATTCTTTTATAAAGTCTTCGCTGTAAGCCTCTGGGTCAAGTTCCGTCATCCTATTATTTGCACATGCAGTAAACAAGAAAAGCATAATAATTATCAAAAAATATTTTTTTCTCATTTATTTCTCCTTGTTACGGTATGCTTTCATTATAGTCTGATATTATATTTTTTGGTTACATAATCATTAATATTTGATGAAAAAGAATTAAACAATTTCTTTTTTAGGAATAATTATCACCAGAATTCTTCTTCAAAGGTTAAATCGTCTACTTTTTCATTCATTTTAAAGTAATTAGCAAGGACGTCAATGGTACAGTCTGTTGCATATCCAGAATTAGAGCCATGTGCAAATTGAAGCACACATGAAACCGATATTTCAGGATTTTCATAAGGAGCAAAGCAAGCGAATACGGAATGATCAGGCCTAAATTTTATCTTCTTTACAGGGTCGTTGCTCTTTTCATCAAATGACGTAATCTGCGCTGTCCCCGTCTTTCCTGCAACCGCCATAGGAAAGTTCCTAAAACTACCTCTAGCGGTGCCTCTACTACCTCTGGTCACTAAAAGCATCCCTTCTTTGATAACGTCAATGTTTTCTTGCTTGAAGGCTTTCTCATTAAGAACTTCTGGTGTGAACTCGACAACTACGTTCTTATTCTTATCCACTACTTTATCAACAAGATTTAGTTCTTTTACCCTGCCATTATCGGCAATAGAATTCATGTACCTGGCAAGTCCGACAGGAGTATAATTATTGTTTTCTTGACCGATTGCACCTCTCACTGGATCTAGTTCAGGAAGATCAGGCTCGGCTTCAACGACTTCAACACCCGTTTTGGAACCTAGACCTATTAGGTCAAGATAATAGTTTAATCTCTCTACTCCTCTTTCGCTACTGTATTCCCCTTTATCATTTTTTCCCATCCTAAAAGCCATTTCGTAAAAGAAATAGTTACAGGATTGTTCAAGAGCATGTCTAATACTTATGTATCCGTGACTGCCACCATATCCGTAAATCCAGCACCTTGGAGGTGGAAGAATCTTTTCAAAAATACCCTTTGCAAGTACACTTTCTGAGGGCGCGATAACTCCCTCTTCAAGCGCTGCTAATCCTGTTGCCATTTTAAATGTCGAACCCGGAACTGTCTTAGACATAGTCGCACGGGGATATAGAGGTTTTGTAGGGTCTGCCCTTAGTTCGTTGTAATACTGTCCGTCAAATTTATTGACAAATCTATTGTTATCATACGTTGGATAACTAACAAGAGCTAGAACTTCGCCCGTATCCACATCCGCTATAACCACGGAACCTGTACATGGGTCAAGAGCAAGATCCTTAGGCTTTATTTCAAGACTTGTTATCTTTTCTTTGATAAAGTACAAAGGAGAAGCACTACCGCTTTTTAGCCGATTATATTCATTTTCAGTAGCCGTCACCATGCCTAAATCTATTATCAACAAGCATAGGTTCTTATAGTATATTTTGTCATTTTTGATTGTCTCTAAATAATAATATTTTAATAGTTCATCACTGAGTAATATGTTATCAAATACTATGCTATCAATTTTTCGAATAAGCGTTTCGTCTACTTCAAAAGAAGTGTTTTTTATGTCTTCTTTTTTCTCGACTGAATCTGTGTGTTGGTATATGACCTCAGAATTTTCCAAACTTATTGCTAAATCTCCTCTGTCGTAGCAAGACTGCATAAGTTGATAAAAACTAATTTTTTCATCGGTAAATAGGCTGTAAAATGGGGACTTATAAAAATTCTCATTTAACCTACCCTCAGACACCATCGTGTTAAGGATAAAAAAATACATGCTCTCATTAGTCCTTAGATATGTGTTTGAAGAGTTTTCTTTTATCTGATTCGTTACGTTTTCTTTAAGTCTCTCAATCGTTTCAATGCTTTTATCGTGTAGCAATTTCCCGCTCTCAGATTCTAAAAGTGCTGTCTCGCCAATATCGATGAGTTCATATCTTATGACTGAATCAAATACATCTTTTAGTAGTACGTAGCTTGTTCTTCTATATGGTACACTGTAATAGAGGTTCTCAGCTAGTATATCCGCAAGATTTTGTTCAAGGATATGATATGTTTCTATTTGAAGGTCATGATCGATCGTTAAAATAACATCCCTACCATCAACTGGTGTCGTCTTATTTATTAACTTCATCGTTTTTCCTAAGCTATTAGCCTCTACTCTTTCATATCCGTCATAGGCCCTTAAATATTCCTCAAATTCCTTTTCTATACCCACAAAGCCAATAATATCATCTGGCTCGTAACCAAGATTTTGCATTTCTTTGAGTTTTTCTTCGCTTATCTCTCTTGTATAACCTACGATATGCGAGAAATACTCGGCGTCATTATACTGACGATAATAGCTTTCTTCAATTGTTATACCAGGAAATGAAATCCTATTTTCTTCAATTGCTGCTATGGTTTTCTTCGAAACGTTTATCGCTATCTTCTCCGGCTTATATTTTTTATATCTTCTAGTAAACCTAGAGTATTTTAAATTGATGATTTGAAGTATGTCCGAAAGAGAATATTTAAGTTTATCCACCTTAAAAAGATCATCCCTAAGGTAATAGTAAACGTCTTTTGCGTCCATCTGGATTTCTTCTTTTGTTAAATCCGTTACAAAATCTCTCCCGAAAATTATTCGTTTAAATTCATTAACATCTTTATCTTCTTCCGTAAAAATGAATTTATCTTTCTCGTATTTAATTGGAATCACATAGAGTAACTCATCACCATTTTTTCTCATTATAGTGCTGAGTTTATAGATCATCTCGTCGATGTCTTCCACTTCGTAACTGTCATTTAAATAAACGTCATAGGCTAAAATATTCTCCGATAACGGAAATCCGTATCTATCATATATGTTACCTCTTTGTCCGTCTGAAGAAACCTCTCTAATAACGCTCTGTTCAAACTCTTCTTTTATCTTCTCGCCATTGACAATTTGAAGTTCATACAGCCTAGCTACAAGAATATAAAAAAGCACGACAAATACAACAAGTATAATTAATAGTCTATTTGTTAGCATTTTAAAGAATCTTGTCAGAAAATTCATCCGATATCTTCAAACTCCCTTCTTTCGAGTTTTGCGGCAATTAGAACAATGTAGAACATTCTATAAATCAAAAAGCCTACGATTAGCGTATAAACTAATTCGGTAAAGAATATTTGGTTGATATAGGAGGTCATATTTAATTTGCCTCTGAATGCAAAAGTAAAGAAAAAAACGATATAGTTATATAAAACGTCACTAGCGCCAATTAAAATCATTGGTAATACGATATTATCCTTATATACAAAGTTATAAAAATACCCTGAGAAAAATCCCATATTCATATATATTACACTGTAAAATCCGAACACTCCTCCATAGAACAAGTCACACAGCATACCTATTATTGCGCCAATTATGGCGCCTTCCGTTCTACCTCGTAGTAGTCCAATTGAAACGACAACGATAATAAATAGGTTTGGTGATACTCCTCTTATGGCAATAGATTTTAGAAAAGTAGTTTGAATAACATATGTGAACACTATCATGAGTGAATAAAACAACACTGTTTTAGCTATAGATCTATTCATAACTACTCCTAGGTGTCGTTATAATAAGCACCTCTTTCAAACGCTTGAAATTAACATAGGGTTTAACATATACTTTTTTCGTCTTATCATCTTTTGTATCAACTTGAATGACACTTCCTATCAAAATCCCTGATGGATAGTACTGTCCCAGCTCCGATGTCAGTATTTTGTCTCCTACCACCGGATTTACGCCCTCATCAATGTAGTCAGCTTCAAGATAACCTTTATTGTAAAGAGTAAGATCTCCTTTTACAATAAGAGTATCACTCGTTCTAGAGACAGATGCACTTACTCTACTTCTATCATCTATTACACTTAGCACAACACTGCTGTTATTAAAGACTTTGATTATTCTGCCGCAAAGTCCAGCACCGCTAAGTACAACCATACCCTCTTCAAGTCCGTCCTCAGCTCCCTTATCGATGGTAAACTCATTAAACCAATTTCCTGGTTCTTTCGCTATTACTCTTGCTCCAGTTTTTTCAAAATCTGAATACTGTTGATCTAACTCATATAGTTCTCTAAGCCTGTTAAGCTCTTCTTTTGATTGTTCTAAAACAATATTTTCATAAGTCAATTCATCGACCCTTTTTTGAAGTTTAGAATTAATCTTTTCTAACTCTTTTACATTCTTAACAAAGTCCACTTTGTTCTGTAACATATCGCCAAAATATGTGAGCCCTTTTTGGAGTGGAACGATCACATAATTAACTGAATTTTCGATAGGTCCTGCGTTACCTCCACGTTCCCAAGTAAGCAACACAGAAAAGAAAAAAATCAAAGATATTATTCCGATTATATTTAATGGTTCGAAAAATGCCTTCTTCAAATTCTCCTCCTATAATATCATTTCTTCTCTTAAACTCGTATATTTCCCGTCACCGATAAGCAAATGGTCCAGTAACTTAATCCCTATTAACTCACTCGCTTTTACCATATCTCTAGTAATCATCAAATCTTCTTTACTGGGCGTAGGATTTCCACTAGGGTGATTATGTAGTAGCACGATGCTCACAGCATTGTTTTTTAAAGCCATTCTAAAGACTTCCCTTGGATTAATTAGGGAAGAATTCACCGTGCCAACGCTTAATACCACTTCACTTATTATCTGATTTTTTGCATTTAGATTAAGCATTATAATCTTCTCTTTTTTCAAATGCCTGAACTCTTCCATGTACATCATTGCTATACTTTTTGGCGAAGTTAAGTTCACCGATCTTTCGTATGACTTTTTATACATTCTTTTAGAGATTTCGGCAGCGGCTTTCAACTGTATGGCTTTGACCTTACCAATACCGCTAAATTCCATTAATTCGCTAATTGTCAAATCATGTAATGAGAGTAGACCATTTTCGCTGGAGGCAAGTATCTTTGTTGCTAGTTCAGTACATCGTTCGTTTTTTGAACCAGTCTTTATGATGATCGCAAGAAGTTCCGCATCCGTAAGGCTTGAAGAACCTTTTTTCTCCAGCTTTTCATAAGGTCGCTCACTCTCAGGTAGCTCCTTAACCGTAAAATAATTATTCATATTTCCCCTTTTTATTACAACAAAGAAATGTTGTGCAATTTAAACAATTCACTAAGTTTTCTAACACTTAGCCCTAAAATACAATAGAAGTCACCCCTAACTTCCTGTATCATTAATGAACCAATATCTGCCACTGAATAACTTCCTGATTTATCATATGGTTCATCTTTTTTTATAAAAGAAATTAACTCAGCCTCTGAATTATTTTTAAATGTAACAAAAGCCTTATCGTAGCTTGTGTGTGAAATGCCAGTTTTAGCGTCAATAACACTAATACCTGTATAGACTTCATTCGTCTTTCCATTCAACTTTTTAAGTATACGCAAGGCATCATCAAAATCTTTTGGTTTTAATATAATTTCCTCTTCAAATAGGACAATAGTATCTGAACCTATTATATATCCTTCTGAATATTTTTTTGCGATAGCGTTTGCTTTTTCGAATGCTAATTTTTGGACTAGTTCTGTTGTAGCTAGATGATTGTAACAACTCTCATCTATACTCGCAGGCATCACCGTATGTTTTATATCCAGCATATTTAGAATGTCCGAGCGTCTTTTAGACGCAGAAGCCAAAATAACTTTCATCATATCAATTTATACGCAACGATACCTATAATAACGCCTATAATACTTGAAATCGTTATGTTTAAAACAATCTTAAAAGTTAGAACTATTACTCTCAAATCAAGTGTTAGAGGCTCCCCAAGCATCCCAAAACTATATCCATAGTTTAGCCATGACAAGAACTTTACATCAGCAACCAATGTACCGAGAAATCCACCTACAACTATCCCTGCAAGCAACAGCAAAAAAAGTGCCCATCCATTTTTTTCGTTTCTTCTGTTTGACATAATCATCTCCAATATTAATAGAACAATTGTATCATAGTAGTACTTCTTTGTATACCATTTAACAATAAAGAATCGATAAGTCACAAAAATTTAATAATTTGTGTTAAGTTGGCACTTTTCTTTTATTAACTTACTTTTTTAGCGGGTTTTTTGGCAGGTTTTGGATGAAGATGGTTCGTTATTGTTCCTTTAGGACAAACCTCTATACAAGCCCTACACATCTTACATTTATCATAATCAATATGAGCAAGACGACCGTCAAAATTAAACGCATCAAAACGACAAGCCTTTTCACATTTCTTGCAACCTATGCATCCAACTTCACAAGCAGACATTGTTTCTTTTGCACTTTCTTTTGAGTTACAGTCTACTCTTATCGTCTTCTTGTAAGGTATTATCTCAATCAATTTCTTCGGACATGCTTCTACGCACATACCACATGAAACGCATTTTTCTTCGTTGATGACAGCTATACCGTCAATTATGTCAATTGCGCCAAAGTTACATGCTTTTACACATGAACCAAGACCTAGACAACCATAACTACACTGTTTTGGTCCTCCTCCCGGTAAATATGAAGCATCAACGCAATCGGTTATACCTACATATTCGTATTTATCTTTTGCCCTATGACAATTACCTTTACATTTTATATATGCTGTTGTTCTAACACTTTTAGCTGCTTCAACGCCAAGGATTGTACTAACTTTCTGGGTAGTAGAATCTCCTCCAACAGGACAGCCATTAGGCTTTGCTTTCCCTTCTGCAAGTGCCTTTGCAAAGGCGTCACATCCCGTATAGCCACAACCACCACAGTTGGCACCTGGAAGCGCATCTCTAAGCTCAATGACAATAGGATCAACTTTTATCGCGAATTTTTTTGCAGCTACACCTAGTCCCAGGCCAAAAAGTATACCTAGACCCCCGATACTAAGAGCAGAACCAATAATTAAACCAAAATCCATATCTCCTCCTTAAATAAGCCCCGTAAATCCTAAGAAAGCAATTGCCATAAGTGATGCCGTGATAAGTACAATCGGATATCCTTTAAATATCTTAGGGATATCATTATAGTCTATCCTCTCTCTAATACCCGCCATTAAAACGATGGCTAATGTAAATCCTACAGCAGTTCCAAATCCACTAACTATGCTTTTAAACAAAGAATACTCATTTTGCATATTAATAACAGCTATACCGAGAACGGCACAGTTTGTTGTTATAAGTGGAAGATATACGCCAAGGGCGCTATAAAGTGATGGAGACGAATACTGAATAATCATCTCAACAAGTTGCACCAGAGAGGCTATAACCAAGATGAATGCTATCGTATACAAATACTCAATGTGGAGCGGTCGTAATATAAAGTTATAAACAAGGTAACTAAATATTGACGCAATTGTCATAACAAAAGTAACCGCCAGTCCCATGCCCAAGGCTGTTTCAACTTTTTTGGAAACGCCAAGAAAAGGACAAATACCAAGGAACCTTGATAGAATTACATTATTTACGATTATCGTTCCTATAAAAAATAATACTAATTCCATCATGCCTCCTTACTTCTTAGGTAGTTGAAAACGGCAAGAATTATACCCAGTGCTACGAAAGCGCCTGGCGCAAGTATCATGATAGACATCGGTTGGTACTCACCAAATATCACTTTTAAGAATGGCGCTAATTCAAACATATTCTCTACTACCCTAACACCAAACACGGAGCCTGCACCAAGTAACTCTCTAACCACACCGAGAACAGTAAGTGCAAATGTAAATCCTAGACCCATTCCTATACCATCAACAATTGACGACATGACGGAATTTTTTGAAGCAAAAGCCTCCGCTCTACCCAAGATTACACAGTTAACAACGATAAGTGGTATAAACAGACCCAGTGACTCATATAGCGACGGAACAAACCCTTGTAAAAGTAAGTCAACCATTGTAACGAATGATGCTATAACTACTATAAAGGCAGGAATCCTCACCTTATCCGGTATTATATTTCTAAGTAGCGATATAACTAGATTTGACATAATCAAAACGGTAGTTGTCGCAAGCCCCATACCTATACCATTTGTACCTGATGTCGTCACAGCTAGTGTAGGACACATACCAAGTACCTGCACAAATATCGGGTTTTCATCAATTATACCGTTTCTGAGTTTGTCAAAAACTTTTTCTTTCATTATTTACCCTCCTTAGCAACCTTCTCATAGTAGTCAACGCAACTGTTCACCCCACCAGTTACGCACTTAGAAGTAATTGTAGCACCGCTTATAGCTGATATTTCACCTTCAGTCTCACTAGGCGAGTACTTAACAACCTTTAAATTCTCTATCTTTTCATGTTCAAATTCACTTTTAAATTCCGCTTCGTCAGCTTTTGCACCAAGCCCTGGTGTCTCAGCATGCTTGATCACATCAATACCTGAAATCTGATCCGTTTCTATATCCATACCTACCATAAGATCAACATTCCCTCCATATCCTCCAGGAGCGCTGACTAAAAAGGCATATCCAACTATCTTGTCCCCAACTTTGGCTTCAAATACCGACTTTATAACACCTGTTTCGTCGTTATTTTCAACTTCTTCAAAATTATCGGCATCTTCAAAAACCGCTTTTAGCGCCTTGTCTCTTGTCAGTTGCTGTTGAACTCTTATCGGTTCTTTTGTCACTTCATAAGTAAATCCAAGTAGCATACCAGCGATTAAAGTAATAACCATTAATATTAAAGCATTTTTTACGATATTATCTTTTTTCTTTTCCATTACTTTCCTCCACCAAACTGAACTGGTACTGTATATTTGTCAATTATCGGCACGAAAAGATTGAGTATGATTATTGCGAATGAAACACCTTCTGGGTATCCACCGTATAACCTTATAAGCACTGTTAGAACACCCATGGAAACACCCATTATAATCTTACCTACTTTGGTCTGTGCACTGGAAGCATAATCCGTAGCCATAAATACTGCACCTAATATCAAGCCACCTGAAAATACATGATAAGCAGTCTGGTAAAAATCAAATGAAGTAAGTACGTATGTAAGAACAGCAAATGTGCCTATGTAATATACAGGGATATGATATGTTATTACTTTTTTCATTAAAAGATACACCCCTCCAAGTAATAATAATAGAGCGGATGTCTCTCCAATAGAGCCATATATATTCCCAATGAATGTATCCATTAAGGAAGGCATAGCACCCTCACCAGCAGCCATTACATTTAGCGGTGTCGCAGTACTTACCTTATCTACAACTGGTCCCCAAGTCGTCATTATTCCTGAAAAAGAGATGAGCAAAAACGCTCTAGCCCCAAGCGCAGGATTCATAAAGTTTTGACCCAGCCCACCAAATAGCTGTTTTACGATTATTATGGCGAAAGCCGCGCCCAAAATAGATAGCCACCAAAGCGTATGATAAGGCATGTATGGTGGTAAGTTCATACCAAGTAATACACCCGTAACCACTGCTGATAAATCACCGATGGTTTGCTCTTTTTTTGCGACTCTATTATAAGCCCATTCGAAGAATACACATGCCCCAGTGGTTATAGCCACGGTAACTATTGCCGTTAAACCAAAGTGATAGAAAGAATACAGTAAGGCAGGTGAAAGAGCTATTATGACATCTAACATTATCTTATTGACGGTACTATTTGTTCTTACGTGAGGTGATGAAGAAACAATAAATTTATTATCCATATTACCCCTTCCTCTTGTTCGCTAAGGTATTCTTCTTAGCCGTTCTAATCGACTGAAGGAGATGTCTATGAGAAGGACATACGAACGAACAAGCCCCACATTCAATACAGTCCATACCATGTATTTTTTCAAACTCTTCAAAATCCCCTGCTAACGAATACTTATTTAATTGACTAGGAAGTAAATTCATCGGACAAATATTAATGCATTTTGAACATCGAATACAGTTGAGCTCCGGATAATCAAATAATTCATCCTGACTTAAAAACAGAAGTGATGAAGTTCCCTTCGTGATCGGTAAATCCAGCGAATAAATCGCTTGGCCCATCATAGTCCCGCCAGAAATCATCTTGACACAGTCTTTTTTGAAGCCACCGGCTTCTTCAATCAATTCTCTTACCATTGTGCCAAGTCGAACTTTATAGTTGCCTGGGTTCGTTATCGCGTCACCGGATACTGTTACGATCCTTCTCATCAAAGGCCTACCTCTAAAGATCGCCCTTTCGATGGCAACAACCGTGTCTATATTTTGAACAACACAACCTACTTCACTAGGTAGTTTTCCTGCTGGAACTTTTCTCTTTGTAACTGCGTATATTAACTGTTTTTCTGCACCTTGAGGATATTTTGTTTTTAATGAAACCACCGAAATATTATCATAGTTTTCGCATTCTCTAAACATCTTTGCTATGGCATCTGGTTTATTAGACTCAATGGCGATATACCCTTTAGCGTTTGGAAATAGTTTAAGTATAACCGTTAGACCTTTTAATACTCTATCCGTCTCTTCAAGCATTATCCTATGGTCTCCCGTGATATAAGGTTCACACTCTGCACCATTTATTATTATGGCATCGATTTTTTTATCTTTTGGTGGACTTAGTTTTACATGAGTAGGAAAAGTAGCTCCTCCGAGCCCTACAATCCCAGCTTTTTTGATGACTTCAAGAATTTCTTCATTTGTCATTTCTTCAAAATTAGCGGGCTCATTTAAGCCCTCTATCTCTTCATATAAATCGTCGTTTTCAACGACTACTGCCTGACTCTTTGCCCCATTCGATAAAAGTACCTCGTCAATTTTTTTTACTTTCCCGGAAACGGATGATATTATTGGTGAACTAACGAAAGAGGTTTCCTTACCAATAGTTTGTCCCACCAAAACTCTATCTCCCCTTTTGACCGTCACTTCACATGGCGAACCAATATGTTGTGACATGGGAAAAACTAACAGACCTTTAGGCATATACGCAACTATCTGTTTGTCACTCGTATATTCTTTATGTTCAGGCGGATGTACACCACCTTTGAAAGTTTTATGATTCATTTTGCCCCCAAACAAACTTTTATTTCAATGCTATTATAATACAATAATTATTCTCACTCAACCTATTGAGATAATATTATTGCACATAATAAATACAATTGCTCTCATCAAGATAAGCAGTTTACTGCATTTTTTCGATGAATTACCCCCTATTCTTTGTCATCGCTCCATATACCAAAAAACCAACTGCCACTAACATCGGCACCACAAACGCAACTCCTATTATTAACAGAAATACCATTGACATATTAAACATTTTTCCTCCTACAGTTTTTCCAGTAATTTTAATAAATACTCATAAGTTCTCTTAGTAGAACTTATAGAAAGTCTTTCATCTACTGAGTGAACATCATACATATTTGGACCAAAACTAACTGCTTCCATATCCGTCATCCCATGAAGAAATACGCCGCATTCGAGCCCAGCATGAATGGCTTTTATTTTAGCCCTCTTTCCCGTCGTCTCTTTATATACTTTCTTTACAATCCTAAGTAGTTTCGAATTTTTTTGAAATGCCCATTCAGGGTAATCACTTCTTACCCTAAAATTAGCTCCTACCATTTTGGCTAAGTTACCCAGCTTTGCCACTATATACTGTTTCTTGCTCTTAACATTCCCCCTTACCGCAAAGTTAAGGGACACTTTTTCTTCATCCGTTGATAAAACACCGAGGTTAAGGCTTGACTCTACCATTCCCTTTAGTTCACTACTCATAGACTGCACGCCATTAGGGGCATTAAATAAAACAAAGATAACTTTTCTTGTTGTTTCATCATCCATTTGTTTTTCTATAGGCTTAATTTCCTCAATAGCAAGTGTTGCATTTTGGTCTTCATCAATAAATTCATTTCTAAGAGTCTTTACAAAGAAATCAACGATTTCTTTAACTTTTGCTACGTCTTTGTTTTTCACATTAATAATTGCTTCGCAGTTATTCGTTATGACATTGTCCTTAGTTCCTCCATTAATCTTGATTAGATTAACTGACACATGCCTACTTATAAACTCCAATATTCTACCCATTACAACACTTGCATTCGCCCTGTTCTTGTCTATTTCCATTCCGGAATGGCCACCTTTGAACTTCCCTGCGATAACTTTAAGCGTCGTGAAATCATTTCCTTTTTCCAGTTTATATGGCACTTCTATCGTCGACCTGTTCCCACCAGCGCATCCTAGCGTAAACTCCCCTTCTTCTTCTGAATCTAAGTTTAGGAAATACTTTGCTGATAAATTGCTTTTATCCAGTTTTATCGCACCGGTCATTCCAACTTCTTCATCCGTTGTCATAACTACTTCAAGGTTTGGATGCGCGATATCATCACTATCAAGTATCGCAAGACACATCGCTATTGCTACACCATTATCCGCTCCAAGACTCGTGTTTTTAGCCATTACGAAGTCACCGTCAATGTACAGTTTTAATGGGTCAGAAGAAAAGTCATGTGTATGTTCTTTTGTCTTTACACAAACCATGTCAAGGTGTCCTTGTAAAATGGTAGTAGGAGAATTCTCGTGCCCCTTTGTCGCGTCTTTTTTGATGATAATATTGTTATACTCATCTCTTATACACTCTAAGTTTCTCTTTTTAGCAAATTCTTCCACGAAGTCGGCAACCTTTCCTTCATGCCCACTACATCTTGGTATTGTCGTTAGCTTTTCGAAATAATAAAATACTTTTTTGGGTTCTAATTTACTTAACATTTGTACCTCCTAGTTTTTAAAACTGTGAATAGGTGATGGAATATTGCCCTTCCTAGTAACAAATTTTGAACAATCGAACGAGTTTACCCGCATTATCGGCGCCGTTCCAAGAAGGCCACCAAAACTAACCTCATCGCCGACACCCTTTCCGTACACCGGTATTATCCTTACGGCGGTCGTCTTCGAATTAACCATTCCTATAGCCATTTCATCCGCTATTATACCACTTATTGTTTCTTCCTTTGTTTCACCCGGTATTCCAATCATGTCTAATCCTACTGAGCACACGCATGTCATCGCTTCGAGTTTTTCTATTGTCATCGCACCAACTTTTACAGCCTCTATCATACCAGCATCTTCACTGACCGGAATAAATGCACCACTAAGACCTCCCACATAGCTTGACGCCATGACACCCCCTTTTTTAATTTGATCGTTTAGTATAGCAAGTGCCGCTGTGGTACCGGGCGCTCCAGCGTATTCTAGTCCCATTGCACAAAGAATATCGGCAATGGAATCGCCCTTTGCTGGTGTAGGAGCTAATGATAAGTCGACTATTCCATAATCTACTCCTAGTCTTTTGGAAGCCTCTTTTGCTACTAATTGACCAAGTCTAGTTATTTTAAACGATACCGCCTTTATTTTCTCACACAAGACCTCAAAGCTCTCATCGGCAACTTCCTTTACCGCATTTAGAACTACTCCGGGGCCACTTACTCCCACATTTATTACGGTATCCGCTTCACTTACTCCATGGAAAGCACCTGCCATAAACGGATTATCATCCGGCGCATTTGTAAACACTACGAGTTTTGCACACCCGATTGAATCCTTTTTTCTTGTGTTATAGGCAGTATCCTTTATGGCTTTTCCGAGCATATTTACAGCGTCCATGTTTATACCGGATTTTGTTGACCCAACATTAACGCTTGCACATAACCTAGTCGTAGAAGATAGCACATCGGGAAGACTCTCTATCAATAACTTATCCGCCGTTGTCATTCCCTTATCAACAATGGCTGAAAATCCACCTATGAAATTTATTCCTATATCTTCAGCTGCTCTGTCCAGTGTATTTGCTATCGTTATATAATCGAGATCTTTTATTCCTCCAGCTAATAGAGAAATTGGCGTAACGGATACTCTTTTGTTCACTATAGGAACACTGTATTCGCTAGCTATTTCATCACCTACTTCGACTAGTCTTCCCGCTTTAGAAACTATCTTGTTATAAATATTCTCACAAAAAGTATCATTGCTTTCACTAACACAGTCAAGAAGACTAATACCCATAGTAATAGTCCTAACATCCAGATTTTTTGACTTTATCATATCATTCGTCTGTGATACTTCAAAAAAATTAATCATACTCAAATCCTATGCATCGATGTGAAAATCTGTTCAGGTTGTAATTTTATCTCAACACCTATTTTTTTACCAAGGTTTTCTAGCTCTTTCGCATAGCTTGATATCGATTTATCACAGGAGTTAATTTCTACAATCATCATCATATTAAAGTATTCTTTAACGACGGTTTGAGAAATATCGCGAATATTAATGCTGTTTTCAGCAAGATAGGAACAGGTCTTCGCCATTATTCCTACTTTGTCTTTACCGACTACTGTTATTATCGCTTTTTCCATTATACCTCCAAAACAATTGACGCTTCATTTTGCAAAGCAACCACGATATTTATATCGCTTGCCTTTTTCCCTAATCGAGTTTCTAACTCATATTTTACCGTTGCCATAGCAATATCACGATTATTGTTTTCTTCACTTAAGTGACCTAATATAATATGTTTTAGTTTTTCAAAATTTTGCTCACATATTAAAGAGGCTGTTTGTTCATTTGATAAATGACCAATATCACTTAGAATTCTTTGCTTTAAAGCATAAGGATAAGCAGAGACTTCCAGCATTCTTACATCATGGTTAGACTCTATATAAAGTATATCCGAATCCATAATATGAGACTTTATATAATCATCGTATTTCCCCAAATCAGTAACAACAGAAATCTTCTTTCCATCTTTTTGTATCGTATAGCAAACTGGTGATACTGCGTCATGGTAGCTTCGAAAAGCGGTTATCAAAAAATCATTTACATAAAAACTTTCGTCTTCTTCTATTGTCATAAAGTTTTCATGCTTAACTTTTCCTAAAGAATCAAAAGTAAGTATTTTATTTAAAGTCTTTTCTTTCAAGTAGATTTTAACATCGTTTTTTCTGGAAAAAACGCCAAGACCTTTTATATGGTCATTATGTTCGTGAGTTACAAGCAAAGCATCAATATGCTTGATATCAATGCTTTTTTTTGCTAGTTCTGATTTCAGTTTTTTGTTTGTTATACCAATGTCAATAAGTATCTTTGTATCTTCATCCCCAACGAAAATACAATTACCCTTGCTGCCACTACATATGCTAAAAATTTTCATTATTTCTCTTCAATATATAAGTTCTTTATATTGTAAATCATAAAGTCTCCGGTAGGTTTGAAATCTCCCTTAACCTTTGAACTTATCATTACTGCTCCTTCGTGGAAGAATAGAACACCATAAGGGAGCTCTTCTACAAAAAGAGCTTTAAAATTATTAATATTGCTCTTAAGGTCATCATCATTATTACTATGAACCAGTGAATCCAGTATTATGTCCATGGTATCATTTGAGTACCCAACAAAGTTTTGAACGCCTTCACTGGCAAATAGAGAGGTATAATCCGGTCTATTCGTAAGCTTAATATTTCCTAAAAAGATCTCATAATTTTTTGATTGGATCCTTTCAAAATACACGTCTTTAGTAGCCTCTTCAATCTCTAGCTCTATGTTTACGTCTTTGAGATTCTCCTTAATGAAGTTTGCCACTTTTAAATTGTTCGGTATATCAGCATTTACTAATAATTTCACCATGAGTGGGCTTTCTTCACTTACTCCTGTAAGTAACTCTTTTGCTTTTTCTACATCATATGGATACTTTAAATCATTTGTTCCATTGTAATAAGCATTTATAAGCACCGGAGTATCTGTTGGCGTTACTTTGTTTATATACTGCTTGTAAGCAAGATTCTCCCTATCTACGGCGTACATTATAGCCTTTTTAACTTCGCTAGTAAGTATATTTGACTTTGCTGAATTATAGCCCAAAAATGTCATATTCCTAGAAGGATACGGGAAAATCCTATTGTTCTCATCTTCTGAATACTTTAACCAGTCAAATACTCTAGGATTCATAATATCTACTAATCCCTTATCAAAGAGAGTGGTCATTTCACTGGTACTTTGCATGATAACGCTATGAATGTTTTCAATATATACTTCTTCTCTATATTCCCTATTAGCCGTCAAATCAAGAAACTGAGTTGGTTGAAATGACGAAAACTTATAGGGTCCTGTCCCTACCGGCATATTGGGATCATACTCACCAGACTTAACATACTCGCTTGAAATTATCGGAAATGATAAATCCAGTAACGCATATCCGTATGGCTCGTCGTACCATAGCTTAAAAGTCATTTCATCTATTATTGATACTCTTCGAATAGGCAGCGCATGGTAATTGTACGGTGAATTTTGATGTAGTTTAATGTAATCAATTGTATACTTAACGTCGTAAGCAGTAAAAGGCATTCCATTGTGGAACTTTATACCGTCCTTAAGAGTTATTGTAAGGCTTCTGCCTTCATCGCCAAATTCATACGACTTAGCAAGTACTCCAACGGGTTTTTCATGTTCATCAAGCATAAATAATGGTTCATAAACCAAACTAAGCACCTGTGCAACGTCTGCCGCCGTATTATCCACAGCATTTAGCGTCTCAGGTTTGCTCATACATACATTCAATGTTCCACCAAAAGCCTTCTCTTTTATAACTTCTTTCTTAGTAGTAGTCGTAATCTCTGTTTTCTTCGAATTACCGTCAGGTTTTATCTCTTCGGTAGTTACTTTCCCACATGAAGTAAGAACTAATAATGCTACTATTACAATCGAAAGTTTTTTCATCATTCCTCCAAATATCGTTTAAAAATGTCTACTATATCGTTTTTTATAATGTCTAGTCCTAGAGTGGTATCTATTAATATGTCGTACTTATCACCATCAAATAAATCGACTAATTTTTCAGCCTTTTTACGGCTTATTTCTCTTTTGTTCACTAAACGTTCTACTCGAACTATCCTATCACAAGTGACCAAAACTAGCAACTTAACATCGTCTATTATTTTTGTCTTGTGAATGACTGCTCCATCTAGTAAAATTATTGATTTTTCCGCTTTTATAATTTCCCCGACTTTCTTAACTATTGCCGAGTGAGTTATCTTATTAAGGAGCTCTAGTTTCTCTTTCGTTGAAAAGACTATACTTCCTAGTTTCTCTCTATTAACGACACCATTTTCTACACAACTAGGAAAATGGTGAGCAACCTTTTCTACTTCTTCACTTAAGACGTCATGACCAAGTTTATCCAGTTCATAGTGTTTAAAGCCAAGTTCTTTAGCAAGCAACTTGCAAAAAGAGCTTTTTCCTGAGCCTGACGGTCCATAAACGCCTATTATGAATGGTTTAGTGCGCTTCAAACCAGTTCCTCCCAAAATTGGCATCTACATCAAGCGGTACTGATAACTTTACACAGTTTTCCATAGTATCCTTAAGTAGTCTTTGAACCTCTTCAAGTTCCTGTTCAGGCGCTTCAATTAGGAGCTCATCATGTACTTGAAGTATTAATCTTGATTTATAGTTACCCTCTGTAAGTTTTCTTTCAACTTCCACCATAGCTATTTTAATGATGTCAGCGGCAGCTCCTTGTATTGGCGTATTCATGGCAATCCTCTCCCCAAAAGAACGTTGCATGAAGTTTTTGGCTTTTAACTCTCTTATTATTCTTTTTCGCCCGAAAATAGTCTGAGCATACCCCTTTTCCTTTGCTATCTCAACTGACTCATCAAGAAAGCTCTTTATTTTTGAATATTTGCTAAAATATTGATCTATGTATTTTTTTGACTCGCTAATAGGTATGTCAAGATCCCTCGTGAGTCCAAACGCACTTATTCCATATATTATGCCAAAATTTACAGCCTTCGCCCTTCTTCTCATAATAGGAGTAACCTCGTCCATTTCTACATGGAACACATTACTAGCCGTGATTGTATGAATGTCCTTATTATTACTAAATGCGTCTATCATGGTATCATCACCAGACAGATGAGCAAGTATCCTAAGTTCAATTTGCGAGTAGTCCGCATCGATAAATACATTTCCTTCGGCCGGCACAAATACTTTCCTTATCTTTTTCCCTATCTCGTACTTGATCGGGATATTCTGTAGATTTGGGTCTGTAGAGCTTATCCTACCGGTTGATACAACCATTTGCCGAAAATTCGAGTGTATCTTTCCGTCCTCTTTTATATAGTCGTAGAGTCCGTCAGTATAAGTGGACTTTAGCTTCGTATACTGTCTGTATTTAAGTATTAAGTCTATTATAGGATTGTAAGGAGATAGTTTTTCCAAGATATCAGCAGAAGTGGAATAACCTGTTTTTGTTTTCTTCGCAAAAGGCATATTCATTTTTTCAAACAGTATGAACCCAAGCTGTTTAGGTGACGAGATGTTGAACTCTTCACCTGCAAGCTCGTGAATCTGTTTTGTTAATATCTCTATTTCCCCAGCAAGTTCCGCTGAATACTCTTTTAACGCTTGTCCGTCGACATTTATCCCTCGTTTACTCATGTTATATAGAACAAATAAGAGTGGTAATTCAATATTAAAATATAGTTTCTTAAGCTCTCCATCTTCTAATTTTTTCACAAACAAATCAGACAGTGAAACAAGGGCGCTAAGCATTTGTTTCATTCTACTTTTTATTTTTTCTAAGTCTATATGCTCCACGGATTTTTTCTTCTTCCCCTTACCAAAGAAATCCTCGTTCGTAGGAATATTTTGCCCTAGGTATTCAAGCGCTAGTGAGCTAAGTGAAAAATCCGTTTTTGCTGGATCCAAAAGATATCCTATGAGTGTCACATCATATATTTTTTTATCAATTATTTCACCGCTATAGTCTATATTAGCAAGTTGTTTTTTTATATCGAAACTATATTTATTTATATTGCTGTTTTTAAGCAACCCTCGTATGACATCTTCTGATTGTTTTACAAAGTAATAGGTAGACTTATCCATAGTGAACATGGTGTAATCAAATTTTTCGTGAAAGGTATAGTAATATACATCTTCTTTCGTTGTTGAAAGTTTATCTATGTCAAAATCCTCTTTTATGACTATATCTTTTTTAACGTCCTTTTTTTGCTTAAACTTACTTAATAATGAATTTAGTTCCAGCTCTTTGTAAACTTTAAAGGCTTCATCATTGAACATATCCTCAACGCATAACTTGTCAAATTCTACTTCAATCGGTATGTCTGTTATTATTCTTCCTAGTTTTCTACTAAGTATCGCCTGCTCATAGTATGTAGTCACATTTTCTTTTAATTTTTTGGTAAAAGAGTCTTTGTTTTCATAGACTTTTTCAATCGTTTTAAAGGTCTTTATTAACTTAAGAGCAGTCTTTTCGCCAACACCTGGAATACCAGGTATGTTGTCAGAGCTATCTCCCATCAGTCCTTTTACTTCAATGAGCTCCTGTGGATTAAGGCCATACTTACTTAAGACCTCTTTTTTATCGTACATCTCATAGGTTGTTCTTCCACCTCGAGTTTTAGGTATTAGAACACTAACATTATTAGCAACTAGCTGCAGCATATCTCTGTCTCCTGATAGAATGACAGATTCATAATCACTCTTACTGGCAATTTTACTAAATGTCCCTATTACATCATCTGCTTCATAGCCAGACACTTCAAATATATTCACTTTCATCGCCTTTAAAACTTCTTTTACAGCCTTCATCTGAGGGACTAGTTCTTCCGGCATTTTCTTTCTTCCACCCTTGTATTCGTCATACATTTCGTGTCTAAAGGTAGGACCTTTAAGGTCAAAAGAGACCATTAGATCCGTTGAGTTCGTATCTTCTATCGCTTTGAAAACTATATTTAGAAATCCGTAAATAGCATTTGTATATACCCCCTTTTTATTCATCAAAAGTGGTATACCATAAAACGCCCTGTTCATTATGCTATTACCGTCTATCAGTAGTATCTTTCTCATTCTAACACCTCGATATTTATTATATCATTTATCCGCTCAAATATCTTACAAAATTATTATCATTAAGTTAATTATTAAAGTTCCTACCATCACGAAGAAAAGTCCTTTTATTCTAGTTAATGGCCTATTTCTAAAGGGCTTATTCGCTACTTCCCCACCTTTATCAATTATCTTTGTTATTATACCAAGCGATATAAAACTTCCTACCATTGAAGAGCCCCCATAGCTTATGAAAGGCATGGTTACACCCGTTAAAGGAATTAAATTTGTTATACCCCCTACTATTACAAACATCTGGAACATAAATAATATGATGATCGCACTTGCTACATAAAAATCAAAATTGCTTGTTATTCTTAATAAATTATCTATGGTGATAAAAGCAAGCAATAGGAATAGTATCAGCACCAAAATAACAAATACTCCTCCTAGCTCTTCTCCTATCCCTGCCATGATAAAATCGGATATAACAACGGGTATTTTAGTCGGAGAGCCGTTATAAATACCACGACCTATTAACCCTCCTGTCTTAAAAGCTTCTATTGACTTAATTATCTGATAGCCCATAGTATCTGCATAACTGTATGGTCTTATCCATGCAAGCATTCTGTTTTGGACATGCGTTACGAATTTCAACGTTATTGTTCCACCGATGATACTTAATACAAATCCTGATATCACTACATATCTATTCATCGTGAATACATATCCCATTAGGAAAAATAACGCGAAGAATAATAAAGCCGTTCCAAAATCGTTTTTAAATACCACAATCCCAATTATAACAGTAGTTATACTCCCTAATATAATTAGCTTGTTTTTAATCTTTATATCATATATTGAAAACAGTGACCCTATGAATAGTGGATAAAAAACTTTTGTAAACTCTGAAGGTTGAATGGTTACAATGTATAGATTGAGCCAGTTGTTCGAACCGAATTTTTCGGTATTAGTAAATATCATAAGGGTAATAGAAACTATTAAAAGAAGTACCGAAATATGTCGAATCTTTTTGTACTTTGGATATATAAAAATCACTGAAAAGTAGAATACGTATCCTATTAATATCATGAATACTTGCTTAACACCTGCGTACTCGTTCAGTCTTGTCACAAAGCCGGTACTTATTACCGATAAAAAGTTAACGATAGCCAACATTTCTATGTTATTGATAGTAAACTTATTAAAAATGAACGAACTAACGATAATTATACTAATTACAATAATATAAATAAGCATTGATAATGGGCTTAATTTATTCACCGTAATTATCTTATAAAAAAACAAAGAAGCTATCGCAATATTTATAATTGTAAAATAAAAAATAGAAAATCGTTTCTCATTAGTTAGTTGATTGAGCGCTATAAAGATCGTTAATAGTGATGTGAGTAATATAATCAAAACATTATTTATCATTATTCAACACCCCCGACGTAATGTCCACGAGAGTATTTTTTTGAAGTCGTTTTATTTCCATAAAACACCTCGTCAAGTATGCCTTTAATCTCTTCAACCTTTTCATAAGTAAAATCAAGTCTATAGTTTCCCACACCTATTTTTTGCAACTCCTTAATCTTGTCAATTAGGTATAGCGGATAAGGGTTATATATCTCGTTATAGCAAAGTGTACATTTGGTCTGATAGTACACCTGCTCCCCCTTTCTATCTTTAAAGAAGTACAGACTACCATTACTTTTAATACATCTATCAGAAGTTTTCTTGATACACGACGCACTAGTCATTGTAATGATATGTCCATAAACTAAATACTCTAAGTTTTCGGTATTGAGATCGCCTAGCTCCTTATAAGTTATTTCAAGGGAAGGCGTAATAGTCTTTGCCCCAAGTGAACTAAAAAAGTCCACGGCGTAGTTATTTGCTACATTTAAACTATAATCTATACCTATCTTTTTATCTAGGTCGCTAGTGTACTCTAAGCTATCAATGGATTTTATTAAAAGTCCATCAAATAAATCTAATTTACTTTTTATATTTCGAAGTTCATTACTGAATTCACTTCTTACAATCTTAGGAACTACTCCATATATCTTACTACTCGTCATTGTTCTTTTCATGTCTTCTATCTCACTTGATGTCACGCTAAGTGCGTCGATATAAACTATATTTATATCATAATCAAGTAATGCTTTAAACTGTTTTACGGTGTTTATCTTAACATTTATATTTCTTTTAGTTGTAGAAGTGTTTTTGGCACTCTTTTTAGAAAAAGGCACCACTTTGTGATTTGTATTACCGCCTTCAAAGACCGTATTTAAGGCTTCTCTTCTAAGCTCATTAAGTTTGCTTACTGGCATGAAAATATCATCATCCATATATACTTTCACTTTTCTAATAGTAAATGGGAGCTCTCCTGTTTTGCTTATTTTTTCTATGATATCTTTTTCTAGTAAAGGCGCTTTTTTAGCCTTTTGAACGGTGTCGCCATATACTATAAATTGTTTATTACCACGATAAATAATCATCTTAGCTGATTCATCTATCGTTAGATAAATTTCAATATCTATATCCGTCCTAATAACTTTTACCTTTTTATCAATTTCTTTATTTAACTGGGCACTAGTCAATCTAAAAACTGGCGTCCCTATGTTTATTTTTTGTTTTATTAGTAGCTCGTTATCATAATCACTATCCGCGTAAAACCTAAAAGATTTACTTCCTAATTTGTATTCAAGATTATCGCCTTTTTTTATACTCTTATCAAGCTTTACGATTGTTTCTTTTTTACGATTAGACACTGAAACACCTACAACGATACCTCTATGTTTCGGCCTATCTCTTCCAACCAAGTTTTTATCATTATGTGTTTTGTAAAAGCCAGACGTAAACTCGCCTCTGTTATAGACCTGTAGTATATCGCTTAAATCTTCTTCACTTATCTTTACCCTTTCCCCACTTATTAGTTTATCCACATATTTTCTATACAGACTTACAACTTTGTATACATAGTACTCCGATTTAACTCTTCCCTCTATTTTTAAACTTCCCACACCAGCATCAACTATCTCTTTAAGCATTGATAAAGCAGATAAATCCTTTAGACTCATGATATAATTACTTTTATCATTCACATTATACTTTAGTCTGCATGGCTGAGCACAAGCACCTCTATTGGCGCTTCTCGAACCAAGTGAACTACTTAGTAGACACTGTCCCGAATAACAATAGCAAAGAGCACCATGAACAAAGGTTTCAATCTCGAGTTCACTTTCTTCTTTTATCAATTTTATCTCTTTAAGGCTTAATTCTCTAGCAAGAATAAGTCTATTTATTCCCACTTTTTTAGCAAACAAAGCGCCGTATACGCTGTGTATGTTCATCTGCGTGGAACTATGGATTAAAATATCGGGTGCTATTTGCCTAATGATATTTAATACGCCAAAGTCTTGAACAATGAACGCGTCTACCCCCATTATTACGGCTTCTCTCACAAGGGATATCAGGTCGTCTACTTCGTTTTCTTTTACCATAGTATTTATCGCTAAATAAACTTTTACATTAAAAAGATGGCTATAATTTATAGCCCATCTTAACTCCACTAAATCAAAGTTATTTGCCCCGCTTCTAGCAGAGAATTTTTTCGCACCGAGGTAAACAGCATTACACCCACCACTGACGGCGGAAAGCAAAGCATTCCTATTGCCAGCGGGAGCTAGTATCTCTGGTTTATTCATTCGTATCATCAAAAATTTCAATGTATTCGTTTAGTTCGTTTTTATACTTTTCAACGTTTTCTTCTAATGCATTGATTTTATCTTGATACCCTTTTTTTACATTTTCAAACTCTTCTATTTGTTTTAATAGTTCTAAAACCCTCTTGTCAAGGCCTTTTACTTCCTCTTTTAATCGTTCAGACTTTTCTTTTTCTTTAAAGAGTTCATCGGCTACATTTAGGGAAAGTAAAACACCGCTTAATTTGCTATTGTATACCTTTCCACTACTGGAAACTTTTAATTCTTTTATCTTATTATTTATATAAAGGGCAACTCTTTGTATATAGTCTTCACTTTCAAATCCTGAAAGAGAATACACTTTACCGTCAATTAATACGCTAGTTGTATTTTTTATTTCCATAACTCCTCCTATAATAGTAGTACATTGAGCGTCGAATCACTATCAATAATATTATCGTTATCCCAGGTAAAAAGAAAATACTT
>PDWI01001481.1_pt1 | contig 37035 bp, 31 predicted proteins | sample 1430891 | NCBI WGS metagenome assembly PDWI01 (sample SAMN01162508, study PRJNA174530) | Oral metagenome, whole genome shotgun sequencing project. | biome: Marine environment; feature: Marine mammal; material: Swab sample of the gingival sulcus; isolation source: swab sample of gingival sulcus... | reverse complement strand
CTATGGAACCATTTTTATTTATAATACTCTTTGCTGATATTTTGTTAATTCCACCCGAGATGATGGAGCCTTCTTGATTATCTAACAAATCCTCTACATTAAGAGTAAGTTTTGAATTTTTTATGGTTTGTCTTTGTGCATCTATACCTGTTTGGATGATACCTTTTAGATTTGATAAGGTATAAGAATCTATTTCTAAGGCATTTAGCGAACTGATAACTCCTTGATGGTTTAATAAATCATAAGATTTTATAAATACATCTTTAGCTCCACTAATGGTTGAGTCATTGTTTATAAGATCTTGTTTGGAATTTATAAAAACACTAGATTCAGATGAAGCTATAATAGCTTTGTAGGAATTGTTTATAGATCCATCTACGTTTAGAGATAAATCTTTATTGGATTGGATAGAACCAGACTGATTTTCTATGTTTTCTGCCTTGATACTGGATGAGCCTTCTGAGAGTATCCTTCCAAAGCTATTATTTATATTTTTTGATGTATCTATGTTTAGGTTTGAGCTTCCACTTTCATCACTTGAAACACCTATGTATCCTGATTGATTATCCAGGGTTTGGGTTTTTATATCTAGGGATTTGCTAGCCTTGATTTGTCCTTTCTGGGATGAAAGGTTTTTTGATTTTATATTTAGGGTGTTAGATGCTAAGATGCTGCCTTCATTATTGTTTATATTTCCCTTTGAGTTTAGATCTATACTTGATGATGAAGATGTTATCTTTCCTTTTACATTGTACAGATTTCTTGAGGTGCTTACGATAAGCTTTTTGTTTGACTCTATGCTACCTTTTTTGTTGATAATATCTTTTGCCAATACTTTGCTAGTACCGCCAGAGATGATGGAGCCTTCTTGATTGTTTAGTAAGTCTTCTATATTGAGTATCAACTTTGAAGTTTCTATACTTTGCTTTTGTGCATCTATTCCTGCCTGAATGATACCTTGTATATTCGATAAAGTATAGGCATCTATTCGGAGGTTATTTGGTGAATTTATTTTGCCTTGATTATTTATGAGATTATTAACTTTTATGGATATATCTGTTTTTCCATATAAAGAACCATCGTGATTGTTTAAATCTCCCTCTACGTCCATAGTCAAATTTGCTTTTACTGAAGCTATCAAGCCTTTATTGGAATTGTCAACATTTTCTTTAACATTCAACAATAAGCTATCATTGGATTGGATAATTCCTTGCAAATTGCTTATATTGGCTGATTTGATACTAGATGAGCCTTCTGAGAGTATTTTTCCAGAATTGTTATTTATACTCTTTAATGCATCTATGTTTAGGTTTGAATTTCCATCGTTAGAATTTGAAACACCTATGTATCCAGACTGATTGTCCAGGGTTTGTGTTTTTATATCTAGGGATTTACTAGATTTGATTTGTCCTTTTTGGGATGAAAAGTTTTTTGATTTTATATTTAGGGTATTGGATGCTAATATTTGTCCTTCATCGTTGTTTATATTTCCTTTTGAGTTTAGATCTATATTTGATGATGAAGATGTTATCTTTCCTTTTACATTGCCTAAGTTGCCTTCGTTATTTATAGTTAGTTTTTTATTTGATTCTATGTTTCCTTTTTTATTAAGGATATCTTTTGCAGATATTTGGGTTGTTCCACCTGAGATTATGGAGCCTTCTTGATTGTTCAATGTATCTTTTATGTTAAGTTTTAGATTAGAAGTACTCAATAACTTCTCTTGGGAATTAATTCCTGTCTGAATAATTCCTTTTAAATTTGAAAGGGTGTAAGAATCTACATTTAAATTATTAAAGGATCTAATAACTCCTTGATCATTTACTAAATCATAAGATTTTATAGATATATCTTTAACACTACTTATGGTTGAATCGCTATTTATAAGATTTTGCTTTACATCTATAAACACACTAGATTCAGATGAAGCTATAAGGGCTTTATTGGAATTATTTACATATCCACTTGCACTTATAGATAGATCTTTATTTGACTGGATAGAGCCAGATTGGTTTTCTATGTTTACCGCTTGAATAGATGATATGCCTTCTGAAACAATCTTTCCAGAGTTGTTATTTATATTTTTTGAGACATTGATATTTAGGCTTGATCTTCCGCTTTGATCATTTGAAACACCTATATATCCTTCTTGATTGTCCAAGTTTTCTGTTTTTATATCTAGGGATTTGTTTGAATTTATCTTTCCTTGTTGGGATGAAAGGTTTTTTGATTTTATGTTTAGGGTATTGGATGACAGGATCTTTCCTTCATTGTTATTTATATTTCCCTTTGAATTTAGATCTACACTTGATGATGAGGATGTTATCTTGCCTTTTACATTGTCTAAGTTGCCTTCATTGTTTATAGTTAGTTTTTTGTTTGATTCTATGTTTCCTTTTTGATTAAGGATATCTTTTGCAGATACTTCGCTAATGCCACCTGAAATTATGGAGCCTTCTTGATTGTCTAATTTATCCTTTATACTAAGTCTTAGCTTAGAGGCTTCCAGGGTTTGTTTTTTTGTATCTACGCCTGTTTGGATTATACCTTTTACGTTTGATAGGGTATAAGAATCAACCTGAAGAGTTTTTAATGAATTTATTACTCCTTTGTTATTTGTTAGGTTTTTTGTTTTTATTGAAGCACCCATAGAGGAGCTTATGGCTGAATCATTATTGATAAGATCTTCTTTGGAATCTATAAATACGCTAGATTCAGAAGATGCTATGAGAGCTTTGTTGGAACTATTTATATATCCATCTGCATTTATAAATAGATCTTTATTTGATTGGATAGAGCCAGATTGGTTTTCTATATTTGTGGCTCTAATATCTGATGTGCCCCCTGATGTAATCTTTCCTGCATTATTGTTTATATCTTCGGATGCATCTATGCTTAAACTTGCACTCCCATCATTGGAAACTTCTATACTACCTTCTTGATTGTCTAAATTTCCTGTTTTTATGGTGAGAGAATTGGATGAATTTATTTTTCCTTTTTGAGATGAAAGATTGTTTGATTTGATATTTAAGGTATTGGATGCTAAAATTTTTCCCTGGTCATTGTTGATGTTTTGAGCTTGAAGCTGTATGTTTTTAAGGGAAATCAACTCCCCACTATCATTTGATATGGTATCAGTTTTTATATTGAGATCATTTTTTACCTGAATACTTCCTTGGAAATTGTCTATGCTAGAGGGGTCTCCAAAAAGGTTTTCTACATTAAGTTTACCGCTATTACTTAATTTGTTTGCAACATTTAGAGTAACTTTTGAAGATAGTATCTGTCCATTTTCATTTCGAATACTATCTGCTTCTATGATTCCTTTTTCATGTTTTGATTGGGGGGTTCCAACACTTGTTGTTGTGCTTTCTTGTAAGGCCTTAAGCTTATTTTCTTGAAAATCTCCAACTTTGGAGTTTGAGTCACTGGTAAAATTTTTTGCCTTTATATCTAGACCATCTGGACTATTTTGGGAGATAGTGCTTTTATTGTGTATATTTTTTGTCTTTATGTCAAAAACATTTGCCTTAATGGTGCCAGATAAATTTTTCAAACTATCTGAACTTAGTTTTAATTTGCCCGATGTATTTATAACTCCACTATTTTCGATATCCTTTTGTGTTTTAATATTTAGATCATTATTGGCATTTATTACACCACTATTATCGACTGAATCTGATTTTATTTTTTGCTCGCTAGAGATGATATCACCTTTATTTACCAACTCCCCGCTTGAACTAATCTCTATGGAATTAGATTTCATAACGCCTAGATTATTGATACCTAAACCTTTCGAGGTTCCAATAATTTTGATCTTATTTGCATACATTCCACCAAGTTTAGAACTATCTAGTGAAAACTTGTAACTAGGATTGTTTTGAGTAGCGCTACTTGTTATTTTGTGATTAGAATCAATTTTATTGCTACCATTTACTATCTCAAGCTCATTTGCCCAAATATTTGCATTCAAAGAAGTGGCATAAGCCAAAAGATATACAAAATCCGTATTGCCTGCATCCAGACCTTTTCCTTGTATATTTATCTCTCCACCCCTTATATCAAAGCCTTTGAAATTTACTCCATCAAACAAAATATTGCCCGTTGTTAGAGTTGAATTTCTAACATTTATAAGACTAATTCCATCTACACTTATGCCAGATGGATTTGCGATTATCATATCGGCTTTATTTCCAGCTATTTCTATATTTCCTTTAAGCATACTTGGATTATTTGAATTTACTTGATTTACTATCAAACTCGCACTACCCCTTGCAAGCCATGGATTTGCAGATACGGTTCCACCTATGGAAGTTGTGGTATCTTTTCTAGAATTATTTAATATGGTTCCATTTTCTTGGGTATCAAACTCTTTGTATTCATTCATGGAAACACCACCACTAGTTGGTGCTTGTATGTTTACTAGTATCGCATTATTTTGGGTGCGTAAAATAGTAGGTTGATGTTTAAGAGGAGCATTAGGATCAGCTATAACCCTAGCGTTTAATGGACTAAGTATGGTTGAGAGAAAAAATATCACACAGGTGGATACACTTATTGATCTCTTATAATGAAAATGGTTAAATCCATAAATTCTTGAATGTGGTTTTTTCATCGAGTTATTCCTTTTAAAAATCATAATTTAGGCTAAAGCCTAAAGCAATTTTTTTTGTATCAAATTTTTTTGGTTTATAAAGGGGAGTTCCAGCGAAAAGATCATAACTTAAAGTACCTATAAAATCTAAAGTACCTTTTACGCCTAAAGCTACTCCCACCAAAGTTTTCCCTGCCAAATCCTTTGTATCTTTGCCAAATACATGTCCAGCATCTAATCCTAGGTATATTTGATTTTTGCAAAAATCACAATTGTAAGTAAATGTATTTCTAACATACAAACCTTTTTCAGATGAAAGACTAGAGCTCCCATCAAAACCCCTTACACTATGCCTTCCCCCAATTGATATTTTATCTTGAGATGTTAGTTTAGTGCCATTTATCTGAACATGTAATGACCCATTGTAATAAAGAGGCAAATCTTTAAAAAGCGGTAAAGAATAAGATGCATCAAGAGTATATATCTTCATGCGACTAGTCCCTTCCCCAAATTCTTCCTCGGGAGCTCTTAGCGCCCCCCTTGCACCAGTACCCCTTTTCAATGAAGACTCAAGGCTCAAAGAAGCTCTTCTGTAAGTTTTTTTATATGAAAGACCAAGCTCATAGCCAGCTGTTTTTCTCCTTTGATTTTCAACCTCTGCATCTTCTATAAAATTTTTAGAAGATCTCTCCCAAGCTTTGATATAGGTACTAAATTTACTATCTTGATCTCTAAATACCATATAAGAGGCTTTTAAACTACGATTATAACTCTCCCCACTATATTTATAAACCTGATAGGCACCTGCGACTGCTTGATTGTATTGGTACTTGTTTTGATAATAATCAAAAAGAAGGGGCCCAAAAGGAAAAGAATAGCCAAAATAAAAGTTATTTACTCTCCCATCCTCTTTATCGATTTTTTCTTCAGGGGTTTTTACATAAACCTTTGTGCCCTTAGATAGATTTTTGGATATACCACCATAAAGCATATCATTTATGGATAGTAAATTGTACAAATATAAAGATGCCCCACCTTGGCATTTTCCAGTAGCTTCACTTCCTGTATCATCTGCTGTTAGTTGGAATTTTATAGGTATTTTATCGCTTTTATAGTCAATAACAATATCAGAAAAGTTTACCCTTTCAGATGGAGCTATCTGTATATCGACTTTGGATGTTGCATCTTTAGATAAATTTTCTAAACCTTGCTCAGTATCACGCAAGTTTAATATCCTACCCTCCACAAAGGGAAAGGCGCCAAATTTTTTAAGCTTAGCTCTTGGCAAAAACCTATCATCGCTTTTAAATAAAATTTGATCTATCCTGCCTGTATTAATTTTAAGTTCTAATTTGCCTGATTTTAGATTTTGAGAAGGAATGATAACTTTTGTGGTAATATAGCCTGCATTTATAATTTCATTATTTAAAACCGCAGCTATAGAATTTATACTCTTTTTTCCTATGCATTGGTTTTTAAAATCTAGCTTTTTGATGGTAGCATCTAAATAACTTTGAAACTGCTCACAATCCTTTCCAATAAGCTTAATCTGATCTATATTAAAACATGGTTTTTCGTCGGGATAAATTTTGTATTTATCCTCTAAAATAGATTTCCCTCGCAAAATAATATCTTTTTCATTTTTAAGCTTTTTTTGATTGGCCTCAATAAGCTCTTTTTCCTTCTTAAACTGTTCAGCGGATATTTTTGATCCATCTTGTGCATGTAGGGGCTCAGAATATAACACAATTCCAACAAACAATAACAAATAAAAAAATTTTTGACAATAATTTCCAAAAAGCACTGCTTACCTTTTTAAAAAAAATACAGCAATTATATCAAAAAGTTTGATAAATAAACTTTAAGACTGTTCGCATATTTCATTGCTTATTAGCTTAATACTTTTAAATTAATTCTTTCTTGTAGAGCTAGAGATTGAAAAATGTTTTTATCTTATTACGGCATATCCATTTTAACGATAATTTTTAGATCTCTTATGAAGAATGGGCATAGTAAACGATAAACCCAAAAAAAATACGATATTCAATTTAAGTTCTTATAGTAGTAAAAGCGAATCCCAAGAAATCTAGTTCTAAACATATAAAAACAAGCTTACATGCAAAAAAATTCACATGTAAGCCCAAAAGATCTAGTAGCTGAGTACTTTATAGTCTGCATCTAAAAGTTTAGATGCAACCTCGGCTGGGTTTGCGACTTTTACGCCATCTATCAAGGCTGATTTGTCTTTGCCTGCATTTGGTAAATATAGGGGGCAAACTGAAACATTTGCGCCTTTTTTGATGATACCTTTAAGAAGCATTTTTGGAGATTTGTTTATGGGTTTTAAAACCTCACTTTTCATGCCTTTAACTGCCAAATCTCCAGCCCTAGCACAAAGAACCACATTTACATTCTTTTTTTGCTGTAAACTTTTCATGGAAAGCACCATTGCCATAAGTTGGGTTTGGGCATCATCGGCTGTTAAAACCACATTTAAGCCCTTCGCGCTATCTGCGAAAAGTGAACCTGCTAAAAGAGAGACTACTGCTAGAGAAGTTAAAATTTTCTTCATTTTTTATCCTTTGAATTAAAATATTCCCCATTTTAACCTTAAAATGTTAATGATTGGCTTAAAAGATTGCTTATATATTCTTGCCTTATTTTTTTTGTTATTTGTCCAATTTTGCCATTATTTATGCTAGATCCATCTATGTTTACAACTGGCATTATAAGTAAGGTTGCTGAAGATATGAAACATTCATCGGCATTTTTAACCTCATCTATACTAAAATGGCGAAATTCCATTTTTAAGCCTAATTTTTTAGCAATCTCGATGATATTTTTTCGCCTAACTCCAGATAGGATTTGATTTGTCAAAGGAGTTGTTATGATGGTGCCATCTTTAACTATGTAGGCCGTAGAAGAAACGCCCTCACTAACATATCCATTCTCAACCATAAATCCTTCAAAAGCACCTTTTTTGTGGGCATCATTTTTGGCTTTACATTGGGCTAGGAGAGAGATGGATTTTATATCTCTTCTTTTCCATCTTATATCTTCAACGCTAACAATCTTTATCCCTGTTTTTGCCAAAGGATTATCAATGATCTTCTTTTCAAAAGCGTATGCCATGCATGTGGGCTTCAAGTCATCTATAAAATGAAATTCCCTAGGAGCAACTCCCCTTGTAACTTGGGTATAAACTCCTCCTTCTTGGATGCTATTTTTTTCCACTAAAGCTTCTAGCATCTTAAAATACTCCTCCCTTGGCATGGGAAGTTTAAGTTCGATTTGTTTCAAACTTCTTGTAAATCTTTCCCAAAAACCTTCCCTATCTACAAGTTTTCCATTGATGATGGGCAAAACCTCATAAATCCCATCCCCAAAGATAAATCCCCTATCAAATATGGAAATTTTAGCTTCATTTTCTGGCATAAATTCCCCATTTAGGTAAACTATTTGCACGATGACCCCTTTTAAAAAAATAAGGCCAATAATAACACCAATTTGCTTAAAATCTTGACATATATTAAAAAAATTGATAATATCCCTACGAATATTTAAAAGGAAAGTTGCCCATGAAAGAGATGAAATTTCAAGAAAAATATCCCATTTTACAAAAGAGTTTTTCAAAAAAAGATTTAAGTAAAAACCTGGATGAAATTTGTATTTTTTTTCAAAAAAAGATAGAAAATTCCCCCACAACAGCCTTTATATCTATCTTTGACAATTTTGCCCACACAAAATCCATAAATGGAGAGATAAACACCCAAATTATAGGAGCAAAAAACGTAATCTTTTGCTTTGGAAAAGCCATACCAAATGAAAAAGTTTTAGCCCTTAGACCAAGAAGTATAGCTGTGGCTGAGTTTAGAGATAGGTTTGAAATCTCATTTTTATGTCCACCAAATGAAAACATGCAAAAGGCTATGGAAAATTGGGTAGAAAACCTAGATTAGTAGCAATTTTAGGCATCTTAACCACGCTAATTTTACTAGGAATTTTAGCAAATTCTTTTATAAAAGCCTTACATAAAAAATCCCCATCTAGCTTACGAATACCATGCCATAAAAGCACAACCACCTTTGAAAAAATCCTAGATGCCAAAGCCATAAAGCCCTTGCAAAAAAGCCTAAACAATGGAAATTTTAGTTTACATATAACCCCGCTCCCATCCAAATATATGAAAAGTAAACTTTTTCAAAGCCTAGATATAAAGAATGTAGAAGATGGGTTTTTACGGCTTTTCCCAAAACAAAAAAATCCACCAAATACAAAAATAGAGCTTTTCATTTATGAAAATGACAAATTAGATCCAAACAAGAAAAATAAAAAATCCAAACTATATGAGGGATATTTACTTTTCAATTTCTCACACAAAAACAATCCAACCTATAAAATCCAACTTGATTTTTATGAAAAAAAAGGTAAAGATATGCCAGAACTTTTACAATGTGCCAAAAAATCAGCCCTAAGCCTATAAATCTATCTCAATACCCACAGGACAATGGTCTGAGCCTAAAACATCGCTCAAGATAAAAGCATCCTTTAGTTTTGGTTTTAAATCTTCGCTTATGAAAAAATAATCAATCCTCCAGCCTGTATTGTTTGCCCTTGCATTTGAGCGATAACTCCACCATGAATAGGCATGTTCTACATTACCATTTATCTCGCGAAAAGTGTCTATGTAGCCATGGGCTAGAAACTTATCTATCCATTCTCGCTCAATGGGCAAAAAGCCTGAAGTTTTACTATTTGCCTTTGCATTTTTAAGATCGATTTCCTTGTGAGCCGTGTTCACATCTCCACAAACTATAATTCCCTTACCCTGTTCTCTTAAATCTTGACAATGCTCCAAAAATTCATCATAAAATTTCATCTTATAGGCAAGTCTTTCATCGCTTTGTTGTCCATTTGGAAAGTAAACATTAAAAAGTACCACATCGCCAAAATGATGCTCTAGTATCCTGCCCTCCTCATGGTCCACATGGGCAGATGTATCAGTTTTGCTAAACTCCACATGTGAAAGGGTTGCAACCCCTGAATACCCTTTTTTTTCAGCTGAATTTGAGTAAAAATGCTTATATCCAGCCAAACAATTCATAGGAATTTGCTCCTTTTGTGCTTTGGTTTCTTGAAAACAGATTATATCTGCATCTAGAGTTTTTAGATCTAACATTTTTTTATTGCAAATGGCCCTTATGCCGTTTACATTCCATGAAATTATTCTCATGTAAAACCTTTACATTTTGATTTTTTTATTACTACAATATAGATTGCCCTTTATAGGGAATAACTTATACATCTTTTATATATTTTGTTTAAAGTTTTCGATTTCCCCACCTTTTGTTTTCAGATCTAGGTTTTCTGAAACTGGCATACTCTCTATATACAAACTCTGAGAAGGAAATGCAAAACTAAGTCCATTTTGCTCAACTATATCCATGATTTTTAGCATAACATCCTCTTTGACCTTTAGCCAATCTTCCCAATTTGTGGAATTTGAAAAACAATACACCAAAATATCTATGGACGAGGCTCCAAATTCATTTAAGTAAACAAATAAATTTCTCTTATAGCCCCTTAAATCAGCCATAGAGACCACATGTTGTTTGAAGCTTTCCTTATAATCTCTAGCATCTAAGCTTTTATCGTCTGGTTTTGCGATTTTTGGGTGAGATAAAAGCATTTGACGTATTTCTTTGACGCATTTTTCTAGCTTGTCCTTTGGGGAATCATAGGTTACGCCTATACTCATTTTGATTCTTCGCCCTATCTTTCGCCTTGTCCAGTTTCTGATAGGATCACTAGCTAGTATAGAATTTGGCACGAACAGTAAGGCATTATCAAAGGTTCTTATGGTTGTTCTTCTTAGACCTATTTCAACGACGATTCCATTTACTCCATTGCAAACTATCCAATCCCCTTGGGAAAAGGAATTATCAATCAAAAGCAAGATGGATGCAAAAAAGTTTGCCAAAATATCCTTAGATGCCCAAGCCACAGCCAAACCGCCTATCCCTAAAGAGGCGATGATGGCTGAAACATTTACCCCAAGACTGCCCAAAATGAGCAAAAAGGCAATAACTAAAACCAGAAAGTATAATATTTTTAAGATCAGATTTACCACATCTTTTCTAAAGGAAGAATCATCCTTTATCATGGTATTTATAAAAGCTATGCCGTATCCGTTTAGAACCCCGATAATTAGCCAAGAGATTAGTGAAATAAAAATGATGGAAAATATGCTATTTGCAAAGTAAGTTATAGCATAAGGATGATAAAAAATGCTAAAACATATCTTTAAGGCAATGGCAATCAAGATGGCAACAAAGGGTCTATTTGTAGATCTAATAATAGCTTGCTTTGTTTGTTCATCATAAGGGCTTTTTTTAAAAGGAAAAACAAAGATAAGAAATTTTCTTTTTCCCAAAAGCCTAATTAAAATCCAAAAAAATACCAAAACAAAGCCGCAAACCACAATCTTTCCCACATTCATATATTTGCTTTTGAATGGAACATGGGAATTTACAAAGGATATAAAATAATCGATATCAAGTTTAGAAAGCAAATAGTTTGAACTAATAAGCCCTATATTTTTATGGAAATAATCCAAAATTTGCACATAAGTGTTTATGCTCACCACTAGATCATCCCTATCATTTTCGAGTTTTTCCCATGAATAATCCCCACCATTTAATTTTTTTTGCCCATTAGGAAGAGTTGATGCTTGCATGGTTTGAAGTTTCAATAGGGCCTCTTCAAGGGAAGCTCTTATCTCTTGGGGCATGGGGGATTTTTGGGAGAAATCTTTAAGTTTGTAAAGTGTAGCATAAAAAGTATTATCCGCATCCAATTTGATTAGGGCTATCTTATCCCTAGCAACAGCATTTTCATATTTAGCCTTTGTATTGATGGATATTCTGAGTTCTAGGTAACTAAGTTTATCTTTATAGTTAAAGTTTTTTAAAAAGCCGCCCCCATCAACCAAAAAACTAGGAATTTGTGAAATAAGTTTCTTTTTTTTAGCCAAAATAGTCCCATAGTTTATGCCACTGAGGGTTGAATTTTTATCTTTGATTATATGAAGTTGTTTATTTATGCTTATGATTTCATTTATTGTGTGCGTTAGATTGCTGTCCATATTTCCTGAGGCAAATAAACCCGCAATCAAAAGCATGAAAGTTATTATAAATCTTTTCACTCATTATCCTTTGCATTAATCTCAAATGCAATTATACATCAAACTTGCAAAAAATCTCTTTACATGGGGAGGATTCTTAAAACGGAAAGCTGATTGTGGAAAGAGGATGAATAGTAACGTAAGCATTTTTACAAAATGCCATTTATTTTTATTATTGTTTGGTTAGTATTTGCTGGGGCTATATTTTCTATTGAAAATTATTATCGTTTAAGTTAAAAAGGACTATAATTGTCTAAATTTTTACACAAAGGAAAAACATGAAAAATTCACTTAAAATTTTACTTTTAAGTTCTTTAGTTGCTTCTTTTGCCCTAGCAGGTGGAGAGGTAAATCTTTATTCCCACAGACATTACGATGCGGATAAACAACTTTATCAAGAGTTTGAGAAAAAAACAGGCATCAAGGTAAATGTTACAAAGGCTAAGGCTGGTGAGCTCATAAGTAGGCTTCAAAATGAGGGCAAAAACACTCCTGCGGATTTGTTTATAGCTGCAGATGTTGCAAATTTATACCAAGCAAAAACAAAGGGTTTACTCCAAAGCGTAAGCTCAAAGGTGCTTGAAGATGCGGTTCCTGCGAATTTGCAAGATAAAGATAACCAATGGTTTGGGGTTACAAAAAGAGCTAGGGTTGTAGTTTACATGAAAGATAAGGTCAAGCCAAGCGAACTTTCTACTTACGAAGATCTAACAAATCCAAAATGGAAAGGGAAAATCAAAGTTAGAAGCTCATCCAACACTTATAACCAAAGTTTACTAGCTTCAATTATAGTAAATGATGGGGAAAAAGAGGCACTAAAATGGGCAAAGGGCATTGTTGCAAACATGGCAACTTCTCCAAAGGGAAATGACAGAGCACAAGTTAAAAGCATAGCAAATGGCATAGGCGATATTGCCATTGTAAACACTTACTACATCGGTAAAATGCTAACAAACAAAAAAGATAAAGACCAAGTCGAAGCTGGTAAAAAAGTGGCGATTTTCTTTCCAAACCAAAAAGGCAGAGGAACCCACATAAATATAAGTGGAATCGGCATGACAAAATACGCTAAAAATAAAGAAAATGCGAAAAAATTTATGGAATTTTTAGTCTCTCCAGAAGCTCAAAAAATCTTTGCCCAAGCAAACTTTGAATATCCAGTTTTAAAAGGTGTTAAACCAAGTGAACTTGTAAGCTCATGGGGAACTTTCAAAGAAGATACCCTTGCGATTGAAAAAGTTGGAGAAAATAACGCAAAAGCGGTTAAAATTTTTGACCAAGCTGGTTGGAAATAATTGAAAAACCTATCTCAACTAAGTATAACGGGCATCTTACTTTTGCCCGTTATCATAGTGTTTTCCTATATTTTAGCACCATCAACTCCAAATTGGGAGCATTTGGTTGAGTATAGACTTTTTGAATACGTAAAAAATACCCTATTTCTCATGATGGGCTGTGGGTTTTTAAGTTTTATCTTTGGCTCCATAACAGCCTACCTAACCACAGCTTACAAATTTCCCCTCTCACGCTTTTTAGAGTGGGCTTTGGTTTTACCCCTAGCATATCCAGCTTATATATCAGCTTACATGTATGGGGGAATTTTAGGTGTTGAGGGCAGTTTTACAGCATGGCTTAGCAAAACTTTTCACATAAGTTACCAAAATCTTTGGTTTTTAGACATCATGAGCTTACCAGGGGCGATTTTTGTCATCTCTTCAGTTTTATATCCTTATGTTTATTTAAGCATGAAAGCATCCTTAAAACAGATGAGCCAATCCAACATAGACATAGCCAAAGTTTACGGATATTCCCATGTGAAGATCTTTTTAAAAATCATTCTTCCATCCCAAAGACTTGCAATAGTGGCAGGGGTGATTTTGGTCATGATGGAAGCTATGAGTGATTATGGAGTGGTTAGTTATCTTGGAGTTAGCACCTTTGTAACGGGCATATTTAGGACTTGGTTTGGGATGGGGGATCTAGTTCAAGCGACTAAACTTTCATCCATGCTTATGCTTTTTGTATTTGTGCTTTTGTTTTTAGAGGCATATCAAAGGAGGAAGAAAAACTATTCGTCGCTCACAAAGGGTTTTAAACCCATACAAAAAACCAAACTAAAAACCCCATGGGCATTTTTGGCAAGTTTTATCTGTTTTATACCATTTTTTATAGGCTTCATCGTCCCAACTACCAAAATGCTTCAATGGTTTATTATCTCTTACATGGATGTTTTAGATGCAGAATACCTGCAACTTTGCATTAACACCTTTTCTTTGGCTTTTTATGCAAGTATAAGTACTACATTTTTAGGGTTTTTGATAGTTTACATGACAAGATTTTTCAAAACAAAATTAAGCGGAATTTTCTTACAAATCTCAAAACTAGGCTACGCAGTTCCAGGGGCTGTTATCGGCGTTGGAATTTTGACATTTTTGGGACTTTTAAGACAAATTGGCTCACACTTTGACCTAGCAGATATTTTTGTTGGCGGCTCAGTACTTGCTTTGGTTTACGGCTTTACCATACGATTTTTAGCAATTTCAGCTTCTACTTTTGAAAATGGCTACAAGCAAATGAATAAAAATTATCACGACATGGGCAAAACCCTAGGCTATGGGAAATTTGCTATGCTTAGAAAAATAGATCTACCCCTTTTAAAAAGCACCTATGGGGTTTGTTTTATCATCGTTTTTGTGGAGGTTTTAAAAGAGTTACCATTAACCTTGATACTTCGCCCATTTAATTACGAAACCCTCTCAACTAGAGCCTTAGAATTTACAACCCAAGAGATGATAGTCCAATGTTCAGTTCCTTCATTTAGCATAATCTTACTTAGTCTAATCCCTGTATTTTTGCTAATAAAAACAACCCTAAGGTAAAAAAATGATACTCCAATGTGAAAATATCTCAAAAAGTTTTGGAAAAATTCAAGTTTTAAAAAATGTAAATTTACATGTAAAAAAAAGAGAAATCCTAACCCTTCTAGGCGATAGCGGATGTGGAAAAAGCACCCTTTTAAGGATATTTGCTGGACTTGAAAAAAGCGATAAAGGGAGGATTAGCCTAAATGGAAAAATAGTAGCAAATGATAAGATTTTTACCCAGCCTCAGCAAAGAAAAATAGCCTTTGTTTTTCAAGATTATGCCCTATTTCCCCATCTAAACATAAAACAAAATATCGCCTTTGCCCTAAAAAATGTTAGCGATAAAGAAACGCCCATAAATAAAATCAGCAAAATCCTAAACATACAAGATTTACTTCACAAAAACCCCCATGAACTCAGCGGTGGACAACAACAACGTGTGGCAATAGCAAGAGCTTTGGTAGTTAAACCTGATTTATTACTTTTGGATGAACCTTTTTCAAATCTCGATACAAATCTAAAACTAAATGTAAGCATAGAATTACGTCAAATTATAAAATCCCTAAACATAGGTGCGATAATGGTAACTCACAACAGGCTTGAAGCCCTAAGCATGAGCGATAACATAGCCATATTAAATAAGGGCATCATAGAACAACTTGATAACCCAAAACAAATCTACGACAAACCAAAAAGCCTACACGTAGCAAAATTTATGGGAGAGATTAGCCTTATAAAACAAAATGGCAAAACCCTAGCCATACGCCCCGAAAATTGCATTTTTGATCTTAAAAAAGGAAGCTTTAAAGGCAAGGTAGAGACTATCATCTTCCAAGGCGCAAACAAACTCTTACACATAAGACTTACTAACACTAAAGAAATTTTAAAGGTTCTTGTTAGTGGAGATTTTGAAGTAAATATGGATGATATTGGCTTTGTGAATGTGAGTAAATTTATATCTTTTGATTAATCCTTTCCAAGCATAACTTACAAAAATAAAATTATCTTCATAGTATAAAGTGTTACTTTACACTTATTTAAGCTTTGCTTTGCTAAACTTTCAGAATATAAAGGATCTAAAGTGGACAAAGAAAGTAATATTATTATCTATAATACCGCAGATGGAAGATCAAAGGTGGCTTTGTATTCACAAGATGGTGATATTTGGTTAAACCAAAATCAATTAGCCGAACTTTTTGATACCTCTAAGCAAAATATAGGTCAGCATCTTAGCAACATACTAAAAGATGGGGAGTTGAGAAAAAATTCAGTTGTAAAGAATTTCTTTACAACTGCTAGTGATGGCAAAAAATATGACAATCTAAAGTCCATTTCAGATGCTATTAAATTAGCAAAGGAAAAATCATGCTAAAAATGAATGAATTAGCAAATAAAAGCGGTGTTAGCAAATCTACCATTTTGTATTATTTAAAAGAAGGTTTGCTTCCGCAACCACAAAAACTTAAACCTAATTTGCACTTATATAGTGAGGAAACGGTGGAAATTATAGGTTTTATTGGGTATTTACAAAAAAACTTTAATGCTTCTATTTCGGAGCTAAAAGAGGCATTTTCCCATAAAGATTTTGATATAAAAAGCCCATATAAAAGCTTAATAAACATTTTAGATATCATCATGGGAGCTGATTATACAAACACTTACACAAAAGAACAATTATGTGATGAATTTGATATAACTGGCCAAAAAATAGATGATTTTGCCCAAATGGGACTTTTGTATGCAAGAGATGGGGTATTTACCCAAACCGAGTATCAGATGCTACAAATCATAATCTCATCGAATGATGAAGAAATGAAACTGATACAAAAATATCTAAAGTTATCCAAAAAGATTTCAAAACTAGAAGTTAAACTTGGTATTGAGAAACTTCAAGGAAAAGATAGGGATTTAAAACAACTTTTTGATATAATGCTCATCCTAAAACCATATATTTTAAATATGCAAACCCTATCGATCTATAAAAAGGAGAAAAAATAATGAGAAATTTATTACATATAAAAGGCTTTGTGCCCTTTTTAGCCATAGCTTTTTTGAATGCCAGTGTGGATTTGGCCCATAAAATTACCATACAAAATATACTTTTAAAATCCTATTCTGGGGATAAGCTTGTGATTTTGAGTGCCATAGTTAATGCTATGATTTTAATTCCTTTTATATTTTTATTTTCCCCTGCTGGATTTGTAAATGATAAATATTCTGAAACAAAGGTTATACAAAATGCGGCTTTAGTGGGTGTTGGGATCAGTTTTTTGGTTTTATTTTCTTACATTTTAGGTTTTTTTGAGATAGCTTTTTTGCTAACCCTAGCCCTTGCTATTCAAAGTGCCTTTTATTCTCCTGCAAAATATGGCATCATAAAACGACTTGTTGGAACTGAAAAATTAGGCATGGCAAATGGCATGGTTCAAGCCCTTAGTATTACGGCGATTTTACTTAGTTCACTTGTTTTTTCTTTTTTGTTTGAAAAATTGTATGGAGATTTTAGTAGCCCAAAAGAAATCTTACAACATATCTATCCCATAGGCATAGCCTTAGTTGTATTTGCCTCTTTGGAAGCATTTTTTGCCTTTAGGCTACCATTTTTTGAAGCAGAAAAAAAAGAAGAACAAGCATTTGGTTTTAAAAAATACCTTACTCTAAAATACCTCATAGAAAATCTCAAACTTATAAAAAAACAAAGAAGCATATGGCTTAGCATTATTGGACTAAGTATATTTTGGGGCATAGCTCAAGTTATCATAGCCGCTTTCCCAGCCCATTTCAAAGCAGTAACAAGCTCAGATAATGCCCTTGTTATACAAAGTATTTTAGCGGTTAGTACCATAGGGCTAATCATAGGCTCATGGGTAGCAGGAAATGCTTCAAAAGACCATATAGAACTTGGAATTGTACCCATTGGGGCTTTGGGAATGTTTGTTAGCTTGTTGTTTTTTGGAACCCTAAGCCATCCATTTTTTATGGGCTTAGCCTCGGTTGGTTTTGGATTTTTTGGGGGACTTTTGATTGTACCCTTAAATGCTAGTATTCAGTTCTTTTCAGAAGACAAAGATATGGGAAAGATTTTGGCGGGGAACAATTTTATACAAAATATTTCCATGATAAGTTTTCTAATCCTAAGTATAATTTTCGTAAAATTTAGCATTTCCACCACTGGATTATTTTTATTTACATGTTTAGTATCGCTCATAGGTGGACTTTATGCCATCTTGCAATTGCCCCATCTTTTCACGAGACTTTTACTCATCCCCATTCTAAAGAAAAACTATAAATTTCATGTAAAAAATATAGAAAATCTACCCCAAAGGGGCGGAGTTTTACTGCTAGGAAACCACATCAGCTGGATAGACTGGTTAGTTCTTCAAGTGGCAAGTCCTAGACCTATAAAATTTGTCATGTATAAAGGAATCTACTCAAAATGGTATTTAAATAGATTATTAAAATTTTTCAAAGTTATCCCCATAGGCGAGGGGGCTAGCAAAAGCTCCATCAGAGCCATAAGGGAAAAATTAAATAATGGAGAGGTTGTTGCCATATTTCCAGAAGGACAAATTAGCTACAATGGACAACTTGGGACATTTCAAAGGGGGTTTGAGTTAGCATTAAGGGGATGCGAATGCAAGGTGGTTCCATTTTATCTAAGGGGGCTTTGGGGTTCAACCTTTTCAAGGGCTACAAAATACTATAAAGATTTAACCAACAAAAAGGAAAAAAGACATATCATAGTAGCCTTTGGAAAACCTCTTCCAAGTCCAATAAGTGCCCAAGAAGCAAAGGCTAAGATAACAGAGTTATCCTTTTCTTCATGGGAAAGCTTTATAAGAGAGCAAAAACCCCTAACCCACCATTGGATAGACATGGCAAAGTCAAATCTCACAAAGGTTTGTTCAATAGATGCCATGAGCGGAACCTTAAATAATGCAAAATTTATAACGGCTGTATTAATCTTTGGAAAACTTTTTAGACGTGAATTAGGAGATAATAAAAATGTAGGCATCATACTCCCATCCTCAAGTATAGGAGCCATAGTAAATATGGCACTTTTTATATGCGGAAAAATACCTATCAATTTAAATTATACCTTGAGTGAAGATGCCCTAAAGAGTGCTTTAAAAAGAGCTAAAATTAAACATGTTATAACTTCTAAAAAATTTTTAGAAAAACTAAAGTCTAAGGGTTTTGATTTTGAAGATATACTAGATAGTAGAGCTGTTTTTGCTGAAGATCTAAAGGAAAAAATTTCCACGAGTTTAAAAGTTATTTCTCTGCTAAAAGCTTATCTTGCACCAGTATGGCTCATTGAATTACTTGATTTTGAAGAAAAAGATATAAACGATATAGCTACTATTTTATTTAGTAGTGGAAGCGAGGGAGAACCAAAGGGGATAGTGCTTACTCACAAAAATTTACTAACAAATATCAAACAAGTTAGTGAACTATTGAACTTTAGGCAAGACGATGTTATGCTAAATTCTCTGCCAATCTTCCATTCTTTTGGACTAACAGTAACAGTTCTTATGCCTTTATGTGAGGGTATCAAAATAGTTAGTGTACCAGATCCAACCGATGGGGTAGCTGTTGGTAAAATGGCAGCTCGTCATGGGGCTACTATACTCTTTGGAACTAGTACATTTTTTAGACTTTATACCAAAAATAGAAAACTTCACCCTTTGATGTTTGATAGTGTTAGGATGGTAGTTGGGGGCGCTGAGAAATTAAAGCCAGAGGTTAGACAAGCCTTTAAATTAAAATTTGGTCATGAAATTTACGAGGGATATGGAACCACTGAAACTGCCCCTGTGGTATCTGTAAATATGCCAAATGTCCTAGAGCCAACAAGCCTAGAAGAGCTTACCTTTAACAAATTTGACTCAGTGGGAATGCCTCTTCCTGGAACCATAGTAAAGATAGTTGATCCAGACACCCTAAAAGAATTGCCCGTTGGCGAAGATGGACTTATAGTTATCGGCGGGGGACAGGTTATGAAGGGTTATCTGGATGATGAAGAAAAAACTGCTGAAGTTATAGCTGAAATTGATGGAACAAGATACTATAAAACAGGAGATAAGGGACATATTGATGAGGATGGATTTGTTTATATAGTAGATAGATATTCACGTTTTGCAAAAATTGGTGGCGAAATGATAAGTCTAGGAAGCGTAGAAGAAAAAATTGCCCCAATTCTAGGAGAAGATACCACCTTTATAGCCGTAAATATCCCAGATAATAGAAAGGGTGAAGCAGTGGCACTTTTAGTTAAAAGCGATCTAAGTTCAAGGGAAATTAGTAAAAAACTAAAAAAATCAGATCTAAGCCCCCTTATGATTCCCTCTCGCATCTTTTTAGTTGATGAGCTCCCAACCCTAGCAAGTGGAAAGGCTGATTTTAAGAGGGCTAAAAGTTTGGCAGTGGAACTTAATTCTTGAAAACTCTAGATATTCACACCCATTTGCTTAGTAGTGATGTAAAATTTGATAGATTGTTTGATAGGGTGGCTTTAAGGCTTTTTGCTAAAAAATTTGGACTTGATTTTGAAGAGCTTAAAAGCAATCCTTATAAGGCTTACACAAACGCTCTAATTACAAATATAAGAACTTCCTTGCATATAGAAAAAGTTGCACTTTTTGGAGTAGATGCAAAAGTGGATGAAAATGGCAAAGTTTTACATAGGGATAAAACCGTTTGTGCCAAAAATGAAGATGTTTTAGCTTTGTATGAGAAAAATAAAGACATTATCGTACCATTTTTTTCCATAAATCCAAATCGTCCCGATAGCTTAGATCTGATAGATTTTTATGTGGAAAAAGGCTTCAAGGGTGCAAAGTTTTTACAAAATTATTGGGGTTTGGATACTAGGGATAAAAAGTATAAGGCGTACTTTGAAAAATTAAAATCCCTAAATATTCCTTTGATAGTGCATATAGGAAGTGAAAGTGCGGTTAGTTCGTATAGAAAATATGAAAAATTAGACATGCTTTATCACCCCCTTGAACTCGGAGTAAATACCATCTGTGCTCACATGGCGCTAGGATATGAAAAAAAGGATTTTTTCCGTTCCCTCTCTCGCAAAACAAGACATTTTAACCATGAATATTTTGCTCTTTTAGAACTTCTTAAAACCCATAAAAACCTATATGCAGATATTTCTGCCCTTCTTACTCCCGTTCGAGCAAAGGTTTTACGGCATTTAAGTTATGAAAAAAGCGTCCATGAAAAGCTTTTGTATGGCTCCGATTTCCCAGTTCCATATTCTGCTATTTACAACACCTATGATTTAGGTCTAAAAAAACGCATAGATCTACATACCACAAAAAATCCCTTTGATAGATATTCGTTGGCTATGTTAGAATATTTTGATGTAAAAAATCCAATGTGGACAAACTATAAAAAGATTTTAGATGTTTGATAATTTGTTTATGAAAATACTAGCAGTTATCGTTTTTGTAGTGGTTTTTATCGCTATAAATTATGACTACATAAAACAAGAATTTTTTAAAAAGTCTTAAATTCTTTTGCCATTTGCATGGCTGAGCCAAAAGCAAAATAAAAATTATATCCCCCAAGCCTGCCTGTGATATCTAAAACTTCACCCAAAAAATATAAACCTTTTACCTTTTTGCTCTCGTAAGTTTTGGGATCTACCTCGCCAACATCAACTCCGCCTTTTGTAACTTCTGCTTTTTGGTAACCAAAATTTCCTGCGGGTGCAAAATAATAAGAATGGATGTTTTGAAGTTTTTCTAATTCGTGGTTTTTTAGGTTTTTTATGGGTTTATCATCTAGATCTAAATGATCCAAAAAAGCCTTTGTAAAACGTTTTGGCAATGGTAAAAGGGAAGAAATTTGTTTATGTTTGTTAGTAAAATAGAATTTTATATTTTTTTGAGGCAAGAAATCAAGCTCGATTCTTCCCCTTTCCCAAAAAAGCGAAGCATCTAAAATACCTAAACCACTAATTCCCCTATGGGAAAATAAAATATCATTGTAAAAATTTCTATCACCAACCCTAATCTTAGCCTTCAAAGAAATCCCACTTAATTTTTTAAACCAAAATTGCTCTTTTTGAACACTAAAACCAACAAGGGCTGGATTTGTTTTATTGACTTTTAGATCAAAGTATTGGGCTATTTCATAGCCTATATTGGATGCATTTAATCTTGGATAACTTAATCCACCACTTGCAACCACTAAAAATTTGCATGTATAGGTTCTTTTATCAGTAAAAATTTTAAAATCATCTTTTTTGCTAACACTTTTGCATCTCTCCCCCAAGGCAAAGTTACAATGGGAAGTTTTTTTGGTAAAAAAGTTTATAATTTCTTGTGAACCATTTTTGGTAAAATATTTCCCACCCTTTCGTTTTTCAAATTGGATATTTTCAAAAAAATTCAATATATTTTTATGGGTATAATTTTCAAGTAAAGGCTTTAAAAACTCCTCACATCCTAAAAAATTCCCATAGCTTATATTTTCATTAACTATATTGCATTTTCCACCACCACTAATAAGTATCTTTTGGGCGATTTTGGGATTTGTATCCATAAGGAGAATTTTTAAACTTTTAGGCAAATGCGAAGCACACATCAAAGCAGATGCACCAGCTCCTATGAAGATGATATCGTAATATTTTGGATTTTTCATGGAAAAAGACCTACATCCAAAACTTGCATGTAGGTCTTTGAGATTTATTTTTTAGCACTTACGTATAGAGGATAAACCTTTTTTGACATTTTTATCAAATTTTCTATCCTGCTTTCATGGGATGGGTGGGTACTCATAAATTCCATGGGCTGACCACTGGAAACTTTTTGCATTTTTCTCCAAACATTCACAGCTGCATTTGGATCATAACCTGCCCTTGCTAACAATTCTATGCCCATATTATCAGCCTCCATCTCATGGGAGCGACTAAAGGGAAGCTCTATGGCAAATTTTGTAGCCATATTTGCCAAAGCCATGGTTCCTTGACCTAGCCCTAAAACTTGCCCCGCAATACCTAAACCAATGCTTTTTAACTGCTCTTGAGATGCCCTCTCGCGACTATGCTCTTTTAAGGCATGGGCTATTTCGTGCCCCATTATGGAAGCTATTTCATCATCACTCAGCTTGAGTTTATCGATGATACCACTATAAAAGGCTATTTTGCCACCGGGCATACACCAAGCATTTAGGGTTGGCTGGTTTATGATATTTACTTGCCAATTCCAGCCTAGAGCGTCTTTTCTAAAAACACCAACTTTAGATATAACTCTTCTAGCTATTGATCTTACTCTATTTAGCTGTGCTTTATTTTTATTTAAAACACCTTTTCTTTGGGCATCTAAAAGTATCTTTTGATAACTTTGCTGGGCCCCTGCATTCATTTGCTCAACAGAAACTAACATAACCTGCTTTCTATCGGCTCCCACAACACCGCTATTTGTACTACTTGCTACACCGCAACCTACTATAAATAAAGCTAATAAAGCGTATAAAAGTATCCTTTTGTTCATCTTTTTTCCTCAATATAAAATTGGGACAATATACCAAAAATTTATTAATATTGTATTAATATTCTTTATGGTAAACTTTTAAGATTGATTATCATTTAAATAAATCATAAGAAAGGACATATTTTGATAAATCTTAAATCAAAAATTTTAGCTACCTCAGTGGTGGTTACGGCTCTAACATTAGTTGGTTGCTCACGTTATGGAGTAGATACGCAAGACTTATCTACAAAGGCTTCAAGCAATCAAGTTTTAAAAACTTATGCGGATATTGCACTTGTAAATTATACAGATGCACTAAATGACGCAAAAAAACTTCAAACTAGCATAAATGCTTTTGTAAACAATCCCACCGAGGCAACTTTTAAGGGAGCAAAGGATGCTTGGATATATTCACGTGAATCTTATGGGGAAAGTGAGATTTTTAGACTCTCAAACACTCCAATTGATTCAGAAGAAGAGTGGATAGCAAAGGCTTATGGAAATTTAGAAGGACAAATAAACGCTTGGCCTTTGGATGAAAATATGATTGATTACACCATAGATGCAGATGGCAAAAAAACCAGCGGAAACATCATCGATAGCAGTGGAGAATTTACCCCTGTTGGCGAAGATAGTAAGCCCGTTGATATTACAAAAATAACAATAGAAGCCATAACAGATCTAAACGAAAATGGCGGTGAAGCAAATGTGGCAAGCGGTTATCATGCTATTGAATTTTTACTTTGGGGACAAGACCAAGATTATAATAACATGCTAAAAGACGACATTACAAAGGGTCCATTAACAGCTGGTTTAAGACCTCTTAGTGATTTCACAACTGATAGACTAGCCAACAGAAGAAAGGCTTACCTAAAAGCAGCCACAGATAAGTTAGTTGCGGATTTGGAACTAGTTACAAGTGCTTGGAAAAAAGAACTTAGCTCAAACTGCGAAAAAGACGCAACTGGATGCTATAGGGCAGCATTTTTGGGAACACTTAGTGGAAAAGATGCAAACAAAAACATAAAGCCAGAAGTTGCACTTAAACAAATCTTTGGTGGTATGGGCATGTTTATAAAATCTGAACTTGCAAACGAAAGAATTGCCGTTGCAGTTCTAACTCCTAGTGAGGAAGATGAGCATTCTTGCTTTAGTGATAACACCCATAGAGATATAGATACAAACTATCAAGGTTTTAAAAATGCTCTTATGGGAACTTATAAGGGTAAGTCCTATGGAAAAAGTGCATTTGCTAATCTAGATGAGCAAACTCAAAAGAAGATTTTAGAACTTATGGTATCTATCGAGACAAAGATAGCTTCAATCGATGAGATAGCAAAAACATCTCGCCATTTTGATCATCAGATCTACCCAAGTGATCCTCAAGCTAAGGTTATAAGAAAGCTTAAAAATGAACTAAGAAAACTAGGTGATGAAATGATCAATGTTGCAAAACAAAATGGAATTGAATTATCCGTTGAAGATGTAACAGATCCAGAAGAGACAAAATTATAAAACAATGACAAAAAAATCATTTTTCGCCCTTGCTATTTTTTTAGCAGGGGTTTTTGTTTTTGCAAACAGCTCTAAGATCTTGACCCATCCAGATAGAAAACTAAACGATGATGAATACGACATTTTTATTTTAGGAAGAAGTTTTTTTAAAATTCCTTGGATCGAAGCTCCCTCTGCAACCACTGCTAGAGACGGACTAGGACCTCTTTTTAATGCAAATACATGTACATCTTGCCACCCAAGAAATGGAAGGGGTGAGGGAAGAAATGAGCATGGTCAGCTAGATAGAAGTATGATAGTAAAATTAGCATCAAAACCCAAAACCAAAGAAGATAGAGAAATTTTAAAAAAACATGGCGTACTTGGCGATAAGATCTATGGAACCCAATTGCAAAATAGGGGCGTTTATGATGTCCCATATGAAGCCCAACCCCACATAGAAAACGAAAAAAAAATTATAACATACAAAGACGGCAAGCAGGTTGAACTTGAAAGGCCGATTTTAAGCCTAACAAATCTCCAATACGGAAAAATGGACAAAGATACTTCTTTTACCTTGCGTCTAGCCCAACCTCTCATAGGAATGGGTTTGATAGATTTGATAGATGAGAGGGATATCTTGCTTTATGAGGATGAGTTTGATAAAAATAAAGATGGCATCTCGGGTAAGGCAAATTATGTATATTCCCACGAATATAAAAAAATAATGCTAGGGAGATTTAACTGGAAGGCATCAACTCCCACCGCAAAAGAGCAAAGTGCCCTAGCTTTTCATGACGACATGGGTATAAGCAATTACATTTATCCTAGCCTTCCATGTACGAAAAACCAAAAACAATGCCTTGACGCCCCTAAATCAAAACATGAATTAGATATAACCCCTTTAAGACTTGAGGCGGTAAATTTTTATGTTAGCAACCTAAAGGTACCAAAAAGTACCATTACCCAAACAAAAGGGCAAGAACTTTTTAGTCAAATAGGCTGCGCATCTTGTCATAGACCCTCATATAATGTGGCTGGAAATAGAACTATTTATCCCTATTCGGATTTTTTACTTCATGATCTAGGAGAAGATCTAGCAGATAAAAGGGGAAATTTCAAAGCAAAGGGAAACGAATGGCGAACCCAACCCTTATGGGGTTTAAAATACGCAAAAACCATACTTAAAAAAGATCCCAGATACCTACACGATGCAAGGGCTAGAAGTTTGGAAGAAGCCATACTTTGGCATGGGGGAGAGGCTTCGAATTCTAGGAAAAAATTTATGGAATTAGATAAAGAAGATAGACAAAGAGTGATTAAATTTTTAAAGGAATTATGATGAAAAAAATTTGGATTTATTTGGTATTTATGGGTATATTGTATGCAAATCCTATGGCAAAAAATATATTAGAAAACGTGTTGATAAAAAATGTGAATGAGACTTTACATGCAATAAATTCTTTAGAAAAAAGCAAATCCCTAAAGCAAAGCCAAGAGGAATTTGGAAAATTAGTTTATAACTGGAAAAAGATTCAAGCAAGTTTTGTGGCTGGAGAGATGAACGAGGATTTTTTGGATACTTTAAGATTTGTGGATATTTACCATGAAGGGAATGAGGATATCAAAAAACAACTCCAAAGAATACGAAATTCAAAGGATAAACTAGAAATCGAACTTTATAAAAGCTCCCATAAAAGCATAAACGCCCTTGAATTTATGCTTTTTTCTGGCACAAAGCTAACAAAACGCGATAAGGATATAGTACACATCATAATTTCAAGTATAAAATCCCATCTCGAAGATATAAAAAATGTTTACAAAAATGATACAAAAAAGTTTTTAAATGATGAAAAATTTGCAAATAGTGCCATCTTAAATGCCCTTGTTTCAAATTCATATAAAACCTATGCCTGGCGACTAGCGGAGGGACTTGGCAAAAGTAAAAAATACAAGAAAAAAGATGAAAATCGCTTTGAATATAGCTTTAGCAAACAAGATATAAATGCCCTAAAGGGAATAGTAGATGCCCATATCCAAATAGTTGATGCAGATTATGGGGATTTTGGAGATATGGCCATGAAAAATGGGGCAAATAAAGAAATCAAAAATCTAAGAAAACTTTTACAAGATGCTAAAAAATCCCTAAATTCCACAACCCAAGAAGAACTTTTGGGCAAAAAAGGCGAAGAGCTTTATAAAATTTTCAAAGAAATTTACATCCATTATGGGCTTTACCTTATCTCTGCTTTAGAAGTGACAGCTAAGATAGTTGAGGCCGATGGGGATTAGAAATGGGTGGGCTAGAATATCTGCTTGATCCAAACAGACGGATTTTCTGGCTTTATCTACTAAGCTCCTTTGTTTTAGGGGCGATTTGGCTATATTTTAACCCAAAAAAAAGACGGATTTTACTTTCAAAAAAACTTTGGCTCCATCCTAGTGCTAGGCTAGATTATATATTTTTTATAGTATCATTTTTTATAAAAACTTTTTTGATAATCCCCATAATAATCGGTGCAAAGGATGTGGCTTTATTTGTTATGGGATTTTTGGTAGAAAACTTTGGATTTAGGCAGGTAAATTTGGATTATAATCTTATCATTATACTTTTTACATGCACTCTTTTTATAATCAGCGATTTTAGTAGATATTGGCTCCACAGATTTTTACATATAAATGCTTTTTTATGGGAAATTCATAAAATTCATCATAGCGCAAAAGTTTTAACACCCCTTACCTTTTATAGGGTTCATCCTATCGAAAATCTACTTTTTGGGTTAAGATATTCTTTGGTTATTGGTTTGGTTACTGGGGTTTTTGTGTATTTTTTTGGTGCAAAAATAGGACTTATTGAAATCTTTGGGGTTAATATATTTGTATTTTTATTCTCTTTTATTGGTTCAAATTTAAGGCATTCACATATAGAATTTTCTTATCCAAATTGGTGTGAAAAATGGCTCATTTCCCCTAAACAACATCAGATGCACCACTCCATAGATTATGTCAATAAAAATTATGGGGGATATTTTTCCATCTGGGATAAAATTTTTGGTACAATAGCGTATTCAAACCAAAGTAAAAAATTAAAATTTGGTTTGAAAGAAAAAAAGCAAATGGACTTGTATGGTAGTATTTTTGATCTACTATTTACTCCATTTATATTCAAAAGGAGATTGTCATGAAAAGGAAAGTTGTACTAAGTTTAGTGCTTTTAGGTTTGTATGGTTGTAGTTTAAATATAAATCAACCAAAAGAAGTTGATGTCTCCTTGCAAGAAGAGTTAGGGCAGGTTTTATTTTTCGATGTGAGTTTATCTAAAAACAAAACCCAATCTTGCTCAACCTGTCATAATCCCGATTTTGGTTTTGCAGATAACAGAGATAATGGGGTTAAAAAAATGGTATCTTTGGGGGACGATGGAAAATCCCTAGGCGACCGCCAAGCTCCAACGGCATCTTATGCTAAATTTTCTCCCCCATTTCATTATGATAAAAAGAAAAAACAATACATTGGTGGACAATTTTGGGATGGTAGAGAAAAAGATCTAGCAGGGCAAGCTGGAGGACCACCATTAAATCCCATAGAAATGGGAATGAAAGATAAAAAAAGCGTTATTGAAAGATTGAAAAAAAATGAGTATTATGTAAAAAGTATGAAAACCTTGTACGGAAGTGATATATTTGACGATACCGATAAGGCATATCTAATGATGACAAAGGCCATAGAAGCTTACGAGAAAACAGAATTTTTCTCGCCCTTTGATTCTAAGTATGATAGATATTTAAAGGGAGAATACGAACTTACAGATCTAGAAGATTTGGGCAAAGCTTTGTTTTTTTCAAACAACAATACAAACTGCTCCACTTGCCACATGCTAAAAGGAGAAGATAGGAAGGGAGAAACCTTTACAAATTACGAATACCACAATATCGGCACGCCCATAAACCATTTTGTAAGAACAGCAAATGGTTCAAAAAAAGACTATATAGACGATGGACTTTTGGCAAACCCCCATGTAAAAGATGTAACCCAAAGGGGAAAATATAAGGTTCCAACCCTAAGAAATATCGCTGTAACTGCCCCCTATATGCATAATGGGGTTTTTAAGGATTTAAAAACTGTTATAGAATTTTATGATAAATACAATAACCCAAAAAGAACCATAAATCCAGAAACCAAAAAACTTTGGGCCAAGGCAGAAGTTCCTCAAACCATAGCCAAAGAGGAGTTAAAAGCCAAAAAATTAAGCGATAGAAAGGTAGATGCTTTGGTTGCTTTTTTGAAGATTTTAACCGATAAGAGATATGAACATTTGTTGGAAAAATGATTTCGTAAGTAAAAAAAAGATATGATAAATTTATGGAAAACGAATATAAACTTACCCTAAATTTACTATCCCATCTTTATGGTTATAAAAAAGTTCAAATCCTAAGGCATATTTGCAAGAAAATGGATGAGAGTTTTTTGTTTCGCGGAACTTATAGGGATATCATGGAGGCTACCCATGCTAGTAAGCCGACCATAGTTGAGTTATTTAGGGATATGAAAAATATTCATCTCATAAAAAAAGAAAAAAATGGACTTTATCGTCTAAATAAAAAAATAAAGGACTTTATATGAAAAAAATTACGATCTTACTTTTAGGTGCTTTTTTGCTTTTCTCGTCTTTGAACGCAAAGGATAAAGTGGTATTGCAAACTAGTCTTGGAGATATGAGTTTGCAACTTTTCCCTGGTATTGCCCCAAAGGCTTGCGAAAATTTTATTAGCCTAGCAAAAAAAGGTTATTATGATGGTACGATTTTCCATAGGGTTATTAAAAATTTTATGATTCAAGGGGGAGACCCAACTGGATCTGGAAGAGGTGGAGAATCCAAATGGGGAAAGGATTTTGAAGATGAATTTAAACCAAATATCATCTTTAACCGCTCTGGTATTCTAGCTATGGCAAATAGGGGTCCAAATACCAATGGAAGCCAATTTTTTATAACCACAGTTCCAACCCCTTGGCTAAATGGCAGACATACTATCTTTGGGGAAGTAATCGATGGATTTGATACCCTAAAAAAGATAGAAAATGCAAAAACCAGCTCTCGTGATAAGCCTATCAAAGATATAAAAATTATAAAAATATTACTAAAATAAGCCAAAAATCAAGGGGCAAAAAAGTCCCTTGACTAAAATATCCCATTCTCCCTTGCATTTATGAGGGAGAAAAATTCTTTCCTAGTCTTGGCGTTTTTGATAAAAACTCCCCTTAAAGCTGAAGTTGTGGTAGTAGAATTTATCTTTTCAACTCCTCGCATCTCAATGCACATATGCCTAGCTTGCAAAACAACTCCAACACCCTTTGGTTTTATAACATCAGCTAAGGATTGGGCGATTTGCTCGGTTAGTTGCTCTTGGATCTGAAGTCTCCTTGCGTAAACATTTACCATCCTTGGAATCTTACTAAGTCCAACCACCTTTCCATCTGGAATATAAGCCACATGAGCCCTTCCGATTATGGGTAAAAGATGATGTTCGCAAAGGGAATAAAATTCTATATTTTTAACCAACACCATCTCGTTATTGCTACTATCAAACAAGGCGTCATTTAAGATTTCCTTTGGATCTTGCCCATAGCCTTCAGTCATAAATTTTAGTGACTTATAAACCCTGCTTGGAGTTTTTAAAAGCCCTTGGCGATTTATATCTTCGCCTATTAAATTTAGCATGGTTTTTACTGCTTGTTCAAATTTTTCTTTATCTTTCATATAAAATTCCTAATAAATTTTATCATATTATAACAAGATAAGCAAAAATGTGCTATATTATCAAGGAAATTTTATTTTATAAAGGGATTTTATGAAGTTTAAAGTTGAACAGATCAACAAGGCTAACGCAAGTATAACAACAACAATACCTGGCGATGAGCTTAAAAAAGCTGAAGAAAAGGTTGCAAAAAGTTTTGCGCAAAAGGCAAGAATTGATGGGTTTCGTGTTGGAAAAGTTCCAGTTAGTGTCATAAAAAGTCGTTACGCAAAGGAAATCAAGCAAGAAGCCGAACAAGAAATTCTTAAAAAAGTTTTCGATGATGGCATAAAAGATTTGGGTAAAAAACCAGAAGAGGTTGTAGGTGAGCCAATTTTCAAGAAATTTGAAAGAAAAGAAGATGGCATAGAAGCAGATATAACAATTAGCTTCAGACCAGAAGTTAAAACTAAGGGTTATGAAGAGTGCATACCTAGTCATTCAACCCCTAGAGTTACAAAAAAAGATGTGGAAGAAAGAAAAGCAAATCTTTTAAGCATGGTTGCTCCATTAAAGCCCATTAAGCAAAAAAGAGGTTTGAAAAAGGGAGATTTTGCCCTGTTTGACTTTGAAGGCTTTGTGGATGGTAAAACATTTGAGGGTGGAAAGGCTCAAAATTATACCCTTGAGATCGGCAGTGGTCAGTTTATTCCAGGTTTCGAAGATGGAATGCTTGGGCTTAAAGCCGGAGAGAGCAAAGATGTGAATGTAACTTTCCCAAAAGGCTATGGCTCAAATGACTTAGCAGGAAAAGATGCTATCTTTAAGGTAAGTTTGCATGAAATCCAAAGCAAAGAAATACCAGCCGAACCTAGTGAAGAGATGATAAAAAGATTGCTTCCAAACGAAGAAAATGCAAGTGTTGAAAAGTTAGAAGAGCAGATAAAAGAGCAGGTTCGCCTAGAGAAGCTAAATAAGATTTATGAAGAAGATTTGAAACCAAAATTCATTGAATCCATCATAGAAAAATTAGAATTTGATCTTCCAGAAAATATAGTAGAGCAAGAGCTTGATATGCAGATGCGTCAAAATTGGGGAACTTTTAGTAAAGAAGAAGTTGAGAAATTCCAATCAGATCCAAAAAGCGTACAAGAAAAGCGTGAAGAGTTTAGAGAAGATGCTATAAAAAGTGTAAAATTAACCTTCATAGTAGATGAATTAGCCCGTGAAAACCAAATAGCAGTGGATGATCAAGAAGTTATGCAAAAGCTGTATTTTGAAGCTATGCAACAAGGACAAGAACCAAAAGCTTACGTGGAAATGTACGAAAAACAAGGGGTACTTCCGGCTGTGAAAATGTCTATGATAGAAGATAAACTCTTTAGAACTTTGTTTTTTGAAAACAAAAAAGAGAGCAAAAAAGCTCCCAAAAAGGCAACTAAATGAGTTATGTTCCCGTAGTAGTTGAAAAAACGGGAAGGGGGGAGAGAAGCTATGATATATATTCTCGTCTTTTAAAGGACAGAATTATCATGCTAAGTGGAGAGATAAACGACGCCGTTGCATCTAGTGTGGTGGCACAACTTTTGTTTTTGGCAGCCGAAGATCCTGAAAAAGACATATATCTATACATCAATTCTCCAGGCGGCGTTATAACAAGCGGTCTAAGCATTTTTGATACCATGGAATACGTCGAGCCTGATGTTGTAACCATTTGCATAGGACAAGCAGCGTCCATGGGTGCATTTTTACTCAGCTGTGGGGCAAAAGATAAGCGATACGCCCTTCCAAATGCAAGGATTATGATACATCAACCCTTAGGAGGCGCTAGAGGACAAGCAACCGATATACAAATACAAGCCGAGGAGATTTTGAGACTGAAAAAGTCTTTAAATTCTATTTTGGCTAAAAAAACAGGACAAAAGATAAATAGAATAGAAAAAGATACCGAACGAGACTTTTTTATGAGTTCACTTGAAGCTAAAAAATATGGACTTATAGATAAAGTTTTAGAAAAAAGTCTTAAATAAAAAATAAAGGGGAGATTCACGTTGGTTAAAAGTTTTTTACATCACATAAAAAAATTTCCCCTTGCATCTAGATCTAAAGATATAAGATGCTAAGACAAATCATAACCTATCCCGATAAACGACTTTGGCAAAAGTCTAAAGATGTGATAAATTTTGACAAAGATTTGCACACTCTGCTAGATGATATGTATGAAACTATGGTGGGAAATAACGGCATAGGATTAGCGGCTATTCAAATAGCCTTGCCCTTAAATATTTTAATCATAAACCTAGTAAATGAAGAGAGTCAAAAACAAGAAAAAGAAGATCTGCTTGAGGTCATAAATCCTAAAATAATTTCAAAAAAAGGTAGCACCATTTATCAAGAGGGATGTTTGAGTGTGCCTGGTTTTTTTGAAGAGGTGGAAAGGTTTGAAGAGATTTCGGTTACCTATCAGGATAGATTTGGCAAAACAATACAAAAAGATCTAAGCGGTCTTTTATCCATAGCCATGCAACATGAAATGGACCACCTCAGTGGTCATCTTTTCATAGAAAAACTTTCCTATAACAAACGCAAAAAGTTTGAAAAAGAATACAAAAAATCCTTAAAATCCAAATGAAAAAATTAAGCTGTGCCACTAAGATCGCAAATAAAGCTTATGAAGTAAGTGTGGAATCAGCTTATGTGAGAGCCTTGCCTGGCTTTTCCATAGTTGGACTTGCATCTCAAGCCATTCAAGAAAGCAAAGATAGGATAAAATCCGCCCTTAGCAGTGTGGGATTTTCCTTCCCTGCCCAAAAGATAACCATAAACCTATCCCCATCAGATATGAAAAAAGAAGGCGGGCATTTTGATTTACCCATAGCCTTACTTATAGCCTTGCAAAAAGAAAACTGCCAAATGGATGATTTTTTTGTTTTTGGAGAGTTGGGATTGGATGGGGAAGTTAAGCAAACCAATCAAATCTTTCCACTCATACTTTCCTTGGTTAGCCAAAATAAAAGCATAAAAGCTCTAGTTCCAAAAGACTTGTGCGAAAAAATAGCATCCATTCCCAATGTGGAAGTTTATGGGGTTAAAACCTTACAAGAAGCTTTGGATTTTTTTAAAAATGAAGAATCAAGAGCAAATCATTTACACATAACCTCCCACCCCATCTTCCAAAAGGCCATGGAAATTGAGGGTGAAAAGTATATCTTGCATGATAAATTTGATCTAGATTTTAAAGAAGTAAAAGGGCAAGAAAGGGCAAAAAGAGCGGCCCTTATAAGTGCAGCTGGTATGCACAATATCTTGTTTGAAGGAAGCCCTGGATGCGGAAAAAGTATGATAGCAAAGCGTCTACCTTATATCTTGCCTCCCATGAGCTTTAAAGAAGTTCTTGAAAGTTCTGCTATCGGTGAAGAAAATCAGTTTAGTTCATTAAGACCTTTTAGAAGCCCACATCACACCTCATCTCGCCCATCCATTTTTGGAGGCGGGAGTCAAAATGCAAAGGCTGGAGAAGTTGCCCTAGCACATTTGGGTATATTATTTTTTGATGAATTTCCCCATTTTACAAAACAAGTTTTAGAAAGTTTACGCGAACCACTTGAGGATAAATGCGTTTTAATCTCAAGGGTTAATATGAAGGTAAAATATCCCACAAACTTCCTTTTTGTAGCCGCCCAAAATCCTTGCCCATGTGGATATTTACTAAGCGAACATCATGCTTGTAAATGCAATGAATTAGAAATCAAAAACTACAAATCAAAACTCTCAGCCCCACTGCTTGATAGGATAGATCTATTTGTGCAAATGGATGAGAAAAGAAACGATAAAAGCTATCATTCTAGTAAAGGGATGCAAGAGGATGTTTTGAGGGCTTTTATCTTCCAAAAAAAGCGCAAACAAAAAGAATTTAATGCCAACCTAAGCGATAGGGATACAAAAAAATACTGCCAAATCAACCAAGAATGTCAAGGGATCTTAGAAAAAGCCATCATAAGATATGGGCTAAGTCAAAGGGCTATAAATAAAACCCTAAGGCTTGCACGAACCATAGCTGATTTAGATGCAAGCCAAAACATAGAAAAAGGCCATCTTTTTGAGGCTTTAAGTTTTAGGAGGGTTTGATGAAAAAGATTTTCAAAAATATAGGATATTTAGATAAAAGACTTGTTGAAGAATTTGCATTTAGTGAGGACATCATGCAAGAAAATGCAGCATCTTCGCTAAATAAATGGGTAAGAAAAAATCTAAAAAAAGGTAAAAAAGTCCAAATCCTATGTGGTCCTGGCAATAATGGAGCCGATGGACTAGCATGTGCTAGGATGTTAAAAAAAGATTATTGTGTTAGTGTTTTATTGCCCCTTGGAGTAAGATCTAATATGGCTAAACTCCAACTAGAAAGGCTTAAAAAACTAAATATCAAAATAGATAAAAAACTAAAAAAAGCAGCCTTACATGTGGATGCTATTTTTGGAAGTGGACTAAATAAAGCTTTGCCAGAAGATATAAAGGATATATTGATAAAGGTAAACCAACAAAAATCCTTCAAACTCTCCTGCGATGTGCCAACGGGTATCATGGAAGATGGAAATATCTTAGATCTAGCCTTTAGAGCAGATGCAACCATAAGCATGGGAGCTTTGAAAACATCTTTGTTTAGCGATTTAGCAAAGGATTATGTGGGTAAGATAAAGGTGGCAAATCTTGGGGTAAGCCGAAAGGTTTATGAGAAAAAAACAAATACCTTCCTTTTGGAGAAAAAAGATTTGAGTTTGCCTGAAAGAAACAAACAAAATGCTAACAAGGGTGATTTTGGACACTTAGTTGTTATAGGCGGAAAAAAGAAAGGCGCTTCCATTTTAAGTGCAAAAGCTGGGTTTGTTTTTGGGGCTGGACTTGTTAGCGTATTAGGCAAAAAATTAAAGCTGCCAAACCACTTAATGATTTGCAAAAAACTCCCACAAAATACCACTGCAATAGCTGCTGGAATGGGTTTAGGAAAACTAACAAACAAACTTTTAAACTTACTAACAAATACTTCATTACCTATGGTTTTAGATGCGGATATTTTAAGATATGAAAATTTAAAACAAATATTAGATGCAAATCCAAATCTCGTACTAACGCCCCACCCAAAAGAGTTTAGCCAAATGTGTAAAAATTTAGGATTTGGAGATTTTAGTGTTAGGCAAATCCAAGAAAATAGATTTGAAATAGCAAGGGAATTTTCCCTAAAATTTCCTCAAATTTTAGTTTTAAAAGGAGCAAATACTCTAATTGCAAAAAATGGAATTATCTATGTTTGTCCCCATGGAAATCAAGCTTTAGCAAGGGGTGGAAGTGGAGATGTTTTAAGTGGACTCATAGGCTCACTTTTAGCACAAGGATACAGCCCAATCTATTCAGCCATAAATGGAGTTTTAGCCCATGCTCTGAGCTTAAAAAATTTCAAATACCGCTCATACGCTCTAGATCCAAAAGACGTCATAAAAGGAATAAAATGTCTGTAAAAAAAATCGCCGTACTTTTTAGCGGAAGCGGAAGCAATCTTTTAAGTATATTGGAAAAACTTCATAACAAAACTTTCAATGGCACAACCATCCAAGTAGCACTAACAATCACTAACAAGAAAAATGCAGGAGGCATAAAGCATTCAAGAGCCTTTGGCATTGAGCCAGTTGTTATTGATCATACCGATTTTACCTCACGAGAAGAGTTTGATAAGGAGCTAGTTAAAACCATAAAAGCAAAGGAAATCGACCTAAGCGTGTTAGCTGGTTTTATGCGAATACTAACACCTGTTTTTACCTCGCAGATAAAAGCTATCAATCTTCATCCTTCGCTTTTACCGCTATTTAAAGGGGCAAACGCCATTAAAGAAAGTTTTCAAAGCGATATGTTAGTTGGTGGTGTTAGTGTGCATTTTGTTAGCCAAGAGCTTGATGGGGGAAAACTCATAGCCCAAAGGGCATTTGACAAAGATGACATGAGACTAGAAGAATTTGAAGCAAAAATCCACCAAATCGAACATGAGATTTTGCCAGAAACTATTGTAAAATTGCTTAGTTAAGTCTTACATGTAGCCTAGTCCTTGATAAGGATTTGTACGAGTTTTTCATATCCTCTTAAATCTTTTGAGCTTAGATTTATGAAAAATTTCTTTGGTTTTAGACTTTGATACTCTTTTAAGATTTCTTCTTGTTTTTGCACTTGTTTTTGCCAAAATTCTTCTTTTTGCTCTTTTGGGATGATTTGATTTAGCAAAATTCCACCGCATTTTATATCAAATTCATCCAAACTCTTAACCGCCCTTTTGGTCTCTTCTAAAGGCAGATTTTGGGCAATGCTGACTAAAAAAACTGCACATTTTTGTTTATCTTTTAAAACCTCATTTGCCCTCACAAAAAGTTCTTTTCGCTCATTTATTTTCGCCATAGCCTTTTCCCATCTTTGCATTTTTGTTGGGGTGAAAGGATTAAATTTATCATCTTTTTTCTTGCTCCAAAAATTCTCAACCGCACTGGCAAATCTATCTTGCTCTTTTTGGCGAGAAAGCAAAGAGTTTGACCACATGGACATAAGATTTGGCATCTCTAAAAGCCTCATGGTATGCCCTGTTGGTGCGGTATCGAAGATGATATGCTCATACTCATAAGAAGCGGTTAAAAACTTA
>PDWI01001599.1_pt1 | contig 37037 bp, 28 predicted proteins | sample 1430891 | NCBI WGS metagenome assembly PDWI01 (sample SAMN01162508, study PRJNA174530) | Oral metagenome, whole genome shotgun sequencing project. | biome: Marine environment; feature: Marine mammal; material: Swab sample of the gingival sulcus; isolation source: swab sample of gingival sulcus... | reverse complement strand
AAAGAGCGGCTCATGCACGCCGGAGTTTCAGAAAAACGCATAGGAACCGGATATTTATGCACATCCTGCCATCCGGACGAGTTTTATTCGTACAGGCTGAAAAGAGAAAAAGCGGGCCGGCAGGCGGCCCTGCTGGCTTTACTTTGATACTCCGGGGTGAGCGGGCGTCTGCGGGAAGGCCATATGGCGCAGATACGCAGGCGCTGTCTTAGGAGCGGCGCGGTTATCTGCTAGCGGCGCGGCCTTAGGCGCAGTGCGGCCGTCTTAGGAGCGGCGCGGTTATCTGCAGCGGCGCGGCCTCAAGAACAACATCGCGGCCGCATCCGCGCAGGGGCGCCCGGGGCGGCTATTTTTTGAGAAGCCGCTTAAAGAAACCCTTTTTCCTGGACGGTTTCTTACCGGCAGAACCTGAAGCGGAAGCGGCGCCTTCACTGAACTGAAAATCTTCTCCGTATTTTTTCCGGTAGTACGCCAGGCGTTCTTCTTCACTGTTGGAGGCCGTTACCCTCTCACCGTCAAAGCCCTTGTTTGAAGGCTTGTTCTGACGTTCAGGGCTCTCAGACCAGTTCTTTCTGTCTTTTTTGTCCTGCGGGCGGCCGCTGCGGCTTCGATTCCGGGAAGGAGCTTTCGAGGCAGCAGTTTCGAGGGGTGTTTCTTTTCCGGTTTTTCGATTTTTAGAGGATTTTCCGGTCTGCTTTTTGTCGGCTGTTTTTTGCCCGGCATGCCTGTTTCCGCCCGGCTTGTTTTTGTTTTCCGGTTCAAAGCTCTCACCGCTGACAACATTACTGACCGCGGACTGAACCTTGGCCGCTCTTTCTTCCAGGGGACGCCGGCCTCTTACCTGCTGACGGCTGCGGGAATCGCGGGAATTGTTTTTACGGGAAGAAGCGTTCCGGTTCTTTCGTGTATCCAGTTCCCTGTAACGCTGCTGATGAGGAAAGCGCATACCTTCACTCTTATCTTCCACTTCAATGAGTTTTTCGTCAGCCCAGCTGACAGGGATTTTCTCTCCCAGAAGTTTTTCAATGGGACCGAGGCCGTAGACATACTCTTCACATGCCAGAGTAACTGTTTTGCCTTCACGGCCGGCCCGGGCCGTCCGTCCGATGCGGTGAACGTAGCTCTCAGCCTCAAGAGGGACATCGTAGTTGATAACCATTTCCAGTTCATCAATATGCAGCCCCCGCGCCGCCACATCGGTAGCCACCAGAAACTTGTGTTTGCCCTTCTTGACGGCATCAACAATTTTCAGACGCTTGGACTGGGGAAGATCGCCCATTAAAAATTCAACAGCGTAGCCACTTCCCAGGCACTGTGCCGGGTATTGGTAAAAATAACGGCATTCTCCGGATCGTCACGTTTAAGAACTCCCAGCAGCAGCTTCATTTTTTCATCTTTGCCCACATGGTAAAGTTCCTGGGTAACAGTATCAACTGTTACCTTTTCCGGTTCAATAATAACCTCGCCCGGATCGTTCATGTACTCCCAGGCCAGATTTCCCACGCGGGCATTAAGAGTTGCGCTGAAAAGCATGGTATGCCGTTCATTATAGGGGCGCATACCTTTTAAAATACGCCGCAGATCAGGCAGAAAACCCATATCAAAAAGTCTGTCGGCCTCGTCTATAACCAGAAAGGCAAAATCCTGAAGATTTATTTTTTTCTGTTTACTGAAATCAATCAGGCGTCCTGGAGTGCCCACCACAAAATCAAGACCTTCATGAAGCATTTTTTCCTGTGAAGCGTAACCGACTCCGCCGTAGACAGCTCCAATTTTTAAATCAAGATATTTACCCAGAGTATTGCCTTCCCGTTCAATTTGAACAGCCAGTTCCCTTGTCGGTACAATAATAAGCGCTTTCTGCCCCTTGTACTTTTCTTCGGAAATCATCAGCTGAAAAATGCCGAGAAGAAAAGCGGCAGTTTTGCCGGTTCCCGTCTGAGACTGGGCGTAAATATCCCTGTGCCGGCGAATAAGCAGATCGAAACACTGGGCCTGAACGGGCATAGGTGTTTTAAAGCCCGCCTCGTCAATTCCTCGCTGGATCCGTTCATCGAATCCAAATTCTTCAAATGTCATTGTGTAGTATAGTCCTTAATATAAAAGGCGAAAGCCGTAGAAATCGCCCCGGTATTAATCGGCGCTTGTCGGGTTATATATACGGTACTAAACGCTGGCAGGCTCCGGTTTTCCCGTATTCATCCGCTCCGGAGCCAGGTTCCCGTAAAGGCTTAACCCGATAGTTCACTAAAATTGAGTATATACTTTCATCAAATGATTGTCGATAGAAGAAATAGAACGACAAAACAGCTTGGCCGGCTATTCACCGAAGAAAGCCTTCTGTTTCAAAAGGTAGCAGTATGTTTTTAAAGTCCAAAATACCCGTTTTCTTTTTCATGGCGCTTCTGCTGGCGGCAGAAACACTCTGGAGCGGAGAATGGGAGATTGCACCGGCCAAAGCTTCCGCCCTGCCTGAAACAGATTCGGAACTTGTTTTTACCCCGCTTGAAGAGAGCGCATACATCAACACCTTTCTGACCGGCAGCTCAGGCTGGTTCTGGCTGAAAAAAGAACTGGAACTCAAAACAGAGAATACCGGCATTCTGCTCACTCCGCCGAAAATGCACTGGCAGGCCTGGTGGAATTCCCGTGAACTGGGAGAATCAGGATTGAAGGACAGTGCCGGAGGGCCCGCACGGCAGCTGCCGGTGTTCTATGAGGTTCCGGGAAACACGGGAAAAGGCACTCTGCTTCTCAAGGTTTTCTCCACGCAGAGTGAACCTGAACAGCCTCCCCGCATCCGTACCGGTACAAGAGAGCAGCTGAGCCGTGTGTATATACAAACCCTGCTGGAACAGACGGTACTTCCCCTGACAGCTGTTTTGACGGGTATTCTGCTGCTTATTGGAGGAATAATCAGATTCAAAGACTTCCGCGGCAGCCGCCGGGCGGCAAATCCGGCCCTTACGGGACTGCTGGCTGTTCTGGCCTATATGAAGGTTCCTTTAAGTTTTACCGGCAATATGCTTCTGTTCCAGAACTGGCTGATTGTTATTTTTATTTCAGCGGGAGCCATGCCGCTGCTCCTGAGTCTCTGGAGAAGAATGATTGTTCAGCCCCGGGGGGCCGCGGGTGATCTGTTTTCTGTCCTTGACTGGCTGGCCGCTTTGATGACAAGTCTCTGGCTGATGATTTCCGTGAGCTCTTACGTTATGGATCCCCGTCTGCCGGCCCTTGTCAGAACAGTTAACCCTCTGCCGTTTTACGCAGTATGGACGGTTTTATGGGCGGTTCTGCTTTCTGTATTACAGCGCGCAGGAAATAACACCTCTCACAGGGGAAACGCTCTGCTTGCTGCCGCCTCCCTCCTGCCGCTTATTGCAGCTGCTGTTACAGGCACAGATATACAGCATCTGTTAACACCTTTGCTGGTATGGGGACTTCCTCTTTTTCTGATTGTTCTTTTTATCCTGCTTATCAGCTTCAGGGATCAGATGTATAAGAGGCCGTTGGAAACCGAAACCGAAGCAGAATTAGAAGAAGCGGAAGCGGAACCCGAACCAAAACCGGCACCTGCAGCCGTGTATAAATCAAACCATAAAGAAACGCCAAAAACCGTTAAAGAAGAAATTGTCACACTTAAAAGCATTGATGACGAAAAGCTCAGCACTCTTCCTGTACTCGAAAAGTCTCTCCATGATACACAGCAGAAGGATACAGGAGCTCTGCGGCGGAGCCTGCGAAAATCATTTTCTCCGGACAGGATTCCCTGGGATAATGAATGGGATGTGGGCTCGGCCCGTTTAGGAATGGCCGCTACCGGCTTTCACGACGTTTACAGCAATTCCGAGGGAAAAATTTCAGGTTTTGCCTTTATGGACTGCGGCTCTGATTCACTGGAATCGATGATATTTACACATCTGGTACAAAGCACGCTCCTGCGGAATATGAAGAAAGAAATGGATTTACCGTCCCTGGCTCGTTCAGTACACCGTAAAACAGCTGGAGCGGCTCAAACTGCCGGAAGAACCATGAGGGGTGTCATAGGCTGTCTGAAAGACAAAGAAGTCTGGTTTCTGCCCCTTTCCACTCTGCCGTTGATGCTCCGCAAAGCAGACGGACGGGTTATTTCACTGAATCCCCAGTCAAAAACCAATGGCATTAATGCACCGCTGGGCAGCCGCCATTTTGGAAGCAGCGGCCTGAAAATAATGAAAATGAAAATAAGCCGGTCCGATGTTCTTCTGGCCTACACACCGAAAATAACAGAGAAATGGAGCACAGCCAGGCTGGCACGCGCGCTCAGAGATGCCGGAAGCCGCGAAGGCAATCAGATTGTCTCATCCATTATTGAGGACTTCAAAGATTATACAGGTAAAAACGTTCCGGGAGTGCCTCTGCAGCTTCTCTCTGTACGCCGCCGTTAAGCAGAAAAACGGCTGTACATAAAAGGGGGCTATTGCTCAAATCTTTTCAGATTTTGCAACAGCCCCGTCTGTTCCGACACATTGAAGCTCTTCCAGCGGAACCTATTTGTTCTTGTGTCTGTTCTTTCTGAGCTTTTTCTTCCGTTTGTGTGTGGCAATTTTCTTGCGCTTACGCTTACGTCCGCAGGGCACTGTCAGGTCTCCTCTAAGAAATGTAAAATGATTATGCCGATTGAAGGGGTGTTGGTCAACGCCCTAGCGGAAAAGAGTGAGATTCCGCACATTCCCTTCATCATCTCTCCAGCCCCACAACATAAGGGAACTGGAAGTAACAGCATACTCGCAGGCCACAATATTTCCATCCCAGTTGAAAATAACGGCACCCACTTCATTCTTGGAAAAAAGCCAGGACTGCTGCGGCGTATAACTGTAGGATCCGTTAGCAGTGTATTGGCTTTCACCATTGCCAAACTCGGCACGGAAATTATCCGCGGTTCCCAGATTCAGATGCGCGGTCATGCCGCCGGAGCCCTGCTCCGCGCCGTACCAGTTTCCTGCCAGCTTGTTTGGTGACAGAAAGCCTTCAATCATTGAACATCCGGAAAGCAAAAAGAATACAAGAACCAGCGATAAAATTAATAATATTTTTTTCATTTGTAACATTTACTCCTTTTAATTCAGAATTGTCCAGTCAAGCTGAGCCGCCGGCCGGCCTTCCTGCGTAACTGTATACACACCGCCGCCGGCACTGCCCGAGTGAATCTGTATTCCGCTGTAATCAACCTGTCCCGGATACATGCCGGTCAGATCAACTACACCCTCCATATTGCCGTTTTGGCTGAAAACATTGGTAATGTTTGTATTGGAATTTCCGTTTGCCGTAAAAAGAGGATTTCCCAGATTATCAAGGAAATCGCAGTAGTCGGTGTAGAGCATGGTAACATACGCACCGCTCATGCCTCCGGTGGCATTGTAGTAAATTGTTCCCGAAACAGTACCGTTTTTGGTTTCACTTCCCAGAGCATCCAGACCGCCTTTATGCATGAGCGTCAGCTTGCTCTGCGCGCTGGCAACGACAGAGTCGTTGTAGGCCTTTATGAACTCTTCGTCCGTCAAGGCGCCGTATCCTGTAACAGACGTACAGGCATCACCGGCTTTTCCCAGACTGTTAACAGGAACAATTCTGTAATAATAATGCTTTTTTGCTTCCATGCTGTCTGTATTATCCGTATCTGTATAAACAGTGTTTACTGTTTCACCAACCTCCGCGTAATTACCGTCGTTCTGCGTGGCTCTTTCCACCCGGAAACGCACCGCTCCGGCAGGACGGTTCCACGACAGATGCACCGGGTAAACGCCTTGACCGTTCGGTGTTTCTCCCGCCGCAGGAACAGCATTACGGCTGACATTCAGATTTTCCACTTCATTAGGCACAGGCTCATCCAGCTCTGAATAGGCGCTTTCCGTACCAGCTCCGTTAACCGTCAGAATGCGGTAATACACCTGATTGGAAGGCGGACTGGAATGAATATAAGTAACACGGCCGTCAATGGTGTCGCTGACGGAAACTTCAGAAAGCGGTGTAAAGGGGCCGCTTTGACTTTCACTGTATTCCAGACGGTACTTCCACTGCGCATGGTTTTGAATTTCTTCTTCCGTTTCCGCTCCGGGAACAGCTGCCCATTCAATATGAACATTCCCTTCCTGGCGGAAACTGCCGATATCCTGCGGGGGAGAAAGAAGATATCCTTCCTGTTCCTCGCAGAACGCGCTTTTATAGACTACGGAAGGATCGGAGGTATCTCTTTTAACGGCCTGGACAGCGTAATAGTAGCGCACTCCGGGCTTCAGTGTATCCGTATCGCTGTCAGTAAAAGCGGATGCTGTTATTCCCGTTGCCGGTGTTATAAGCTCTTCCTGGGAATTGATACTGCTCCAGCGGTAGACAAGAAAGTAATCGGCACCCGGCCCGTCCCATGTCAGAGCGATGGAATCTGTAGCCTGGCCCTGCCAGACTGTCAGGTTCTGCGGCAGGGGAGGCGCGCCGGGCTGCAGGGTAAAACCCATGCTGTAAAGACTGAAAGGACTGGTTTCTCCGAAAGAGTTTTTGCTCTTCAGCCAGAAGCGGAATTCCTTGCCCTGATCGCCTGACGAAACCGGAATGGATACCGAGGAGTCAATTCCGGAAACAGAAGCCGCGGCGTTGTTTGGAGGATAAGAATTCAGCCCCTGATAAATATCATAGCCGGAGGCGCCTTCAACAGGATTCCAGGATACGGTAATGAAGCTGTCGGAAAGTCCTTTTGAAGCATTAACTCCGGTGGGAGTACCCAGCAGATACCCGCAGACAGCCGACGAATAATCACTCAGCAAATCCCAGCTGCTGGAATAGGCCCGGATACGGTACCAGTATTTCTGTCCGCTTTCCACGGTTATGTCATCCCAGGAAAGTCCATAAGCTTTATCCAGAGCCGTGAAAGGGCCCTCTCCGGACGGACCTTTTTCCAGAAAATAATAAGAAGCTTCATCAACAGCATCCCAGCGCAGCCGCACCTTGTCGGCATAACGGGCGCGGGAAGCCCGGAAAGCACCGGGAACGGGCACATAGGGGACAGGTTCAGGAGCAAACAAATCGCTTAAATAGCCGCCCTGGCCCTCAATATCTTTCAAATAGTCCATCAGTCCATTACAGGAAACCAGCGTCATCAGAAGCAGGACTGCACTGCTCAGTGTAAGAATCTTTTTCATTGGGCCACCTTCCCTATAAGTACATCTTCATCCATAAAATATGGAATGGGCACGGAGGAAGAACTGTCAAAAGTAACAGTCTGTCCGTCAAAAACAACCACGAACTGCCCCGCGTCCCAGCCGGGAGAATTGCCGTTGTCACTGCTGACGTTGACATTTTCAAAGCGCACCGTACCTGAATAGGGTCCGGTAACGGTAAGAACCGGTGTATCTTCCGGATCGCGGTGTTTGTACTCACCGTGCCTGGAGTTGGCCGATACACCGCCTCCATGGTCTTTCATAAAGGAACCATTTAGAGTTAAAAAGTAATCCTTGTAATCCTGGTATTCGTAGTAGCGGCGGTAGTTCGTGCCGAAAAAGCCGTTGCGGTCAATGCCGTGGGTGTAGGTTCCCTCAGCATCTCCGGAAACAGACCCTTCTTTCAAACTGCCTGAAGCGTAACCGGTGTCGTAAAACAGCTTGTCCATGGAACGTCTGAGAGTGTAGTTCACCATGTTCAGAAATTCCTCGGCCGATATCTGGCGGTAGCCTTGAGCCTCGTCACTCCATATTGTTTCTACCCCGCCGCTGCGTTCGCAGCGTACACGGTAGTCCTGACGGAGGTTTTTAAGGGCCAGAGCCGTAAAATCGCGGAATTCCACGGTGCCGGAAGCTCCGGGTGCCGGAACTGTTCCCAGAGCCATCCAGTCGGGTGAGCGGTCATCCCGGCGCTCAACACGGTAGGTTTCCGCTCCCGGAACAGATTCCCAGAACACACGGGTATAGTATTGGCCCGAAGCATCTTTAAGAGAACTGTCGCCCTGACTGGCCGAAACACTCATGGGACGGGAAAGGGCCGAACCGGTAACAGGATTTTCAGGCATGGCGCTTTCCATACCGCTTGAGTTAACCGAAGTAATACTGAACTCTTTTTCCACATTTCCCGATGTAATATCCGCACTGCTGAGCGGGAAACTGTAGGAGGTCTGTCCAGCGGCGGTGGAAGATATTTTAAACCATCCGCTGCCGCTGCTTTTTTGATACACGTTATAGCTGTATGTAGCGCCGGCGGCGCCCTGTGCCTCCGGATGGGGCTGCCAGCTGAGTTCTATGGTGTCCGCGGAAGCGTAATTGTGGGCCGTTACCCCTCCCGGAGGAGAAATAATAAACCCTTCCACACCCGGCGATAAAATATTGGAAGAGACACTGGAACTCAGAGCCCGGATGAAATAGTAATATTTTATACCCTGAGAAAGAGCCGGAGTATCGGAATCTTCCGCCTGGGTATGGGTTAATCCCTGCATAATACGGACTGCCGTATCCGGATTACTGTCAGTATTGCGGTAAATATCGTAGAATTCCGCACCCGTTACAGCATCCCACTGCAAAAGAACATGCTCGGCAGACTCACCGCATGATGCCTGTAAATGGGCCAGAGCCGGGCCCAGAGTACAGCCTGTTGCTGCGGCTCCTTCCGTACTGACATAAGGGCTTCCCGTACCCGGATCCCGTACCGCCTGCAGAGCCATTTCCCATTCAATGCCCCGCAGAGAGGGGTCAGCGTTTCCCGGCGGTACAAAATCGCCGGCAGGATTGTTCAGATCGGAAGGAAGCAAATCCGGAGAATGAACATTGAATTCAGACGTACTGCCAGCCTCCCTGTAAAGAAGCCGGTAGGAAGTGGCCCCTTCAACGGCATTCCAGACAAGATGTATTTTATTCTTATACTCTCCCTGCGACGCATTCAGACCTGATGGTATTCCCAGCACAAATCCCCGCAGGGGAAGCGTGTATTCCGTATTACCGTCCTTCAGGGCCTCTATGCGGTAGTAACGCACCGTTCCCGGAGACAGAGTTTCGGTAAAAACACCGTTATTGGACGCATCAACCGACAAATTATCCGCCAGAAGGTCCGCCTCCGTATAAGCGTAGCCGTCAGCGTTGCCGTATATGCGGTAAACGGCATCCTGAACGCCGCTCCATTCCACTGTAATATCGGCCTGATGCCCCCCTGAAGCCTGAGGATTGACAATCATCGGCTGCGAAGGTGCTTCAAAACCCACCGGCTGTTCTGTGCGCTCTCCCCTGCTGGTCTGGCTGCCATTGACAGCCTCCACACGGTAGTAATAGGCCTTGCCGTCCTCAATTGTTGAATCAGTGAATGAAGGAGTATCCAAATTGTCGGCCAACTGAATTTCCTCACCGCCGACTGCGTCTTCTTCGCGGTAAAGGCAGAAATGCACTCCGTCCATTTTATCTGCCGGGTAATCCCAGCTGACAAGCACGTCACTGCCGTTTTTTACCGCCTGAACGTTCTCGGGAACCCATAAACGGTAACCGTCCTCTTCAGCCGGAGTGCCGGCCTCTGAATAAGTTGTAACCGAACCTTGAGTGTCCAGAACAAAGTACGGAGTAACCGAATAGGTATAAACAGTATTTTCCTCTACAGGACTGACAGAGCCGTCATCGGTAAACGAAAGCAGACCGACTGTTTTTTCCGCCAGAACCACGTTCCCGCCGCCCTGCTGATTTCTTATAAGGGTATACGCAGTATCATAAGCAGTGTACCCGGGCAAATCTTCCGGAGCATCCCAGCTCAGGGAAACGCTGTCTGCGGAAGTGCCCCTGGAAGCAGCCATATTCTGTACCGCATTGGGAAAAGGCTGATCCTCTGTAGTTACTTCAACACCCGCACTTTCGCGGTAAACACTGTTTCCGTCAACTGCTGCCCGTATAATGTAGGTATACTGGCTGTTCGGTGCCACACCGGTATTTTCAAAAGAATAGACAACGCCGTTCTGCTCAATTTCTTCGGGAACGGATACCGGAACAGGATCTCCGCCTGCATCAGCACGCAAAACGGTAAAAACAGGTGTGTAGTCCACCCCTTCAACAGCGAGATTCGGAAGAGTCCAGCGCAGCTTGACGGAACCCGGACTCAGTACGGGAACAGCTGTCTGGGGTGTGTCAAGAGAACCGGCAACAGCAAATTCGCTTAAGGGGCTCCTCTGTCCATTGGACTTGACCGCCCGGATTCGGAAATAGTAAACCTCTCCGGAATCCAGAGGGTGAGTTGCCCCGTCAGTCAGTCTCCAGGTGACCGGAACGTTCAGATCCGGCCCTTGAGCCACCTGATCATTGGGAGTTTCAAAATCGTCTTCCATATCCCGGGAATAGGAAATCAGATAGTGAGACGCCCCCTCCACAGGAGTCCAGGAAACATCAATCCACTGGGCCATTCCCGAAACAGCAGCCAGATTCTGGGGAGCTCCCCAGGGAGTAGCCTGTGTCGGCTCCGTGTTACCCGAATTGTCGGGAGTAGTATGAAGCGTGTTTCCCAGGGGAGAAAACATATCGCAGGCTGTCAGCATAAATACAGCAGACAGTGCGAGAAACAGCATTAAACGCGGCAGTTGGAAGTTTCGTTTTCTCATTGCATTTCTCCCGTATAGAGTACAGCCAGGCCGTTTACCACAAAGCGCCGGCGGTTAAACAGAAAGAAAAAGGAAATATCTTCGTAATCTACACTGATATTAATAACATCGTGTGCGCCTAATTCATAAGCCTGTTCCAGCAGCTGATCGTAGGCGTTTCCTCCCCAGGAGAAAACAGCGAAGTTGCTGTGCTGTCCTGGAGGAAAACCCAGCACACTGTAGGCGTTAACCTCGGCACGTACAGGTCCAACCACTTCAATGTTCTGAGGCTTTATGGGTATGGTGGACTCACCGTCTGAAGCAGCGCGTTTTTTGGAAAGTGACGCGCAGGAACTCAGCGATAAAAGCAGAAAAACTACAAGTATTGATAAACAAAAACTCTTGACTTTCAAACAGGGGCTCCTTTGAAATCAAAAAAATAAAGAATAAAAATGCAGGCACAGAAATTCTTCCGGCCATTTTTCCAAGAACTGATCATAATATAACGTAATTGTAATAATTCAACAAGCCTGCAGATAAAATAGATAAATTATGCGAACCCGCGCATGAACGGCCGCGGGCCTGTTTCTTCACACAACGGCCTTCTCGTCTGCCGGTCTGACAATAGCACGGCCGCGGGCCTGTTTTTCAATAAAAGGGCCATCTCGTCTGCCGGGACACCGCACACAGCCCGCCCCGGCCGCGGGCCTGTTTCACCACATAACGGCAGTCGGCCGGTCTTACAACAGCACGGCCGCGGGCCTGTTTTACCACATAACAGCAGTCGGCCGGTCTTACAACAGCACGGCCGCAGGCCTGTTTTTCAATAAAAGGGCCGTCTCGTCTGCCGGTCTTACAACAGCACGGCCGCGGGCCTGTTTTACCACATAACAGCAGTCTGCCGGTCTTACAATAGCACGGCCGTCTGCCGGGACACCGCACACAGCCCGCCCCGGCCGCTTTAAAACCTGCAAGCCCGCGCGCGCGCACATTCTGATGAGGCCGGCCCGTAAATTCGCGGCGGTTTTTCAGATGCAGACGCACTCACGTGCGCCTGTGTTGAGCAGTATGTCCTGCTTCCTTGCAACATGCTTTCTTTGCAGACGCACTCACGTGCGCCTGTGTTGAGCAGGCTGGAGCATAAAATTGAAGCTAGAGCTGGGCAAGCGAGCACGCGTGCACGTGTTAAGCAATTTTAGACACTTGGGAGTACGGCGGGAGCTCGCCTCGTGAGCAAGCACACGCGCACGCCTAAAGCAGAAACTGTTCCACCGCCTCTTCCAGACGCTGCATATCGTCCATCCGCCCGGCATCAAACCACAGGACATCAGGCAGAGAGCGGAAAAATGTCATCTGACGCTTGGCATAACGCCGGGTACTCTGAGCAATTTTCGCCTCAATACGCGCGGCGGTTTCCGGCGGCACGGCTTTCCCCGGCACAGCTTCCGCCTCAATACGCGCGGCGGTTTCCGGAGGTACGGCTTTTCCCGGCACAGCTTTCGCCTCAATACGCGCGGCAGTTTCCGGCGGCACGGTTTCCGGTGGCGCGGCTTTCCCCGGCACAGCTCTCGCCGCCGCAGCGGCCTCCCGGGACAAGGCCGCCTTTCCGTCTATATCCTCTTCAAACCACTCCCGGTATCCAATCCCCTTCATCCCCGGCGACTCCCGGCACGCGCCCTGGGCTATTAAAGAGCGGACCTCCTCTTCCAGACCGCCCTTCATCATGGCCTCCACACGGCGGTTGATCCGCTGATACAGCTGCTCGCGCTCACGCGTTAAACCCAGTGAAAGAAAACGGAAATCAGTCCGGGGGGTATCCGGCACCGCAAAATCAGACAATGCCCTGCCGCACTGCTCATACACCTCCAGCACCCGGAGCATCCGGTAGCGGTCGCCCCGTCCCAGACGCTGCGCGCTCAGCGGATCAACTTCCGCCGCCGCCGCGGCCAGTTCCTCATTGCTCTTATCCTGCCATTTTTCCGCCAGACGCGCGCGCAATTCTTCATCCACAGGCGGCGTGCGGGGCACACCCATCAGCCAGGCCTTCAGATAATAAGCCGTTCCTCCGGAAATAACCGGAATCAGTCCGCGCTCAAGAATATCCTTCACAGCCTCATCCGCCAGACGGCAGAAATCGGCCACATTAAAGCTCTCAGAGAAATGACGAATATCAATAAGATGATGCGGAAGACGCCTGCGCAAAGCCCAATCCGGTTTTGCAGTGCCTACATCCATGCCGCGGTACACCTGCAGAGCATCGGCACTCACCACTTCAGCGCGGCCGGTAAAAAGAGCATCCAGTAAATCGGTTTTACCCACAGCCGTGGGCCCGAAAAGCAGAACAACCCCCGGAGGCAAAATTTTAGTCTTTCTTAATATAGAACTGAACTTCTTCGGTTACAATTTCCTTAATGGCAAGGGAAACAACCTTACCGCCCATTGTGTCCAGACCCTCTGCTCCCGCCATGCTGATCTGTTTGGCACGGTGAATAGCCGCGTTGGTCAACTCATACATATTTCTGTCCGTTGAAACCAGACTGCCAAGGGGAATTCTCGATTTACTCGGGGACATAGACGCCTCATTATCAGAAAAAGTTCATCTATTATACGCTGTTCCTTTCAAAAAAGTCCATACTTTAAGGGATTCTTACGGGTGACTATTTCCGGGGGACTATTTCCGGGGGACTATTTCCGGGGGACTATTTCCGGGGGACTATTTCCGGGGCGCTGCTGGCCGGGGGCTGGGCGGCAGCGCGTCCTGCCGAAACAGCCGCGCACACACAGGGCTGCTCACTTCGTGTTATTCTGCGCTGACACTCCGGCCGCCTGCTGCATCCCCGCGCGTTACTCTGGTCAATTCCTCCCCGCGTCAGTATGCTCATTCCCATGAACCTGAACGGAAAAACAGCCCTCATAACAGGTGCCGGACGGCGGATAGGCCGCGTTATTGCCCTGACACTGGCCCAAAACGGATGCAGCACCGCCCTGCACTGCCATAAATCGCTCCAGGAAACCGAAGAACTGGCCGCGGCCATAAAAGAAACGGGCATTTCGGCGCAGGTGTTTCCCCAGGACTTAACCCGCCCGGAACAGCTGGAAAGCTGGTACGCCTCGGTTGTCCGGGAAATTGGCCCCATTGACATACTTATCAATTCCGCTTCCGAATACAGCCGCGACAGCTACAGCTCCCTTGAAGCCGGAAAACTCCAGCGTTCCATGGCCCTGCACCTGCTCAGCCCCCTCGCCCTGATCCATCTGCTATTCAATTCCATGTCCTCAGAGCAGCGTAATGCGCAGCCTCATTCCGGCCCGGCCGCCTGCGCGGCCGTGAACATTCTGGACACCCGGGTTAAGTCGGCCGACAGAGAGCATGCCTCTTACCATCTGGGAAAGTCGGCACTGGCCGCCGCCTCACGTGAACTGGCTCTGGAACTGGCGCCTGCCATGCGCATTAACGCGGTGGCTCCGGGCATTATTCTGCCGCCCCCCGGTGAAAGCCCTTTATGGCTCGAAAAAATGAAATTGACCAATCCGCTGCTGAGCCGCGGATACCCCGAAGATGTGGCGGAGGCTGTTCTGTTTCTCTGCCGCTCCGACTTTATTACCGGCCAGACAATTTATGTTGACGGGGGCCGGCATCTTCTGGGAATGCGCTGACAGGCGCGCTCCTCAGGCAGACGGCGATTTCCCTCCCAGCATTCCGCAGGCGGCCTGAATGGCCTCTCCCCGGCTCAGACGGGTTCGGCATTCCCTTCCGGACTGGCGGACAATGCTGTAGAAGCGGTTTACAGTTTCCTCTGAGGGAGCTTTCCAGGGAGAGTTGCGGCGCGGATGATAAGGAATAAGATTTACTTTCGCCGCCAGACCGTCCATCCATTCTACCAGGGCTTCGGCGTCCTGAACGCTGTCATTCACTCCGGGAATAATAACGTATTCAAAATACAGCGCGTCCTTGAGGGCGGACTGCGGCGTTTCCAGCAAGGCCGATTTGAGCTCTTCCAGCGGCCATTGCCGGTTAATGGGCATTAAGGAGCTGCGTACTTCATTTGAGGCAGCGTTCAGACTGACCGCCAGATGAATGGTGCGCCAGGCCTCATCGGGACGCTGTTTTTCCAGTTCGGCCAGGCGGCGGATACCTTCCACGTTTCCCGCTGTGGAAATGGAAATACGGCGCTTGGGAATACCCGCTCCCCGGGGATCGGAGAGAATGCGGATGGAACTGACAAGAGAATCGAAATTATCAAAAGGTTCTCCCATGCCCATGTACACAAGATTCCTGGGCTCTACTCCAAGATGAAAGCGGGCCGCTGCCCATTGAACAACAATTTCAGCCGTATCCAGATTGCGCCTCCAGCCCATGCGGGCTGTTTCGCAGAACCGGCAGCCGCGCGCGCAGCCCACCTGGGAGGAAATACAAAGCGTATGCCAGCCGCTCATGGGAATAACAACCGACTCAATCCGTGCCCCGTCATTCAGCTCAAGCGCAATCTTGCGGGTACCCTCTTCTTCCTGCACAGCGCTTATCCGGGGATAAAGAATCTCTAAATCCCCTGCCGCGCGGGAAGCCAGAGACGGCGCAGGCTGAAATTCCTTCAAATGCCTCACATCCGCGCTGCCGCTGGAATACAAATGCCGGAAAAGGGCCTCGGCATGATAGGCCCCTTTGCCGTAGCGCGCGCGGAAAAAATCGGCCAGAGCGTATCTGTCCATTCCAAAGGCACCAATATTTACACGGGTCATGCAGAAAACCTACAATTCAAAGGCCGTATCTGCAAGAGGTTTCCTGTAAAGATCCGTTTTCCGGACCGCCGCGGATGACTCTCTTTCAGACAAACGTTAAGATACATATTCAGGAGTACAAAATGAAAATACTGGTTGTAGGCGGTGCCGGCTATATTGGAAGCCATGTCTGTCATGCTTTTGCCGATCGGGGCGATACCGTAGCGGTTCTGGATAATTTTTCCAGCGGAAGCCGGGTTAACATGCCTTCGGGAACGGAAGTATTTGAGGGCGACATACTGGATCCCTCCTTTCTGGAAAAAGCTCTTTCTCTGGGCTGGGACGGTGTGGTGCATCTGGCCGCTTTCAAAGCAGCAGGAGAATCCATGGAGAACCCCGGTAAATACGCCCTGAACAATATTACCGGAACAATTAATCTTCTGAACGCAATTTGCAGTGCCGGAAAGCCTCCGCTTGTTTTTTCTTCATCGGCCGCCATATTCGGAGAACCGGTCAAACTTCCCATAGATGAGGAGCATCCGAAAAAACCGGAGAACTTTTACGGCTACACCAAGCTGGAAATAGAAAATCTTCTGGAATGGTACGACAGGCTCAACGGCCTGCGCTCCGCCGCGCTGCGCTATTTTAACGCTGCCGGCTACGATCCGGACGGCCGCATTACCGAGCCGGAAAAGAACCCGCAGAACCTTCTGCCCATACTTATGGAAGCGGCCGCGGGCATGCGGGAAGGCGTTACCATTTTCGGCAGCGACTACAACACCCCCGACGGAACATGCATACGCGACTACGTCCACGTCAGCGATCTGGCCGACGCGCACGTCAAAGCCATGGATTACCTTATCAGTAAAAACAAAAGCCTGAAAGTAAATCTGGGAAGCGAGTCGGGCGTCAGTGTGAAGGAAATGACAGAGCGCGCCATCGAAATTACCGGCGTAAACTTTGCCCATAAAACAGGCCCGCGCCGCGCCGGCGATCCGGCAAATCTGGTAGCATCTTCGGCCCTCGCCAAAAAGCTTCTGGGCTGGGAAGCTTCCCGCAGCGACACAGACACGCTTATTTCCAGCACCTGGTCGCTGTACAAAAATCAGAAAGTACAATAACACTGATATACAGCAGCAGCCAAGCATTAACCAAGGAGGATAAAATGGGATTTGCAACACAGGCTATTCATTCAGGATGGGGAGCGGAAAATGTCAGCTGTGCCGTACCGCTGCACCGTACAGCCGCGTATAATTTTCGGGATTCAGCCCATGCCGCCGATCTTTTTGCCCTGAAAGAGTCCGGACATATTTATTCGCGCCTCCAGAATCCAACTCAGGATGTACTGGAAGAGCGGATGGCTGTTCTGGAAGGCGGCACCGGGGCACTGGCCCTTGCATCGGGTACAGCAGCCATTTTTTACAGCATTGTCAATGTGGCCCGCAGCGGCGATGAAATTGTGGCCGCCTCGGAAATGTACGGCGGAACATTTTCACAGTTCCGCGACATTCTGCCGCAGTTCGGAATAACTGTCCGTTTTGTGGATCCCTACAATCCCGATGCCTGGAAAAAGGCATGCAGCAGCAAAACCCGGGCCTTCTTCTACGAAACCATCGGCAACCCGTCCATGAGGGTTCCCGATTTCGACGCCATTAAAAAAATAGCCGAAGATGTTCACGTACCGGTTATTGCCGATTCAACCTTTACAACGCCCTACCTGCTGCGCCCCATAGAGCACGGCGCCGATGTGGTTGTCCACGCCCTCACCAAATGGATAGGCGGACACGGCACGGCTATGGGAGGAATTGTTGTTGATTCGGGACGCTTTGACTGGACCGATCCCAAATTTGCCACATTCAACGAACCCGATGCCGGTTATCACGGTCTGCGCTACGGACACGATCTGGGCGAAATGGCCCCGACGGCCTTTGTTGTACGTATGCGCCTGGTCCAGCTGCGCAACCTCGGAGCCTGTCTGAGTCCGGACAATGAGTGGATGTTCCTTCAGGGACTGGAAACCCTGGCTCTGCGAATGCAGAAACACTCCGAGAATGCTCAGGAAGCAGCTGAATTTCTTGCCGGACACCCCTCTGTTTCCTGGGTGAACTACCCCGGCCTCAAAGAAAATAATGACAACTACGCCATTGCCTCCAGATATCTGAAAAACGGTTTCGGCGGAACAATTTCCTTCGGCGTAAAGGGCGGCAGGAAAGCCGGTGAAAAATTCATTGAAGCCATGAGACTGATCCAGCATGTTACCAACGTGGGAGATACAAAGAGTCTGGCCAATCATCCGGCATCAACCACCCATTCCCAGCTGACAGAGGAAGAACTTGCCAGAGCCGGAGTAGGCCCCGACTCCATCCGTTTTTCCGTCGGAATTGAGGACATTGAAGATATTCTGGAAGATTTGGATCAGGCCCTGAAAACAGCCGCCGGCTGAATTGGGCTTTGGGCCGCCGGTTTAACTACAGGTTTACCGGCCGGCTTATCTGCCGGTTTACCGAAAGAGCAGCTCTTCAGGAACAGTACCGGCTCCCTTACGGAGAACGCGGAACGGAGAAGCCGTCAGGTCCACCACAGTGGACGGGCGGCTTTTTTCCATTCTGCCGGCATCTTCCACAAGAAACAGCTTCTCTCCGAAAACGCGTTCAATTTCCTTCGGATCGTTTAAGGGTTTTTCTCCGGCCCTGTTCACACTGGTGGAAAAAACAGAAACTTCAGCATCGCGCAGTAAAGAACAGAGCCGCGTGTCTTCGGGTATTCGGAAAGCCGCTGTTCCGCCTGCCTTCAGATTCATGACAAAAGTAAAAGGACCGGGCCAAAGGCTGAGAAGAGGAGTATCCGGCACCCTTACACCGCAGGCTTCCAGCCAGGAAAAAGAAGGAATTAATTTTAAAAAGGGTTTTGTTTCACCGCGGCCCTTAATACGGCGTATCTGATTTTCGGTCTGAGGGGCCGCGCCGACCAGCCCGTAAATGGTATCGCAGGCCATTGCCGCCACTTTCCCTTCCGTGAACGCCTCGACAAGTAATCTGTAACTTTCAGCGCCTCTTGGAATAAGCATTGCGTTCTTTCCCCGCGGCCAGCATTATAAGAAAAACAACAGCTCCTGCTGTCAGTGACACAACTCCCAGAATACCGGAGTCCGCCTTCTGAATATCCTGCAGCTGAAGCACCTCGCCGGCATCTTTTTCATCGCAGCAGTACCTGGAAGAATCAAGAATAACAATGTATTCACCCTTACTGACAAGCCCCAGGCTCCGGGCGCCTGCAGCAACAGCTTCGGGGTCTGTCATCAGTCCTGACAAATGCGCTTTCAGCCTTCTATGCTTTTCGTCCAGATCCGCCATATTAGCGCTTAAAAGCCTGTGGCGGGAATGAATTCTTTCCAGAGCGGCCACTCCGCTCTGGCCAAGAAACAAAGTTAATAAGGAATAAGTAATAAATGCCGCATACAATGCAATAAGTGCCGGCCGTGTTTTCATATTATTATTGACGGCTCTCCCCCGGCCGTCCTTTACATGGAATTCAACACTCCATTATTATACAAAGAGGTGTTGCAGGCAAAACTCTGTTCATATATTCTAAAATGGGACATAAACTTAACCCGTAAGTTTTTTATGACGATAAACGTAGTGTAAAATCCACTGCCTCCCGGGAGCGATGTAGAATGGCCGCAAATGAAAAACAATTTGATAATACCGAGCTGGAACGCTATGGCGTCTGGGTAAAAGCAGGTCCGGATCAAATAAGCAGCGACGTTTCCAGCAGTGTTGGGATACTGGACAGGGACAACTCCGAAAACAACATTCTTATTACAGAAGAAGAAGAGCAGCTTCTGGGACAGCTGGAAGACTCTTCTCTTGATAATTTTGAAGACTCATTCAGCCTGAGCCTTGAAGATAACCATTCAGATTATACGGCAGAATCCGAAGAATCGCGGGAACTTCTGCATAAAATAGAAGATGACCTGAAAGCCCTTTGGGATGAAATACGCCAGCTCAAAGAAGAACTGACCGGCTTAAGATTACCCGCGGCCGCTGCCTCTCCGGCAACTGAAAGCGGAGGTTTTTTCGAAGAAGAAGATGATGAAACCATTGCCCTGACCGGCGACGAACTGGATAACATACTGGACTCCGCGGTTATGACCGAAGAAACTCCGGCTCCTGATGATATGGCCGCTTCGGAACTCTCCGGAGACGATCTGGGAATAGAAATTGAAGAAGAGTTGCCCATGGATCTTGATGAGGAAGATATTATAGATATCTCCGAAGATCTGAGCGCAGAGTTATCCGACGAAATTGAAATAGACACCGACTCCATTCTGCAGGAAGAAGACCCGGCCATTGAAATACTGGGAAACAACGAAGAGATAATGAATATGGATGATTCAGAATCCATAGAAATTGATATTCCCGGAGTGGATGATGCACTGGAGCTGGATGAGATAATTATTGCAGATGAATCGGGTGAACTAAGCTCCGATTTTGAAGAAATAACCGATCTTGATGATTTTGGTATAGACTCAAGCGATACAATCGACATTCCCATTATTGAAGAAGAAGATACTGCGGATTTCAATTCCGGTTCCGATACACAGGCGGCAGCGGCTGATACGGAGACGGGCCTTGCGGCGGATAATATTCAGTTTGACGAAGGCGAGCCGGTTGAAATTGACATGTCTGAAATAGACGATTTACTCGACGGCGACAGTCTGGAAGAAGATATAGCCGATCTGGATTTGGAAAATATTTCCCTGGACAACTTTGACATAGACAACAGTCTGCTGGAGGAAAGCGGTGAACACGATACATCCGCGCTCCTGCCGGACAATGATGTACTGGAGCCCCAGGAACTTAATGAAAATTTCAATGAACTGCCGGGTACCGAAGATGTCGATCTGGAATCACTGGAGGCTTTGGCCAGCGCACCGGAAATAAACGAAATGACAGTTCTCAGCGACACGGAACCGGTTGATATTGATACTGAAGATATTGTCTTTGACGATGAACCTGTTCTGGAAGATCTGCCGCTGGAGGATGATTCTGAAGACCTGCTGGTAGAGGATCTGCCGCTGGAGGACGACTCTGAAGACCTGCTGGTAGAGGATCTGCCGCTGGAGGATGAATCGGAAGATCTGCTGATAGAAGATCTGCCGCTGGAAAACGCACAGCTGGACAATGAAGCGGAAGACCTGCTTATAGAAGATGTAACGCTCGACGACGACTCTGAAGACCTGCTTATAGAAGATCTGCCGCTGGAAAACGCGCAGCTGGACGATGAACCGGAAGACCTGCCGGCAGAAGATCTGACGGCGGAGGAGAGCTCTGAAGACATTATTATAGAAGATGTAACGCTCGACGATGAATCGGAAGATCTGCTGATAGAAGATCTGCCGCTGGAAAACGCGCAGCTCGACGATGAACCGGAAGACCTGCCGGCAGAAGATCTGCCGCTGGAAAACGCGCAGCTCGACGATGAACCGGAAGACCTGCCGATAGAAGACTTAATTCTGGAAGAAGAAATTCCGGAAGAAAACCCTGCCCTTGGCAGCGGGTCCGAAGATACCGATCCGACACTGGCCGAGGGATCCGAAGATCTTATTCTGGAAGATGACCTTCTGGAGGAGCTGGCTCTGGACGATGATAACTCGGAAGCCATTAATGAAATCAAAAAAATGAAAGAGGCCACGCAGGCTCTGGATCTGGATTCCCTGCCCCAGGAGTTAAAACAGGAAATAATAGAAGTACTCAAATATATGGATGAACTTCTTGAATCGCTGCCGGACGAAAAAGTTCAGGAATTTGCCCGCAGCCAGCATTATGAAGTGTACAAGAAAATTTTTGAGGAGCTGGGGCTTAAAGAATAATGGGCCTTTTGGATCGCGCGGGGAGTCTTAACAGTGAACAGGCTCAGAGCGTCAGCGCGCTGGATAAGGCAAAGCGCATATTAACGGATTTCACACACGCCCCGGAACATCTTGATTTTCCGGTTCAGGTATTTACTGCTTTTTCAAACACGGCCGGAATAAGCCGCGGCGCCCTGATGTTCCCGAATAACGCGCTGCAGGAGTTTCATCCCTGGATGATAAAGAATCTGGACCGCACCAGCTCCCGCCGGCTCCGGATGCCTTTTGACTTTCCTCCATTCGAACGGTTCGGCACTCATGCAGTCTGTCAGCTTCAAATGGAAGAACTGGAGTCCATGCTTTCTGTCCGTGAGGCCGGATTCAAAAGCAGCCCCATGCTTTGCCGTGTGGGCGGCCCGGAAAATCCGGCCGCACTGATACTGGCACTGGATTCCGAACTGAACGAAACTAATTATGAAGATATTCACACAGCCGTATCTCTTCTGGCGGACAACCTGCTGGAGGACATACGCAAAAACCGCAGAATTATGGACATGGAAGAAGATTCCCTTCCCCATCAGGACGCTGCCGAATGGCTCCATAATCACACAGAACATCCCGGCGTTCTGGCAATACTGGACATTTCACATGCCCTTGACGCTCTTATAGAGAAATCAGAAGGAATAGAACTCTACCGGGCACGTCAGGATATAGTGAACCTTCTGCGCCGTATAACCGGCCGTATGGGACGTTTTCTGGATCTTAAAGACGGGCGTGTTCTTATTCTTTTCCCGTCTGAACGCCTGCCGGATCAAACGCTCTACATCCACCAGCTTACTCAATCTTTTATGGATTCGGTTTCGGGCCTTTCAGAACCGCCGCAGTTCCCGACAGAGTTTTTCAACTGGCCGGACGAAGACAAACACGTAAAAAAAGCCCTTTCGGGGTTTTTCACGGAATAAGCCCCATGAAGGTACCGGTTCAGGTAAGCCTTTCCAGGTCCGGACTTCCCACGGCACTGGCAGGCAGCCGGAGAATCCATTCAGCCTATAACCCGCTGAAAGAATGTGAACGTTTTATTGAGGGATTAAACCTGCAGATTCCTTCCGGTTCACCCATTGTTATTATGGGCGCCGCTCTGGGGTATATGGCCGCCATTCTTTCACGCCGTTTTCCAGCCTCGCCGCTTATATGCCTTCACATGGATTCTGTGCTGTTCAGCAGGCGTGTATCAATTCAGACCGTGTTTCCCGGCGCGGAAAACTCTTCGGCGCCGATACAATGCTGGCATCCCAAATGCGGACTTTCAGCGGAGGATTTTCTGTATTCCGTTATTGATGAAGAACAGATAAGCGGTCTGAAACTTATTGAATGGCCCCCTTCTCTTGCGGCCTTTCCGCAGGCGGCAGAGGAAAGCGCCGGGGCCCTTGCGGCCGTTATACGCCGCTACAGCGGCAACATCAGCGCAACCGCGGCATTTGGACGCCGCTGGATAAGCAATACCTTCAGAAATTTTATTGAAACAGAACAGATAAGCCGTTTCAAAAACCGGATAAGGGATACGCATCCTGTTGTTATTGCCGCGTCGGGGCCTTCTCTGGAAAACTTTTTGCCTGTTCTTGCAGAAATCCGCTCCAAAGTGCGCCTTTGGGCACTGCCTTCATCCATGAGGGCTCTGACAAATGCCGGCATTCTGCCTGAAATGGTATTTGCCACGGATCCCGGTTTCTGGGCGCGTCTGCACAGCCGCTATTTTCCCTGTGATGTTCCGGTATCCATGCCTCTTTCTGCCGCGCCCCTTCCGCATTCCTGTTTTTCCGTACTGCCTATCCGCCAGAACAGTCCGGGAGAAACACGGCTTCTGGAAGCGGTTAAACGGCCCGCGCTGGCTCTTCCTTCCATGGGAACGGTTGCGGCAACGGCCGTGGAAGCCTGGAAAAGCTGCTCTTCCGGTCCATTAATACTGGCAGGTCTTGATTTGTCCTGGAGCGATGTGCGCTCCCACGTCCGGCCTCACGCTTTTGACAGCTGGATTTACAGAAACGAAAGCCGTATTCAGCCCCGCCTGACTTCCGCCTGGCAGCGCGCCTCTTCCGCCGGTAAAGCCCTCAGCACATATGCTGACTGGTTCCGCGGCAGCCTGCCTGCCGGCAGGGTTTACCGCTTTAACCCGGTAAGGCCCCTGCCCCGGACAAAGCCTGCAGGAATAAGGGAAATAAGGGAACTGACCGCCGGTTTTTCCGACGCGCCTAAGATGCTGCTCACAGAGAAAGCACCCGAAAATGCCCGGCAGCGCCGAAAAGCGGTTAAGCAGCTTCTTGCACACTGGGAAGAGCTTGCCATGCAGTATTACAGGGGAGAAAACCTGAAAAACACCGAAGAAGCCAGAGAACTGGCCTATACCGTTGATCCGGGAGGTCTGCTGGAAATACAGAAACTGGACGGGAAGCCCCGCGCTGAAGCATGGGAGCGCCACTGCTCCAGAATTGATAATGCCGTGACACACTGGAAAAAACTGTATGGCTGATACGCGCTTTTTCAAAAAGAACCTGGAGGCGCTGAAAAACTCTTCTCCGGCGCTGGTTTCAGCCCTTAAAAAAGCGCCTCCCCTGCCGGCTCTGCAAATACTCCCCGCCCGAAGCGGAGAACCTGTTCCGGTAATAAACCGCGGCGGCCGCCCCTGCTATCTGCATTCACGTTTTAACCCTGAAAGCGAAGGCCTCCGGACGGCCGGTGCAGCAAAAGGCGGTTTTACCGTTGTGTTTGGTCTGGGCGGAGCGTACCATATACGGCCGCTTCTGCGGAGAACGGAACTGACAGGATTACTGATAGTTGACGAAAATATATCATTTCTGCGCTCCATTCTGGAAGGAATGGATTTTTCCGATATTTTTTCCGACCCCCGGGTGCATGTCCTTGTTGACGCAAGTCCCATGGAAATACGCCGCTTTCTTCTGCAGACATACATTCCGGTTTTATACGGCAATATGGAAACTCTTGTTCTGCGCTCGCGCCGGGATCTGAACCCGCAATGGTTTACACGCGCCTATGAGGCACTTAAAGATTTACCCGAAGTTCTGGGCCGCGACTACACCACGCAGAAACGCTTTGGCAAAAGGTGGTTTATGAACACCCTGGCCAACCTTGCCCGGAGCGAGAAATGCGCGGTACCTCCGGATATTTTTTTGCGCCCGCACAGACGCGTTCTTGTTACCGCTGCCGGGCCCTCACTGGAAGAACAGCTGCCGAAGATACGGAAGCTGCAGTCCGAAGGAGCTCTGCTGCTGGCCGCCGACACATCCCTTCCCGTTCTGCTTGCTTCGCAAATAACCCCCGACTGGGTTCTTTCCATTGACTGCCAGACGGTCAGTTATCATCACTTTTTAAAGGGACTGCCGCCGGAGACGGTACTGTTTCTGGATCTGGCATCGCCTCCGGTACTGACCAGGCAGACGGACAAGGTGCTTTTCTTCTCGGCGGGACATCCTTTAAGTATATACCTGCAAAGATATTACAGATTTTTTCCTGAGCTGAAAATACCCGGCGGCACTGTTACAAACGCGGCGCTTTCACTGGCCCGAATGGCCGGCGCGGAAACGGTTCATCTCTTCGGGGCCGATTTTTCCTACCCGCTGGGCCGGCCATACGCCCGGGGAACTTACCTCTACCCGTATTTTCAGTCGCGTTCAAAACGCACCGGCTCTTCCGAGAACGCCTTCTGGCATTTTGTTGAGTCCGCCCGTCCGCGCCGGGAGCTTGAGGGGGGTATTTGCCGGCTGCGCACGGCTGTTCTGGACTCTTACCGGGAAGCTCTGGAAGAAAGTGCCGCCGAATTTAATTTTGAGCTGACCGCCGAGAAAGGTATGGGGCTTCCCCTGCGCCTGCCGCCTCTTTCCGCAAAGAGGGTTTTTCCGGCCGCACAGACGGTATTGGCAGCTCCGGGAGCTGTTAAAAAGGAATGGGCGGCGGCCGTGGACGAATACCGAAGGCTTCTGGAAGAGCTGCCGGCTGCGGGGGGTACTGTCGGAGAATATACGGCCGGCCTTAATGCCCGTCAGCGTCAGGCCTGGGCAACATTGCTGCCCATAGCGGCATCTTTCCGGGAAGATACATCCGGCAGCGGCTTCAGCGCGGTGGAAAAATCGCGTCAATGGGTTATAAAAGTTCTTGCAAAAAAGATAGATCAAGATATTCACCACATCCCCGATATATGAGGTATAATAGAATTATGAAGAAAAGCTTCTCCATCGCGTACACCATTCTTGTTGTTCTCTTACTTCTGGGAATACTGGTTTTTTTCGGCCGGGAAACCATGCAGGCCAGATCGGCGAGAATTGCAGATTTTGAAACACGGGCCCAGGAGTATTCCCGCCGTCTGGCTGATACCCTGGTGGAATACCGGGATGTCAACAAGGAAGTAGCCGTTGCCAAAAGCATTATGGAGGCAGACCCTTCTCTGGTGGCTCTCCAGGTATACTCGCATGATGACGGACTGCGCTTGAGTGTTGTCAAACCCGCAGCAGAAAATTTCAGCCGCACAGCCATTATTGAATCGGAGGGAATGAAAGGTTTTCTTGCCTCACTCCGTTACCACACTGTCGGCCGCCCCATGGCGGTTACGGACATGCAGGGAATGGAAGCTGTTTTTATTGGAACCACACTGACAGGCGCGGAAATACGTACTAATCTGCTGATTCTTCTGATTACTGTTCTGGGACTTTTTATTATTACAATTGTCCTGATTCTGCTGCGTCCGGGAAGCAGCGGTGAGTTTGACAATGACGAAGACGAAGATGAAGAAGACTTTGAACAGGACTTTGAAGAAGCATTTGAAGAAGACAGCCGCTCTCCCGGAGAAATATCGGAAGACGGTACGGATTTCCATCTTCCCTCCGTGTCGGAAGATTTTGATATTTCACCTGACTTTTCCGATTCAATGAACCTGGAAGAAGATTTTGATTTTCTTGAAACAAAAGAAGACTCGCCGTTTATTCAGAGACTGGGCAAGGAACTCGAACGCGCCGCTTCGTTCAATCAGGATCTGACACTGCTGGTTTTCCGCCCCGGCTTTGGTATGGAAAGCAGCATCCGGGAAGCCTTTGAATATGACGATTTGATGTTCAATCTGGATAACGGCAACCTGGCTGTTATTGAAATGAACAAGGATCTGGACACCGTTCTTGCCTCCACCGAGGATCTGATACGCCGCATCATCAGCTATGCCGATACCCGGGAAACCCGTGCGGGCATAGCCTCCAGAAACGGCCGTCTTCTGGAACCTGACAGACTGATAAAGGAAGCTCTGGCTGCTCTGGAACGTACAACGGAAGATACCAATATTGTGGCTTTCCGCTCCAATCCGGAGCGCTACAGGGAATACCTGAGGAAGAGTAACAAGAAGGCATGAGAAAGCTTTTCAGAGCCGGCTGTGTACTTTCGGCTGCATTTCTCCTTATTCTGTCATCCTGCACAGCGGATGAGATAAATATTCCGCCGTCACTTCGGGGAAGCAGGGATCTTCAGCAGATGCTCCGGATTGCCCGTCAGTCCGCCTCCAGGCCGGCTGTGCGCTATGCCGCGCTGGAACCTGTTATTTCCCGCTACAGAGCCGCGGGAGAAATTAAGGCATTAAACGCGCTGCTTGGACGTTTTCTTCAGGAAAACCCCGGCGATCCCTATGGGGCCTACTACCTTATGGCCATGGCCGAAGGAGCCAGGGATACAGGTTCCAAAGAGCTCTCGCTCGACTATATGCGGCGTTTACTGAAAAACTACCCTGATCTGGAAATTGCGGGCCGCTCACTCCACCTGCTGGCCATGGCCGAACTGGCCCGCAATACCGACTCTCCCCGTGAAGCCATTGCAATGCGTCTGGAAATGCAGCAGAGATTTTTTGACCGGATAGATCCGGGCCGCAACCTCTACGCTCTGGCCGGTGAATACCGCAAAATAGGCAACTGGGACGCCATGTACGCGGCGTACCGGAATTTTCTCGACTACCCGCAGACCGTTATTCCGGGGAATCCTGACGCAGCCTACGAAATAGGAAAACAGCTGGAGTTTCATAACAGCAGCAAATACTGGACCATGAACGATCTGGATGAGCTGGTCAGAACTGTTAAATACGCCATACGGACACGCGATGCCGCTCTTCTTAAACGTTACCAGGCCGAAGACTTCTTTCTTATGAGCTGGACCCAGAGAACTTCAGACGATTTTACGCACACACGCATGAATCTGGGTTCTTTTCTGCAGAGAAATATCCGTTACCGTTCCGAACTGGAGAGCTTTTCCAACGACAGGGAAGCCTACCTCTGGTCTGCCGGATGGTCCTGGAAAATTCCAACGTGGTATTTATATTTCCGGAAAATTGATTATCCGGCGGATCCGGAGATCAATGGACGGTGGGAATGGGCAGGAATTTATTTCGGCGAACGGCTCTGATTCTCCTTCTGCTGGAGCAGGTTTCAGCCGCCGCATTCTCTTCTGAGCCGACAGAAACTTTTTTGCCCCCGCGTCAGGGTGCCGCCGAAAATATGACAAATGTTTCCGGCTTTACCCTGAAAGGCAGCGGAATTTCCCCGCCGCGGCAGAATCAGTCCGCGCCGAAAGCCTGGTCGGTGAATCCGGCACTGTTCAAAGACCGCCCCGAAGTTAATTTTTGGATTTCCAGATGGAACAGCCCTGAAGGACGGAAAAAACTAAGAGCCGCAGAACGGCGTTTTTTTCCTTTCCGCCTGACCGTGGACAGAGTTGTACGGTCTTCAGGAATTCCCTGGGAAATTCTGGCCATTCCTGTTGTGGAATCCAACTGGCGGGTTAACGCTGTTTCGTCTTCCGGAGCGGCCGGTCCGTGGCAGTTTCTGGAATCCAGCGCGCGGGGGCGCCGGCTGATTATTGACGCCTGGCGCGATGAACGCCGTGATGTAGAGCTCTCCACCAGGGCGGCGGTATCGGAACTGAAGTTTTATTACCGCCTTTTTTCCGACTGGCTGCTCTGCTGCGCGGCCTATAACGGCGGCCCCACGCGCCTGCGCCAGCTCCGTGAACAGGGCAGCTACTCCGGTTTCTGGGACATGCTGGACGACGGTATTCTGCCCCGGGAAACCGGCAATTATGTTCCGCAGATTATTGCCGTGGCCTGGGTTTCGGCTCACGCGGGGAGACTGGGGCTTCCGCTCAACTGGGAAATGCCCCCCCGCTGGTCTTCCATTCCGTTAGAGCGTTCCATTCATCTGAACAGTCTGGCGGAATTCCTGGATATTTCCGTCTCTGCCGTTGAATCCATGAACAGGGAGCTCAACCATCCGGTAACGCCTCCGCCGCAGAGCCCCTACTCCATTAAGGTACCGGCAGATACGGAGGAAAAAGTACGCAAATGGCTCAAAGAGCAGAAAAGCGATGCCATTCCTGAGCGTTTTTGGCGTTATACTGTACGCAGCGGAGATACACTTTCGGAAATTGCCGAAAGAACCGGGATTTCTCTCGGCGAGCTGCTGCAGTACAATGGACATGTGCTGAGAGGAACACTGCGGGTGGGAGAGCGGCTCTATCTGCCGGGAGACGCCAGTGAACCTCCGGGAGCGGAAGCTGACGCTCTTCCCCGGTGGACCGGTAAACATACGGTACAGCCCGGTGAGTCGCTGTGGTCCATTGCCCGCGCTTACAGCGTTACTCCGGAAATTCTGGCGGAAGTAAATCACCGCCGCCTTAACCAGGTACTCCGGGCCGGCAGTATTCTGAAAGTTCCGCGGATTCAGGAGGCTTTGCAATGAAAAATATAAGGGTGAACAGGCGTTTGTACGCTGCAATACCGTTTTTTCTGCTGATGACGGCTGTCTGTTCAGCTTCCCTCCGGGCAGATACGCGCGCTGTGCCGAATCTGGAAACACGCATGGACTGGAGCAGCGGTATTTTCAGCCTTCAGGCATCCATGGCACTCGAACCGGGAATGTCTCCTGAAGATCATCCCCGCGCGCTGGAAGCCATGGAGCGGGAACTGCCCGCTCTTGTGGCCGAAGAACTGTCCATGCTGGCCTGGGACAACATGGGAACACTGGGAGATATGATTCGGCGTCAGCCTGCCGCCCGGACAGTTATTGAACTTATGGCCCAGTCGCTGCAGCGCCAGTGGAGCCGTCTCAGCAGCAATTACAGCCGGGTGGAAGCACTCTACATTCTGAACCTCGGCGAAGCGCTCTCACTCTACTTTCCCTCACCTGTACCGTTTGCGCTGGAAGAAACACCTCCGGGCTGGACGCCCCTGCCGGCAGACGGCTGGACAGGAGTGAACATTTACCTTCCGGCAGAACTGCATCTGCGGGGAACCATGCGGGAAGAGCAGAGCCAGGCAGCGTTGAGAGCCCGTATTCTGGGCAGCGATCTGCAGGTTCTGTTTGAGCCTTCAAGCGCCTCTTCCCGCCTTTTGACGTATTTACCGCTCAGCCGGCGCGCGGAAGGGGAAGAAATTACAGGCCGGCGGCCTTACCGCACCATGGCCCGCGAGCTTTACGGCGATTTTCCCTGCGATCTGGTTCTTTCTGACGAAGACACACGCAATTTGCTCTCATCTCCTTCGGGCAGAGAGGCCCTGGCTGAGGGACGGGTTCTTATTCTTCTGGAAGAATAGCGGAAGGGATACGCAGGGCGCAACGCGGCCCCCGCAGGAAACAGCGCCGCGCGGGCGGCGTTTCCGAGGAGGCCGGAGCGGAGCGGAGCCCGGAGCAGCCCGGCCGGCCGCTGAATTTTGCAAAAATCAGCGGGCGGGTCCGCCCCCCAAATGACTGGACAGTTTTTCCCGTGCAGGGTTTAATAAGTGCCAATGATGAAACCGCACAGAAATCAAAACCATTTAAAACTGACTGGCGTTCTTGTTCTGATTGCCCTGCTGGCCGGATGCAGAAACCTCGGTACAGGCGTTATTCTCTGGCCGCCGGAAGAGAGCCGGTGGGAACCCGGAGATCTGGTGGCCGTCAAGGACGACTCTTTTCTGCGTAAAACCTACATTGTGAACCTTCCCGGCCAGCGCCGTTTGAAGGAAGAGATCGATCAATGGCGCATTAAGCTTTTTAAGCGTGAAAAAGAGGCTGTAAACTGGGCGGCGTCGATGGGTGAATGGAAGGATGTCTATGCCGAATGTCTTTACCAGGGCCTGCCGATGCGCGAGGAAGCATCGAACACATCCGAGAGAATTTACCGTTTCCGTGAAGGCGATGTTATGAAGGTTCTCAGCCGGGGCGACGGTCCGGTGCAGGTGGGGAATCTGGAAGGGTACTGGTACAAGGTTCTATCGCACGGCGGTGTAACCGGTTATGTGTTTGACTACTACCTTCTGGTGTCGCGGGTGGAGAACGGCAATAAGGAAATTCTGAACGCCCGAAGCACGGACGATCCGGTTCTGGACGGTATTCTTTCGGCCCCCTGGCGTCCGCGCTACTTTGAAACAATGATGCAGGAGAATCAGGTTGATCTGAACCGTTTCCGCTCTGACTACGGGCTTTTTCCCGATATTGAGAACAAAACCCTGTATCTGAAACTTGCGGATGTAACACTGAAGGAAACCTGGACGGATATTGTTCCGTCGGGACGCAACCGTTACGATTTTCTGGGGACGAGTTTCCGTATTACATTCAATTCAGCCGCGTTTATCAGTGTTCAGTACAAGGCTGACGGTAACGAGCATTTTGAAGGATTTATACGCCTGGCTGAAAATATTGATGATATTGTGGCAAGGGAATCGGAACGCCGCAGCGGTGTGCTGACGACTCTGCTGGAGAAAGGCCCGGTGTATGACAGCCGCGCTTACGGAGAGCTTAAAATTGAGGAAGACGGCAGTTTTACCTGGAGCGGGAAATCGGCTCTGATTGCCCGGAATCTGCTTTCTTCCACCGCCGGAAACCGGGGGAAGCTGGAGTTCGATGTTTTTCCCAGTCCCTCCATTTCCTCTTTTCATGAGGGTGTTCTGACCTTCCGTTTTGAGAGCGGGCAGCGGCTGTATTTTCTGTTCTCGTTTGAAGACGGCGGTTTGCGGATGCTCTATGTTCCGCCCAGTGCTGTTGCAGACCGCCAGGTTAATTCAGACAAGTTTATTGATCCTGTGCGGCTGTTTTTTCTGCCCATAGGAGTTTCCTCCGGCTCCTGAGTTATGGCCTTTCTGCAGCTGGACAATATTAACCTCTTTTTTGCCGATCGTCAGATTCTGAAGGATGTTCAGCTGACTATTTCTCCGAAAAGCCGTATTGCCCTGACGGGAGCCAACGGCAGCGGGAAGTCGACATTGATGAAGGTGATTGCCGGTCAGCTGGAAGCGGACTCGGGAAGAGTGATCCGCCCCGCTAATGTCCGGGCGGCCTATCTGCCGCAGTCGGGCATTGTGCATGAAGGAAGGAGCCTGCGGGAGGAGGTGCTGGAGGCCTTTTCGGAGCTTGCCGCTCTGGAGCAGGAGGCCGGCGGCATAGCGGCCGAACTTGAAAGCACTCCGGAAAACCATGAAGCGCTGCTGAACCGGTATCAGGAAATTCAGGAAACTCTGGAACAGGCCGGCTGGGAGCGCCGGGAAGCTGCGGCTGACCGGGTGCTGACGGGTCTGGGCTTCGGCCGGGAAGAGTTCGGGAAAGACTGCTCTGCTTTTTCGGGCGGATGGCAGATGCGCATTGCCCTGGCCAAGATTCTTCTGGAGAATCCGGATATTCTTCTGCTGGATGAACCGACTAACTATCTTGATTTGGAGGCACGGGAATGGCTGCGCGATTTTCTGGCCCGCTTTCCCGGCGGTATTCTTCTGGTGTCGCATGACCGCTCTTTTCTGGACGCCTCGTGTACTCAGGTAGGAGAACTGTTTCTGGCCGGACTGAAACTGTATGCCGGCAATTACAGCGCGTGGGAGAAAACACGCAAAAGCGAGCTGGCTCAACTGATGTCTCAATGGAAACGGCAGCAGGAAGAAATTGAAAAGATTGAACGGTTTATTGCCCGTTTCCGTTATACCAGTTCACGCGCGCCTCAGGTGCAGTCGCGGATTAAGATGCTGGAAAAGATGGAGCGGATTGAAATTCCGCCCGCCCTGAAACGTATCCGTTTTTCCTTTCCGCCCTCCCCTCATTCGGGAAAGGTTGTGCTCAGGGCGGAGAATCTGGGTAAGAATTACGGCAGTAAAGAGGTGTTTTCCGCTCTGAGTTTCGAACTAAGCCGCGGTTCCCGGACGGCTGTAACGGGTGTGAACGGCGCCGGGAAAACCACTTTGCTGCGCATTGTTTCGGGAGAGGATGCCGGCTTTGAAGGGGAGCTGACTCTTGGAAGCGGCGTGCAGAGAGGTTATTTTTCGCAGAACCAGGAGAAAGTTCTGGATGCGGATTTAACGGTGCTGGAGGAGGCCGCGAAAGGCTGCGGCGAGGGAGAGGGGTATCTGCGCAGCCTTCTGGGGGCTTTTCTGTTCTCGGGCGATGATATTCACAAGAAGGTGGGTGTTCTCTCGGGCGGTGAGCGCAACCGCCTGGCTTTGCTGAAGATTCTTCTGTCTCCGGTCAATCTGCTGATACTGGATGAACCGACCAACCATCTGGATATTCATTCAAAGGATGTTCTTCTTGAAGCTCTGCAGGACTTTGGCGGCACTCTGCTGATTGTGTCGCATGACCGCTACTTTCTGGAGAAGGTTTCCACTAATGTACTGAACATATCGGAAGGCCGGGGAACTGTTTATCCGGGAAGCTACGCCGAATACCGCCGCTGGGAAAAAAGCAGGGAAGCAGGCGCGCTCAGCAGTTCGGGTAAGGAGGCGGCCGCCCGGCGCGGTGAGGATACCCGCCGCAATGAGGCGGGCCCGGGCAACAGCAACCGGCCTGATAACGAGGCGGCCCAACGCGGTGAGGATACCCGCCGCAATGAGGCGGGCCCGGGTAACAGCAACCGGCCCGCTAACAAGGCGGCCCAACACGGTGAGGCGGGCCCGGGTAACAGGCCCGGTAACGAGGCGGCCCAACGCGGTGAGGCGGCAGACAAGAGCCGGGGGCAGCGGGGGAACCGGCCGCCTGAAAACACACCGGGCCCTGTCCGTCTGAGCCGTGAAGAACAGAAACAGCGCCGCTCCCGCATAAACAAACTGAAGAATGAAGAGGCATCGCTCAGCCGCCGTCTGGAAGAAAAAGAAGCCAAAGCCGCAGAGCTGCGCAGAGAACTGGAAAAGCCGGAAAACTACTCAGACGCGCAAAAAGCCCATACCCTTTCCGCCGCACTGATGGAAACAGAAGAGCGCATTGAACAGATTTCCGCTGCCTGGATGGAATGCGCCGAAGCTTTGGAACAGGCACAGGCTGAATGACAGAACAATATCTATGAAACGGCTTCTTTTGTACTATTCGGAGGAACACCCGATATGAAGACTGTCTCCGACAACAGCGTTTTCAGCCCATTGAGCAACTTGAAGAGAAGAAAGTGAAGATTGTATTGTTGATCGTGTTTTCTTTCCTGATTTGATGGAATCCAGCAATTCGTAATATTCACCACTTAGGCCAAAAAGGTCTAAATCGCTTTGCCTGCTTTCATCTATAGTGAATTCACGCCATTCTCCATTTTCAAATATTTCTATTTTATTTTTTTGCCGACTGACAAAAGGTAAACGAAATGAAACATTGAGGATATTATCTTTTGACCGAATTCTTAGTTTCTCTTTGTTACAGCCGGCTTTAGGCTGAAAATCAATAAACCCTTCACAAGAGTGGTGTGTCATTTTCAACAGTATTGACTGGTTATAATTTCCACTAATCCATTTACGTACAAGCTGAACCTTGGCAAGCGGACCAAACAGATACTCTGCTAAATTTATAACATGGATTCCTGTTTCAAAAATGTAGTGAGGATCTTCTCTATCTCTTCTCCACATATCGAACTGATAACCAGTAAGAGCTTTTGGTAACAGATGCGTAAGAGTTTCAACCAGGGGCAAAAAACGACGGTTAAATCCAATAATATGTGGAAGTGTCCCTATATTACGCAACAAATCTTGAGCCGAAGCATATGATTCAGCAGGTGGTTTTTCTGCCAGAAACGGAATACCAGCTTTAGCTATAGACCGAATGTATGGAGTACACACATCTTTCTGAAGAACAATGGTTATTCCCCCAATAGAAGGCTCACATATAAGCTCTTCAAAAGTTGAACAAACCTGTTCAATACCAAACTTCCTCGACAGGCGAATGGCTTTATCAATACTGCGGTTCCAGATAGATTTCAAGTAAATTTTTTTCTTATCGTATAATTGCCTGAGAACCGGCAGATGATATTGTTCCATCCAACTCCCGGCACCGACAATACCCCAATTTATCAATTTACAAGTCTCCATTCATAATCTGGATATGCTGAATCTTATAGCGATCCTCTGTATACGTAATATGAATATTACCATCACTGTCTTCTATCATGCAGGGATAGGAATACTCACCCGCACCATTAATCAGCTCTTTGGAAAGTGCCCAGGTTTGCCCTTCATCGCATGAAGAAAACAGCGCAAGATTATGCCGGTGGCTTGATGAGGGATTACAAATTAGAAGCAGGTTTCCACTTTGTAGAGAAATAATATCTAAAGCACTATCAGGATTTGGAAGATCTGTGGGTTCACAAATACTCCAACTATATCCGCCGTTATATGAAATACTCTTCCAGACATATCCCTGATTTGTACGGCAGACCATAAGCATTGAATTATTAGACATCCCGCAAATTGCGGGTTGAATGGCCTTTCTCCGGGCCATGGTTTCAGCAACTAAGGAAGAAAACAATATATTATTTACATCATTAATAATAAATATAAAAGGACAATAATCAGCTTCATGATACAAGGGGAAAATGATGTCACCATATTGATTATGAATGGGAGGTGTCTTTGCCATGAAACCCTGACGAGGAAGAAAAAGGCTTGGTGGCGTCCATGTTCTGCCATTATCAATTGAAAAAGAATAAAACAACAGACTGGACGTCCATGACTCTTCAAGCAACACTGAAAAAGTTATGTAAAGATTACTGCCAAATGTCCATAACACTGGATTGCCCAAGGGTATACCATTAAAATCAAATAAAACTTCAGGATTACTCCATTCATAATCGACTGCAGATTTTTTTGATATCATAATTTTTGTTTCTTTTGACGTTTCATACGGTCCTTGATACCAAACACATAACAAATGACCGGAAGAAGTTGAGATAATGGAAGAACAATGAACTATTGACGGTTTCAGTGAAACCTCATAAACCGTCTTATTAATTAATGGATTCACCATACACCTCCAAAGCTCTCTTGGACATAAGATAGGAATAACTACGAAAATGTTCTACTTCAATTTTCATACTCGGGGTTAAAATTTTTGCCGAAGGTATCCGGGTTTCCATATTTACAGGCAGCCCCTCTAATGAAAGAAAATATTTTGCATTAACAGGATAAGCCTGATACTCCATAACAGAACTGGCAATTAAATAATGATTGAGTTCTGAAACAAACGGATTTCCATCAGATTTTTCTAATAAAATGCGATACAGTTCAGGATGAAAATTACCCATTACCCCGCAATAGCCGGAATAACCAGATTGCACTGAATTTAACAATGTTGCTGAATTAGCATTATAAAGTTTAAAACCACTGTTACCAGTTATGCGTATTCTGTTATTTTGTATTGTTGGACTGCACGATGTATCTTTCAGAAAATAAAAACGTTTTGAATCCATAAGCCATTGAATCTCACTTTCCTCAAGTAAACGTTTATAGGGGTATGGACACTCATATAGCCCTAATGCTAATTCAGGATTAACATAATTTACAATAGTTTCCAAATTATGAATGCAAACAGAAGAGTCTTCATTTATCTTTGCAAGCCTATTTACAACAAGTACAACAGCATCCACACCGCTCGCCCCCATCATATTCAATTCATCTATCTGGTCATTTAACGAGGCAGAAACGTGTCCAGAGGCTATAACAGCACAACGTTTATTAACTTTTTCAACAACATATTTCGCCAGTGAAAACCGTTCCTGCAATGACAGGTAAAACATTTCACTGGATTGACAAACAGCAAATAATCCATCAACGCCTTTCTCAATATACCACTCAATCAAGCTGTCAAGAGCTTTCCAGTCTATACGTTTTTCTTCATCAAAAGGAGTTATCATGGTAGGCCACACACCATCCGGAAGAGAAAGTTTCATTTTATAGCTCCCGAAATTGATATACCTCCAATAATCCGTTTTCTGAGCAGAGTAAACATTAACAACGCAGGTAACAAAGCCAGAAAAGAAGCTCCAAATAAAATTCCATATTCAATGTTCTGCGCGCCCATAATTGTTTTTACCCCAATAGGCAACTATCAACGCACCGACAGCTGGAAGGGAAAGAGGCAATAATATGCGGAAAAGAATCCTCAAACTTCCACAGCCATCCATTCGAGCAGCATCTTCCAAATCCTGAGGAATATTAATAAAAAATTGACGAATAAGAAAAAGACCTAACGGCATGGCAGCCATGGGCAGGAAAACTCCTATATGAGTGTTCAATAACCCCAATTTGTTCATAATAAAATACAGTGGTACGGCATTGATTTCCCAGGGAACAAACATGGAAGAAAGAAAAATAACAAAAATTACATTACGGCCTTTCCATTGAAGCCGGGAAAAAGAAAAACCAGCCAGAAGTGAGAACAGGGTAGTCAAAAAGATTGCTCCAAATGTAACTATCAAAGAATTTATAAACCACCGTAAGAAAGGCCATTTTTTGAAAATCATCAAGATATTTTCCAAAGTAAAACTTCGGGGAAAGAGTCTTTGGCCTTCGGTAAAAATTAATCTTTCAGGAGTAAACGCTTTACCGATCATCCAGAGAACCGGAAAAAACCAGATAAAAGCTAAAGCAACAAG
>PDWI01001480.1_pt1 | contig 37040 bp, 34 predicted proteins | sample 1430891 | NCBI WGS metagenome assembly PDWI01 (sample SAMN01162508, study PRJNA174530) | Oral metagenome, whole genome shotgun sequencing project. | biome: Marine environment; feature: Marine mammal; material: Swab sample of the gingival sulcus; isolation source: swab sample of gingival sulcus... | reverse complement strand
TGCCTCAATTTCAAGGTGCTCGAAATAATTTCCCTTAAAATCAATTGTGAAATACTCAGCGTAACGAGTGTCGGCACAAATTAAATGGTTTTGGGGCTCATCTTCGTCTGCAGGAAAGATAATCAGCTCGTTTATTCTTTTTTTAGGGGAGCCGAAATAATCTCCACGCACCTTCTCGCCATGCAATATCCCAAAACAAATTGGTTCAAGGCCGGAGTAAAAAGTCAAACCTCCGTAGTTCATTTGAAAATCAATCAACTCCTGCGTAGGCGTAAGCCCGATTTTTGAAAAAGCATTTTCAATTACGTCTAAAGACTTCACTGCATCATCGCGATACTCTTGTTTGCTTAGAAAATCAGCTGCTCTTTTTGTTAATTTCATGTTTTCGCTAAATGCTTTAGGTTTTTAATAACAATAAAGCAGATACAGTACCAAAGACTGTATCTACCTGATTTAATGAAAGTTACTGGTTTTTAGACGATAGAGAAATTGTAATTATTCAATCTTTTCCGGCTTATCTTCTTTTTTCTCTTTTTTTACTTTTTTGGATAGATTTTCAAAAGCTTCTTCGGCTTTTTTGAAAGCGTCTTGCGCTTTGTTTCCCAAGTCGTCAAAAGATTTTTTCACTTTATTACGAGTACCTTTCCCTTTGTCGGGAGCCAATAATAATCCTAAACTGGCTCCGGCTGCTGCTCCGGCAAGAAATGCTGCAAGCAATTTACTGTTTGATTTTGCCATATCTATAAAATTTTAATTTGTTTATGGGGACAAATGTAAGAATAATTTTTATAAAAATCTAATTTTAACGGCATAAAATAAGACTGTTGCATGCGGTCGGGTTGAAAAAAACACAAAAATTTATTTTAAATATTTGATATTCAAACGATTCTTGCGTACATTTGCAATGTGAAAAATAGAATACATCTGCATTTGCAGGCAATATCTGCAATTCAAGACATTGCAAACTAAAATAATCAAGTTGCAGTTGTGCAGTCCTTATTTTTAAATATTCAAATTATATAAAATGAATCGCCGATTTCAGATATTTTGCATTTTTTTGTTTATCATGTGTTCTGCTTTTTCCATGTTCGGTCAGTATGAACGAAAATATATTCGGAGAGGAAATTCCGCTTACGAAAAAAAGGATTTTTTGTCAGCCGAAAAAAAATATCAGGCTGCCTTACGTGAAGATTCTGCCTCTCTTGCTGCCACATATAATTTGGCAAATACCTGTTATCACTTAGAAAAATATGATGCAGCCGAATCATTTTACAATCGTTTGCAGAAAACCCCGATTTCCAATGATTTGCAAGCCAAAGTTTCTTATAATCTCGGAAACACCTACATGAAGCAAGCCGAAAATTCTTTGCAAAAAAAAGATCTGCAAACCGCCAAAAGTAAACTATCCGAGGCAATGGAAGCTTACAAAAAAAGTTTACGTTTGAATCCTTCCGGCAAAGATGCCAAATACAATTTCACCTTGGCAAAACAGGTATTGAAACAGTTGGAGCAACAGCAGCAACAGCAACAACAACAGCAGCAAAATCAACAAAACGGGCAGAACCAACAAGATCCGCCGGAAAAAAATGACCGCAAAGAAGAGAAGGAGAATCAAGGAGAAAAAGAAAAAAATGAAAATCCCGGACAAGGAAAGAATAAGGATGCAGACGGAGACGGAATCCCTGATGAAGTGGAGCAAAAGAAGGGAAATCCGGATACGGACAAAGACGGGCAAAAAGATTTTGAGGATACCGACAGCGACAATGACGGAATTCCCGACAGGCAAGAAGCCGGAAAAAATCCTTCTCAACCTCGGGATACGGACAAAGACGGCAAACCGGATTATCAAGATACCGACAGCGATAATGACGGAATCCCCGATGGAGAAGATCCTGATGCTTTGCCCGAAAACATGCAACTCTCCGATGCGGATGCCGAACGCATTTTGCAATATGTGCGTGAACAAGAAAAAGAGGTCAGAAAGAAAGTGGATGCGCACAAAAGAAAACACCCCAAGACAAGCAAATCAAAAGATTGGTAATAAAGAAAATACGGACTTCTTGTCGATTCAAAAAAAAAAACTACCTTTGCCCGCATATTATTATAAATTTACTAACAACAGAGGCAATGAAAAAGACCGCAATAACCCTTTGTCTATCTCTCCTTTGTACAATCGCCGGGGCGCAAATTTCTTTCAAAGCAGAAATTTCTAAGGACGCAGTCATGTTGGAAGAGCCTTTTGAGGTAACTTATGAAGTCAATGTCTTCTTTGATGAATTGATTCTCCCTAAACAAGAGGAGTTTGAATACCTTGCCGGTCCCATTAAATCTACCCGACAAACAACCACCATTCAAAGAGGTGAAGTTAAGAAAGATATTTCTGTTACCTACACCTATATCTTTCGGGCACTTGTTCCGGGCAAAATTGATTTTCAGCCCGCTCAATTGAATGTAAAAGAAGAATATTTTGAATCCGATACTTTGCCCCTGATTGTAATCAACCAAAGATGGAAACAAAAAAATGAAATCCCTCCTGCCACAGAAGGAACAACAGGAATCTAATTAACATAAACCTTTGAATTAGAAGAACATACAAAAAGTAATGAAACGAATCATTCTTCCTCTTTTTTTTCTTTCCCTCTATTTTTTTGTTGGATGCGGAGATGAGGAACAGTCCTCTGAAGCTGTATCATCGTCTGCTCCCGCTCAAACAAAAAAGGCAACTTCTAATTTCCCGGATGATGTGCGCTTCATCGGCAATACCGAAAAAGTAGTTGAAACAGGAGATGTATTCAATCTTACCTATACACTCAATCACAAACACAGCAACTTTGAATTGCCGGATATGGAAGGAGTCTCAATTTTGGGAGGTCCTTACCTTTCCAAATACACTACCGTTGAAAACATAAACGGGCATCAAAAAAGAAATTTGAGTATATCCTACACTTACAGCATCAGCTGTGATTCGCCCGGAGAATACAAAATTTCACCTGCATCAGCAGAGATCCAAGGTAAAACAGTTACTTCCAATGAATTGACGATTAAGGTTATTGGCGGAGAAAAGAACTCTTCCGGAAATCAACCCCAAACAAATTCCGCTAAGCATTCCAAAAAGACAACAGCGGCAAAAGACATCTTTGTTGAAACCGAATATTCCAAACAAAAGACCTACAAAGGAGAAGCCTTGGTGGCTACAACCAAAATTTTCACCCGCGTGGATATTCACAATCTTAAAATATTGCAATATCCTGATTATAAGGATTTTCAAGTAGAAGTTTTAGAAGCCCCCGACAGATATATTTTTTCAAAAGAAATGCGCAACGGAAAAATTTACCATACAGCTTTAATCAAAAAAGAGCTTCTGTTTTCCCGAAAACCCGGTAAATTTACCTTAAAACCCGTCAAAATGGTTGTGGAAATCAAAAAAATAAACGGGAAAACTCGCAACCTTTTCGGAGAGGTCGTGGATGCTTATACCTTGGAACAAAAGATTCTCACCGAAAAAAAACAAACCTTACTTGTGATGCCTTTGCCTTCGGGGGACAAATCTCCGGATAATTTCTCCGGAATTACCGCCACCGATGTTTCACTTTCCGCTGCTCTTTCCGACAACCGGATGGATACTCAAGGCTCTGCCACGCTTCGTCTCACTCTTTCCGGATGCGGGAATATGTATCTCCTTTCGGCTTTGCCTTTATCCCTTCCGAAATCCTTGAAATCTTTTGCTCCGGAAATTGAAAAATCGGACAGCTTGACAGAAAAAGGAATGTGTTCTAAACATCAGTTTACTTACATTATTGTTGCAGAAAATCCCGGAGATTATACCATTCCTCCGATTCAATTCGTATATTTTAACCCCCGGACGGCAACCTATGAAACAGCACAAAGCGAACCTGTGCAAATTTCTGTAAATCAGGGAAGTAAAAGCGCAAATAATAGCCCGGATATGCCAAATATATCCGATCATTCGATTCGTTTTATAAAGAAGAGCCTTAATGAAACAAATGTTCGCTTTTATTCTTCTCTTTACTTCTATTTGATATTTCCTGCCTTGATTGTCTGCTTTTTGATACTGTTGCAGGCACAAAAAATAATTCGCTCAAAACAAGCTGATACAGCCGGCAATCGGAAAAAGAATGCAGGAAAAGCATCGCAACGAAGATTGAAACAATCTTTGCAATACAAACAATCCGGTGATACGGAGGCTTTCTACAAAGAAATTTTATCTTGCTTACAAACTTATTTGTCCGATAAAACTGCAGCCGGGAAAGAACATTTTACCCGAAAGGGAGTGGAAACATTGCTTGCGGAAAAACAAGCAAACCCTCAAGAAATTGCTGATTTTCTGGATATTATGGAAGTATGCAGTTATGCACAATATGCCGGAAGTGCGGCAAATACGGAAAGTACAATGCAAGCTGATCAAATATACAAACGAACCGAATCTCTTTTAGACAAACTGGAAGAACAACTCAACTAAACGAAATTAAAGAAAAATGAATAAATACCTTTTGATTACTCTTTTTTTATCGTGGCAAATAAGTCCTCTTTTTGCAGGCAACGATTATACGGCTGAATTTCAGGCAGCCAATCAATTATACACTGAAGGAAAGTACCAAGAAGCCCTCAATGCTTACAAAAAAATAGAGAATGCCGGAGTTACGGCTTATGAACTTTTTTACAATTCAGGCAATGCTCATTATAAACTCAATCACGTAGGCTTGAGCATCTATTATTACGAAAAAGCCAAACTTCTGAATCCGGCAAGCAAAGACTTACTTCATAATTTGGAATCAGCAAATCTGCGAGTCAAAGACAGACCCGATACCGTACCCCAAAGTGCAGTATCCATCTTCTTCAATAAGATTATCATGAGTATGTCTATGTCCTTTTGGGCAATATTTGGAATTCTGTTATTTATAGTTTCTCTGACTTTTCTTTACTTTTTGCTCAATACGGGAAATGTGCGCAAACGTAAAATCTTTTTGACTTCCGCTTTTGTTGTCCTTCTTTTTAGTTTGACGGCATTAAGCTTCACTTATTTGCAAGCAGAAAGAGTCAATGCTTCCGACACCGGCATCGTCCTCAGCCCGATCACTTCCGGAATGTCAGCTCCGGGAACCACGGGAAAACCTTTATTCTACCTCTATGAAGGTTATAAAGTAACTCAAGTCGATCAACAAGGTCAGCAAATAGAAGTAAAACTTACTGACGGCAGAAAAGTTTGGATATCAAAGGTAGATGTACGTTTCTTATAGTACTTAATTTCCCCTAATCAAAATCTGTGTAAACTAAATATAAAGAGAAAGCAAATGAAACATTTGGATTATAAAAAGGCACTCCCTTACGCAACAGCAATACTTTTATTCTTTGTGGTTTCTTTGGCATATTTCCCCGAAATATTGCAAGGGAAAAAATTAGCCCAACATGATAAAAAAACATGGAAGGGAGGAGCAAAAGAAGTCTTGGATCACAGAGAAAAGACCGGGAAGCCTACTCTTTGGACAAACTCCATGTTTGGCGGAATGCCCTCTTACTTGGTCAGCAATCATAATCCCGGAAATAAAACCAATTATTTGTTTTATTTGATGCACTCTTATAAACTTCGTCCGGCCAGTTTTTTATTTTTGGCAATGTTTGGTTTTTTTATTGCCTTGTTGCTTTTCGGGGTGAATCCTTGGCTGAGTATTGCCGGAGCAATCGCTTACGGATTCTCGACCTATTATCCCATCATTATTGAAGCCGGGCATCTCACCAAAATGCTTGCGGTCGGATTGATGCCGCCGATTATTGCCGGTATTTATCATGCCTATCGTAAGAATGCCTTGATTGGATCTGTTGTTACCATGATTTTTCTTACACTTCAAATAACGGTCAATCATTTACAAATTACTTATTATACCTTTTTGATTGTTTTGATTTATATGATCTTTGAGGGAATCTCTTTTGTAAAAGAAAAACGAATAAAAGATCTTATAAAGCCTTCTATGTTTCTGCTTCTTGCGGCGGTTATTGCTTTGACGGTGAACTTTTCACAGTTGTATACGGTGTATGATTACGGAAAAGATTCCATACGCGGGAAGTCCGAATTGACACAGAGTAAGAACGACAATAAAACTACCGGATTGGACAAAGATTATGTTACTGCATGGAGTTACGGAAAACTCGAAACTTTTAACTTATTGATCCCCGATTTGGTTGGGGGAGCTTCCGGAAGCGCATTGCCTGAAGATTCTCACATGGCAAATACGCTTAAAGACTTGGGCGTCAGGGATACGGAGCAAATTGTAAAGCACATGCCCACTTATTGGGGGGCGCAGCCCTTTACCTCCGGACCGGTTTATGTAGGAGCAGTTATCGTATTTCTTTTTGTGCTGGGCTTACTTTTGGTCAAAGGTCGATTGAAATGGTGGTTACTGGCTACCACCATACTCGCCATATTGTTGGCATGGGGTAAAAATTTTATGTTTTTTACCGACTTCTTTTTAGACTATGTGCCCGGTTACAACAAGTTCAGAACGGTTTCCATGATATTGGTTATTGCTCAATTTACCTTGCCATTGCTCGGTATCTTGGCGGTCAAACAAATTATGGAAGAAAAAGTAAATCATGTCCAAGCTTTGCGTGCGTTAAAAATTTCCTTGGGGATTGTCGGAGGACTTATCTTGATATTCTTGATCAATCCCGGTATATTGTCTTTTTCTTCGCCTAATGACATTCTTGTATTCTCTCGCAGTTTCGGGTTGAAACAAGATCCGCAGTCTAAACAAATTTTACAAAAACTCATTGAAGCAATCGAGGCCGACAGAGCTTCTTTATTTCGAGCTGATGCGGTTCGTTCTTTACTTTTTGTGATGCTTACCGGCGTGTGCCTTTTTCTTTTGATTAAAAAAATGGTTAAACCCGGTGTCTTTGTTGCCTTACTTTCTCTTTTGATACTTGTTGACTTGTGGGGAGTGGATAAACGTTTCTTGAACGAAGAAGATTTTGTAACAGCTTCTAATGAAAAGACGCCTTTTGTTGCTACCGAAGCCGATAAGTTTATTTTGAAAGACAAAGAAATGTATTACCGAGTGTTGAATCTGACAGTCAGCCCTTTTAATGATGCAAGTACTTCTTGGTTTCACAAATCTGTAGGCGGCTATCATGGAGCAAAAATGAGACGCTATCAAGAATTGATAGATCGTTGTCTGCAAAGGGAAATTGGGATTTTCAGCTATTCCTTAAACAACAGTTTGACTCCTTTGCAAATGAATCAAACTCTGCAAAGCTTATCGGTTCTCAACATGCTCAATACGAAATACATCATTATTGACCGTAATTCTTTGCCGGTAATGAATCCTTTCAAAAGAGGAAATGCGTGGTTTGTGAATAGAATTAAAGAAGTAAACAATGCGGATGAGGAGCTGGAGGCAGTTACCAACTTCAATCCTGAAAGAACGGCAGTGATCGATAAACGTTTTAAAGATCAATTCTTTCCGTTCCGTAAGGATAGTACGGCAACTATTCAATTGACCAAATATGCTCCCGACGAGTTGGAATATCGCACAAGTACGAATACGGATCAACTTGCTGTATTTTCTGATATTTATTACGAAAAAGGATGGAAAGCCTTTGTGGACGGCAAACCGGTTTCGCATATGCGTGCCGATTATGTATTGCGGGCGATGAAGATTCCTGCAGGGGTACATACCGTTCGTTTTTCCTTTGATCCTAAAATGTGGCATACCGCTCATACGATTTCTCTCATAGGATCTGTATTGTTTTATTTGATATTGCTTGGAGGAATCTTTTTGGCAGTAAAAAAGTATCGTAAACAGCAAGTTACTGAGGAGGCAAATCGCACTTGATGAAAAAAGTTTTGATAATTACATATTACTGGCCTCCATCCGGAGCTATAGGAGTTCACAGATGTTTGAAATTTGCCAAATATTTGGGGAAATATGGCTGGACGCCGGTTATTTATACAGCCAAAGATGCACAATATCCTTATCGGGATACTTCTAACGAAAAACATATTCCGCCGGGAATAACCATTCTTAAACATCCGATAAGGGAACCTTTCAAATTGTTTAAATTTTTTTCCGGACGAAGAAAACAGGCCGTGCTGACGAATCCCTTGCAAGTAAGAGACAAGAAAATGAAAGCAATGGATCGATTGGGTATATGGATTCGAGGAAATTTCTTCATTCCGGATGCTCGATCTTTATGGATAAAGCCCTCGGTCAAATATCTTTCTAAGTATCTTAAAGACAATCCGGTAGATGCTATCCTTTCGGACGGGCCTCCGCATACCAATACGGTTATTGCCTGCCGACTGGCTCAGAAGTTTGGGATTCCTTGGTTGGCAGATTTTCAGGATCCTTGGACACAGGTCGATTACTACAAAGATTTTATGCTTAGTCGCTATGCTGACAGAAAACATCGCCGCATGGAGCAAGAAGCATTCCGCACGGCTCGGAAGATTACCATTGCCAGTCCATCTTGGAAATATAACTTAGAGCAAATCGGAGCAAAAAATGTAGATGTTATCTACTGGGGATACGATGGAGATGATTTTGAGGGACTTACTTTACACAGCCCGAAAAAAGACTTTGTCATTTCTCATGCCGGACTTTTGGGGCATGACCGTTTGCCTCGTGCGTTTTTTTCCGTGCTCCGGGAGCTTTTAGAGGAAGATCCTTCCTTGTCCGAACGATTGAAAATTAAACTTGCCGGATCCGTGGATTATATCGTCAAACAATGTATTGAGGAAGATGGGTTAAGTACTTATACCGAATATTTGGGGAATATCAAAAGAGATGAAGCCTTGCGGCTTACAGCACACTCCTCTCTTTTGTTACTTCCTTTGAACCGGGCAGATAATGCCAAGGGACGTATTCCCGGCAAACTTTTTGAGCAGATGCGTTCTGCGACTCCTATATTAGCTTTCGGACCTCTCGACAGTGATGTCGCCAAGATCCTCAAACAGACCGGTACGGGAGAACTCTTTGCTTATGAGGACAAACAGGGATTGAAACAAACCCTTTGGCACCACTTGCAAGAAAAACAAGAAAAAGAAGTTTCTTCCCGGATTTTACCCTATTCCGTAGAAAGGCAAGTTGCTCAATTGGCTGAATATTTACACCAAATTACCTGTGATGACAACCGATAAAACTTATAAGATTCTATGTTTTCTTGATTATGATCACGGGCGGGATGTGGAGATACTTTTACCTTTGATTTATTGTGCCGAGCAATACATGCAGGCAAAAGTGTATTTTGCCTTTCTTTTTGAGATACACCGAATATACCGAGAGCAACCTGATTTAGTGCTCTTGGCGAATGCAATCGGATCCCCCAAACACTTTCAAATCAGTCGATATGCCAAACAAAATGGCATTCCTGTATTTGCCTTGATTTCCGAAGGAATGTTTCCCACAGACGGTTCTTATAATTATTGGGGATACAATACCGATAAAAAACTTTACCAAGAATATATTTGCTTGTGGTCGGAGAAAACTCGCAAAGCCCTTGCAGAATCTTATCCCACTTATGCCGAACGTATGGTATGTACCGGAGCTGTCGGTTTTGACCGATATAAAATATGCCGTTTTTTATCCAAACAAGATTATTTAAAGCGACAAAACAAAACAAAATACAAGAAAGTAATCTGTTATGCCGGATGGAGTTTCGGAAGAATGTTTAATCCGAACGGAATCGAAGAACTCAAAGAACAACACGGGGAGAATTATCAAGTTGTTCGTACACGTATGTATGAACAGATGAAGCGAGTGGAAGAAATCCTCAGACAAGCGGTGATGAACCATCCGGATATCTTGTTTGTTTTCAAGAGGCATCCAAACGAGAAACATCCCCATCTGACTCAATCTGATTGTAATGAGATGGTAAATCTTTCCTCATTCCCCAACGTTATGTATACCTTAGACACTCCTGTACATGATTTGATAAGCATTGCCGATATTTTCTGTGCTTATGAAAGTACAACAACTATGGAAAGTTGGTTGATGAAGCCCGAAACCCCTACTTTATTGCTCAGACCGGAAGGTGCCGACAAAGGATCGGCGATCAATCAAGGCTCCTTACGTATAAAAGATTATGCAGGTTTCCGACATCGAATACAAGAATTTTATGATACACATACTGTGCAAGATTTCTTTTCTCAGGATAAAATAGACACGCGTCAAAAATTATTTCGAGAAATGATAGGCTATGCAGACGGACTCAATCATGTACGAACAGCTAAATACCTCCGGGAAACCCTTCAAAACCTTTCGGCAAATCCGAAACCGAAAGTAAAATTAAGATTTTCACACTTGCTGACGTACCTGTTGATACATACAGGTAAGCGTTTTTACAACAAAAAACTTTTCTTAAAACTGCCCAAGCTCAAGAAAACAGTATTTGTCTTTGAATACCTTTCTTTGCCCGGACTGCCTCGACTACAAAAACGACGATATCAAGAACTGAAACAATTTCATACACAACACAAAGACCAAATTCGACAACTTTTAAACCTTTAAATAAACACAATTATTCTACGAATATTAATATCTTCTCACCATAAAACGACACGTTATGTTTACAAAAGAAACTTATACACAAAGAAGACAAAAGCTCACCGAGCGTATGAAAAACCAAGGATTGCTTCTTTTCCTTGGCAATACGGACATTCCGTTTAACTATCCTTCCAACACTTATGCCTTTCGGCAGGACAGCACTTTTCTCTATCTTTTCGGAATTAAGCAACCCAATCTTGCGGGAGTCATTGATACCGATACCGGAGAGGACTATCTTTTCGGCAACGATGTTGAGATTGACGACATCATCTGGATGGGAGAACAGCCAACCATCAAACAATATACCGAACAAAATGGCGTACAACATCCTCGTCCGCTTGATGACCTGAAAAAAATACTAGCCCAAGCTCTTGTCAAAGGGCGTTCTGTCCATTACTTGGCGCCCTACCGAGCTAAAACTCGTTTACAGTTGCAAGAATTGCTCGGAATCCCTGCCGCCAAACAAAACGAAAAAAGTTCTGAAACACTTACCCGACAAATCATTGCGCTGCGCTCATATAAAGAACCTTGTGAAATTAAAGAAATCGAAGGAGCCATCGACACTGCCTACCTCATGCACACCACTGCCATGAAAATGGCAGTCCCGGGAGTAAAAGAACAAGCCATCTACGGAAAAATGGAAGGCATTGCCCTTGCTCACGGAGGTCCGGTATCATTTCCTGTGATCCTTTCCGTCAACGGGCAAATTCTTCATAATCACCACCATCCCAATACCCTCAAAGAAGGAGACTTACTCCTTGCAGATGCCGGCTGTGAATCTGCCATGCACTATTGCAGTGATATTACCCGGACTACTCCGGTAGGAGGCACTTTTACACAAAAACAAAAAGAAATCTATCAAGCTGTATTGGATGCCAACAAAGAAGTCATCAAACAAAGCAAACCCGGGGTTTACTATAAAGACATGCATCTGCTTTCTGCCAAAATTGTAGCCGAAGGATTAAAAGCCGTAGGCATTATGAAAGGAGATGTTGAAGAAGCGGTAACTGCCGGAGCTCATGCCCTTTTCTATCCGCATGGATTGGGACACATGATGGGTATGGACGTACATGATATGGAAGGTTTGGGAGAAAACTTTGTCGGATATGATGAGGAAACCTCTCGCAGCGAAGAATTCGGATTAGCCTTCTTACGCATGGGCAAACAATTGAGAGAAGGATTTGTTCTCACCGTAGAACCCGGCATTTACTTCATTCCGGCCTTGATAGATCTTTGGCAAAAAGATAAAAAACATGCAGAATTCATCAACTACAAGAAAGTGGAAGAATACCGCAGCTTCGGAGGCATACGCATCGAAGATGATATACTCATCACTCAAGACGGATGTCGTGTACTCGGCACCCCTATTCCCAAAGAGCCTAAAGATTTGGAAGCCATGGTCGGAACACCTTTGGAAGTGTAGAGAGACTTTTCTTGCAAAAATTTCTTACATGTATGTGAACAGAGCAGCCCTTTGAGTTGCTCTGTTTTTTTTGATTTGCAAAATACAATTTGAATCTTCATAATTACCGGAAAATTGCAGAAGATAAAACAGCAGTAATTGAAACTGCATAGTAAAAAAATGCCCTTTGCGAAAAATATATTTATAAATTTTTGTATATTTGAAAAAAAAGGGGTTACTTTGCAAACTGAAATTTTTAAAGCGAATAAAGATGTCCAGAGTTTGTCAGATAACAGGAAAGCGGGTGGTTTCAGGAAATAATGTATCTCACTCGCACAAGAAGACCAAGCGAACCTTCAAGCCGAATTTATTTAACAAAAGATACTTTTTGCCTGATGAGAATCGTTGGATTGTTTTGCGAGTATCAGCCGCGGGAATGAAAATTATCAACAAAAAGGGGATTACCGCTGCTTTGAAAGATGCAAAAGCAAAAGGATATATTACAAAGTATTAAACCCGGTTAAGCGTAAAAATTATGGCAAAGAAAAAAGGAGACAGAATCCAAGTTATTTTGGAATGTACCGAACATAAGAGTAGTGGTATGCCCGGAACTTCGCGGTATATTACAACGAAGAACAGGAAAAATACCACCGGCAGAATGGAGTTGAAAAAATATAATCCGATTCTGCGCAAGTACACTATTCACAAAGAAATAAAATAATACCCATGGCAAAGAAAGTAGTTGCAAGTTTACAAAAAGGTGAAGGAAAAACCTTTACAAAAGTAATCAAAATGGTAAAATCTCCGAAAACCGGAGCTTATTCGTTCAAAGAAGAAATGGTGCATAATGACCATGTAAAAGACTTCTTTGCAAAAAGTTAAAATAAGTATTTGACATAATAATACACAAAACTTTTCTCTTGTAAAATTACAAGGGAGAAGTTTTGTTGTAAATACTCCGACACCACTCATGGGAATTTTTCAAAGGTTTAACAAAAAAGAAAAGGAAAATCTGAACAAAGGTTTAGAGAAAACCAAACAGAGTGTTTTCAAAAAACTTTCGCGAGCTGTAGCCGGCAAATCAAAAGTTGACAGTAATTTCCTTGATAATCTTGAAGAAGTTCTCATCAGTTCTGATGTTGGGGTAGACACGACTCTCAAAATTATTGATCGATTAGAGAAGCGTGTCGCTAAGGACAAATTCTTCGGTGTTGAAGAGTTGAATAATATCCTCAAAGAAGAAATTTCTCAATTATTGACTGAGAGTGAAACTGAGCACCTTGCTGTTTCCTCGCAAAAAGATGCGGATACTCCTCTTGTCATCATGGTTGTCGGAGTGAATGGAGCCGGAAAAACAACTACGATCGGCAAACTTGCTTGGCTTTTCAAAAACTCCGGAAAGAAAGTTTTACTGGGAGCCGGCGATACATTTCGAGCTGCTGCTACCGAACAATTACAAGAATGGGCTAAACGCATTGATGTGCCGATTGTTTCGCAGAAAACGGGAGCAGATCCCGCCTCTGTTGCTTTTGACACACTTAATTCGGGAAAAGCCAACGGGGCTGATGTCATAATTATTGATACTGCCGGTCGCTTGCACAACAAGATAAATTTGATGAATGAATTATCTAAAATCAAGCGAGTAATGCAAAAAGTTATTCCGGATGCTCCTCATGAAATCTTGTTGGTCTTGGATGGCTCCACCGGACAGAATGCCTTTGAGCAAGCCAAACAGTTCACCAAAGCCACAGAAGTGAATGCTTTGGCGATAACCAAATTAGATGGTACAGCTAAAGGAGGGGTGGTTATCGGTATTTCCGATCAATTTAAAATTCCCGTGAAATATATCGGCATCGGAGAACAAAAAGAAGACTTGCAACTTTTTGATAAAGAGGAGTTTATAGATTCCTTGTTTGGTTAAATTGTAACTCCTCCGTTATATATCTTAATTCGAAATTACAACATCTCGAATATTTTCCGAACAACATTTTCGGCACCTGCGGCGATGTCCGTGATTTTGGCATCAAGCATGTAGCAGGGCGTTGTTACGACCTTAAATTGTTCATCTACAATCGCTTCTCCAAGCGATGCCTCAATGTGGCTCCCTCCAAAACATTCTACGGCTTTTGCCGTGTCAGAATCGTTACCTATTGTTACCTTTACATTTTGCTTGATGATATTTGCAATAATTGCAGGCGATATACACAAGGCGCCAATCGGTTTCTCTTTTTGTACAGCTTCTAAGACTATTTTTTTAACAGACTCATTTACAGCACATTCCGATCCTTTAAAAGCAAAATCCGACAAGTTCTTGGCAACGCCAAATCCTCCGGGAAATATTACGGCAGCGAAATCCTCAATGCGCAGAGCGGATAATTTCTTTATATTCCCGCGAGCGATTCGTGCAGACTCAATCAATACATTTCGCTCCTCTTTCATTTCTTCACCCGTCAAATGATTGACGACATGATGTTGCTTGCTGTCGGGAGCAAAAAGCTGATATTCCCCTCCCAAATGAGCCACGGCATACATGGACATTACCGCTTCATGAATTTCTGAACCATCATAAACTCCACATCCTGAGAGAATTATCGCAACTTTATGTTTCTTTTGCATAAACTTTATTTTTTATGTTTTCACAAATGTACATATTTTTACGAAAAAAATAGATTCTAAAAGAAAATAGTTCAGATAATTATCAAAATATGACTTTAAAAGAATTTAACAAACATACAGAATCCTTTAAAATCGTTCTTTTTTATTTTTCTTCTCCTCAATGTATGGTCTGCAAATCTTTAAAGCCCAAAGTTGTTCAGATGTGCAAGAATCATTTTCCGTTGCTTCCTGTATTTGACATTGAATCTATTGATTCACAGGAGATTACAGGACAGTTGATGCTCTTTAACCTTCCAACAATTATTTGTTTTTTTGAGGGAAAAGAAATTTACCGCAAAAGTAGATTTATAAACATTGAGGAGTTAAAGTTTGAATTGCAAAAATATTACACATATTCCTTATAAACAGTGAAAAAAGCCCTAATATGTGGTTTTGAGAAGAAAAAATGAAGAAAAATCTTTAAAAATATTTTAAAATTAGAAAATAAGGGCTTACCTTTGCCGGGAGATTTGTAAGTATATAGATGTCGAATGCAAGTTCATCCGGAAATAGAAAAATTGAAAGAATTGGTGGCGCATTTTCGGCATGTGTATGAGAAGCAAGAAAAAGAGAACCAATTATTGCAGGATAAAAATGCGTATTTGAATGATTTGTTGGATAAAAAAAATGGAGAAATAAAGCTATTGAATCGCGATTTAGAAACTCTGCGCACTGCGAAGGCAGTCAGTATGCTTTCTGAGGATAAGCGGAAGGTTAAGCGGAAGATTGATGAGATTGTCAGGGAGATTGATCGGAGTATTGCTTTGCTAAACTCATAGAATATGGGAAAAAAGTTATCGATAAAATTGGATATTGCCGGGAAGATTTATCCGATGAACATCACTGAGGATGAAGAAGAAATCGTAAGAAAAGCCGGGAAGTCTGTAACGAAAATTGCAAAGGATTATAAACTTGCGTTTTCCGGGAGTAATTTTAACGATAGAGATATACTGGCAATGGTAGCCCTTCAGTGTTGCACGAATTATTTGAAAGTTGTTAAGGATAATGAACTTTTGGCCATGGAAACCGAATTGAAACAAATCAATACAGATTTAGAAATATACCTGGATTTAATATAAAAAGAAAGAAATTTCAATAAATCGGAAAAAATTACAGAAAAGAAAATAAAGAAAACAAAATATTGAACTCGCATACTTCTCAAACTATTTGTAAAGCTCAACACTTACAAATCATGGAGTAAATAAGCTCATTTTGGCACAAAAACAGGTCATAATTTTTTGTTTGTTCAAAAAATACTTCTTCGGAAGACGGTGAAAGTTTGCGGCGAAAGGCTACTCCGGAAAGATTCCTTTATGGAGCTTTTTTTAAATCTTTGAGAAGGTGTGGGTTCTTTTTTTACAAAAAAACAAAAAAAATGATAGAAACAGGCATAGGAATTGTAGCATTAATCATTGGGTTTTTTATAGGATATCTATTGAAAATCAAGGGGTTGAATAAAAAAGCAGAAGCCATTACAAAAGAGGCGGAAGCAAAAGCAGAGGTTGTAAAGAATGAAAAGATATTGGAAGCAAAAGCAAAATTTTTACAACTCAAAGAAAAACACGAAGAGCTTGTCAATAAAAAAAACAGCAAAATTGCCGCAGAAGAAAATCGATTGAAACAACGTGAAAACAGTTTGAACCAAAGACGAGACGACCTACGTGTAAAAACTAAAAAAATTGAGCAAGAATCTCGGCAAAATGAAGAACTGAAAGAACAACTCAAAAAGCAAAAAAATGTCTTGGAACACAAAGCCTCCGACTTAGACAAACAAAAAAAGGAGTACATACTTCAACTCGAAAATATAGCCGGTTTTACTGCTGAGCAAGCCAAAGAAGAATTGGTAAAATCCCTCAAAGCAGAAGCAAAATCAGAGGCGATGATTTACATTAATGATGTAATGGAAGAAGCCAAATTGACCGCAAATAAAAAGTCTAAGCAGTTGATTCTTAAGACGATACAACGTATCGGAACCGAAACAGCCGTAGAAAATGCCGTAACAGTTTTTCACATAGAAAATGATGATATCAAAGGACGCATCATCGGCAGAGAAGGACGTAATATTCGAGCACTCGAGGCGGCAACCGGTATTGAGATCATTGTTGATGATACTCCGGAATCCATTATCCTATCCGGTTTCGACCCCATTCGCAGAGAAGTAGCGAGACTTGCTCTGCATCAGTTAGTTACAGACGGAAGAATTCACCCTGCCAAAATTGAAGAAGTCGTAGGAAGAACACGCAAACAACTTGAAGAAGAAATCTTGGAAATTGGGAAAAAAACAGCCATAGATTTAGGAATACACGGGTTGCATCGAGAGCTTTTACGGATGATAGGAAAAATGCAATACCGATCCTCATACGGACAAAATTTGTTGCAACATTCCCGTGAAACCGCGAAGCTTTGTGCCGTGATGGCTGCCGAACTCGGATTGGACGCAAAACTTGCCAAACGTGCCGGCTTGCTGCATGACATTGGCAAAGTCCCGGACGAAGAGATAGAAACTCCGCATGCAATATATGGAATGAAACTTGCCGAACGTTTCAAGGAACAGCCCGAGGTCTGCAATGCTATCGGAGCGCACCATGATGAAATAGAAATGACCAGTTTGATATCCCCCATAGTGCAGGTCTGTGATGCTATATCGGGAGCTCGTCCCGGAGCCAGACGCGAAATAGCCGAATCGTATATCAAGCGTATCAAGAAATTAGAAAGTTTGGCAAGCGAAGAAGAAGGGGTAATGAAGACTTATGCCATTCAGGCAGGGCGCGAACTTCGGGTAATTGTCGGAAGCAATAAGGTCAGTGACAAAGATGTTGAAAATATTTCTTTGAATATTGCCAAGCGCATCGAGGAAAATATGACCTATCCCGGACAAGTCAGAATTACCGTGATCCGAGAAACTCGCTCGGTAAGCTATGCCAAATAACGGTTAAAAAAGACTCAAATAAAGGAGCAATACCGATATAATCGGTAAAAGGAAAAGAATTTCTCTGACTACTTTCTTTTGTATATTCAGAAAGAAAGCGAGCAGCGGGAAATTTGTTGCCTGCAGAATAATGATGAGTAAAGATGTTTTGATGTATTTGCTTGAAAAAGTCAATGCAGATACAAGGAATATACACAGAGCATACGCAAAAATGAAAAAATAGAAGCGTGACAGATCCTGAAATCGTGCTTCTTGCCTCCGGTCATCTTTCAATATCAGAAGACTGCCTGTTATTGCAAAGATAGAAAGTATCGATAGGCAGATAATCAGATACACGTTGAAATTCGGAAGATTTCCTTCTGCGGCTGTATGTAAATCCCATAAACGGAAGGTTTCTTGAAAATTATTCGTTATGAAAAAATCCACCGAAAGAAATAAAAAATAAGGGGTAATTAAGCCCAAAATCCCTGCTAATCCGGCTTTTATATCTTTCGAGTTGTATAGAATAAGGATTGCCGAGAATAAGACAGGAAAAAGATAAAAAACATAAAACCAAAAGAAAGAAGCTGCCGAAAGCAGAAAGCCGGCATTAAATAAGGTAAAACGAATATCCTTCTCTCCAAAAATTTGCAACAAAAGCATCAAAGAGGGAAGAAAAAAAAGCATTGCGATAAGTATCGGCAGGGCATCACACCAAGGGAAAACAATTCCCATGCTTAAAAGGAACAAAAAAGAATTAACCAAACGCAAATCCTTTACCGAAGGGAGCTGCAAATACAAGAAACCGGTTGCCGTAAGTGCCAGAAAAACAATAACTTTGTAATAAAGCACAAAATTATTACTCGGCAAGAGACTCAACAATTGTTCATAGAAAAAAGTTCGGTCTTTAGACAAAAGCAACAACAGACGCTCTCCCGGCAAAGGAACAACAAGCAACAAGCTCATCGCCGGGATAATAATTAGGGGTAAATAAGGATTTTTACTTTTTAGGAATTGATACACAAAGAGCTATTTTGACAAAACTATCAAAAGAAAGATATGCAGACAAAGTTCAAAACTTGCCTGCATACGCATTAAGTTAAACAATGAAACAAATTATTGGTTTCTAAACTATTTTGTTGCCGCCCATTTGCGGATTTCTGTTCTGAACCAATCATCAGCAGATTCTGTCCACTTGTAGTTTTTACGGATATAGGCCATTGTATCTTTTTCAATATCAGTATATTTCCCTCCATCTCGTACAGCCTCAAAAAGTTCTTTTGCATCTTCATTGGAGATTCTTCCGTCTCCTCTTCCTGCTGTTAATTTTTCTGCCAAATCCAATAATTCTTTATCGTACTTTTTTCCGTCGATTTCTTTGTAATAGCTCATAATTCTGTATTTTTAATGTTACTAATAGGGGCAAAGTTATAAAATATCTAAGTTTTCAAAAAAAATAATTTTTGTATTTCTAAAATTTAATGCGTATCTGAAACTTCACTTCGGACTTATTGCATCCTTGTATTGCGTTGTGAGACGATCCGATATTTTCTCTATCGGAATAGGAAGTATTGGCAAAACGCAACCAAACGTCAATAAAATCTTTGATAATCGTATATTTTAAAGTCAAATAGCTGCGGATACCGCTGCCCATGTATCCGGGAATCGAATATCCGTAGAGGATATCATCTTCGTAGGCATAGATACGTGTGTTGTAGGTTGCGTCAAAATACCCCAGACGAAAATTAAATTTTAGAGGAATGCGAGAAAAAAGATAGTTTATATCCTGGTAGAGTAAAAATCCTTTTTCTGTTGAGGAATCTTCTTTTTTAAGAAAAGCAAGGGCTACTCGGCTTTTTAGTTCCAAATTTTTACTCAATTGACAGGAAAGGTGATAGCGCATTTCGCGCTTGACTTTATCCACAACAGGGCGAATGCCGGGTTGCGGTATTTCCGCGGCACTATTTTCAAAACCGTTTTCTTGCTTGTAACGCAGGTGCATGTTCACGTAGCGATTCAGGTTATAAGTCGATTGAATAAAAAAATCATATCCGTTGGAAAGGCTGTTGTTCCGAAAACGCAACCAAAGAAATTTGTAAGTATCGAAATAGGCTGAAAGAGTAAGTTGGCGCAGCGGGTGTATTTCTGTCCCGAAATAGATTCCGTTTTCATTTGCAACACGACTTTGCTCACCAAAAGCGGAAGCGTAAGGTGCCTGATAATCACGTGAATAGTAGCGTTGAAGCAAGACCAGTGAGAATTTTGGTGCGGGTTTTAAAACAGCCGAGTTCAAAATAGCAAAGCCTCCGTTGAGGCTCATGGCACCTTCGCCGAAGAGGTGGATATGTTTGATTTGCGTTTGGTAATCCAGACTTGTATTGAGACCGTGTGTGCCGGAAAATTCAAAAGAGTTGTAATGATTTGGAGTTTTTTGGAGGGGTTTGTCGTATGAGTAGTCAATGATTGATGCTCCGATTTTTATTTTGGGATGTCTCCATTTGATATTGCCTCCCCAAATCATTTCCGATACAGATTTTCGGTTTTTCAGTTCACCTTCGTTGCGGTGCAAGCCGGTACTTTGTAATGAGGATACAAATAAAGCCTCGAAGGGAAGGTCATCGTCCGGTTCTTTTATATTTCCGTCAATTTTCTTGTATGAAAAGAATCCGCTAAGGTCAAATTTTCCTAAGCGGAAGCTTGCTCCTATTCCTCGCATGAATCGATTTTCATCGGAGGATGAATATTTGCGTAGTCCGTCAGCTTTCTTTTTGACGGCAAGCACATAGGATGATTTTCTGAGTCCCATTCCGGTCCAAACGGTCAAGCCTTGTCCGAAACGAACTTGAAAGTCTCCGGCTGTGATGGTTCTGCATTTCCCGATATTGTTGATTTGAAGATGTCCGGAGTAGTAGTCAAAGCCTTGTTTTTGTGATCCTTTAAAAAATTCTTCTCCGGGATCTTTTTCTGCCACAAAACCGAATAGAATTTTTCGTTTATAATTGAATTGATACCTTGTGTAATATTTCAAAGGGTTGCCCTTGTAGCGATTTTCTTCTTTGGTTTCCGGTTTATATCCTTGGGCTTGTTGCAATAAAAATTGTGTTCTCAGGAAAAGAGAATTTCTGCCGTATTTGAGGGCTTTTTTTATATCAATATTTTGAGGGTTCTCTTTGTTCTTGACCTCTACAAAAGGCAATATATATCGGATATCTTGTTTGGAAAAACTTGGCAAGAGTTGTAATTCGTAGATGGAACGCATCGAGCCGATTGTACGTTGATATTCCAGAATGTCTTCAATATGAAAATCATTCAAAAACTCTAATTTCTCTAATTCTTCACGTGTGGCGGTGTTGAGATTGATTGGATTTTCGGAAAAATAATATAAATCATCATATAATACGGAGGGATCCGGGGCATCTTCGGAAGCTCCGCAAATTTCCTCTATCAGTTGTTCAATGGGCTGTTTATCAATCTCTTGGCTGAATATCACCGAGCAAGATGAGAGCCATAAGAACAGCGACAAGATATATTTTCTACTATCCTGCATATCTTTGGGGGCATAACGCAGATCGATGCCGGAACAGCACGAGGGTGATCCGACCGGTTTGATTGGTCTTTTTAGTAAAAGAAGTGTTTGGCGGAATTGGTGCGCCAACCGGCTTCGCTTTTATAATTGCAAAAATAGATTTTTACGTCTGCATCACTTTTATAATCTACAAAAAAGATCTTTTTATCGGCATCCGATTTATAATCAACAAAATACCAATTGCCTTTGTTGCCTGAGGCATCTGATTTATAGCTGCATTTATAGACGATTAAGTCTGCATCGCTCTTGTAATCACAGACATATACTTTAACATCGGCATCCGATTTATAACGACAGCTGAATACTTTTTGCGCTTTTAACCCTATGGTGCTTACTGTCAAAAAAATGATAAAGAATAAATACTTTTTCATAATAATATTTTTAAGGGGTTGAACTTAGAGAGCGCAAGTTACATTTTTTTTATGACAAAAACAATGTTTGAAGTAAAATTTGTTTCATCTACAATTTCTACCGAAAATTTTTGGGGATTTATATAGCTGCGAATTTCTTTTTCGGTGGTAAAATATAGTTTGTCGTAGATTGTTTTGTTGAATTTTAAGAATCGAGTAGAAAAAAACTCGCTGAGTCGTGTACCTTGATGTTTGCGTTTCATGGCAGCATTGCCGTCTCTTATGATGAGGATTCCGTTTCCTTTCAATTTTTCTAAACACTTTATTATCAGTGACTCCTGTTCTTCTTTGGGCATGTAATGGAGGACATCATTCAAGATAAAAGCCTCACTCGGGGGCAATGAAATCTGCAAGACATTGGCTGCCATGAATTGTAATCGGTCGGATTTTGAGATATTATGTTTGGCTGTATTTATTTTTTGTTCGTCATAATCAATTCCCGTAAATGTACGTTCGGGAGCGGTAAAAGAAAGCATGTAGGGTAAATATCCGTAGCCGGTTCCGATGTCGGTAATGTGTCCTTGACGGGGGAGCAAATGATCAAAAAAACGGTAATTTTTCTCGATTTTTGTTTTGATACGGGTATAATGTTCTAAGACAGGGGTTTTGTATATATAGTTATATATCAATTGCTTACGATAATAATCTACGGTTTCTTCTTTTTGACAAACGGCTTGATATTCTTGCAACATTAGTCGGCGGGTAAGTTTGGCTTGCCCGCGCGGATTTTTTGCAAAATTTTCCGGAGAGATGCGTTGCATAATTGATATAGTTACACGACCGCTCCTCAAAAATGGTTCGCCTTTGGACATACAATCTCCGGTGCCTTGCAAGATGAGAGGAAGAATGTCCAAATTCAATTGTTGGGCAAAACGAAAGGCTCCTTGATGAAAACGTAAGAGTGTTTTTTTATCCGGATTCCGTGTTCCTTCCGGGAATATCAACAGAGAATAACCTTCTGCCACTTTTTGGCGAATCAATTCGAGGTTTTTCTCAAATCCGTTGTTTACGGGGTAATAATCGGCATAACGAACAAATTTGCCGTAAAAAATGTTTTTTTGCACCCAATCGTTTGTCAAAATCAAAATCTTCGGGTGCATGCGCAAAATTACGGGAATATCAATGTGAGATTGATGATTTGCCACAATGACGGCACTTTTTCTAAAATCCTCATTGTGAGGATTATATACTTTTCTTTTGATGTGAAAAGCGGCTCCGGTTATGATCCGATATTTTAATGTTAATATTTTATGAAAGTAAGATTTTTTTATCTTTGTGGATATAGGTAATATTCTGATAAACAGCAATATAAATATTGTAATCGGAATATTTGTTAAGAGAATGGCAAACAAAATAATGTTAAAAAAAATCTCTTTGATTGTTATTGGCAATTTGCGTTTTTTCCCTTGTTGTTTTACAAGAAAGTTGAATAATATAGGCTGCAAAGTGTAGGTAATGAAAATAACCGAAGTGATGCCCGATAGGGAAAGTACAGCGATGGAGTGCATGGCAGGATGGCGTGCAAAAATCAGAACTCCGATTGCGGTAGCGGTCGTAATACCCGAAATGAGTACGGATCTTTTATAGGAGGCAATATGTTTTGTTCCATAACGATAATTTTGAAGTAACCCGTTGGTAATGAATATACTGTAATCAATTCCCAGACCAAAAATAAAGGTCGATATGATGATGTTGAAAATGGTAAATTTGATGCCGAACCAATACATCAAAGCCAAAGTCCAAATCCAAGCAATACCCATGGGAACTAAGGTGATGATAGTCAGCTCAATACGTCCGAAGTAAAGCAAAAGAATAAGAAAAACTACAATGAAGGAAATTTTTGCCAACAAGTTGAAATCTTTCTGCAAAATTTGTACAATTTTATCCGTAATATACTTTTTATCAATGATATAGATATTCTTTTGATTGCCTATTGCTTGATATACCGTTTTTTTGTTATCTTGTTTCACATGCACAAAATTCACCAGGCTGACGGCCCCGTTTGCTTCATGATTCACCATATTACTGCCGAATAACTTGATAAGCAGCTCCTTTTCCTGCGAGGAAAGTAATTGCGGTTTTTGTCGCAAGTGATCAATAAATCCCGAAAATGCACCGTGTTTAAAGCCGTATTGCTGCCCGATATAGGAAAGGTTGTTTTCCAGGCTGTCTATTTTTTCTTTTTGCCAAAATTTTTGGTATCGAGCTATTCTGTTTTTTTGCAAGCTGTCGGAAACCAAGAAATAACTCACCGAACTGAACCTGCCTATATCTCCGCGGTTTTTCAATATTTGCAATTTCTCTGCCAGTTTATCATTGGCTCTCAAAGCATTTTCGAGATTTTTTTCGGACACAAGCACGTACATTTTTCGCAAAGCATTACTGCTTATTTCCCGGATATTTTTTTCGGCAATTTTCATCTCCGGCGACATGTAGTTCATCTTGTCCATATCACTTTCAAACTCACTTTTATGAAAATAAAAGAAAGCCGCAAAAGTAGTCCCTAAAAGTATGATTATCAAATACTTATTCTTATGAAAAGGATAAGCGGACAAGCGTTCCAAAGGCAATTTTCTACGCTTAACTTTCTTTTGTTTCTTGAGCAAATGGGGTAATACTAACAAGGCAAAGATTGCAGCAGAAATTACACTGATTCCGGCAAAAAGTCCAAGATCGCGCAAGACTTGCGAACTCATAAAAAGTAGACAAAAAAATGCAGCGGCAGTAGTCAAACTGCTCATCAATATCGAACCGGCAATATCTCTAAAAATGTCCTGTATTCTTTCCTTCTTCTCGGCATGTGTCAAAATATGCAAAGAATAATCAATCGAAATACCGAGCATAATTGTCCCGATACCCAAGGTCAATGCAGAAATCTCTTCCCTCGTTGCCCAAAGTACGGTTAGAGCAATGCCTGCGCCAAAAACAGCAGGGAGAAAGATAAGAAAAATTACGTTTATCTTGCGATAAATGATTGAGAGAAATAAAAAAAGTAATACAACAGCCAGTAATACAGTAAGTTGTATATCTTTTTTGATGCGGACGGCATTTTGAGCTGCAATAGCGGGTGTGCCAAAAATTTCTGCTTTAATGTTCGGGAATTTCTGCTGAGTTTGTTTGATTTTTTGTTGAATCAAATTTGACAAATGCTCGTTTTCGGCAATATGTTCACTGTCAAATTTTGATTGTACAAAAAACATCAAATGTTGCTTGTCTTCGCTCAAGATATGGTTGGCATAGAGAGTAAAATGGTCGTCAAATTTGAGGTGATTCAATTTCTTGAGAGCAATCGGTGTCAGATGCAAGGGGTCTTTACGAATGAATTTTTTGGTAATGATGCTTGCCGGAGAAATTAGGGTCTTGAAATTGGATTGCAAAGTTTTCTCCAGAGAATCTTTTTGCAATAAAGTTTGGATGCGGGAGTAGTCGTCAGGCGTGAGGAATAAGGCTAATTGCTTGTAAAACAATTTGTAAACCTCTGAAAGTGTTTGGTTTCCCTGTTTATTTTTAATTTCAAGAATGTATTTTTTTGCCTCGCAATTTAATAATTGTTGTTCCAAAGAATCTGAAAAGGCTGTCAAATGATCCGGAGAAACAGCCTTATTTTGTGCAAATACATGGACAATAATTTGCTCATTGAACTTGATTTTTTGTATCTCTGCATTGTATTTCTGCAAATCCTTGTCCGCAGGAATTATTTTGGATAAATCTTCGGTAGTTTTGATATGCAATGCCGCAAAAACGGATATACAAAGTACCAAAAAACAGACAACAAGAAGGAGTAACTTTCTGTCTCGAAAGTATAAATACAAAGATTGAAACATAGGAGATCGGACTTCTTTTTTATTGAGGTTTGGCAATAATTAATGTCCAATATTTGCCGTTGCTGCTGCGTGCTATGCCTATATCACTATATTCCGGGTTCATTATATTTTTGCAATGTCCTTTGCTTCCCAGCCAACCTTTAATTACGGCTCTTTCATTGGCATATCCGTTGCCGATATTTTCACCGTAGGTACTCCAGGAGTATCCGGCTGCCTTGATGCGTTCCCCCGGCTTGCGACCATCTTTGCTTGTGTGGCTGAAATAGTTTTTTTCTTGCATGTCATCGCAATGTTTTTGGGCAGCAAGTTCCAATTTGTCGTTCCATTGTACGGCTTTGGCAGGGTTGTAATATTGCGGACCGCAATTACACCCTTGGGCTCGTTGTTCGTTTACCAGTGTGAGCAGCAGAGTCTTATTGACATTCCCGCTTTGTTCATCCGAGCTTTCCTCACCGGGTTTATCGGTGGTATCGCCGGTTTCCTCCGTATTCTCCTCCGAGGCTTGTGTAGTTTCTGATTGTGTGGAAACGTCTTTCTTACATTGAGAATAAAATAAATTGAGACTGAGCATTAATACCAACAACACTCGAAAATATTTTGTTTTCATACCGTTTTTTTTCGCAAAAGTAACAAATATTGCGTAAAAATGCCTAAAAGAAACTGAAATATCAAATATTTTCCTTTCATTTGCAGTCTGAATAAAGAAAGATATGTTGTTTCGATACCCTTCGTTTTTATTTGCGCTCTTTGCCGTATTACTCCCGATTTTGATTCATTTGTTTAACCTAAGAGCTTACAAGAAAGAGTATTTCAGCAATATAGAGTTTTTAAAAAATATTGAGCAGCAAAATAAATCTCGCACAAAATTAAAGAATTTGCTTTTGCTTTTGCTCAGAATTTTGGCGATTGCCGCTTTGGTTTTTGTCTTTGCCGATCCTTATATCCCCAAAGATCAGAAGCAAACGAAATCCGAAAGTATAGAAAAAAGGGTGGCCATATACATGGATAATTCTTTTTCTGTACAAGGGAACAATCAATATGGAAAAATCTTTGATCTCGAAAGACAAAAAGCCTTGGAGATTATAGATGCCTATCCGCCGCAAACGCCGTTCTTGATAGTAACCAATGATTTTGAGAACGACCCTCCGACTCCTTTATACCGAGAGCAAGCGCTCGAAGCGGTACGTTCTGTTCACATCTCCCCCCACATAAAGTCTTTGCATGAACTTATGCAACATCTCAAAGAATTTGAAGAAGACGAGGAAAAATATCAAACCATCTTTTACATCTTATCCGATTTCAGAAAATCCACCGCAGGGCTTGAGCAAGTGGAAACCGGTGATAAGAATCAAATGATTTGGGTTCCGATTCTTGCCGAAGAAACCGGTAATATACATATCGATTCGGCTTGGTTCGAGTCTCCGCACAGAACTGTATTTCAAGAAGATAAATTGTTTGTAAAACTTACGAATAATTCGGGAGAAGATTATCCGGAATTGCCGGTAAGCCTCTATTTGAATGATCGTTTGAAAGCTACTGTAAGTCCGGCGCTTGCTCCTCATTCCTCCGTGGTACAAGAAATTACATTTCACAACAAAGCAAAGGGAATTGTAAACGGACGATTGGAAATTTCTGATTATCCGATTACTTATGACAATTACTTATACTTCAATTATCCGGTGGAAGAAAATAGTAAATCGCTGATTATCAGCAAGAAGAAAAATAAATACATAGAGGCTGTTTTTGATCTTCATCAAGATATTGCTTTTGATTATGCACAGAATATACGACAAAAGAAAATAGGACTTTCGAAGTATAATTCCTTGATTTTCATGGATGTTGATGATTTAAACAATGAAACCTCTTCCACTTTGGCGAATTACGTTTCGGAAGGAGGGAAGTTGATAATTTTTCCGCAATTAAGTACAAATTTTACCTCCTGTAATGCTTTGTTGAACAAGTTGCAAATGCGTCTTCTTGCCGGAGTGGATACCTCCAAAACTTATGCCGAAAATATCAACTATGAAGCCAAAGTTTGGTTTTCGGTCTTCAAAAAGAAAGCTCAGAATTATGACATGCCCTACTTTTTGAAACATTTGAAATTTGCTCCCGGGGGGCATATCAATGAAGAAGTTTTGATTGACTCGGAAAAAGGAGACCCTTTGGTTATTGCGGCATCTTACGGAAAAGGGAAGGTGTATCTTTTTGCCGCAAATCCGGAAAAAGAAATCGGCAATTTTGTATTTCATCCATTGTGGTCGAGTTTGATTTATAATATATTGATATTCAAAACATTAGAAGAAAACATTTATTATACTTTGGGGGCGGAAAATGCCGTAGAAATTCGGAATCCGGATACTTTAAACAATGAAATACCGGCTCATCTGCAAGCGTGGAATAAGCCCGAACCTAATTTTATACCCCAATCCTTTAAAAGTTCCGGAGGCAGACAAACCTTGTTTTTTAATAGTCGTATACAAAAAGCGGGACACTACAAAATCACCTTGAACGAAAAAACTCTTCGAGGCATATCCTTCAACTACAATCGTCTTGAATCCGATTTAGCCTCTTATGCAATCGATGATTTAAAGAAAATTGCTCACGAAAAAAACATCAAGATTCTTTCCGGCAATTTGCAAACTGATGTTTTTCAAAACAAAATCAAAGATACGGCAACCGGACGATCGCTCAGGCGTTTCTTTATAGTCCTTGTTTTGTTGTTGTTATTTGCAGAAATTTTCTTGTTGCGCAAAAATAAAAACAGATAAATCGCCGCATAATTCAGAAAAATTGTGACAACAAGGAAATGGAATTAAACGGTAGCAGTTAATTCCAAAGAATGCTTTGCAAAGTCAAGAAAAAGAAAATAGGAGAGAGGGTAAAATTTACAAAAGGAAATACCAGAGAAGACCTATAAGCAGGGCAGGAATGGTTGTGATAAGCGTTGCCACCAGTGATGAACGAGCATCAATGGCAAGCAAGGGGAAAAGGGCATCGCCATCTTGCGAAAGCGCATTGGCAAGCAGCGCTGCAAATGGAATCATTCCTTTGGTGTAAAGGGATACAAAAATGATTTGTGGACCGCAACCGGGAATAATCCCGACTAAAGCACCAATAATTACACTCATCACTCCGGAGGAAAGCATCCAATCCTTCACTACAGCTTCTCCGCCTACGAAATAAACGGCAAGTTCATAAACAAAATAAGCGATGAAGACCCAGGTATTGACAAAAGCAGTGTCTTCAGCATTGTGTATCAGCGTTTCTTTCAGAGAAAAAATCTTGCTTTCTTCCTCTCCATGCGAATCGTTGATGGTAAATTTACGATTGATAATCATATAAAGCACGGAAAAAACAGTGCCTCCGATACCAAATATGGCTCCCAAGTGAGGAATTGCAAGCGTATTTACGTCTATCTGGATCAATAATAAGATACCGAGCAGCAATCCGACAACGACCAATGCCCAAAATATTTTGTAGGCATAATAATGGGTAAATCTTCGTGCAGCAGGCGATTCCCTTTCGTCTCGTCCGTTTTGATGGTGAAAAATTAAGTCAATTTCGTCTCCTTCTTCGTGGGCAAGGTGAGGCATACATTCTTTATGCAGACCTTTTGCAACAAGTTCGGCTTCCATGAGCGCGTGTTGTTTCTTTTCTCCTTCCAATCCTTCCACGATGCGTTTACGCCGTCTCTTAAAGCTTTTGTCTAATTTTAAGAAATCTACGATATATCCGGTAAGAACCGCTGCAATCAAGCTGACGATAGAAACATACAAATATTCCAAAGGCAGACTTGTCATCAAAACAAAAGCAGAATCGCCCATGGTTGCGATGAGCGTGGCAATGACGGTTCCAAAGGAGATGGTTTCTTTCAAATAAAGAGGCATGACGAAAATGGCACCGCCGCAGCCGGGACTTAAGCCCAGCAAGGATCCGAAAACAGGTTGATATTTCTTCGATTTTTCTAACGATTTGACAAATTTCCCTTTACGCCTGTAGTTGATGTAGCCGAAAAGTAGAAGTACCGCACCTACAAATACGCCCACTTGCAGAAAGGCATTTTCTGCTGTAGTAAGTAATATGTGAAATATGTCTTTAATAATAAGCTCTATGAGCCGCGAAAGTAGTATTTTTTGTTAAAAAAATAAATATCTGCACAGAAAAATGTCTGTTTTTCTTCTAAGCACTTTTTAGTTCTGCTTTTATACAAGTGCCGGATTGAGTGTTTCTAAAATTTTTTGGGCTGCCCCCTCATTTTCTTCTACATATTTTCTTGCTCGTTCCGAACAGATTCGATGAAAATCCTCGTGAAGAATGACACGCTCTAAATGCGATTGTAAAAGTTCCGGAGATGGTTTTTCGAGCAAAAAAGCTGCGCCAATACTGAGTAGATCCACAGCCTCTTGAAATTTCTTGTATTTTTTTCCGAAAATTATCGGCATTCCGAATACGGCAGCTTCCAAAGTATTATGAATCCCGGATGTAAATCCTCCGCCGATATAAGCGGCATCTCCGTAAGCATACAGAGACGATAGCATGCCAATATTATCAATGATCAATACATGAGCATCTTGCACCGAATTCTCATCAGCTTCAGAATAAAGCAGTGCTTTCTTTTTAGAAAGTTTTTGTAGATGTCGGATATGCTTTTGTCCGATTTCATGGGGAGCAATAATGTATTTAATAAGCAAATCCGATTTATTGATATACTCAAACAGCATATGTTCTTCCTCGGGCCAGGTACTTCCGGCGATAAATATCTTTCGGTTTCCTTTAAAAGCTTCAATCAGAGGATATTGTTTTCGGGTATGCAGGATCTTTCGGACACGGTCAAAGCGGGTATCTCCTGCAAGTGTAACATTTTGTATATTAATACTTTGTAATAATTCTTTCGAGTGGTTGTTTTGCACAAAAATATGGCTGAAGCAGCGCAAAATCTTTCGAAAAAATCCTCCGTAGGGTTTGAAGAAGTGTTGTCCCTTACGGAAATTCGCAGAAATGAGGTACAAAGGTATTTTTTGTGTATGAATTTCTTTGAGGTAATAATACCAAAACTCATATTTTACCCATATAACTGCTTTAAAATCAGCCATTTTTAAGATTCTCCGAGCGTTCATGCCGGAGTCTTTCGGAAGATAAATCACTTGGTCTGCCAAGGGTGTGTTTTGAGCCGCTTCATAACCGGATGATGAAAAAAAACTCAAGACAATTTTATAATCCTTGTATTGTTCTTTCAATAATTCAAGCACTGTTCTGCCTTGTTCAAATTCTCCCAAAGAGGCACAATGCATCCAAATGGCAGGAGAGTTTTCGAGTTTTTTCAATCGGGTTAATGTCTCTTTTGTGCCTTTTACTCGTAACTTTGCTTTCCGATTAAACGGAGCTGCAATACGAATAAGCCCGGCATATATATTTACAAAAAGACTATAGATAAAGGTCATAGGAAAAATTTTTCAAAAAAAAGACTGCAATCGAGAAAAATGCAGTCTTCAAAATGATATACAATTATAAAAATTAAAGCTATGTCTTACGTTACGTGTATCGTTTTAAAAAGTCGAATCGTCAGAAGGTTTGTCTAAGACAACAATAGTAACACATCCTTTGGCTACTCGCTTTTGTTTCTTAAATGAAGTGCTTGAATTCTGCGGCTGAGGCAAATCGTCTATTTCTATGATTACCTTCAAAGTTGTGGAAGTTGCCGGGTAGAAATCGAAATAAGGGTGTATCGATTTTCCGGATGCCTCATCGAAATAGTCTGCCAAGACGCAACTGCCTTCCTCTCCGGATTCACTTTTTCCGGGCAAATCCAAAACCGTTTCGTGTGTTCCCTGATCAATAATTTTGAATCTCAGGTTATTGTTAAAAACCGCTGCGGCGAAAAATTTCAATCTGTAATCTTTTCCTTTGGTAAGAGGCAAATGCAATTCGTAAGATTTTCCTGTCATACAAATCGCACTCTTGGATTGATCATTAAAGCCGTACGGAGGGACAGCCTTTCTGTAAGTAAAAAAAGCAGAACATCGGTCTTGTGCAAGTCCGAAAATCGGAAGAATAAACAAGATCAGAACGGTTATTGTCTTTGATTTCATAGTAATTGTTTTTTGTTTCAGTTTGTGGATGTAATATTACTCTTGAGTTGTTATCAGGGCAGTGCGAACCTTTGCTATCGCTTCCTGCAACTGTTTATATTGCTCTTTAGTCATATCAATTCTTCTCAGCCCTCCGACTACGATGCCTTTTTTCTTATTGTTATCCGCTGCTTTTTTGATTTCAACAATTTCTAAACTGTCATAAACATCTTTTATCGGTTGTAAATCTGCGGCTAAACTTTTTAATGTTTCGTTCTCTTTCGTGTTTTGCAAAGATGCGATCAAGTTATCAAACACATTTTTTTGATCTGCAATGAGTTGGATGATATTACTTTCTTTTTCATATTCCTTTTGCAAAGAGGTAACGATATACATCGCTTCTATCCATCCGCCGGCAGAAATGAAGGATAAGGTCAGGTCTCTGTTGTTTTCTTCCAGATATTGTACAATATCGCGGTAGGTATCATTAGTAAGTTCTATCAAAGAATCTTTTGATGCGATTGTTTTAGCTCGCTCCATGAGACTTCCGGAGAAGACGGCACTTAAGCCAATTTTTTTCCCTATAGAACGCACAAGAGTAAGGTACTCGGTTGCTTTGTCCGTTTGATTAAATGCGGCAGCATAAGCCAAGTCCGCAGAATACATACCAAAGGCGACCTCTTTTGATTTAACATCAACGCATTTTGACGCGATTGAGGGGTCTGTAAGCACTTTGTCGGAAAATATCAACTCGTCTTTGCGAATAAAGACAAATAAGTCTTTGGGAGATGGAATTAAATAGATTCGCAATTCTTGTTCATCTTCCAGGTTATCGGGGACTGTGGATACAATAGAGTCTTCTGAAAGAGCATCTCCTTGCTCGGATCCTTCTTCTTCACAAGAAACAAGTAGGGCAAAAAATAGAGATGCGAATAAAAATCCGTAAATTTGAAGTAGCTTATTTTTCATCTGAAGTGTTGTTTTTAAGCGTGTTGCGATTTGTTCTAAGAGAAAAAAGCTGACCTACAAGGATTCGAACCTTGAATGCCTGAACCAAAATCAGGTGTGTTACCGTTACACCATAGGTCATTGTTTGAGGGCGCAAAGTTAAATATATTTTTTTACATTTGCGCAAAATTTATATATTTTTTTTGAAAAAAGTGAAAAATAAGGTATTTCTGTCGTTGGGAAGTAATCAAGGTAATCGATTTTCTTTTCTCAAACAAATTGTAGGACTCATAGAAGGGCGAAAAGCAGGGAAAATTCTTTCATTGTCTAAGGTTTATGAGAGTTCATCATGGGGATATTCGGATGGTGATTATTTAAATATGTGTTTGGAGGCGGAGACGGATTTGAATCCGCAAGATTTGTTATCGGCTCTTCAAGCGATTGAACAATTTTTAGGGCGAAAGAATAAAAGTACGGGAGGAGAACGAGCCGCAATCAATTATACCGCTCGCACGGCAGATATTGATATTCTTTTTTATAATGAGATTGTCATGGATACGAAGAAAATATGTATTCCTCATCCCTTGCTTCAGGAGAGACAATTTGTGCTTCGTCCCTTGTGTGACATTGCCGATTCTTTTGTCCATCCGGTGTTTAAAAAGAGTATGCGGCAACTATTTGAAGAGTGTAAAGACGAGGGCAAAGTATCGTTTTTCGGAGAAATTTCTTTTTCTGATTGTTTGGAAGCAAGCTCTAAAAAAGATTAAAGTAAAAAGAAATCGAAATTTTTAGAGCTTGGGTTTGCCTAAATTTTCTTGAAACTTATTTTGGTTGTAACGGTTTCATTACCTCCTCCTTCGAGTTGTACGACTTCGGTAACCACAATCACCATATCTGTCTCGGTTAAAGTCATGATACTGATATATTCTTGTTGATTTGTCCCGGAAGGAGTCAAGGCTACTTGCTTTTTATTGGCATTGTACAGCCAGTATCCGTATTGGGGTTGGGCAGTGAATCCTTTTCGAATAAATGTTCGGTCTTCTTTAAAGGTCAGAGCCACATTTTGCTTCATCAAGGCAATATTTTTTTCTATTTGTGCCTTTTCTTCGGGTGAGAAGGTGCGGCTATCTTCGTAATCGGTCATACGCCAAGTTCCGAGGATGTTTTTTTCTTCATCATTCAGTGATTTGTTCACATAAGCGGGTTGAGTGCCGGAGGCGGTTGTAGGTAATGCTCCGGGCGTATTATTTTCGTCGGAACCGGCAGTCGAGTTGTCTTTAAAAAAGGCTAAATAGATCAAAGCTAAGGAGAGTATACCTATGATTACCCACAAATAAGATGTTTTTATGCTCGGTTTTTGCTGTGTTTTGGATCTTGAAGATGAAACTTGTTTATATTTTCCGGTTTTGGTTTCTTCGATAATTTCCAAGAGGGTGTCTGTGGCTTCTTCAAAGCCGTCATTTTGCGGATCTACCCACTCCAAGCTGTCCAGGAGGTAGTTCATGCCCAGGGATGATTCTACTTGGTCTGTTTTGAAGGGGACTATTTTTAAGTTATGACTGACCGCTAATTTTAATTGGCGAGCTACGGTTTCAGATTCCGGAGTTTCCGAAGAGAGTATCAAGACAAAGATTCTGCTTTGCTTAATCATTTCTTCTTCGCCCCATTTTTCTTTATCCCTTACGAGCAAACAACAACTGACGCCGGAGGCTTCCAACTTGCTCGTCAATTTTTTTGCAATTCCTTTATCTGTTTTGGAATGACTTATAAAAACATCCTTCATTGAAATTGGTTTTACTTTTTCTCAAAAGTGGTAGTTACATCAAAAACGTCAAAATGTTCAACGACTTGCAATGTTTTTTCATCAAGCGTTAAGACGTCGTATTTATGAGGAGAATAAAAGTCGTCTTTCCCCCAGTCAATAATCAACAACTTTCCTTCTTTATCCATTTTCCAAGTTCCGCTTTTGGGCTCGACAAATACTCTTGTGATTTTTTTGTTTTGAAAGGAGTAAGCCTCATTCTTGATTACTTCGGCATTCATTTCATTAAAGTCGTCGATGTCCGATTGCTCTGTCATTGCGGAATTTTCGATTTTGACAATGTCCCATTCGCCTTTAATCTTTTCATGCGGCGATTTGTTGCAAGCGATAAAAGTTAAAGCAAGCAAGAGAAATGTTATTCTTCCTACGTTGTTTTTCATTGTGTTATTTTTTTCATGATTTACATCACGCAAAGATAATTATTTATTTTGAAAATGTAAATTTTTTCTAAAAATATTCCCGGATATTCATCTTGGGAGAATATATGGTTTCAAAATTGTTGTCTATACATGTACGGCTTCTCCATAGGCGGCGGCGGCAGCTTCCATTATGGCTTCCGACATTGTGGGGTGGGGGTGTATGGTTTTTATAATTTCGGAGGCTTTGATGCCTTTGCGTTTTGCCAGAACGAGTTCGGATATGAGTTCCGTAACATTTAATCCTACAAGGTGGGCGCCTAACAGAAGGTCTGTTTGAGCATCGAATATAAGTTTTACGAATCCGTCTTGATTGCCGGCAGCGGCGGCTTTCCCGGAAGCTTGAAAGGGGAATTTGCCGATCTTAATTTCACAACCTTTTTCTTGCGCTGCTTGTTCGGTGAGTCCGACTGAGGCAACTTCGGGTGTAGTGTAATAGGCTGACGGAATACATTCATAATCAATAGGTTCCGGATTTTTTTCGGCTATTTTTTCGACACAAACGAGGGCTTCTGCCGAGGCAGTATGCGCTAAGGCAGGCCCGTGCACAATATCTCCGATGGCATAGATGCCTTCTACCGTAGTACGGTAATAGTCATCAACTTTGATTTTTCCTTTTTCTATTTCTATACCTGCTTCTTCCAAACCGATATTTTCCAAATTCGGAACAATGCCCGTAGCCGATAAGATAACATCTGCTTCCAGTTCAGTTTCTTTGCCTTTGCTTTCTATGGTGGCTCTGCATTTGTCTCCGTGGATCTCTGATCGGATAACTGCGGAGTTTGTCAACACTTTGATTTTCAACTTTTTAAGGGATCGTGCCAATCGGGTGGAAACTTCTTTGTCTTCCAACGGTACGATATTCGGAAGGTATTCGACTAAGGTTACTTGTGTGCCTATGGCATTGTAGAAATAGGCTAATTCCGTACCGATGGCGCCGGAGCCGACAACAATCATGCTTTGCGGTTGTTCTGCCAAGGTCAGGGCTTCTTTGTAGCCGATGATTTTTTTTCCGTCTTGTTTTAACCCGGGTAATTCTTTGGAACGTGCGCCTGTGGCAAGAATGATATGTTTGGCACTGTATGTTTGTTCTTCATTGCCATTGCTTACCCGGACTTTTTTTCCCGAGGTGATTTTCCCGAATCCTTTGAGGTGAGTTACTCCATTTTTTTTGAATAAATACTCCACCCCTTTGTTCATTTGTGCTGATACATTGCGACTGCGCTCTACTATTTTTTTGAAATCGGGTTTTACTTCGCCTGTTGATATTCCGTAATTTTCAGCATGTCGGGCATACTCAAAAACTTGGGCGCTTTTGAGTAATGATTTTGTCGGGATACAGCCCCAATTCAGGCAAACGCCTCCAAGTTCTGCTTTTTCGACAACCGCTGTTTTTAGTCCTAACTGTGAAGCTCTGATGGCAGCTACATATCCGCCCGGTCCGCTTCCTATGATTATGAGATCAAATTCCATATTTTTTGTCTTTATTTATTTTTTGGTTCGGCAAAAATAAGATTTTTTTTGAAAAATATTTTGTTTATAAAATAAACTTATTTATCTTTGCACCATAATCATTCATAAAAAATGCAGAAAATGGAAAATTTAAAACCTGCCGACAGTTTGCAGTTAATACAATCAGTAATTGAGTTGCGACGACGCAAATATGAAGAGAACGGATTGATGCTTTTGTTTTGGGGAGCATTAGTAACAATAGCGGGCGTAGGTCAATTTATAATGATAAAAATGGGCAAAGGTAATCTATCAGGTTGGATATGGGTGCTAACAATGATACCGGGATTTATTTTTACATTTGTGTCTAAAATACGTGATAACATAAATAAGGTAAAGAGCTCACAGACACCCGATTACTTGGGTTGGGTATGGGCTTTTGCAGGAATCTTAGCAATGCTTAACGGACTGGTATTTGGCGGATATTTTGGAAAAGGAGTTACTCTAATGGTTTTTACACCTCTTCTTCTGGTAGGTTTGGTTTCAGCCATAAATATCAAAAATAGCTTATGGATTATATCCTCTTTGTCGGGAACAGTGATAGCTTATGTTTCTATATTTGTGCCGTTTATGTATCATTCTTTAATGTCGGCTTTGATTATTTGCGTTATTTGCGTCATTCCCGGATTAAATTTATATATCAAACATAAAAAGAACAGTAATGTTTAAGGATTTAGACCCATTATTGCATTCTCAGTTGCGACTTGCAATTATGTCGCTATTGGTGTCGGAGGAACAAGCTGATTTTAAGCGAATAAAAGAGGTTACCAAAGCTACTTCGGGCAATATTAGTGTGCAAATTCAAAAACTTGAGCAAGCCGGCTATTTGGTTGTAAAAAAATCGTTTAAAAATAATTATCCAAACACCGAAGTAATACTGACAGCCAAGGGTTTAAAGGCTTTTGACCAATATGTAAATGATTTGAAAAATTA
>PDWI01001479.1_pt1 | contig 37065 bp, 40 predicted proteins | sample 1430891 | NCBI WGS metagenome assembly PDWI01 (sample SAMN01162508, study PRJNA174530) | Oral metagenome, whole genome shotgun sequencing project. | biome: Marine environment; feature: Marine mammal; material: Swab sample of the gingival sulcus; isolation source: swab sample of gingival sulcus... | reverse complement strand
GTATTTATTTTGTTTTCGTAAACTCATTATAACACAAAGAGCTCTCCGAGCCTTTATTTATCTGCTTTTACTTACTTATTTATGAGACACCACTGATATCAAACAACATTTTTATCACCCAGGGAAAAACTTTCCGAAATTGACGTCTATAAACAGATTTGATATAGATTACGCCTGTTTCTGAAATTGAATTTACCGGTTTTCTGCCGATGGGAATCTGGAGTATCTCCTCAATTTTCTGGTAAATAGCAGCTGCAAAAAGACAGTGACCCGAAGTTTCCGGTTTTATTTCCTGTTGGGGCTGAAGGCTACCTGGCCTGGCCATGCTGGCTTATCCGTAATCCGGTTCGGAGGCAGTAACCTGTTGTCTATTATATTGATGTCCTATATAATTGAGATTGAGAGTTAAAACAGAAAAAGCAAGAGTCGGGTATGAATCTGAAAAAAGGTATAACCACAAAATTTCTCATCTGGTTTCTTAGCTTTTTCCTGATCTATTTCGGAACGGTTCTGGTTCTGTACTTCAACGTTCACCAGATGATGAGCATCTCCGAGACCATCACCTGGAAATACGACAGGATCTCGCAGATTGCCCGGCAAATGTTTGAAAATCTCCTGACAATGGAGGAAAGTGAAAAAAAATTTCTGGTGCTGAAAAATGATCAGTATCACACTCAGTTTATCCAGGCCTTTGATCAATTACAACAGGGGCTTGCCGAGATCATGACCCTTGAGTCCAGGGACGTCCCTATCTCTTCCCGCTGGAAAGAGCTGGTTGAACGCTATCAGGGATTGGCAATAACCATGAAGAGTTCTGCCGAGACTACTGATGGCTTATGGATAGCGGAGGAAGAACTGGATATCTGGCGCAACTATGTTGCCCAGGCAAGAACCGAAAACGAAAAGGCTATCGAACTGGCCAATCGCGATCTCAACCGCAGAGGTGTTTTGACCGTACGGGCAAATATGGTTGGTCTGGGACTATCTGTACTGGTGGGGTTGGCCGGGATTTTTTTTGTGGCCTACTCGATGATCCGCCCTCTGGGCAAACTTATTCACGGGATTCGCAGTGTCTCCCATGAAAGTCCGGGAAAGCCTATTGCCGTAACCTCTCAGGATGAATTTGGCCAACTGGCGATGGCTTATAATGAGATGTCTTTCCGCTTGAAAGAAGAACAGGCGATGCGCACCGATTTCATCTCCATGCTCAGTCATGAGATCCGCACCCCCTTGACATCCATTCGGGAATCGGTCAGCCTTATAGGAGAAGGAATCATGGGGGACGTCAATCCGATGCAGAAAAAATTTCTCCGTATTGCCGATGACGAGATCGGCCGGGTATGTGCCCTTCTCAACCGGATGATGCAGGTCTCCTATCTGGAATCCGTAGTACTTGATCTGCGTAAACAGCCACTTGCAGTCGCCCCTTTTATGACAGAAATTCTGGACTCTTTTCATCCCATGGCACGGGAAAAAAACATTGAACTCAACAGCGATATCCCTGGAAATATCCCCGATATACGTGCCGATGGGAAATATTTACGACAGGTCGTTTCTAATCTCGTGGACAATGCCATCAAGTTTTCCCCGAAGAATTCCACCGTACTGTGCAAAATTGTGCAAAACACCAAAGAGGATACCCTCACCTGCAAGGTTCTGGATTCCGGGCCGGGAATTCCCCTGGAAGAGACAACCCTTATTTTTAATCGTTACTATCGGGGGAAAAATATCCGCGAACAAACGGATGGAACGGGGCTGGGACTGAGCATTGCCAAATATATTGTCGACGCCCATGGAGGAACGATAGGTGTCTCCTGCCCTCAGGAAGGTGGAGCCTGTTTCTCTTTTTCCATTCCTATTCGATGACAGACCACGCAGGAGAAATAAAAAATGGGAAGATCAAGAATGAAATACTTTTCCATACTGTCCCTTATGCTGTTCAGTTGCTGGGGCTGTGCCCAAATGGGGGACATGATGCCGTCACAGGAGATGACAGCGGCCAGAAAGCTCTTTTTACAAAAAAAATATCAGGACGCCGCCAAAAGTTTCTCCCAAATCCGGCAGCGGACGAAAAGGATATCCTTACAACAGAAGGCCTTGCTGGGTCAGGCCTGTAGCCAAATACTTCTGGCACAGGATCAGGCCCAGTCGCAGGAAGCGCTGCAGCTATGGCAGGCCTGGTGCGAAAAGCGGGCAAACACTTTCCATACAGAAGATATATGTGCCTTGCTAACACCTGTAATGGAGAGATGGATACATCCGGAGAAAAAAGAAGGTGTGAAAAAAAGCCATAAGAGAAAATCCATTACCCAGCGCCTTCATTTTTCAAAAGAGTCAGATCTCACCACTACACTTGCCAATCAGAAAAAAGAGTTGAAACAACTGCGCGATCAACTGGCGGAGAGAGACCGGAATATAAAAGAGCTGAATACGAAATTAAAGGCACTGGAAGAGATCAACCAGGAGATTGAACAGAAGAAGAAAGGAATGAATTTTCAATGAAAACAAAAAGTTCCTCCTATCTGCAAAAGAGTTGCAAAACGATCCTGGTTGTTGATGACGATCTCCATATTCTGGAAGTACTTGAAGCGCGGCTCTCCTCGGCAGGATACCGGGTAATCAAGACGGAAAGCGCCCAGTTCGCGCTTGATCTGCTGCAGAAACAGGCCATAGATATGATGGTATCTGACATCAAAATGCCGGAGATGAACGGATTTCGTCTCCTCTCTCAGGCACGATCCCTGCGCCCAGGCCTGCCGGTAATACTGCTCACCGCCTATGGCAGTATTCCCGACGCCGTAAAGGCGGTAAAGTCTGGAGCAGTGGAGTATTTAACCAAGCCCTTTCAGGGAAAGGAGCTGATGGAGAAGGTTGATTCCATTCTCTGCTCTTCCGTTAGCAAGGAGCCCTCTTTCTCTGCTGAAGTCCACAAGCTGTATCAGGGTAAAAATCCGGCGATGAAGGAACTCTACGAGATGGTACAGCGGGTTGCTGAAAGTGATGTCACCGCACTTATTCTGGGTGAGAGCGGTGTCGGCAAGGGAGTGCTGGCGCAACAGATCCATGAACTGAGTCAGCGCCGGGAAAAACCCTTTGTTGTGGTGGATTGCGGCTCCACGCCAGACACCCTGCTGGAAAGTGAACTGTTTGGTCATGCCAGGGGCGCCTTTACCCATGCGGTAAAGGAGAAAAAAGGGCTCACCGAGGCAGCGGACAAGGGGACCCTGTTTCTTGATGAAATTGGTAATATCTCCGCGGAAATGCAGATGCGGATGCTGCGTTTTCTCGAAGAGCGGACTATCCGCCGGGTGGGGGAGGTCAGGGAGATCCCGGTGGACTGCCGGGTAATTGCCGCCACTAATGCCAACATCACTGCGGAGATTCGTGCCGGCAGGTTCCGGGAAGATCTCTATTACCGTCTCAGGGTGGTTACCCTGCATATCCCTCCCCTGCGAGAGCGTAAGGAGGATATTCCCGATCTGGTTCAGCTCTGTATGCAGCAGTTTCTGCAAAACTCCCCGCAACGTATTGACATACCCGAACAGACGATGGACTGGCTGTGCCGCTATCCCTGGCCCGGCAATATTCGGGAACTGAAAAATGCCCTGGAAGGCAGTCTGGTACTGTGCAGATCAGGGGTACTGCGGCCGGAAGATTTCCATTTAACCGATATCTCCGCTCATGACATGCCGGTCCCGGCAGAATCTGCCGCCATGTCTCTGGAAGAAAACGAGAAAAAAGCCATTATCAGAGCGTTACAGCAAAGCGGCGGGGTTCGTACCCACGCCGCCGACCTGCTGGGCATCAGTCGCCGGGCCATCCATTATAAAATAAAAAAGTATAATATTGTCCCTGAAGAGCTTTAGGCAATACCGGAAAAATGCCCCGTGTATTCGCTTATTCCCCATCAGATAGTGGCACTCCGGCAAAGATTACTGCTCTCTGACAAGATCGATATACTCCTTGTACCCCTCCTTCTCCATCTCTGAAAGCGGGATAAATTTCAGTGCCGCGCCATTAATGCAGTAACGAAGCCCTCCCTTCTCCTTTGGCCCGTCAGCAAAGACATGACCAAGATGGGAGTTGCCGGTGCGGCTCCTCACTTCAATACGGTGCGAGCCAAGAGAGTTATCGTCAAAATATCTGGTTGAAGCTGCGGTAATCGGTTTTGAAAACGACGGCCAGCCGCAGCCAGATTCGAACTTGTCTGTCGAGACAAACAACGGCTCTCCGGTAACAATATCCACATAGATCCCCTGTTTTTTGTTATCGGTATATTCATGGGAAAAAGGACGCTCTGTTGCCGACTGCTGGGTGACCTTATACTGCAAGTCGGTTAAATCTTTTTTCAGGATGCTATCATCGGGTTTACGGTACTGTGCCGGATCAATCAGCGGTTTCGCCGCAAGGGAGAGATCAATATGGCAATAGCCTCCGGGATTTTTCTGCAGATAATCCTGATGATACTCTTCTGCGGTAAAAAACTGGCTGATCGGTTGTAGTTCAACGGCAAGGGGACGGTTATACTCCTTCTGCCGCTCCGCAAAAAAACGGCGGGTCAGCTCAAATTGCTCCCGGTCCGTATAGTAGACGCCGGTACGATACTGTACCCCTTTGTCATTGCCCTGTCTGTTCAGGCTTGTAGGATCAATAATTCTAAACAGATGAATAAGAAGTTCCGGCAGACTTACCACACTTTCATCATAGTCAATTTTTACCGCTTCAGCATGGCCCGAATTATGATGACTGACATCTTCATACGAAGGGTTGTCGGTCTTGCCGTTGGCATAGCCGGAGACCGTATCAAGAACGCCCTCTATTCGCGAAAAATATTCTTCAACGCCCCAGAAACAGCCGCCGGCAAAATAAATTGTCTTCACTATCTGCTGCCTGCCAGGCAACGAAAGTTCCCCTCCCATAATTTCCTCCTGTGCGGTAGTTGTTTTACTGTTAAAAAAAAGTGTTGCCAGCAGAGAAAGAGCCGCAACCATCAGATATCTCCATTTCATAAAATTTCTCCTGCGCATTTATTAATCTTTTCATCACACGGGCAGGACTGGAGGCGTGCTTATGCTATCAGGGAAATGGCACCCTCCTGCCGTCCGATCCATAGCGGAGACAGTAATCACTATACACCTTATGTCTGCGATAAAAAACTGTCGCGACAATTGGAATATTCTTCTGCTTTTCCCACCCACAGTTATATGTTAAACTTGGAAGAAGGTAAAACACTTTCACCTTAAAAAAGGAGGGTTATCATGGCAAAAGGAGTTGCATTACTGGTTGGCCTGAGAAAGGTTGATCCGGATCAGTACAATGGCTGGGATGGCGAAAATGGCTGCTGGGGCTGTGAACTTGATGTCGACAATATGGAGCGCATCCTCACCACCCAGGGTTTTCAGGTGACCGTGTTGAAAACAGCTGAAGCCACTCACGATAATATACTTGATAAGCTACGCTCAATAACAAGTTCTCTGAATGCTGATGATATCTTCGTCTTTTACTATTCCGGCCATGGCGGGCAGCAGCCAGACCTTGACAGCCTGGTGGAAGACGAACTGGACGGTAAGGATGAGACTCTCGTTGCCTATGACCGACAGATCATTGATGATGAGTTACATGAGATATGGTTATCCATTGTTGCCGGCGCACGCATTGTAATGATAAGCGACAGCTGCAACTCCGGCAGTAATTACCGGATGGCGGGGACCTTGTTAAACCCGACCTCAATCATCCCCTTGTCGGAAAAAACTGTTCAGGAGCAGATGAAGGCCCAGCTTATCCACTACGGCGGATGCCGGGACGGCTTTCCGTCATCCGGCTATCAGGGAGGTGGCGCGTTTACCACTGCTCTTTGCAGTGCCTGGGCAAATGGCGCCTTTGATGGCAACTATCTGCAGCTGCACAACAAGGCCGTGTCCCTGGTTACATCCGGCCAGATTCCACAGTACAATGAGTATGGCCCCGTTTCAGATGAGTTTCGCAATTCTAGACCATTTCAAATTGAGATTCAGCCAAATATCAACCTGGCGCTGAACCTCAGCGGCGATGATTTCGCGACAGTCAAAGAGGCCCTGCGACAAGAACTTGGCGAAGTTGTGTTGAATGCGGTAAAAAAAAGCGCAAAAGGCAAGCCCTGCCCGGTTACCGGCTCAGGTTCCGCACCTTCTGGAGGCAACTGGAGCATATCAGGAAACGCGACATTTATTTTCTAGGCAGGCCATGACAGACGCGACGACTCTATTCCAGATTACGCGGATGGCCACAGACTATGTCTTGCAAAGGATTTCAGGTTTTTCAGCCACAACAAGAAATGAAACACGGAACTTCGGGGAACTATCGTCTGTCTTCGAACCATGTTTTGGATAAATAATATCATACTGACGAGACAAAGATATTTTTTCATGAGAATCTGGGATGTTAATCCAGGCTACCTGAACAGACAAAGTCTGCTTGGCGAACACCGGGAACTACACGGGATCGCGTCAATAATCAGCCATAACAAAAAAAAGGGCTATTCCAGACAACCGGAGACCCGCAGATGGGTCGGTCATGGCTGGGCGTTGACGATGCGCCATAATTTACTGGCCGCGGAGATGGAACTGCGAAATTTTAATGAACACTCCCCGGTCAGGATGACTGATAATAAAAACGCGTGGCCGCCAAATTATATCGATGCACCGATAAGACAATTTGCGCTTCTTGCAGAAAAATACCGGAAAAAGGAGAAGGGACGTATTTCCCTGCCGCAAACTGCCCAGCAGTTATGGAGTCAGCATAAATACTCTATTCTTGCAAGAGATATCAGCCTTTATAAGGAGATTGGCAGAACCGTGGCCCATTTACCGCCAGATGGAGATTTTTCCGCACTTGCCCGACTGCTGACAGAAACACTGCGTAACACTCCCTGCCGGGGTGGAATAGTAAACGCAGTACAGTATATGTGGGGGCATGTTGCCGACCATTATCCCGGCTCCAGGGAGCAGGTTTGCAACGGGCCATTATCCCGGCTTTTTGCCACCGTGCAGGAGCTTGCGATGAAAATAAACGAACCTTACCTTTGCGCCTCCACAGCATTAAGTAAATTTAAGATATGGTTGTGACAGGAGTTGTCAGCCCTGCTGGTTTCGTTTTCCTTTTCCAGTTTAATACAGTTCAATCCCTGATCTCTCCTCCTCCACCGAAACGCCCGGCAATATTGTCGGCAAGTTCAAGCCATGCGGTATAAGCCCTGCTGCCCTTTTCTGCTTTTAAAAGAGGTGCCGAAAAGGTGAGCAACTCCTCCCCCCGGCGCACAGCAACCATGGATATCCCCGGCGTAATATTTTCTGCGGGATTACCCTTTGTGTAAACGACCCCGATATCGCCGTGGGCACCCGGTACAGTAAACAGTTCATAATCTCCGGTGGTGTTAGCCTTCAACCACGACAACAGAGGGCCCCCTACGGGAGTGCGGTACTTGAGTATCAACCATGGAACCCCTTCACTATTGAGCCAGGTACAGGAAGAGTCCCCAGCAGTATCCTCCTCCCTTGAGCTGACATGCAACGGAATGCCAACCAGGTTTTCGGCTTCCCTGTCACTGATGAGCCTGCAAATCTGCTGCCTGGAAAGCCCCTCTTCTTCCCCTGTTTCTTCCATTGAAAAATTATCACACCCCTGAACAACAAAGATGAAGAGCAGAAGGCCCAGAAAACAGAATGTAATTTGGTGTTGTCTCCACATAACGACTCCTCCCCGTTCAGTTAATAGTGATCACACTACCCCATTATAACTCCCTGCCTATACGATATGCTACCCAATCCCGACATGGCTCTATTTATGATAGCTCTCCCCTGCCTTGATGGTATAGGCGCGATAGAGCTGTTCCAGCAGCAGCAGACGGGCAAAATCGTGGGTAAAGGTCATACGGGAAAAAGAGAGCAGAAGGTCTGCCTGCCGCAGCACCTCGGTATCATGCCCCTCCGCGCCGCCGATAAGCCAGCTGACGGTACGGATTCCTCTCTCCTCCCAGCGGGTGAGATATTCGGCAAACTCCTCTGAGGAGAACTGCTGGCCGGAAGAGTCAAGAACCACCTTAAACGCCCCCGCAGCGACACCGGCAAGTAGCGCCCTCCCCTGGCTTTTTTTCGCGGCAGCCCCGGTTTTCCCGGCACCAGGATCTTTCATTATACGAATATCAAACGACGTATAATGGCCTAGTCGTTTACCAAACTCTGCCACACCATCCTGCAGAAAAGAATTTTTAATCTTGCCGAGAAAGAGTATTTCATGACGCATTACGATTCTCTGTCGCCTAACACTGGATTTTTCCCTTTCGCATCAACTCACGTAAAATAGTACAGAACTCCTTATAGGATAATTCCTGATTAAGGCCGGAACAAGACGCCCTGATGGTAATAAAATTGTTCTCATCACCAAGAATCGCCGGATGCAGTGGCCACTGGCCGCACCGCCACGGCCGTGCCTGATGTACCGCACACCCTCCCAGCCCGTTTTTATCCTGAAGATAGAAGATGCAGCGACCATCTTCTATCTTCATCTGCACAACAGTCTTTTTTTCCGGGTCCGCACCGACGGGAGCCGAAACCCGCCAGTATCTGGCACAGACCTTCTCCCTTTCACCGCCAAGCTGTGCGACCATACGCGCCTGATCCTCGTTATCAAGCGACACGGTCGTCTCTCCGTGACAACAATATCCGCAACGGGTACACTGAAAAATATCGGAAATCTCTGCCACCGCTCCTCCCTTTTACCCTTCCCTTTACGTTCAGGCGGCCCCTGCTTCATCATCAAACAGGGTAATATCAATACCATAGGCACCGGCCGCTGCCTGCCACTTGTTTCTGTTTTCGGTATGAAAGACAATATCGTTGCTTGCGGGAACAATCAACCAGCCGTTACGGGTAAGCTCCATTTCAAGCTGACCAACGCCCCAGCCGGCATAACCAAGCAACAGAAGATACCTTTTCGGCCCTCTGCCCAACGCGAGATCTTCCAGTATCAGCTTCTCCCTGCTTACCGCAATGGTATCGGTTACCCGCATTTCGCCTTTAACGCTGTAGCCAGTCGTTTCAAAAAGGATAAATCCCGCTTCCGGTTCCACCGGGCCGCCCAGATGGAGACCTATCATCTCGTTTTTTGCAGAAGAGGTGGCATTCTCTCCCAGTATATCTGCAAAGGAGATCTGCCCATAAGGCATATTCACCGCCAGTCCCATTGCCCCCTCTTCCGGTGTATGGGAGCAGATAAGGATTACCTGCCGGGCAAAACGTCTGTCTGGCATATTGGGCGTGGAGACGAGAAATTTACCGGTAAGGGAACCTGTTATAGTATCCATCAGAACACTCTATATTGAGATAAGGCCAGAATATTTCATCATGACGACGTAAACAACAATTTTGCATGGTGTTATAGCTCCATCCATACTATACTTTCTTGCAGGATACATTGTCTGCAATACAACTGCAAGTATAGCAAAAGGGGAAAATGTGACACCGCAAGCAACAGAAAAACTCAGGCGGGCTCTCAAAGAGTTCGCCGACATAAGCCAACTGGAAGAGAACCACAACACCAGCAGAAATGAGTTGCTGCGCAAGGTGATTCTCCAGTTCGATCTCAGCCCGCTGGAGGAAGATTTTCTGCGGCGCCATTGTCAAAAAGACGCGCCGCCAAACTGATGCGACTACTTCCTGTCAACGCCCACAGCTCCTGTTAACCGGGCACCACTGAAATCGGTGCCGGAGGTTGACGCACCAGTAAGATCAGCGTAGGAGATATCTGCCTGATGAAGAACAGCGCCATCAAGGCGCGTCTGCTGCATTTTCGCCTCGACAAGCCGCGCTGCCCTGAGATTTGCCTGGCGCAGATCCGCGCCGCGCAGTTTACAGCCGCTCAGGTCAGCCCGTTCAAGATCTGCTCCGACAAAAGACTGACCAGAGAGGTCAAGTCCTGCCAGATTACAGCCCCTGCACGCTCTTGTTTTCAACAGCCGTAATAACTGCGCCCGCTTCGCCTTGTTTTTTATCGACTCCGGCAGTGCCGACCTTGCCATTTGCTGTACGGGTTTAGGTGATGCCAAAATTCTTTTCCCAGCGTCGCTGCCGACGGAAGCGACGGGCAATGGACGCTCAACGATATCTGCAGGTACCCTCCGCCAGCCTGATGACAGCGGCTGCAGCAGCGTTATCTGTTTATCCTGCTGGCTGATTCTTTTTTTCTGCTGCAGGGCATGAATCATAACCCTGCCACCACCCCTTGTTGCCGCGAGCTGCCGTTTCTTTTTATCGGCGGCAATATACAATGGTCTCCTTCTATTGTTATCTGCCTCAACCACCGTCTCTTTTCCGGCAAATAAAAAAGGTGCAAGTGGTGTCTTGCCGGCCGTATCATCTCCCGAAAAGGGCGCGGTATTAACCAGTCTTTTACGCTGAGTCTGGTGAATAAATAGAGGTTTCTTTTTTTTGTTACCGGCAATATCACCTGGCACTTCAGGGAGGGGTTTTGCACTTGCAGGATCAGTCTGCCCGGTATTATCAAGCAGTGCTTCTCCCAGAAAAGCGCTCTCCATACTGGTCCCTTTGAGATCGACATTTCGTAAATCAGCGCCTTCCATATCTGTACCGATCAATAGTGTGTTATGCAGCTTTGCCCCTCTCAGGTCCGCATAGGTAAAATTGGCAAGATTGCAGATGGAAAAGGAGAGATCGGCTCCCTGCAGATTGGTGCGGGAGAGATCCAGCCGGGTAAGGTCAAGGCCGGAGAGATCGCAACGCGGACACTCCCTCCTCTCAAGCAGAATTTTCAGATTCTGTTTCGCCTGCTCAGAAGAGAGCGCGCAGACAGAATCTGTATAGAGAAAAAAAGAGAAAAAAACGATAACCACCCAAAATATTTTATGCATAATATCTTATCAGCTCAGGATTTTTCGGATACCCCTATTGTTTCTGATGAAGGACAGGGTCACGTAACGCAACGACCACTGACAGATTCCCGATCACGACTTTCTTCCATGACGATGACGCCATATCCAGGGAGAAACCGGATGTCTCTGCCGCCAAAGCCCCCATCGCTTCTGCCGTGCTACCCTCTGCTGCTGCTTCCAGTGCTTACAGATCTCTTGACGACAATATCTATCGTATACCTGAACCAGCCCCAGAGCTACCAGCTCTTCATTAATATTTTTTCCCGCACTGGTAACAATGGCAACAAGCCGGTCATAGCGATCCCGGTTGATAACACGAATCCCCACTGTCTTGCCAGCAATATTTTCCTGTAACCAGAACCGGGCCTCCCGACCGCCAAGCTGATGATATTCAGGCGCGTCAATACCATAGAGACGAATTTCATAGCTGGCACCCTCTTTTTCAACCAGAATGGAGTCTCCATCCCTTACCTTACGGACCTTCGCCGGAAAGCTCCGTTCTCCCTGCGCAGGGACAGGAGCCAGACCAACAACAAAAAATACCGGTAAAAGCAGTAACAGCAATCGCAAAACCATGAAAACCCCTTTACACTGTCTGTCGAAAATTTGGCTTTCTCTGCCATGCTCCGCGAAAAAAGCAAAAGATGCTGCCAGACCTTGAAAATACGGTTGTTTTTCTTCCCTGTCAAAGGTAAAGTCGATGACAGAGGTTGGTAAAAGTTATTTTTTCGACAGTTGCAGATCAGGTTTATCCAAAACACGGTTCTCGGGCAGGCGTCAGCATCCCGAAGCTCGGCGTTTCATACCTTGTTGAAGCTGGAGGCTATACAGTCCAGCCATGCTGGTTTACCGGGTATCTGCGCCCGTCAATATGGAAAAAAATTGACAACAGAAAACAGTCTTCTCCCATTTTTCACTGGTGCCGGTTGCGCACCGATATCGCCATGGCCATACAAAAAAACGTACAACCGCCGGTAACTATAGTCTTTGCGATGCAAAACAGCAAAGAATTACTTGCTGATGCGCAAGATTTTACACTCAATTTTCAACATAAGATCAAACATATTGCGACAGCCCAACAACTGCGCGACTATCTTGCATCTCTTGCTGCTGACAGTGAAGGAATAGTTCTGCTTGACCCAGGCCTGACCGGCAATGACGATAGCAATAGCACAATCGCAGAGAGCTATCTGCAGTTTCTTCAGGATATCCGTAACAGCCATCCATCCCTTGCCCTTCTGCCCATTATCCCCGAAGATCAACCGGCGCTTGTCAAGCTGATACTGGAGATCGACATCTATTATGCCCTCCACCAGCCGTTGAATCTGGCGGAAATTACCGCATCCCTTGATCGTATCCATAGATCACTGTGCAGGAAAAAACTGGCCGCCACCAAAACAGCGCCGACACTGCCCACCGCCGAGATTCCAAGTTTTCACGGCATGATCGGCACATCAGAGACGATGCAGCAGCTTTTTGCAACCATTAGGAAGGTGGCGATGGATAACTATTCCACGGTACTTATTCGTGGCGAGTCCGGTACCGGCAAGGAGATGGTGGCACGGGCAATTCATGCGCAGAGCGAACGGGCAGGACATAACTTTGTTCCGGTAAACTGCGCGGCAATCCCCGATGATCTGCTGGAGAGCGAACTTTTTGGCTATACCAAAGGTGCTTTTACCGGAGCAAACGCAAACAAACCGGGCCGTATCCAGTTCGCCGATAAGGGCACTCTTTTCCTTGATGAGATTGGTGATATGAAACATGCCCTGCAGGCCAAACTACTACGGGTGATACAGGAGCGGGAATTTGAACCGGTAGGTGCCTTCAAAGCGATCCCGGTCAATACCAGGATTCTTGCCGCCACCCACTGTGACCTTGAAGCCCTTGTCGCCGAAGGTAAGTTCAGGGAAGATCTCTACTACAGGTTGAGCGTCATCCCCTTGCGTATTCCTCCTTTACGCAGCCGCACCGATGATATTCCGTATCTGATAAACAGTTTTCTAAAAAAATATGCCAAAGAGAGAGGCAGAGAGGCCTTCTCCCTTTCTCCGCAGGCGCTGGCGGCGGTGATTCACTACCCCTGGCGGGGAAATGTGCGGGAGCTGGAAAATCTGGTACAGCAACTTACCATTCTCGCGGCAGGAAAAGAGGTGGAGCATGGTGATCTGCCCGATAAGTTCCAGGACGTTACTATCCCGGAGGACTTCTCTCTGTACTATGAAGAGAGCGGGACAAAACAGTCGGCAACCACACAGAAAAAGGCATATTCAGAACAACTGGAGACATGCGATTGGCAGGAAGGGGTCGATTTTAACCAGCTTGTCAACAAACTTGAAACAGAGCTTATTGTCAGCGCAATGCGACAGACTGCAGGAAACAAAAAAGAGGCCGCCCGACTATTGAAACTGAAAAGGACGACCCTGCTTGAAAAGATCAAAAAGAAGGAGATTGACGGTCTCTGGGAAGAGTGAGGCTATTGTACATTTTTCTGAATGTTTTTTGTGATCTCATCATCTGTTGCCGGCATTGCCAGAATATCCCTGATCCCGTATTTTACCGCTTTGATAACCTTTGATCTTGTCCAGGCAGGAGCGGCCGCAACAATCGGCAGCGAAGAGATGGTGCTCAGTTTAATGGCCATGCCGAATGCCTGCTCATTGACCTCCCGTACAACCAGATAAACCGCCCGTACCTGTTCCCCAAGAAAATCTATCGCCTCATCGCTGAAAGAGATTGTTTTTACCGAGAAACCGGCGGAATCAAAACCTTTGCCGATCATACCGGCGCCGACCTCGTCATCGCTGATCAGCAGCACATCATATGCCTCGTCAACAGCCTCTTTACCAGTATCATTATCCCGTTCATCCGACCCGGTATAAACAAGCCCCTGAAGATAAAAGACATCCAGCGGAAACAGCAGATTAAGCCGGCCATACTCCTCGCCGCCAATCAGGAGCACCATCCTGCTCAGAAAATAGTCGTTACAGACAAAAGGCTCAGCAGCACCAGGCTCCACTATGGGAAAAGTAAGCTCTATCGTATCCTTACAGGTGAAACGGAGCTGTTTGTCATAGATCTCCTCAAAGGTTGAGGTATATGCTGCGGTGATAGTATTGGCAATTTCACCATAGGCAACGGCAACATCCTCGGCAAACTCCTCGCCATTAACCGTTTCGCTTTCAGAGGGCGGCAGCCCGACCAGCACGCTGCCCAGATGGATGGCTGTTTTTATATCAACAACAATAAAACTCTCTCCGGCGACATCGTCTCCTTTCGTCTCAATAAAAGAGAAAATCTGCTTGCCCGTTGTCTCTTTTACAAAAAAATCTGCCTTGCTGATAACGATATTATCAATATTGTCAAGGGAGATATCCGTGGAGAGAAGAGCTGAAATCTCCTGCTGACAACGACTGCAGCTCTCTTCCAGAATGGCTGTAATTTTCTGCTGCTGCCAGTCAAGATCTTCTCCCAGAGGAAAATAAGCCTCACCACTGCCATTATCCACAGCGTCTTCCGCTCCCTCAAACCCTGCGGCAGAGAGCTTCAACGCAACGGCAGGAAACAACATCTGCATCCTGCCAAGCATCTTCTCCTTTAACGAAACAGACATCGAGCTGCAATAGTAGAGCTGCTCCGCAAGTACATCCTCCTCTTCCAAGGTATGCACCAGTGAAATATCTTTGCAGATTACGCGTGTTTTCGCAGGAGTATATCTCTGCCCAAAAACCCTGCTGTAGAAGCCGGCAATGACATTGGCAATCTCGCCATAAGCATCTTTCAGGTCTTCGTGGAAATCCTCCTCATTCACCGATTTTTCAACCTCCTTTTCAGAGAGCATAATAAGGACACCACCCAGCTCAATAGCATCCCTTACCGGGCTTATAAGATAGCCCAGCCCAGGCTTGTTGTCTCCTGTACCAAAAGAGAGCTCGGCAATCACCCGTTTTACCGGATCATCGTGAAAAGCCTCCTTGTCGGTTATAAAGGAGGTTTCCATGTCGGAAAACGTAACCGTATGCCCCAACAGGCTGCTTATCTCCGCGGAGAGCTCTGCTGGAGATTTCTCAAGTAATCTCTGCATAAGCGCCTGATTTTTTGCCACATCACCGTCTGTTGCTGTACTATCGGGGGGTGTTTCCATATCCTTGCCTCGTTATAAAAAGAAGGGCTGACTGCTACAGAAGCGGGTCAAGTACCTTGTTTACAGGACCCGCACTGAAAGGCTTTTCCAGGGCGCCCACCGCGCCAGGAGATTCTGCTTCGCCAGTAATATCTCCCGTCTCGGTGGAAATCACCAATACCGGAATATCCGTTATATTGTCCCTTGCAGCTTTTTCCCGCAAAAAACTGATACCTGCCGTATTGGCCATATTAATATCACTCAACACAAGATCAACCCTCTCTCTTACAACCAGCTCAGGGGCTTTTTGCCCGTCTGCGGCTGCATAAACAGTATCAGACACAAGCCCCGCCTGATTTTTCCATTATAAAATCTTCTTTTACGGATGCTCAAAAAACTTCCGGAAGAAGAGAGAGGCTTCGAACCATACGTCAAGTCACCATATCCAAAATCAAACCACCCTGATTCGTAACCATATTATATATCCTCCTGTTTCTGCAAATAACATTCCAGGTTATTACAAAATCAACGTCACAGAGCGGAACAGACAAAAGAGTATTCAGCATCTCCAGCAGGGGAAAAAAGTAGATCGGGCACAAGAATTGCTAGATAAAAATTATGAAAACAACATATCTTTTCCTGCTGACATTGCTGTTTTTCCTTTTTAGCGGCAGCTCCTGGGCATCTGCCCAAAATGAGCTTATCAGGATATCATCCTCAAAAAGCGCCGATTCGCTGCAACTGCACTTCTCCTTTGCCAACCGGCCGAAGTTCAATACCAATATTGACAAACGCAGGATAGATATCCAGTTCGCCGACACAACGCCATCTGCCGATTTTCAGCAGACGCCGTTAAACAAGGATATTGTCAAAATATTGTCTCGCGAACTGCATGGTCAGCTTGTTATTTCCCTCTTCTTCCGCTATCAGCCGCAGGATTTTCGCATTGATCCGAGTATCAGAAACACCATTGTTCTCAGTGTCACGCTCGGTAACGAATACAGCAGCTCCTATGAAAAACTGGCGAAGCGGCTTAAAGGGCTGACCACAGTAAACAGAAGTGGTATTGATTTTACCAACCCCTATATACGCAGTCCCTACGCAAGGAACTGGCTGAGTTTTTTCAGGGAATTTGAGCCAGAGGTTGATATCAGGGTGCCGGTCTCCTTTACCCCTCCTCCGTTTCCGATTATCTCACTGCTGCCTCCAGCAATGGAGAAGAATCGGGATCTGCTCAGCCAAGAGATGCTTGCCCTTGCCAGCGAGGGGCTATGGACGCAACTCGCCGCTGCTGTCGTAAAAAAAATTGAGGCCACCAGCGAAATCAAAAAGCAGAAATTACTGGCTCTGGTTTATGGAGAGGCTCTTGCACGGGCAGGAGATTTCAAATCTGCGTATCAACAGCTCTATCTCCTCCATCAACAGTACAGGGATGAAGAACTCGCGGTCTATGCCATGTACTGGCTTAATCTGCTGCGGGCCCTTGATGAAGATCCTCTTCTTGCCAGCTATGAATTTGACAAGCTCGCGAAGATGATCCCCAACAGCAGTCCGCTGGCGCCATACTACCTGTTGTCCCGTATTGAAACGGCTCTTGCCGCACAGGACTATCGAAAACTGAACACTCTTTTACAGGAAGACGGGGTCGCCCTGCCTCCGGAGATAGAGAGCCGCATAATTATCCGCCAGGCAGATTACTGGCGGGCGATAAAGGAGCCTGTCCGAGCCTATGCCGCATATAATCTGCTGGCAAAATCTACCCTGATCAAGACCCAGCCCCATTCGTACAACAATTTCTGCGCGACAGCCTATGCCCAGAAAAAGTTCCGCCACGCTGCGCTCTGCTTTCAGGATCTGGCTGGTCTTGTAAAAAAAGATACCACTCGCGGGCTTGTCAACTACAGCGAACAGATGGCAAGACTGCAGTTCACTTCACCGGAAAAACTTGTCAGTCAGTTTTCCCAGATAGCGTCGGCCTATCCACAAACAGCGGCGTATTGTCTCGCCAGGATGAAGGAAAACGATCTGCTCTTACTGAAAGACCCCGATAATCCGGATAAATGGATAGGCAGCTATCAGCGTATTGCCGATCAATGCGATCAGCGCAACATTCGTGAAACGGCACTATTCAAGGAGATTCTGCTGCAGAAGGAGGCGGGCAATATCGGCAAGGCGATTGCCATGGCGCTCCGTTTTCTTCGCGAATTTCAAAGTGGTGATGTCAGGATTTCGGCACAGGCGCTGCTTGTTGAGCTTGTTCCCGAAGAGATCAGACGTCTCGTGCAGCAGAAGGAGTATATCAACGCTCTGGTTCTGGCCAGAAAAAACCGCGAACTGTTTGAGAAGAACTGGATTAACAGCAGGTTTCTGATAGACATTGCCGATGCGTACCAGCAGCTGGGCCTGTTTGATGAGGCACAAAAGCTCTACCCCTATATAATCGAGATTATGCCGGTTGAAAAAAAAGAGAAATTTTATCCGGTAGTGATGGAGGCCACGCTCAACTCCGGTAACTACACCCTGCTTGATGACTACGCTTCGCAATATGTCTATAACTATCCTGAAGGGAAATTCTCCAACGATGTTCTTTTTCTGCAGCTACAATCTTTTATAACACGCAACCGGGTTATTGATGCAGTGGAAATTCTCCCCGACCCCGTTCCCGATGAGGCCCGGTTCCACCATATTGAGGCGGATATCATGTTTCAGCTTGATAACTATTCGGACTGTCTGAGAAGCCTGTATCAGCTTCGGCAAAAGCGGCGTCTCAATCCGACCGAGCGATTTATGATGGCGGAGAGCCTGTTTAATACCGGCAACTATGAACGTGCGCTGCTGGAGTATGAAAATCTGGCAGACGATCATGAGTACCGGGACCAGATCCTCTATCGCAGGGCGGAGATTGCGCGGCTGAAGGGAAAAGAGGAGGAAGCCGTCCCGTTGTTGCAGGAGATCGTAACAAAAGGGAGAGACAAGTCGTGGAAAGATCTTGCGGAACGGGAATTGCAATATGACAGGATAAAAGGCCTTTTCTGATGTAACCAGCATCGCGCAACCAGGTCGCCTGCAGCAATAACAAAAATGAAATCCGAAACTTCGGGACACCAGTTCCTGTCCTTGATCAAGGTTTCGACCAGGCTATAACCCACAATCGGGAAAGAAGATGAATCCGATCAGTCTATTTGACACAAATATGCAGCTGCTCAGCAAGGTGATGGATCTGCGTTCGACAAATGCGCAGATTATCTCTTCCAATATTGCCAACGCGGAGACGCCTGGCTACGCTCCTGCCCGTTTTGAGTTTGAAAAGGAGCTTGCCATTGCCGCAGGAAACCAGCAGCAGATTCCACTTGCAATCTCAAACAGCCGACATATTCCACTTACGCCCCTTAATTTTGACAGCGTCAACGGCAAGGTGACCTGCGAAAAAGAGCAGAGCCCCATTGGCGATGAAAACGGGGTGCGTGTCGACCAGGAGATGCTTGCCCTGTCGGAGAACGAGCTGCTTTATGAAACAGCGGCGCAGCTGCTTAAGAAAAAGCTCTCGATCTATAAATATGTGGTTGCTGATGGCGGCAACTAGAGGCCGCATTTTCCGTTTTTCCAATGGGACATATTGAATATAGCGGCCAATAAAACCCAAAAACACCTTTCAGGAAACAGTATGGATATTCTCAACACGTTCAAAATCAGTGGCTCGGCGCTCAAGGCACAGACCCTGCGGCTTAATACCATCAGTTCCAATCTCGCCAATATAGAGACGACCAAAACTCCGGAGGGCGGCCCGTTCACCAAAAAATCGGTTGTTTTTCAGGCAAAACCGATCTCCTTTAATGAGGAGCTAAACAGTGCGGGAGAAAACGTCCGCTCCCAGATGCGGGGTGTTGAAGTGAGCAAGGTGGTGGCAGATAAGCGTCCTCCGCGTATGGTTTATGAGCCGTCTCACCCCGACGCGGATACAAACGGTTATGTCAAAATGCCCAATATCAGTGTGATGGAAGAGATGGTGGATATGATGTCGGCCACCAGATCCTATCAGGCAAATACTACTGCCATTACAATGGCAAAAAGAATGGCACTGAAAGCACTCAGTATCGGCCAGTAAAACGCTGGCAAATAACAGAAGAGGAAAGACATGTCTATTTCATCAATCAACAGTTCACTCCCGCTTTTGGGCCCGCAGCCCTCTGCCATCGACTCTGTCGGTCAGGCGATCGACAGCAACAGTCAGGCATTCGGCACTATGCTCAACAACATGCTTGCCGCAGCGAATGCCGCCCAACTCAATGGTGACAAGGCGATAGTTGAACTGCAATCAGGCAGGGCGGAAAATCTGCACGAGGTGATGATTGCGATGGAGAAGGCAGATCTGTCGATGCGGACATTGATGCAGATCCGCAACAAGGCAAAGACAGCCTATGATGAGATGATGAGAATCCAGCTCTAATTTTTCTTTAACCTACCGAAAAGACAATGGCTGATGAACAAAACAGAGATATGACAACCCAACCGGATGCCGCAGCAACACCGGCTCCTTCTGCCGTAATGGAGAAGAAAAACATTATTACTCTTGTCCGCGAGTGGCCGCTACCGAGAAAGATCGGGCTGGGGGCGATTCTCGCCGTTACCATCGCCCTTTTCGCCGTTCTTATTATGCAGGCGAGAACGGCAAACCAGCAACTTCTCTATGCCAGTCTTCCGGCAGCAGATGCGTCACAGATTATTACCTGGCTCAAGGAACAGAAGATCCCTTACAGTCTGAAAAACCAGGGCAGGGATATATGGGTTGCCGCTGACAAGATATACCAGACCCGGCTTGATCTGGCGGCAAACGGAATGCCCTCTGGCGGCGGCGTCGGTTTCGAGATCTTCGATAAACAGAGTTTTGCCCTTACCGACTATGTGCAAAAAGTCAATATGACCCGTGCCATGCAGGGAGAACTCGCCCGTACCATCACCTCTCTGGCGCCGGTTGAGGCCACCCGTGTCCATCTTGCCCTCCCGGAAAAACGGCTGTTCAACAAGCAGCCGAAAAAAGCAACGGCGTCCATTATATTAACACTGAAACCAGGGAAAACACTTACTCCGCAGCAGGTACAGGGTATTGTCCATCTTGTCGCCAGCTCCGTTCCCGCTCTTGAGCCGGAAAACGTACAGGTTATCGACCAGAATGGCGTGGTGCTTGAGCGGGAAAAACAGCAGAAAGAGGGGCAGCTCTTTACCGAGGATATGCTCTCTTTTCAACAGGAAGTAGAAAACAGGATGGAGATGCGGGCGCAGGATCTGCTCGACAGGACAATGGGCAAGGACAACGCAATGGTACGCGTCTCGGCGATCCTTGATTTTGCCAAGGTTGAGAAAACGCAAGAGTTCTTTGATGGCGACGACCCCGTTATCCGCAGCGAGCAGATCAAACAGGAGTTTAACAGCAATGAAACTGACAGCGGTATTCCCGGCGTAGAATCCAATATGCAGGGGAACTCTCTGGAGGCCACCGGCACCGCCTCAAGCCTGAGCAGGAACTCGACAATCGTCAATTATGAGATCAGCAAAACGATCAGCAAGATAGTCAATCCGGTAGGGACAATACACAGGCTCTCTGTCTCCGTGCTGGTCGCGGACAGGGTTATTGCCGGTGATCACACCGGCAACGGGCCAACCACCAGACCGAGAACCCCGGAAGAGCTGCTGGCCATCGAAAACATGGTGGCAAGGGCCATAGGTCTTGATAGCGAACGGGGCGATATGATCAGCGTACAATCGATGCCCTTCGTCACCGACAGTGCCGAGGCGATAGAGGCAAGCCCCCCCGGCGGAGAGGACTACTATTACTACCTGCCCTTTATCAAGTATGGTCTCATTGCCCTCGGCCTGTTTCTGATTTATCTTTTGTTGCTGCGTCCTGTCATCAAGACGATGAAGGGTGAGGTTAAACAGCACTACAAAACGGTGGAAGAGATGCAGCAGAGACTTCTGGAGAAAGAGGCGGCGAAAACTGCCCCTGATGCAAACGGAGAGAACCCGTTACCCCGACTCCCGGTAAATGAAATGATACGTCAGGTACGCAGGGAGATCATGGAGGATCAGGTCCCCACCGCCTTTATCCTGAAAAACTGGCTTCAGCAAGGGTAGCAGCAGATGGCAAAACAAAAAATCACAGGTGTGGAAAAAGTAGCGATCTTCCTGATGTGTCTCGGAGAGAAAGCCGCCGCCCGTATATTTAACGAACTTTCCGATGAAGAGGTGCATCAGGTAACCTCGGTTATGGCCAATATCCACCATATCCCGCAGCAGACAAGGGAGATGGTGTTCAAGGAGTTTCAGGATTCACAGCAGCAACTGGCCGGGCTCTTTCTGCGGGGCGAAGATTTTGCCAGAAATGCCATTACCAACACTCCAGGAGAGACGCGGGCACAGTTTTTACTAAATAAATTCCTGTCAAGAACCGAAACAGAATCACTGAAGACGATCTCCCAGATGTCACCACAGATGGTTGCCGGACTTCTGGAGCATGAGCACCCGCAAACCATAGCCCTTGTTCTCTCCACCCAGCAGGTTGAACACTCAGCGGCTATCCTGAGTCATCTTCCTGAGGAGATGCATACCGATGTTGCTTACCGCATATCAAGGATAGACAAGGTCTCTCCTGATGTATTAAATGGTATTGAGAATGCCCTGCACCATGAAATCGGTCTGGTAAGCGGCAGTTCACAGAAACAGGTCGGCGGCATGGACGCTATTGTCGGTATCCTCAATAATGTGCGAAACAATCTGGACAACGAGATCCTCGAAGAGATGGAAGAGATCGACCCCGATATGGTGGAAGAGATCAGGAAGCGGCTGTTTACCTTTGAAAATCTCATCTCGCTTGACGGTCGTTCGCTGCAGATGATCCTCAGGGAGATCAACAACGATTCCCTCACTCTGGCGCTGAAGACCGCTTCTGATGAGATGAAGGAGAAGATTTTCAGTAATATGTCTGTACGGGCCGCGGATATGATAAAGGATGATCTTGAAGCGATGGGCCCTGTCCGTCTCTCTGAAGTGGAAATGATGCAGCAGTCTATTGTCAAGATAGCGTTTAAACTCGAAGAGGAAGGAAAAATCATCATCGGTTCCGGAGGCAGCGATGAGCTTGTCTAGATATTACAGGAAAACAGACTCTTTTATGCGGGAACAACTGGTAAAGGGAAGGGTCGCGACAGAAGAGGGCTGGAAACCCCTGTCAACACGTCTTCCTACCCGGTTTTCGCCTCAATCAACAGAGATCCCGCAAACCGCTCCGCCGCCCAAAGGGGGGGACCTGGCAGCGGAACAGTCTCTTTCTTCCACAGCAGAAAGGCCTGAGGCCATCAGTGAACCGTTACAACAATCCGCTGCCACCCAAATGCCGGAGAGAAAGCCGCCGCCCCTGCCCGACTTCGAGGAGTCTCCCGCTTCCTCACCGCAGCCGGAAGTCGATTTAAGCCAGTATATGCCCATCAGTGAAGCACAAAGCAAGATCGAATCTGCCCGGCTGGAAGGAATCCAGGCCGGGATCAGCCAGGCAGAAGAGGATTATGGCTCCGCAATAAAGGCGCTGAATAATATCTGCACCCAGCTCAGCACCCTGCAGGAGACAATTATCAAAAACAGCAGCGGCGAGCTACTGGATTTCGCGCTGGCCATTACCGATAGAATCCTCCGGTTTTCTGTAACTGATCAGGACGAGACCATCGTCGCGACCATTGAGGAGGCCCTGCAGCGGGCAATCCGCTCCGAGGAGTTCACCATCTATCTCCATCCCGAAGATATTGATATCGTGCAGCAGAAATCTGCTGATATCATTGCCGGAATCAGCGGTCTTGACAATATCCTGCTGAAGAGCGACCCCGCTGTCGGCCGTGGCGGTGCCAGACTGGAGTCGGATAACTGTACCATTGACGCCACCCTTGCATCCCAGTTTGAGACGATCCGTGATGAGATTTTAAGAGCCCGATAATCGGCAGAAAACGATGAAACTGACACCGGAAGATATCGCCCGCATGGAGCCCATCAAAATCTGGGGAAAGGTGACCCGGATCGTCGGTCTTGTCATTGAGGGCTACTGCCCGCTGGCGACCATTGGCGCACTCTGTGAGGTGACCCCGATTGATGGCGGCGAAAACGTCTTTGCCGAGATTGTCGGGTTCCGCAACAATCAGGCGTTGCTTATGCCGCTTGGCGAACTGCGGGGGCTTGGTCCCGGCAGCAGTATCCGGGTGGTGCGCAACAGCGCGACAATTCCGGTAGGCCGCACCATGCTGGGACGGGTTATTGACGCGATGGGCAACGCCTATGACCAGAAGCCTCCCCCTATTCTTGACGAGGAGACAGAACTCTACGCCCTGCCGCCAGGCCCGATGGAACGGGAAAATATCAAGGAAGTGATGGATCTCGGTGTGCGGGCAATCAACGGCATGCTGACCTGCGGCTTTGGCCAGCGGATGGGGATCATGTCCGGTTCCGGGGTCGGAAAGAGTGTGCTGCTTGGCATGATGGCAAAGTATGCCCGTGCCGATATCAATGTTATCGCCCTTATTGGTGAAAGAGGCCGGGAAGTACGAGAATTTATCGAACGCGATCTGGGCAAGGACGGGCTGGCACGCTCGGTGATTGTCGTTGTCCCTTCCGATCAGTCTCCGCTCCTGCGAATGCGGGGTGCCTTTGTCGCGACCGCCATTGCCGAATATTTCTGTAAGCAGCAAAAGAATGTGCTGCTGATGATGGACTCTGTTACCCGCTTTGCGATGGCGATGCGGGAGATCGGTCTTGCCATTGGTGAACCGCCTACCACCAAGGGCTATACCCCTTCCGTCTTTACGGCACTGCCCAAGCTGCTGGAGAGAGCCGGAAAATTTGTCAATCAGGGCTCCATTACCGCCCTTTATACGGTGCTGGTAGATGGCGACGATATGACCGATCCCGTCGCCGACTCTGTTCGCTCGATCATTGACGGGCATATTATCCTCTCTCGGGCGCTGGCCGGCAAGAATCATTTTCCGGCCATTGATATTCTCAACTCTGCCAGCCGGGTTATGCGCGAGATAACCTCAAACCGTCATCAGGAACTGGCAGGCAGGGCCCGCACGGTACTGGCAAACTATCAGGAAGCAGAAGATCTGATCAATATCGGCGCCTATGCCAGAGGCTCGAACCACAAGATAGATTACGCGGTGGAGAAGATTGATGCCATTAACAGTTTTCTGCGCCAGGATTTTAATGAAACAACCAATCTGGGCGATACCCTGTCCCGATTAGGTGAAATCCTCAGCGAGAGAAAAGCGGAAAAACCCGCCCGCAGAAACCGGCGGCATTCCGATAGCTTATTATAACCCCCTTACAGGGTGAATACCAAGGAATATGACGACTGATAGTGTGGTAGAAGTATAATAAGAGTGCTTCCCTTATCCCCTTGCAGTGAAAACAATGAAACCTTTTTCCCTTGACAGTGTTCTGCGCCACAGAAAACGACAGGAAAGTCTTGCCCGGAACAAATTTACCGAAGCGAAAGAGGTTGCCGAGATGACCGGCAGACGCTACAGAGAGGAACAGAGAAAACTGACCGCCCTGCTGCAGGAAATTGACAAGATGCAGCAGAACGGCATAGAAATAACCACCCTTATCCGCTATCAGGAGCAGGTATCCCGGCGTAAAGACCAGATCATTGCGATAGAAAAGAACCTGAAAGAGAAAAAAAATCTTGTGCGGCAGACACGGCAAAACCTGCTGACCAAAACCAGAGAACGGCAGATTATGGAGCAGTTAAGGGAGGAGCAAAACAGAGCTTGGCGACGACATCTTGAAAAAAAGGAGGCGATGATGCTTGATGAGATTGCGGTAATGCGTCATAGGGCCGAGCTATAACAGATTCCACACAGACGATCATGAAACAGAAAGCTATCAGGATACCCTCAAAAAACTGCGTCACACTCTCTCTTCTGCTGGTCACTATCTGCAGCACAGCTGCCTTTGGTGCCGACCGGGAGTACTCCTCTGTTGAAGAGCGCCGGATTATTGAGGCCATCGACAAGGAGCGCAAGCGGGTACGACAGGAGTGGATAAAGATCGATTTACGCAAAAAAGAGCTAAAGGTGATAGAAGAAGGGGTCGATAAAAAGATTGCCGAAATCGACCGTAAACTGCTGCAGCTACAGGCTCAACAAAGAAAGATTGAACAGCTGCTCGCCAAAAAGTCGATTGCTGAAAAAAAGCGTATTGTCAGTCTGGCGAAAATATACGCAAAGATGACACCGGTTAAGGCGGCACAGGCCATCTCCGGCCTTGAAGAACAGCTTGCAGCAGACATCCTCGAACAGATGAAAGCAAAACCTGCCGCCCGAATCCTTGATGCGATCTCACGTGAGAAGGCGACAGATTTAAGCAGAACATACTCAACGATACCCGTTCAATAATATTGAGGGCCTCTTACTCTTATATGCCAGAATGATATGCCAGAATGCGCTTTTCTTTCTTTCTCTCCGGCTCCCGCCCCAGCCACCTTTCAGCCGGAATGCCCTACTGCCAGACCGCTAGCGAATATTGACACCGCATATCCTGCCGCAGGAGATTTTACCTCTTGCTTGCGAAAGGTAAGCGAAAAACAGCTGCCGGCAAAAAGAGAGGCGATCAACGGGGCGAAAGGGCCTCTGCCTGAGAGCTTCCCGGAAAATATCGCTGCCGCAGACGGAAGGATAACGGCACAAAACACCAAAAACACCCTGCTCCACTTTTCACCCAGACAAGAAAGGAACAAGCTGCAGGAAAACAGGGAAGAAGAGTCGGATGAAACAGAATTTTTTTGTAGAAAAACAGAAGAAAGTGACAGACAACCAGATTCCCTCTCTGTAGAAAGGGAGACTGCTCAAGAAAAAGCCCCTCTTTTTCCGGCAACCGAAACGACGGGAACTGTTGCATCACAACGGCAATTCCCCCAGACAAAACAGAGCCAGAAAAACAGCAGACAGGAGATCAGCAGCGCAGAAGAGCTGCCCTCCTCATCCAAGATACTCCGCTCAAAAGGAGGGTTGATAAGCTTTTCACTCTCCACCATTCAACCGAAAACAGCACAGGAAAGAGGAGTGTTTGCCGCGGAGTGGCAGGGAGAGAACGCCAGCGTAAACAGATTGCAGCGCATTATTGATACAGCTGACGGGACAGGCACCGTTACCATTGCAATCACCAAGGAGAGTGTTGTATTACAGGAACCGGCAGTCCTGGAAAAGATCGGGTGGCTGCCATCTGTTGCAACCTCCATCCCGGCAAGGGGTGACTCTCTCTCCTCCGGGACGATCAACGCCAATATGGAACTGTTCAAAATTCTTGATAACAAGGTGGATGACAAGACCATGCAACAGCGCCCTGCCCTCTGGCCGCAGCCAGAAGAGGGGGAAACAGAAGGGAACTCTGTTAGCGGCAATACTGTAACAAAGCCTTATCCTCTACAACAAGGCGATATCAATAGCCAGAGCGGAAAAACGCTGTCCATTGACAGGGAACTCCTGAAAAACCAGGCCAAAACAGTGATCCCCGCAGAAGCGGGCAACAGAGTCACAATTACCGATAACCAGAAACAACAACCGGAATTTCATTCCGGGGGCAGTACCATGCCCAAAAGTTTCTCCGTAAAAAATACTGAAGGTTCCCTGTTCCTATCTGATGCCGTCAGCAGTGGCGCCCTGTTTTTATCTGCAGCCCAGTCCCAATTTAGCGAAACGCCGGCAAACCCGGCACCATCAATCACTCTCTCTTCCGGAATGATGGTAACGGAAAACGAGGTTATCCGTCAGTTTATTGACAGGTTTCAGGTCAATGGACGCAACCTCGAATCCCGTATCAATATCAGACTCAATCCGGCTGAACTTGGCGAAATAGAGATTACCCTTAGCATAAAAGAGAAAACGATCAAGGCAAACGTTGTTGCCCAGAGCCGGATCACCCAGGGGATTCTTGAAAACAATCTCGACAGAATAAAAAATACCCTTGAAAGACAAGGTTTCACCATTGCCAAGTTCAACATTACGGCCGATGATTATCTCTCTGCTGAATTCGACCTTTTTGAGCGGGAGTCTGCCCGCCGCCAACAAGATAGTTTCCCGCGCAATCAGTCCGGAAATTCACTTCACCGGCAAGCCGAGATGGCACAGGAGACATACCGGGAAAAGAGCGGGATAGATATAACCATATAGGAGGGAGACAATGCCGGATCTGTATAGCGGTATAAACGCCGCGTCAGGAGTAAAAACAGCTGCCACTGTGACAGCGCAAAACAAAAAAAGTGATACTCTGGGGCAGGAACAGTTTTTAAAACTCTTTGTGGCCCAGCTGCAGAATCAGGATCCAATGAATCCCCAGGACGCAACGGAGATCTCTTCCCAGCTTGCCCAGTACAGCCAACTGGAACAGCTGACGAATATAAACAGAAGCATGAAAACTCTGATTGAGGCGTATCAAAATACCGCCAAAATATCCTCTCTTGGTACCATTGGCAAGGATGTGGCATACGCGAGTTCGGATATCATCTATGACGGTGAGCCGGCAACCATTGGCTATCGCCTGCAAAGTCCCGCCTCCAGGATCAGCATCACAATCAGGAAAGAGAATGCTGTTGTCGCAACCCTTAACGGTGAAAAACTGGCAAAGGGCGACCATTACCTTACCTGGGATGGGACAAATGACAACGGTGATCCTCTGCCGCAGGGTGACTACACCTTCTCCGCACAGGCGCTTGACAGCGAGGGAAAAGCCACTCAGCTGACAACTCTTGTTCGCAATGAGGTAACCGGAATTGACCTGACAGGACAAAACGGTGGCACCATCAAAACCAGAGGCAAAGATATTGATTTTAACTCCATTCTCGGAGTGTTCAACAGAACTTGAATCTGATCTGCGTAATTATCAATATTAACTTATTGCTTTTCCGATAGCATCTTCCGTGCAATCTCCAGTTCTGATCTGCGTTTTTTCGTCATACAACCCGTTGTCGAAATCCTGATCAGGCAAAGGCGAAGTAGCAGCCTCTCTTTTGTTTGCAAACCGTACAGTAAAGAAAAAAAAACGGATAAACAGGTAAAAAACAACTAAAGTCTGCACCATAACCAGCCGAGATAAAGGCAGACTCTGAGAAATCAAAAACAATTTACCCAAACAAGATGCAGAGGAGAACAAGATGGGAATCTCGAGTGCGTTATATAGCGGTGTCAGCGGCCTGAATACAAACGGCACTGCGATGAGTGTTCTTGGCAATAATCTCGCCAATACAAATACCATAGGCTATAAAGGCTCACGCTCTGTTTTTGCTGACCTTCTGTCGGGAACAGTGAGCGGTTCAGGAGGCCGTTCCCAGATTGGCCGTGGCGTCGGCATGTCTACTGTTGACCAGGTCTTCAGTCAGGGAACGTTCGACACTACTGAATCAAATCTGGATTGCGCAATTGAAGGAGAAGGTTTTTTTATTGTCAGCCCTCCGGACGAAAGGACAAAATACTATACCAGAGCCGGTGCCTTCCGCTTTGATGATGAAGGCTTTATGGTGAACCCTGAAGGATATCGGGTCCAGGGGAAACAGTTTGATGAAGAGGGTAATCTTCTTCCCGGAGATGGCAAGGATATCCAGATTGTCAACCGCGGCCTGGTTGGCGGGAAAATATCGGACAGGATTACCTTGAATACCAACCTTGACTCCAGGTCAGAAATCAGGCAGGCCGCCAATTTTAACGCTTCAGATCCGACAACATATAATTACGCCTCTTCCGTTGAAATTTTTGATTCACTGGGGGTCTCCCATATGGTAACCATCTATTTTATGCGGGACGCCAATGATGTTGCAGCAGGAACAAGTACCTGGAAGGTGGCATGGACCGCCAACGATGTTAACGGCAACCCTCTCGGCGCTGTCAATCCGGATGGCACGCCAAAAGGAAATATGCTGGAACCCGGGCCGGTACTCAAACCGGGGCTGGTACCTACGGAAAATCTTGTTTTCAACTCTTCAGGTCTGCCCGTTGACCCTGATCCCGCAACGGACAACAAGGAGGACACCCTGCTGACACTGCCGGGCGCAAGTCTGCAGTGGGGTAATGGTTCGGCAGTGGAAGATATCAGGGTGAAGTTTGCGACCACCCAGTACAGCAGCGACTCCACCGTGCTCGCTGTTGACCAGAACGGTTTTGGCGCCGGCAGCATGACCAATGTGGAGATCGACGAAAATGGTCGTCTCCTTGTCAACTACTCCAACGGGAAACAGAAAAAAATCGCCCAGCTCTCTTTGGGTAAATTCACCAACCCCAACGGGCTGGAGCAGAAAGGCGCAAATCTTTATGCCGCTACCCTGGAGTCTGGGGCCCCACGCATTGGCATAGCTGATAAGGAGCTGGGCAAGATATTTACCAATTCACTTGAAAAATCCAATGTTGACATGGGCAACGAGATGATCCAGATGATAACGGTTCAGCGTGGTTACTCGGCAAACTCGAAAATCATCACTGCTGTTGATGAAATGATGCAGGAAGTAATCAACCTGAAACGATAAATTTCCCCCATCGTCATTTTTTTGACGAGTAACAGCCTGAAGAGTAAATCCCCCTGAATCTTCGGGCTGTTATTTTTTATACTCTCCCTTGTATTCTCTCTATATTTTCAAAAACATCGGCACCACCTGCCTATTGCATCCACTCTATGGAATATCGTTAATCGGGAACATTACTTGCATAGTAATGGAAAGATGAGATCCAGTTATTTTTGCGATTAACAAGCTCTTCTGTCTATGCTAAACTGGACCCGGATATTGGTTTGCATGATAACCGCTCTTTTTTCGTGTTGATGGAGGTATTTTTTGGATCTTTCTACAATAATTGGTGTCTGCGTCGCATTTGGCCTGATGATCACGGCCATTTTGCATGGCGGGCCGCTGGGAATCTTTATTGATGTTCCGTCCCTGCTCATTGTCTGTGGCGGAACCCTGGGTAATACCCTGGTGCACTACCCGTTCAAGGATGTTTTTGATGCGTTCAACGTTGCCAAAAAAACACTGCTCTATAAGGAGACTTCCGTTGCCGATCTTATCGCTCAGCTCATGGGCTTTGCCAACAAGGCGAGAAAAGAGGGTATTCTTGCCCTGCAGGGGGCTATGAATGAGGTCGAGGACGAATTTCTGCAAAAGGCGATACAGATGGCGGTTGACGGCCAGGAGCCTGCAACCCTGCGTAACATGCTGGCAACAGAGGTGGAGTATATAGAGATGCGGCATAGCAAGGGAGCGAACATCTTTACCTCTATCGCCACCTATTCCCCGGCAATGGGGATGGTGGGGACGCTTATCGGTCTGGTACAAATGCTGCAGAATATGTCCGACCCCTCCTCCATCGGCCCGGCGATGGCAATCGCCCTGCTCACGACTTTTTATGGAGCGATTATCGCCAACGTCTTCTGCGCGCCAATGGCGGGAAAACTTAAAAACAGATCTGAAGGAGAGATCTTGATCAAGACATTGATGATTGAGGGAATGCAGTCGATCCTCTCTGGAGAAAACCCCCGTATTATGGAACAGAAACTGCATGCCTTCATCGCGCCGAAACTGCGGGAGTCGATATATAACAAGTAGAGAGATCATGCTCTGCCAAAACGGATGGATTCATGGCGAAAGAACCTGAAAAAAAAAGAGGAAAGCAGAAACGGGAAAACTGTCCGCCCGGAGCCCCGCTATGGATGATCACCTTTTCTGATCTGGTCACCCTTCTTCTCACCTTTTTTGTTCTTCTGCTCTCCATGGCGAATATGGACGAGGTGAAGTTTAATGCGGCGGCCAAATCAATGCAGGACGCGTTTGGCAGCTTCTCCTCTCCATCAAAAACGGAGCCAAAAATTGCGGTCTTGCCTTCGATGCCGCTAACCAGATATTCACCGATGCCCCGGCAGAACGCGCAGCAACTCTACGACAAGATCCAGATTAAACTGGAGTCTCTGCGTTTAAACAAAGATATAGATCTGCTGAAAAAAGATGAGAACGCTATCGTCCTGCGGGTCAGGGATTCAATCTTTTTTGCGCCCGGGGCTGCCCGGCTGGAACCTGAATCCTATCCTGTATTACGCTCAATCGCAGATATTATCCGTCCTCTTCCGCTCGATTTACGGATAGAAGGCCATACCGACGACACCCCAGCCGCCGGTAATAAGTACGACAAATGGAATCTTTCAGTGGCAAGGGCGGTCTCGGTTTTGCGGTACTATATGCAGAGTAACATGCTGCCGCTTGATCGTATGTCCGCCGTAGGCTACGGGGCAGACCGCCCTGTCGCTGCCAATACAGATGAAGCATCAAAAGCCAAAAATCGCAGGGTTGATTTTCTTCTCATCCTTCAGGCAAAGGTGAACCGGCCCGGATCTCGCAATAATATTCCGTTCTAGCTATTGAGGAAATAACGATGACAAACGAAGAAAAAAAGAGACAGAACGGTGGGCAGAAAAAAAAGCTCATCATCGTCATTATTGTTGCGGTGTTTCTTCTTCTTGCCGTGACGGCAGGAACGACGTTTTTCCTGCTGCAGCAAAACTCGTCAAAAGAGGAGACGGCGACCCACACCGACAGGGTACCGGTTCCTGCCGTTAAAGATGCCGCAACGATCGGTCCGATGATTGATATTGAAGAGTTTGTTGTCAATATCATCAGTGCTGATACGCCGCACTATGTCAAGGCCTCTCTCTCCCTTGAACTCAATGCGGTGGAGGCCCGGCCTGAAACGGAACAGAGAATGCCCCAGATACGGGATGCCGTGCTACTGCTGATTGGCAACAAGACATTTGAAGAGCTGCAGGATCTGCAAGGGAAAAAACAGCTGAAAGCGGAGCTGAAAAGCAGGATTAACTCCTTTTTGCAAACCGGCTCTGTCAAGGCAATATATTTTACCAACTTTGTCGTTCAATAATACTCTCTGTCACCCATGGAACCTCTGTTAAGCAAACAGGAAATTGCCAGTCTGCTCACCGCCATAGAAGAAGGTGATGTCTCTCTCAGTGAAGAGGCGGCAAAATTTCAGGAAACAAAGAAAAGAGACGCTGCTCCGGTTGATCTTTTTACTCCCGTCAGTATCCGCAGCAGGGAACAGACACAGATCGCCAACGTCGATATCATTGTTGATATTTTTTGCAAGAGCTACGCGACAACACTGGCCAATAAACTGCAGAGAACTTTCTCTATCCAGCGGCACAGCATGGAGATCATGCAGTATCAGAAATTTATGACAACAACGGGAAACTCCGGGACCATTGGCGTCCTCTCCTTTTCATTGCTGCCCACCGGCGCTCTTGCTGTTTTCGATCAGGAGCTCTCCTTTGCGATACTGGAGATTATGCTTGGCGCCGCCATTGATATAGAATCTCCGGTACCTGAGAGAAAAGTTACCACACTGGAGATGAATATTCTCCGCTCTTCATTCATCGAACTCTGCCCCGATCTCAACAAGGCATTTTCCCCGCTGGGCGAGATAAAAACAACACTGGAAAAACTGGAAAACAACGCCCGCCTTGTATCAATAACCGAACCCGATGCAGAGGTTATCGTCGCCTCCCTGCAGGTTGCAATCCGCAAGGAAATTGGAAAGATATATCTGCTCTTCCCGGTAGCAGCCTTTACGCCCCTGCGGGAGCAGCTGCAGAAGTTGCTGCAGATAAGCTCGCCAAACAGTTCCACATGGCAGCAGATTTTCAGTCAACGGCTACGGCAGGTACCTCTTTCTGTTACTGCAAGGTCCGGAGAATTTACGATAACGATCAGGGATCTTTTGCAGATACATAAAGGTGATGTGCTGGAGATAGACTACGACCCGAATCAACCGCTGCAGATACTGGTGGAAGGCCGTCATAAATTTAATGCCATTGCCGGAACCCATAATGGCAACAAGGCGATAAGCCTTACCGATTTAGCAGAATAGAGGATAGCTATGGAAGATAACAACAAACCCGCCCAGGAAGAACTGCAGGATATTCTGCAGGATAAAAAGAAGTCGAGGCCGCCTGCTGCTGATGCACCGTCTCCGGAAAAACCTGATTCGCAGGCAAGAGGGCTTGATTTTCTCTATGATATCCCGCTTCAGGTCTCCGTTGAAGTGGGTCGTTCAAAGATCCTGCTGCGTGATCTGCTGCAGATGGGTGAGGGTTTTGTCATTGAACTGGACAAGATGGCCGGCGACCCACTGGAGCTCTACGTCAACTCCCGGCTGATTGCCAGAGGCGAGGCGGTTATGGTCGGCGAAAAATTCGGTATCCGGCTCACCGATGTGGTCAGTACCACTGACCGGCTGGATCAACTCTCCTGATATGAGACGCGCACTCCATTTCCGAAAGCGGTGGCTGGCTCCGGTTACGCCGATGGTGTTCTGCCTGCTTGCCTGCCCATCTTTTTGCCGCGCGGAATCCCTTGGCGAACCGTCACCGGATATGACAGCGGCGCTGTTGCAGATGATCTGGAGCCTGCTACTGGTCATCGCTCTCATTCTCGCACTCTATGCGCTGTTTCGCAAGAAGTTCTCCGTTACTGCCAACCAGCAGGGTAAAGCGATCCGCATTGTCGAGATGCGACCGCTGGGCGGCAAAAAAAGTCTCTGCCTGGTCGAGGTGGACAGAAAACGCCTGTTGCTTGGCATAGCGGAAAACACCATCTCCGTTCTTGCCGATGTCACCGCAGACAAAACCTTCGCAGCCACTTTGGAGCACTGCCAACAGCAGAAAGAGCAGCCAGAACAACCGTTACAGCAAATGACGGAGTAGATCTTATGAAAAAACATCTGCTTTCTGCCCTGGCATCACCTTTTTCTGTATGCGCGCTGCTTTTTTTTGTCCCTCTGTTTTTGGGAGTGCAGGAAGCTTGCGCCATCTCGGCGCCAACCATCACCTTCGGCATGGAAGATGCCAGCAGTCCACAGCAAATATCGGGTGTTTTGCAGATTTTCATTCTGCTCACCGTCCTCTCTCTGGCACCGGGTATAATCCTGATGACCACCTGTTTTGTCCGTATCGTTATTGTGCTGGGTTTTATGCGCCAGGCAATGGGCACCCAAAACATGCCACCAACCCAGGTTCTCGTCAGCCTGGCGATGTTTCTTACCTTTTTTGTAATGTCTCCGGTACTCAACGAGATGAACGAAAAAGCGCTGCAGCCCTATATGGCAGAGCAGATAGATCAGAAGGAGGCCTTTACCCGGGCGCTGGTACCGATGCGGACGTTTATGTTCAGTCAGGTCGGTGAAAGTGAGATCACCCTGCTGACCGATCTGACCATGGAAGCACCGCCAAAAGTTCGTCAGGATGTGCCCACCACCACCCTTATTCCGGCCTTTATGCTCTCCGAGATAAAACGGGCATTCCAGATGGGTTTTCTTATCTACGTTCCCTTTCTGGTTATCGATATGATTATCGCCTCTATCCTGATGTCAATGGGGATGATGATGCTGCCACCGGTCATTATCTCCACCCCCTTCAAGTTACTGCTCTTTGTCCTGGTCGATGGCTGGACACTGGTGGTCGGCTCACTTATCAAAAGCTTTAACCTGTAGCATGAACAAAACATAAAGGAGACGCGATGGACACCACCATTGTTATAGATATTTGCCGCCGGGCAGTGCAGACAATTCTGATGTGCGCCGCGCCGATGCTGCTGGTGGGGATGCTGCTGGGGCTGCTGGTCTCCATTTTTCAGGCCGCGACCCAGATCAACGAGCAGACACTCACCTTTGTGCCAAAAATCATCGCCGTCTTTGTTACCCTGCTACTGGTCGGGCCGTGGATTGTACAGGTAATGGTAACCTTTACCAAAGGTATTCTCGATATGATAAGCTCCATGTGATACGTTGTTACAGGAGCGAGAGGAGATAACAAATTGTGGATATTCAGCTTCTCTCTGTTCAACAGGTGCAGATCTTTCTGGTGATTTTCAGCAGGATTGCCGGATTTATCAGCGCCATTCCGGTTTTCTCCTCCGCGCAGAACCCCGGAGTTGCAAAGGCGGCACTGGTCATGCTCCTCTCCTTTGCCCTCTTCCCGCTGCTGCAGGAGCAGATTACGCCACCGCCGGATTTTACCCTCGGCCCTCTGGCGCTGCTTATCATCTCCGAACTGCTTACCGGAGCCATCCTTGCCCTGGTCTGCCGCCTGATCTTTATTGCCGTCGAATACGGGGCGACTGTTGTCGGTTTTCAGATGGGATTTGCCGCTGCCAATATCTATGATCCGCAAAACCAGAATCAGGTACAGCTGGTTGCCCAGTTTCAGAATATCTTCGCGATCCTTATCTTTCTCACGATAAATGGTCATTTTGTGCTTTTTCAGGCAATGGCACGCTCCTTTGCGCTGCTGCCACCCGGCAGGATCAGCCTGACAGGCGAGGCGGTGCCCTATCTGATGCAGCTCACCGCAAAGATGTTTCTTCTCGGCGCCCAATTTTCGGCACCGGTACTCTCGGTACTGCTGCTGTCAAATCTGATTCTGGGTGTGCTTGCCAGAGTTTTTCCCCAGCTCAATGTCTTTATGCTCTCTTTTCCGATAAATATCAGCGTCGCCTTGAGTGCCATCGCCATAACCCTGAATATGGCGGCCTTCATCCTGACCAGAGAGATGGGGGAGCTTGGCTCAAGAGTTATGAATATGCTGGATCTACTGCGTCCCTAACGATAAAACAGAGGATTAACTGTTATGGCAGACGAAGACCGCACAGAAGAAGCATCGGCGAAACGGCGCAGCGATTTCCGGAAAAAAGGTCAGGTTGCCATGAGCAGAGAGGTACAGACGGCCGCCCTTTTCACCGCCGGACTTCTCTTCTGGGTTATCTATCTGCCGATATTCTGGAACAATCTGAAGCTGTTTATCTTTACCCTGCTCCAGTCGCTGGGAGAGCATCAGATCAGCAGCACCACCCTGCCCTCTTTTGCCCTTTTTATCACTACAAAAATGGCTCTTCTCCTTGCTCCGCCCTGTCTTGCGCTGGCCGCTGTCGCCGCGCTCTCCAGCTATTTTCAGATCGGCTGGCTCTTCACCACCAGGCCACTGAAACCTGATCCTGCCAGACTCAACCCGATCAACGGCATGAAACGCTTTGCCTCGAAGCGATCCCTGGTTGAGGTGGTGAAATCCCTGCTCAAGGTTGGCCTGATCGGCTATGTCGGTTTTTCGACACTGTTTGCCAATATTGAGGAGGCACTGGCGTTGCTCAACGCGCCGCTGGCCGCCACCCTTCTCTTTATCGGCAAGATTGCCTTTGTCATCTTCGCCAAGGTCTGTGCGATCCTTGTTGTTCTTGCCGTTGTCGACCTGCTCTATGTCCGCTGGGAGCATGAAAACCGGATGAAAATGACCAAACAGGAGCAGAAAGAGGAGTTCAAACAGGCCGAGGGCGATCCACACGTCAAGGCCCAGATCAGGGCAATCCAACGACAGATGGCCCAGCGCAGAATGATGGCGGACGTGCCCTCTGCCGATGTCGTCGTCACCAATCCGACACATATCTCCGCCGCCATCCGCTATGTTGCCGGCGAGATGGACGCGCCGTTGCTGCTGGCCAAGGGGCAGGATAAAATTGCGTTGAAAATACGGGAAATTGCCAGAGAACATGAAATTCCGATTGTTGAAAATCCGCCAGTGGCAAGATTATTGCATAAACTGGAACCAGGCGAGCACATTCCTGAAGAGATGTTCAAGGTGGTCGCCGAAATTCTGGCATATGTATATTCACTGCGAGGCAACAGGCGGAGATGGCAATAGCGGACATACAGGACATAGTAAGGAACTTTCAATATCAGGGAATATTTAAACGCAGCGACGTGCTGGCGGCAGTAGGGTTAATCTTTATCCTGCTGATCATGATCATTCCGCTGCCGCCGATTCTGCTTGATATTTTCCTGTCAGCCAATATTACCCTGGCGCTGCTGATTCTTATTATCAGTCTCTATCTGGTAAAACCAACCGATTTTTCAATATTTCCGGCGCTGCTGCTTACCACCACCCTGTTTCGCCT
>PDWI01001476.1_pt1 | contig 37076 bp, 38 predicted proteins | sample 1430891 | NCBI WGS metagenome assembly PDWI01 (sample SAMN01162508, study PRJNA174530) | Oral metagenome, whole genome shotgun sequencing project. | biome: Marine environment; feature: Marine mammal; material: Swab sample of the gingival sulcus; isolation source: swab sample of gingival sulcus... | reverse complement strand
CATGGGCAAATCCCCTTGGAACTAGCAATTGGTGCTTATTTTTAGAATTTAATTCCACACCAACATACTTTCCAAAAGTTGGAGAACCTACTCTTATATCGATTGCAAAATCAAGTACAGAACCATTTATAACCATTACAAGCTTAGTCTGTGCAAAGGGAGGAATTTGATAATGCAAACCCCTCAAGACGCCTTTAGAGCTCATTGATTCATTATCCTGACAAAAATTAATTTTAAACCCTAAAAATTCATCCAGCTTATCTTGCCTAAAGGTTTCGGAAAAATATCCCCTATCATCAGCATAAACCTTGGGCTTAATTAAAACTACGTCCTCTATCACTAATCTCTCAAATGTCATCTTGTGCCCTTTTTATCAAATATTGACCATATTGATTTTTCTTTAAAGGTTGAGCGAGTTTTAGTAATTCATCCTTACCTATATACCCCATTTCATAAGCTATCTCTTCAAGACAAGCGACTTTTAGCCCCTGTCTTTGTTCTATGGTCTGTATAAACTGAGATGCCTCAAGTAAGCTCTCATGGGTGCCAGTATCTAGCCACGCAAAACCTCTTCCCATAAGCTCCACTTTTAAATTATTTTGATCTAAATATTCTTGATTTACCGAGGTTATTTCAAGCTCTCCTCTATCACTAGGTTTTATTTTTTTTGCTATATTAACCACAGAATTTGGATAAAAATAAAGCCCCGTTACAGCATAGTTAGATCTAGGTTTACTTGGTTTTTCTTCTATACTGGTAACATTACCATCCTCATCAAATCCAGCCACCCCATAACGCCTAGGATCATTTACATAATATCCGAAAACTGTCGCCTTACCCTCATTTTCCACATTTTTTATTGCATTGCGAAGCATAAGAGTTAAGCCATGTCCATAATAAATATTATCCCCCAATATCAAACAAACTCCATCAGTACCTATAAACTCCTCTCCCAATATAAAAGCTTGTGCCAATCCATCTGGACTAGGCTGGACTTTGTAGGAAAATTTCATACCAATATTGCTACCATCACCTAAAATTTTCTCATAATTTGGCAAATCCTTCGGAGTTGAAATTATCAACACATCTCTTACGCCCGCCAACATTAGTATAGAAAGAGGATAATATACCATCGGCTTATCGTAAATTGACAAGAGTTGCTTACTAACTCCCTTCGTTATAGGATATAATCTAGTACCACTACCACCTGCTAATATTATACCTTTCATAAAATTCCTTACATGCATTATCTCAGGGTAGAATAGTATCAAATTTATCCTTTTAACAAACTAAAATTAACCTTTACCAACCTGGGTCTTATTGGACCATGAAAAAGCTTTATGGGATTGACTTGGGTACAATTTTGATTAAAATATAATATTATTGACTCAACAACATTAATACAACCCAAAAGCAAAACCTAAGGAAATCTAAAGGCATAAAAAGAGATAATTTTATACTAGAATTGAAAAGCTTACTTAATTAAATAAAAATGATTTTTATATTGTAAGTCTTATAAGAAATATACAACTTGGGAGAGTGGATGATGAAACGAGTTTTAAATTTTAGTGCTGGTCCTTCGGCTTTGCCCTTTGAGGTTTTAAAGGAAGCTCAGATAAATTTGCTTGATTATAAAGGTTATGGACTTTCCATAATGGAAAGTTCTCATAGGGTTAAGATGTTTGAAGATGTTTATGATGAAGCAATTGCTTTGATGAGAGAAAACTACAAAATACCTGATAATTTTAAAATTCTTTTTCTTCAAGGTGGTGCATCTAGTCAGTTTGCTCTGGTTCCTATGAATTTAAAACAAAGCGGAAAAGTTGAATACGTTGATACGGGCGTTTGGTCAAGCAAGGCGATAAAAGAGGCTAAAATACAAAATTTGGATGTAAAGGTTATAGCAAGTTCGCAAGATACAAACTACGACCGCATACCTCAAAATATAAATTTTAGTGATGATATCGACTATGGGTACATAACTTCAAACAACACTATTTACGGCACCCAATATAAGGAATTTCCTAAATGCAAAAATCTAGTTATTGACGCTTCAAGTGATATTTTTTCCTATCATGTAGACTGGGATAAGATCGCCCTCATGTTCGCTGGAGCTCAAAAAAATGCGGGTCCAGCTGGGGTGACTATCGTTATAATCAGAGAAGATTTGCTAGATCGTGCTGGGGAGATTCCAAGCATGTTTAAGTACTTAAATCACGCCAATTCAAACTCCATGTTCAACACCCCACCAACCTTTTCTATCTACCTCTTAGCTCTTACCATGAAGTGGATAAAAAATCAAGGTGGCATCAAGCAAATCGAGCAAAACAACATCCAAAAAGCAAAAGAGATCTACAAAGTCATAGATGAAAGGAAGGGCTTTTATGTTGGTCATTCGCAAAAAGATTCGCGCTCACACATGAATGTGAGCTTTACTATTGGTGGCGGAAATGAAGAATTAGAAAAACAATTTGTCGCCCAAGCTGCAAAAGCAGACATGATAGGATTAAAGGGTCACAGACTTTTAGGCGGCATAAGGGCTTCGATTTACAACGCCGTTAGCTTAGAAAATGTGCACAAATTAAAAACTTTTATGGAAGATTTTGCATATAAAAATTGCTAAAAAGGATAAAAAATGAAACAAAGTTTTGAAGTACACAACGTAAAATGTAGCGGTTGTGCAAACACCTTAAAAAAATCTCTTAAAGAAGATTTTGGAGAGGTTGAAGTAAATTTGGAGGTTCAACCTCGTGTTATCAGCCTTGAAATAGAGGATGATAAAATTGAACTTTTAAAGACCAAACTTCGCTCCCTAGGATACCCCCTAACAAGTGATGAGTTAAGTGGCTTTGAAAAGGTTGCCACAACAGCTAAAAGTTTTGTAAGTTGCGCCATAGGAAAAATGGATAAATAGAATTTTAAGCGATTTGCATCTAAACTAATTGGGTGCAAATCGCACAATATTCTTTACCCAAAAATTTTTCAATCCTTATCTTTCTTTATAAGCTAATCTTAGCTAAAATTCCCCTAGAAAAATTTCAAAGGTTGAGTTAATTATGAACAAAAGCAAAGATTTTCTAAGAACCATCATAGAGCAAGATCTAAAAAATAAAAAATACGAAAAAATCATAACTAGATTTCCCCCAGAACCAAACGGATATCCACATATCGGACATGCAAAAAGCATATATATAAATTTTGGCATAGCAAAGGATTTTAATGGCTTTTGCAACCTAAGAATGGACGATACAAACCCAACAACCGAAGATACAAAGTATGTTGAAGCCCTAAAAGATGCAGTAGAGTGGCTTGGATTTAAGTGGCATGAGAGGGTGCGTTTTACTTCGGATTATTTTGACAAACTTTACGCTTATGCAATTGAACTTATAAAAATGGGCAAAGCCTACGTGGATAGCTTGGATGAAGAGCAAATGCGAGAATACCGAGGCACCATAACACAAGCTGGAAAAAGAAGTAAATTTGCCTCAAGAAGTGTTGAAGAAAATCTTGAACTTTTTGAAAAAATGAAAAATGGTGAGTTTAAAGACGCAGAGCATGTCTTACGAGCCAAAATCGACATGAGTGCATCTAACATGAAAATGCGAGACCCGCTTTTATACCGCATTCGCAACGCTTCACACCACCGCACAGGAGATAAATGGTGCATTTATCCTATGTATGATTTTGCCCATTGTTTGAGCGATTATATCGAGGGTATTAGCCACTCCATTTGCACCCTTGAATTTGAAAACAATAGGGAAATTTACGACTGGATTTTAGACACTCTAGATCTAACACCCCCACGCCCTTATCAGTACGAATTTGCAAGACTAAATATAAATTACACCATTATGAGCAAAAGAAAGCTACTTGAACTTGTAAATGGAAAAAGAGTAAATGGCTGGGATGACCCTAGACTTCCAACCATAGCAGGACTAAGACGCAGAGGCTATACCCCACAATCAATTTTAAACTTTTGCGAACAAATCGGCATAGCTAAGGCAAATTCTTTAGTGGATATAAGCCAGCTTGAATTTTGCATAAGAGATGATCTAAACCAAAAAGCACCCAGAGTTATGGCTGTGCTTGAACCCTTGAAAATTACCATTAGCAACTATGGGGGAAGCGAAGAGTTAGATGCGGATTATTATCCTAAAGATGTGGCAAAAAAAGGGAGCAGAAAGTTGCCATTTTCAGAGACCATTTACATAGAAAGGGATGATTTTTGCGAAAATCCGCCAAAGGGATATTTTAGGCTTACACCAACCCAAAGTGTAAGATTAAAGCATGGCTACATCATAACTTGTCAAGAAATCATCAAAGATAAAAATGGCAAAATAATAGAAATAAAAGCAAAATATCATCCAAACTCAAAAAGCGGGGCTGATACTAGTGGCATAAAAGTAAAATCCGCCATCCAATGGGTAAGTGCAAAACACGCCAAAAAAGCTGAAATTCGGCTTTACGATAGATTGTACCTAAGCGAAAATCCAGAGGGCTTGGAAGATCTAAACCCAAATTCACTAAAAATCATAAAAGAAGCCTTTGTTGAACCTGCCACGATAAATGACAAAACCCACAATAGATTTCAGTTTGAGAGGCAAGGATATTTTTTCAAAGACCCAGTTGATTACAAAGATGAAAAACCTGTTTTTAATAAAATAGTCGGACTTAAAGATGGATGGGCAAAAAAACCCCAAAAAGCTAAACCAAAATCAGAACCCAAAAAAGAAATAATACACGGCGAAGTTGCCCCCATGAATGAAAACCAAAAAAGCTTGTATGAAAAATACCTAAACAAGCTAGATCTAAACGAGGAGGTGGCAAATATCTTAGCTCGCGATGGACAATTGTCAGATTTTTTTGGCAAGGCATTAAGCGGGGCTAAAAACCCAAAAACCTTAGCAAACCTAGTGGCAAATGATGTGGCAAAAAAGTTAAAAAGCTCCCAAGAGACAAATTTTTCCGCATCTAATATAGCCGAACTTTCCAACCTTATTTCTAATGAATTAATCTCATCAAAAATCGCCAAAGAAGTTTTTGAGCAAATGTGCAAAACCTCTCAAAATCCCAAACAAATCGTAGAACAAAAAGGCTTAATGCAAATTAGCGATCCTAGAATTATAAGTGGTTTCATCAAGGAAGTTATGGATGCTAACCCTGGCAAGGTGGAAGAATTTAAAAGTGGAAATGAAAAATTGAAGGGCTTTTTCGTAGGACAAGTTTTGAAAACTAGTAAGGGAAAGGCAAACCCTAGAATGGTGCAAGAGTTAGTAAGTAAAGAACTAAAATAATAAATATAAATTCATTGGTATTCGCTAGGCTCTAGACCAGCAAACCCCTTTCTTAAATTTACTCTTGAACATATTATGCAACAATTCTTCATATTTTCTCCGTTTTAATGGTCGTAGAAAAATTAGTGAGATTTTGATAAATAATACAGCAATTGATAAGATTTTATAGAGTTATATTTTTGCATGGGATTATTTTGCAAATTTTGAGAAAATGAAACTAAAAAAGAACTAAATATATTAAGCTAACACTTATGAAATAATATAAAACAAATTAGATCTAAAAAAAATACTTACCATACTTGCTATCTGCTTTTGGTTGTCCACAATCAATTTTCAGCTTTATTTCTCTCCACCAAACCTAAGCAAAGCACTTCCCCATGTAAAGCCTCCGCCGAAGGTATCTAGGAGCATTAGATCGCCTGGTTTTATGCGTCCTTGCTCATAGGCTTCATTTATCGCCATAGGGATGGATGCAGCTGAGGTGTTGCCGTATTTTTGTATGGTGAAAATGGTTTTTTCTATTGGGAAATCTAGCTTAGCCCTTACGGCTTCTATAATGCGCAGATTTGCCTGGTGGGGGATGAAATGATCCACTTCATTTGGTTTGATATTGTTTTTTTCTAAAATATCTATAACATCTTGAGTTAAAGTTTTTACAGCGATTTTAAACACTTCGTTGCCTGACATTTTCATGAAGTTTAATTTTTGATCTAAAACCTCTTTTGAGCATGGATTTTCTGAACCACATCCTGGGGTTATAAGTAAGTCTGCGTATCTGCCGTCTGCTCCTGTTTGCACACTCAAAATGGATTTGTTTTTATCTTTGGTTTGCCCTATGATACAGGCTCCTGCCCCATCTCCAAAAAGTATGCAAGTTCCCCTATCTGTATAATCAACAAAGGCGCTGGTTTTTTCTGCTCCAACTATCAAAACATTTTTGTAAGTGTCAGCTTCTATGAGGGGTTTTGCTAGATTTAGCAAATAAACAAAGCCACTACAAGCTGCACTAATATCAAATGCCGCCTTTCCATGGATCCCAAGTTTGTGGGAGATAACAGCCGCAGTTGAGGGCATGGTTAGATAATCTGGACTTAAAGTCGCACAAATAACCGCATCTATATCTTTTGCATCTAGATTTGCCCTTTGCAAAGCAATTTGTGCTGCCTCAACTCCAAGATCACTCGCAGCTTGGTCTTTTGAGGCAATGCGTCGCTCTTTGATGCCTGTGCGCTGAACTATCCATTCATCGCTTGTATCGACCATTTTTTCAAGATCATGATTACTTAAAATTTTCTCTGGTGCGTAGGCTCCGATTGACTTTAAACTAGCGTACATGTGAGATTATTTGAACCTTGCTAATTGAGCAACTATGTCTTCGTTTGTTTTTGAGTTTGCAAAGTTAATGGCTTGAAAAATGGCATTTTTGATGGCTTTTGAGTTGCTTTTTCCATGGCTTACAATAGCACATCCATTCACGCCTATCAAAGGTGCACCGCCGTATTCAGCATAATCGACTTGGGTTTTTAGGATCTTAAAAACCTTTTTCATGAGGATAGAGCCAACAATTGCAGTTGGAGACTGCTTTACGTTTTGTTTGATGATCTTTGAGATACTATCTGCCACGCCCTCACTGGTTTTTAGCAGGATGTTTCCTGTAAATCCATCGCAAATAACCACATCAACGCTTCCATCGAAAATATTATTTCCCTCGATATTTCCAACAAAACTATCAAGTTTTTTTAGCATTTTGAAAGCTTCCTTGTTGGTTTCATTACCCTTGCTTTCTTCTTCGCCGTTGGATAAAAGACCTATTCTTGGATTTTTATTTTTCAAAACATCTTTGGCATAGCTTTCGCCCATTATGGCAAATTCAAAAAGATTTTCAGCCTTACAATCCACATTTGCCCCAACATCCAAAACTAAGGTTGGATTGGGTGTGCAAGTGGGCATTAAAGTAGCGATAGCAGGTCTGGAAACTCCCTTTAATCTTCCTATCTTGATGGTAGAAAGCCCCATGGTCGCCCCACTATGTCCAGCCGAAACAACCCCATCTGCTTCCTTTTTTGCAACCAGATCAACAGCCTTATAGATGGATGTTTCTTTTCGTTTTAGGGCTAAAGAGGCGGTCTCTTCCATGCCAAAAACTTCTTTTGCATCTAAAAAGCTAACAAATTCACTATATTCTTTTGGAACTAAACCCCTTAAAACATCCTCATCGCCAACTAAAATAGCCTTAAATCTAAGCTCTTCTAGGGCAAGTAAAAGTCCCTCAACTATGGGCGTGGAACCAAAATCCCCACCCATAGCATCTATGGCTATGGTTATCATTTAGTTTTTGTATTCGCCTGTTATGGTATTGACTTTATGGGGCATTTTCCATGAACCATCCTTATCTTTAACTGGTTTTGCTAAAGTTACCTTATAATGTGTTCTTCTTTTTAATCCCTGAGTTTTACTAACTCTTCTCTTTGGTACTGCCATTTTATTCTCCTTTTAATTTGTACATTTTTTACAATAAAAATAATCACTTTTAATGGCTTCAAGTTCACTAACAAAAATTTCATCGAAATCTATAAAGCCATCAAAAAATTCAATTATATTATCTAATTTTTCTTTTTCTAAGCCCTCAAATAGCCCATCACTCGCCAAAACTTCCACATTCTCATCAAGATTTAAAATAAATTCATCTCCACATCTATCGCATGTGTGGAGAGTCTTGCCTGCAATTTTACCTTTTATCTTGGCTATTTTGTCGCTTATTTTCTGCGTTTTTGCAAAAAAATTCACACCATCTTTTTCCAAGCAAATATCAAAACCCGCTTTAGATGCGTGAAAACTTTTTTTCATTTAATTAGCAAATATCTCTTTTTGCAAAGAAAAAGTCTATTTCGATTTTAGCATTTTCCAAGCTATCACTTCCATGGACTGCGTTTGCATCTATATTTTGTGCAAAATCAGCCCTAATTGTTCCAGGATCTGCTTCTTGTGGATTTGTCGCTCCCATAAGTTCACGATTTTTAGCCACTGCATTTTCGCCCTCTAAAACCATAACCACAACAGGACCACTTGTCATGAAGTCAATTAGATCAGGGAAAAAAGGTCTTTCTTTGTGAACCGCATAAAAAGCAGAGGCATCTTCACTGCTTAATTGAAGTTTTCTCATACCTGCAATTCTTAGTCCATTTGATTCAAATCTATCAACGATCTTTCCTATAACTCCCTTGCCTACGGCATCTGGCTTTATAATAGATAATGTTTGTTCCATTAAATTAATTCTCCTAAAAAATAATAAGCCTAGGATTATACCAAAAAAAATAAAAAAAATAAAGGGTTAGGGGGAATTTAGTGATTGGTGGTGGGTGGCTCATAAGATAACCACAAACCACAAATCCCTAACCACCAATCACCATTTTACTCTACACAAGCAACAGTGCCATCTCTTAGATTAGCACCGATTTCTGCACGACTTGGTTGCCCATCATAAGGGGTATCCCAAACTATACATCCATCGGTTGGACAAGCGCTAGCACAGGCTGGTTCATCATGATGATCTACACATTCAACACACTTATCTGCAAATACATAATAAGTATCTTCTCCCGTTGGATTTTCTTCATCATCAACTATCGCCTCCACAGGACATTCATCTATACATGCCCCACAGCTAATACAGGTATCTGTAATTTTTACTGACATTTTATCTCCTTTTTTTGATTTGGATTAGCACTATAACATTAAAATCTTTTAATTATCATTAAAAATAGCAAATTGATAATGAAATTTTTCAAGCTAATACTGGCACCGACGAAATGACATAAAAATAAATGGCATTTTGTAAAAATGCTTACTTTACTAGTTATCTGTTTTCCGTTTTCAGCAATCCGTTTTCGGCACTTACTAAATTTCTATTTAGTCAGTGCCTTAGCTCTTTTTAACCCAGTTTTTATATAAAAATGATATAGTTTTGTCATAAATAAATTTACATTAGGAGAAGACATGCTTGTAACAAACAAAGCACCTGACTTTACGGCAACTGCTGTACTAGGAAACAACGAAATAGTTGAAGATTTTAATCTTTATAAGAATTTGGGAGAAAAAGGAGCGGTTGTATTTTTCTACCCATTGGATTTTACCTTTGTATGCCCATCTGAGATCATAGCATTTGATAAAAGATTGGAAGAATTTACAAGCAGAGGCATCAACGTAATAGGCGTTTCAATCGACTCGCAATTTTCCCACTTTGCATGGAAAAATACCCCTGTAAACCAAGGCGGAATCGGACAAGTTAGATTTCCATTGGTTGCGGATCTAACCAAAGACATCTCAAGGGATTTTGACGTACTTTTTGGTAATTCTGTGGCTTTAAGGGGCTCATTTTTGATAGACAAAGATGGAACAGTTAGACATGCAGTTATCAATGACCTACCACTAGGACGTAACATAGATGAAATGCTAAGAATGGTTGACACTATGCTTTTTACCAATGAGCACGGCGAAGTTTGCCCAGCTGGATGGAGCAAAGGCGATGAGGGCATGAAAGCTAGCACTGAGGGCGTAGCCAATTACCTAGCAAATCACGAAAAAGATTTATAATAACTATGCCTTTACATGTGCTCTTGCATGTAAAGGCAGGTTTGATAATTTGTGCATTTTTTAAAAGTAATTTTAAGGGGCAAGATTGCCAAAAAATTTACCAAGCAAAGAGGAAATTCTAACCAAACTAAAACAATTAAAGCCAATATATCTGAAAGAAGGAATTGAGATAATAGGGCTTTTTGGAAGCTATGCAAAGGATGAACAAAGGACTTTTAGTGATATTGACATAGCCTACAAGCTACATCATGAAATCCTTTCAAAAAACTACCACAATGGATTTGCCAAACTTTTAAGAATTGAAAGCATAAAAGAAGAACTCAAAAATACATTTAAAAAAAATATAGATTTTGTAGCCAATAAAAATACAAAAATCTTCAAAGGATTAATTCGTGTCTAAAGCTATAAACAGGCTTAAAAAAATCCTAGAGTGCATAGAAAATATAGATTTCATCCTTGCACAAAATGATATTAAAATAACTGCTGCCATAGAAAATAAAATATTAAAACCCGCCATACGAATGAACATTATCCGAATTGCCGAACAATTTTCAAAACTAAAAGATGATAATGAATTTAAAATATTGGAAAATTTTACAAACGAAGATTTAAAAGGAATTAATGCCCTTAGAAATTATATAGCCCACGACTATGATAGCACCGATGATGAGATCATAGAAGAGATTATAAGATATAAATTTGTAAATTTCAAAGAAATTATAAATAAAATTTTAAATTCCTAAAAGCTATTTACTTTATCAATTCAAGCAAGCCAAAGGCGATATAGAGCATCAAAACTCCTATGCTAACATCCAAAATCCTCCATGTCATATTTCTTTTAAATAAGGGTATTAAAACCCTAGCCCCGTATCCCAAGGAAAAAAACCAGGTAAAAGAAGCAAAGGTGGCTCCTAGGAGAAATAATATTTTCGAACCATCAATACTCGCACCAATTCCCCCTATAAGTAAGACTGTGTCAAGGTATGTGTGGGGGTTTAGGTAGGTAAAGATAAAAAGCATGGATAAAACTTGTTTTGAAGAGCTTATTTTGTTTTTATCATCGATTTTTAAGTTTTGATTCTTTAGGGCTGATCTAAAGGAGGAGACAGCATAAAAACACAAAAATATAATACCAAATATTGCAATAGCATTTATAAAAATTTGATTTGATTTGATAAAAAATCCAAGCCCAAAAATACCCAAACCTATTAAAAATAGATCTGAAATAGTACAAAATAATACAGCCTTAAAAACATGTCTTTTCAAAAGTCCAAGCTTCAAAATATAGGCATTTTGAGCCCCGATGGCTAGGATCAAAGAAAAGGTTAGCACAAAAGCTTTTGTAAAAATATCCATTATTATCCTTACTCCTTACAATACCTGACTTGAAATTTTTTTGTTATCAGAGCAACCGAAGAAACGATTAGGTGAAGCGAACTCAAGAATACACGAAATTCTCCTCTCAGAAATTTCGTGTTCTTTATAATAGTTTATAGACAAGATTGCAGCTTAAAGAACTTAAGCATCTTGGATCTTATTTTTTTACAATCTTACCATCTTTAATGACATAGGTTTTGCCATCTTCTAACTTAACGGCAGGCTTTTTTTCATTTAAACAAGCCCATCCTGCATCTATTTGTGTTGAGGTTGTACCGCCACTTATGCTAGTGTGCGTTCCCGAAAAACAAGATTGGCTACTTTTTAGCAATAACTTATAGCTTGTAGAATCCTCATTTTTTAAAGTAACCGAAGCAATCGCCGATGAGGCAACAAAAATACCTAATAATACTGCTGTTAATTTTCCCATAAAATCCTCCTTTTTTGAGATAAGTTCATACTATAGTTTTGATAAACTATAACCATATAACGAAAAGATAGCACAAAATTAATAATAATTATCTTAAAGGTACTGACTAAATTTTCATTTAGTTAGTGCCGAAAAAGAAAAGCAGATGACTAGTAAAGTAAGCATTTTTTCAAAATACCATTTATTTTTATGTTATTTGATTAACACAAACTAAAAGTACTAACTAGAATTTGAAATAAACTCAGCTATGCTTTTTGCATCAATTTCCAAGGATTTTTCAACCTCATTTGTATTTCCATGGGGTATAAAATCATCTTCATATTCAAAGCTTTCAACACTCACATCTTGAATCTTATTTTCTTGCAACCAAGCAGATAATATCTGTCCAACTCCACCTTTTTTGGCGGAAGAGCTAAAAATATACCATTTTTTATACTTTTTAGATAAATTTGTAAGCAGATCTCCATCCAAGGGCTTTATAAAAACTAGATCCACAAGGGCTGGGCTTAGCTTTTCTTTTAAAAGCTCTTTAACCTCATTTGCCTTTCCAACCCCTTGTCCGTATCCTATGAATACAAGCTCTTTTCCTTCGCTTAAAATCTCGCCCTTTGCATAGGTAATTTCTTTAGCATCCTTATCATGAAAATTAAAGGCTCCACGGGGATACCTAAAGGCACACACACCCTTGTGTTTGTAGGTATATTCCATAACTTTAGCCATATTTGCTTCACTTCTTGGGGCCAAGATAGTCATATTTGGAATAGCATTTAAGTAGCTTATATCGAATGCTCCTTGATGGGTTTCGCCATCTTCTCCTACAATTCCAGCCCTATCTATGGCAAAAACCACATCAAGATTTAAAATGCAACAATCATGTATAACCTGATCATAAGCCCTTTGCAAGAAAGTTGAATAAATAGCAATATAAGGCTTAAATCCTTCCTTTGCCATAGCTGCCATGCTTGTAACTGCGTGTTGCTCGGCTATGGCAACATCCCAGAAGCGTTGTGGGTATTTTTCTATCAAGGCATCTATTCCTGTGCCATTTGGCATAGCAGCGGTTACTCCGACTACGTTTTCGTATTTTTGGGCTAGTTTTAGCAAATTTTCGCTAAAAATTGCTGTGGCATTTTTGGATGAGGATTTTTTACTCAGTTTTCCACTTTTTAGATCAAAGGGACCAACCCCATGCCAGCTAGCATCTTGCCCCTCTGCCTTTTCATATCCTTTTCCTTTTAGGGTTTGCACATGAACTATAACTGGTTTTTTAAGCTCCAAAGCGATTTTGTAAGTCTCAACTAGGGATTTGATATTGTGTCCATCTATGGGACCTATGTATTCTAGTCCAAGTTCTTCAAAAAGCATACCTGGAGTTATGAGCTTAAAGCCCTCTTCAAATCGCTTTGCCATATAGGCTGCACTTTCAGGGAAATAACTCAAAGCTTGTTCCATTTTGTCTTTAAATTTTTGATAAAAACTTCCTGCCATAACTTGGGAAAGATACTTGCTAATTGCCCCAATTGGCTTTGAGATGCTCATTTCATTATCATTTAGGATTATAACAACTGGATATTTTCTAAAGCCAAGCTCATTTAAGGCCTCATACGCCATCCCGGCACTCATGGAACCATCGCCAATTACCGCAACTGGAATTTTATCCTCTCCTTTTAATTTATAAGCTTTAGCAGCCCCAACGGCTAGAGAAATGGAAGTGGAACTATGTCCTGCAATAAAATAATCATACTCACTCTCACAGGGTTTTGTATATCCGCTAAGTCCCCCAAACTGACGCAGGGTATCGAACTTTTCCCATCTATCGGTTAAAAGTTTATGGGCATAGCTTTGATGACTAACATCGAAGATAAACGGATTTTTATCCTTATCAAAAACATGGTGCATAGCAACTATAAGCTCCACTGCACCAATATTTGAGCTTAAATGTCCGCCGTTTTTACTCACGGTTTGGAGGATTTTTTGTCTAATCTGTTGGCTTAATTCTTGCAATTGCTCTATATTTTTGCTTTTAATATCCATTTTTTCGTCCATTTTACCTATAACTTTTTTTAAACTCTTCAAAAAAACGTTTATTTTGCTTTTTTAATCCCACGCTTACCCTAATGGCATTTATCCCATAGGGTGCGAGATTTCTGAGTATTATACCTTTTTTTAGTAGGGAATTGGAAACACTGGTGGAATTTTTATCTCTAGGGAGCAAAAGGGTTATAAAATTTGTATAACTTTTTATATATTTTATACCCATCTTATCTGCAAATTTTTCATACTTTTTAAGCTCTTTGAAGTTTTGTTTTACGAAAGATTTTATAAAATCCTCATCCTTTAAAGCCCAAATTCCAGCCTTTAGACTAAGGCTTGTTATATTAAAGGGTGGGCGAAGCTTATGTAAAACATTTATAATATCCTCACTAGCTATACCATAACCGAGCCTCATGCCACCTAAGCCATAAGCCTTTGAAAAAGTTCCTAGATAGATTGTATTTGGAAAATTTTTTATGAGATCTTGGGGTTCGATCTTTTTCTTTTCATCCTTATAAGACGCATACTCTTGATAGGCCCCATCCACAACCACCAAAACGTCCTTGTCTATGGTTTTTAGAAAATCATAAACATCCTTTTTATCCAAACATTCGCCTAAAGGATTGTTTGGCAAACACAAAAATATTATAGAAATTTCCCTTTTATGCTTTTCGTAAAGTTCGGAAAATTGATCTAGATCGTGAATATCTGAGGGAGTTTTTATAACTTTGCCACCCACTTGCTTGGCATAAATTTCATACATAGCAAAGGTAATACCGGCGGTTAAGATGGCGGTTTTTTCATTTAATTTTGCATGTACAGCAAATTCTATAACCTGGTCGCTTCCTGCACCTATGATGATATTTTTCTCTCCGACTCCAAAACGCTTTGAGAGACCTTGTTTGAGCTCAAACATACTATCATCAGGATACAGGCTAATCTCATGTAAACTCTTGGCAATTTTCTTTTTAACCTTTTTACTGCAACCCATAGGATTTTCATTGCTTGCTAATTTTATAACATCTTTTTGCTTGATACCAAAATCCCTAACCACAAGCTCAATGGGCTTACCCGCTTCGTAAACCTTTATATCTTCTAGATGCTTATTAAATCTCATCGCTATATCCTCCTATGTAACTTCCTAACCACATGATTTCCCTTTTTCCCTCATTGGCTTTGAGTGCTTTTTGGACATTTTCATCATCAATATGCCCCTCAAAATCTATATAAAAAATACTCTTAAATCCCTTATTTTTCTCTGGTCTTGACTCGATTTTTGTTAGATTTATCTTCTGATCTTGAAATGTTTGAAGTAATTCCACCAAACTTCCTGGACTATGGTCGGTTTTGGCTAAAATGGAAGTTTTATTGTGAGTTCCAGGTAAATTTTTAAAATCACTCAAGATTAAAAATCTAGTTTTATTTGCACGATTGTCTTCTATTTTATTGAACATAATAGGCAGTTTATAAAGCTTTGCTGCAATGTGAGGACAAATAGCGGCAGAATTTGTATCTTCTTTGGCTCTTTTTGCGGCACTTGCTGTGGATTTTGTCGGAATAAATTCAACATCCAAAAGCATGTGTTCTTCCAAAAAATTTCGACATTGATTATAAGCTTGTGGATGGGAATAAATCCTTTTTATATCCTTTAAAGTATCCACACAAGATGCAAAAGAATGATGTATGTCCATGTAAAGCTCGGATACGATTTTGATTTTATCATATTTTCTCAGGCAGTCTAGGGTAACTCCCACGGCTCCTTCGGTATTATTTTCTATTGGCACAACGCCGTATTTTGCCTCTTTGTTGTCTAAAACCTTAAAAATTGCCTCTATATTACTAAGGGGCAAATAATTTCCCATAGCTCCAAATCTACTCTCTCCAGCTTGATGGGTATGGCTTCCCTCAGGTCCTAAATAAGCTATGATTTCGGGCATTTCAAGATTTCTACTCACTGCGAAAATCTCAAGATAAATAGCCTCAATGGCATCAGAATTAAGAGAGCCATTGTTTAGAGAATTTAGCCTATCTAATATATCCTTTTCCCTCTCTGGCCTATAAACAGAGGTTCGGCTAGTTTGTTTAGCCTTTCCTATGGCTTTTACATACAACATTCTCTCATTTAATAAATTTAAAATCTTATCATCAATATCATCTATTAATTTTCTATATTTGCCTATATCTTTACTCATTTTAAACCCTTTAAAATTTCATTCACATCACTATCTATCTTGTCTAGCTTGTGACTTATCTGGCTTATTTCTTGTCTGCTTTTACACTTCCCGCTTAAAACTAAATTTGTTCTTATACCCATTTTTTTAGCACCTAACAAATCCCCTATGGCATCATCGCTTATCATGATTATATCTTTTAGATCTAGGCTTGGATTTTGCTTTTTTACTATTTCATAAGCTTTTTTATAAAATACCTCGCTAGGCTTTCCTACTATTTGGGCCTTTGTTTTAGTGGCGTATTCTATCATGGCTAAGATAGCCCCAACTCCTGGATATCTTAAAGCATTTTTAACATAAGTACTTGTTCCATGCATTCCTATTAACCTTGCCCCATCTAACACAAAATCAATCATCCTAGCAAAACTTTTTGAATCAAACTTATCATGACTTGCCACAAGAATAGCATCTGGATTTTGACTAATTTTCAAACCCATTTTCTCGCATAAAGTGCAAAATGCTTCCGAGCCAAAAGGATAAATACTATCTTTTCCAACTAAACTTTTCAAAACCATCAAAGGATCTATAAATCGCTCATTTGGAAAAGAAAAGCCTTTTTTATGTAATTCTTCTATCAGTTCTTCGCTTAATTGCTTGGTATTATTTGTTACAAAGGTATAGGCAATGGAATTTTTATTAAAATATTCAACCAGTTCCAAAGCCCCATTTATAAGGCTTTTGTCCTTATCGCTTAAAAGGGTTCCTTGTATATCTAAAAAATATCCTAAAGACAATCTTTCTCCAATCTTATCATATCCTCAAAACTCTCACGCCTACGTATAAGCCGAGTCTCGCCCCCTTGCAAGGCTACTTCAGCAACTTTTAGTCTTGAATTATAATTGCTACTCATGCTAAAACAATAAGCCCCCGCACTTTTAATCACAACAATATCATCATGCTTTGCGACTTTAAGCAAAACATCCTTTGCTAAAAAATCCCCACTTTCACAAACGGGCCCTACCACATCAGCCTTACTTTCTTCCCCGCTTCCACCTATGAGCTCAACCCCATGAAAAGCATCATATAAAGATGGTCTTAAAAGGTCATTCATGGCTCCATCTATAATGACAAAACGCTTATCACCATTTTTTTTCTCATACAAAACCCTGCTCACAAAAACCCCACTATTTCCCACTATAAAACGCCCTGGCTCACAAACTATGGTTACATCAAGTCCACCTAAATGTTCCAAAATAGCTTGGGCATAATCATAAGGAGCTATGGTTTTTTCTCCCTCATAATTAATGCCAAGCCCACCGCCAATATCAAAAAATTTTATATCAATTTCCAAAGTTTTTAACTGATGAACTAGGGAGCTTATAAGCCCTGCTGCCTCTTTTATGGGGTCTAAATCCATTAGTTGACTTCCTATATGAAAATGGATTCCAACTGGCTCAATGTGGGGTGAATTTTTAGCTTTTAAATAAATCTTTTTAGCCTCTTCTATATTTACACCAAATTTATTTTCATGTAATCCTGTGGAGATATAAGGGTGGGTTTTTGGATCAATATTTGGATTTACCCTCACGCTTATACGTGCAATCTTTCCACACTCACAAGCGATTTTTTCAAGCCTTGAAAATTCCCCTAAACTTTCTATGTTTATCATCAAAATATCGCTTTTTAAGGCTTCTTCTAATTCCTCATCCTTTTTGCCAACCCCACTAAAAATAATCTTATAAGGCTTAATTCCCGCCATCAAAGCCCTTCTAACTTCACCGATAGAAACACAATCACATCCAGCCCCAAGCTCTCCTAGGTGTTTTAAGACGCTCAAATTTGAATTTGCCTTAACCGCATAAGCAACTAGGGATTTTCTAGCCCTAAAGGCTTCTTTTAAGCGAAGATAATTTTTTTCTATGGCATCAAAATCATATAAATAAAGGGGGGAGCCGTATTTTTGTACTAAACTTTTATAATCCATTTCTTCCTCTTTAACTTGCTAAAAGGATATTTTACTAAAAATTTGCTAAAAATTACGTTTATTTGGAAAAATAAAAATTAAATAGCTTCCAAAAGGACACAAAACTAGATCTAAAAATTTACTTACGTTTTGAGATAAAAACTATCCTTAGGGCAAATAATCCCATAAGAAAGACTGGGAGTATGGTCGAAAATTCCGCAGATATAACATCGTTTGCTGAAAATTTATTTAAAACAAAGATAACTCCCCAAGAAACAAGAGTTACAAAAATAAAAACAAACCCAAGCAAGGCAAGGTTGAAAAATCGTCCCGTTGGGGGCATATAGAAAAATAAAATTATAAGCATAAATGGCGCAAAAAGTGGAAAAACTATCATGCCATAAAGGGATGATTTTACTAAAGAGGTATTTGCCCCCTGATTTCTTAAAAATTTTATGGATTCATAAGCATCGGTTATGCTCATATAGATTTTATTCTCATGCAAAGTATCTATAATGCTTGGTTTAAATCCATCCAAAAGGCTTATATTTTCAAGAACTTCTTTTTTAAATCCATCTTCACCTAGCTTTTTATTTTCGGGAAAAGTCGTCTTAGATGCTTTCTCAAAATGCCATTTTCCACCAGAAAAATAAGTCCTTTTTGAACTAATAACACTTTTCAGTTCCCCATTTTGAACATTAAAAATTTTAATATCACGGGCAACTTTTTTTATGGGATTTAACAAACCAAAATAGATATATTTATCTTGATATTTGACAAATAATTTTTTTGAATCGCTTGAAATTTTATTGTATTTTAAAATATTTCTTTTAAATTCATAAGAATAAGCAAAGCTGGTAAAATTTAGAGCTATATAGGCTAAAATCAGCACTAAAGATGATATAAAAAGAGGTTTTATGATCTCATTTCTTGAAATGCCACTAGCATATAAGCTTACGAGTTCGTTTGATCTTATCATGGAAAGTTTTGAGCTAATAAGGGCAAAAACTATACTTAAAGGAAGGGTATAATTTATAGCCAAAAGAAAATTATAATAAACATACAAAAGTTGCAAGTTTGCTGAACTTGGTAAGTTTTTTAGATTGCTAAGCAAATCCACACCCACATAAAAAAATTCCAAAGCCAAAAAGATGATAAAAAAGTTTTTAAGATATAAAAAAACCACATATCTTTGGTAAAGCTTTCCCATCTAACATAAACCCTTTTTGGATGTAAATTTTGCCATAACCCCATCTAGACTTGAATGCAAAAACATTTCTAGCGCTTTACAGGCTTGATCGATAACCTTTTTAACACATTCTTGCTCTTGCTTTTTAAAATCTTGCAAAACATAACTTGTTACTTCACCCTTATTTTGAGGCTTTCCTATGCCTAATCTTACCCTTATATAATCAGTCCCAATGAGGCTATCAATGGATTTTAAACCATTGTGTCCGCCACTGCTTCCACCTTTTTTAAATCTGATAGAACCCAGTGGCAGATCTAAATCATCGTGTAAAACTATGATTTTATCTATCTTATAAAAATCCCTAACAGCAACTACACTTTCGCCTGATAAATTCATATATGTGGATGGTTTTAATGCAAAAAATGAATTTGACTTAAAGAGGAAGCCTTTGAATTTTGGCTTATTTATGAAAGATGTTTCATGGTGAGTGATAAATTCATCAAGCACCATGAAACCAAAATTGTGTCTTGTATTTTGATACGCATCTGTGGGATTTCCTAGCCCCACGAAAAGTATCATTTTCTAACCTTACTTAGCTTTGATTACCCCAAGAATGGCAATTCTATCCGCATCTAAAATCTCCACATTTTCTGGAGCTTTTATATCGCGAACCAAAACAGAATCATTCACACCAAGTCCACTCACATCAACAGAAAAGCTATCTGGCAAATCCTCAGCCTTACACTTTACACAAAGACGCTTTTTAGACTGAATCAAAACACCCTTATCCTTCAAACCCTTTGGTCTTCCAAATGGCTTCACTGGAACCATGTATTTTGTAAGCAAGCCCTTTTGAGCCACTTTTAAATCCACATGCACCAAACGACTTGTAACTGGATCTTTTTGGTACTCCACAACAACCACGTCAAGTTCTTTATCTCCAACTTTTACAGGAAAAGCCAAAGTTTCCTTATGGCGAACAGCCTTTATAAATTCGTTTTCTTTAAATGCTGCGTTAATATTCTCTAATCCCTTGCCGTAAATGTTTGCGATTAGATAACCATCTCTACGAAGTGCCTTTGTGGCCTTTCTCTCGATACTCTCTCTAATGATACCTTCTAACATTAAGTTTCCTTTTTGAAAAAATAAGAGGACATTTTATCTTTTTTTTGATAAAAGTTTGCTAAATAAATCCATAGGCACCGACTAAATAGGAATTTAGTCGGTGCCGAAAACGGATTACGGATTACAGAAAACAGATAACTAGTAAGGTAAGCATTTTTTCAAAATGCCATTTATTATTGTGCTATTTCATAAATATCAGTTTATAGATGCTGACAAAATATGTCTTTTCTTTTTTAAAAATTTAACGTTTTATAAAAGCTTTACTTTAAAGACTGCAATATTTGTTCAAAAGCTTTCTCAAAGGCTGTCATTCCCTCGTCCATTAATTGCTTATAAACTTCTTCCATATCTGTACTTGCATCTTGAATTTTTTGGAAAAATAAATCTATTTCTTCATCGCTTGGCAAATCCTCAACTGAAGTTTTTCCACTTGCAACAAAGGAAAAAATGGTATTTAGGGGAGCTGTATTTATAGAGTTTGGAAAGAGTAGCTTTTCCACATAATATTCCTGCTCCAAATCATCGCCCTTTACTCCGGTGCTTGCAAAAAGGCATCTGATATTGTTATTTTCTTCTTTTTCTATCTGCTTGTAGATCTTAATAGCGTTCATAATACCAAGCATATTTTGGGGCAAATCTTTAGATCTTAAAGCCCCATTTAGCTTTCTGTCAAACCTGCTAACAAAAACGCTTATGACAGCCTTGGGCTCATTTGCTTTGGAAGAATAAGTATGTTTAAAAGATTTCAAACCCTCATTTAGGGCATCAAAACATTCTTGGGCTTGTTTTGGCGAAAAAACTAGGGTTGCATTTACATTGATTCCATCGCTCATTAGGGCTCTCATGGCTTCATATCCAGATGCTGTGGCTGGGATTTTTATCATGACATTGGGCAAATCCAAAGCATTATACAAACGTCTTCCCTCTTCAATGGTTGCCTTTGCATCATTTGCCAAAAAGGGATCAACCTCTATGCTTACAAAACCATCATCTCCTTTTTCGTATAAAGGAAGCAATTTCTTGCCCGCACTTTTTATATCCTTGAGGGCTAGGCTTTCATATATTTCCTTTGGTTTGCTATCTTTTAATTTTGCTATATCCTTCTTATAGGCAGACGAATTTAAAAAAGCATTATTAAATATAGCTGGATTGCTCGTGGCTCCATTTATAACCTTATCACTTATAAGGGTGCTAAAATCCTCTTCTAAAAATTGGCGTTCGATAAAATCGCACCAAATTGAAAATTTGATCGATGAAATATACATGTAAATTCCTTAAATATGTTCTAAAATTTGTCTTAAATCTTTTTCTCTTATGATGATATTTGCCCTCTCTTCTAAGGCTTTTTTACCACAAAATGACACCCTAAAAGCCGAATGGGCAAACATGGAGATATCATTTGCCCCATCTCCAATACTTATAGTTTGTTCTTTTTTAACATGCAAAATATCTTGGAGCTTTTTAAGCATCACTCCCTTAGAATAACCAAACATCATCTCTCCACCCACAAGACCGCTTAGAAGGTCATTTTTCACATGAAGTTCATTAGCAAATTCCCCATCAAAGCCTAAAATATCCTTTGCGTAAGATGTGGCAAGATGAAAACCGCCACTAAAAACTATGACCTTAATTCCCCGCCTTTTAAGCTCTGTTATGCATTCTTTTGCACCCTCCATAAAAGGAAGATTTTGGCAAATTTCTTTAGCTTTTGAAAATTCTAATCCCTTTAAAAGTTTAACCCTTTTGTTGAGTGCCTCAAAAAAATCAAGCTCCCCCTCCATAGCCTTTTTAGTGATAGAGCTAACCTCACTCTCAACCCCTAAAGATTTTGCTAAAAAATCTATGGTTTCCCCATCCATTAGAGTAGAATCAAAATCAAAAATAGCCAATCTTATATCATTTTTACCCATAATATCTTGTATCCTTATATGCCTTACAGGGGGTAATTTTATCTAAATTAAACTTTAAATTTAATTTCATCAAAGCTTATCCCATCTGAAAAATTTGCAACAAAATAACTCTTAGAACATGCAAAACTTGCAAGATTAAAGTATAAAATATTCTTATACATAAAGCTTTGATTTTGATGGTAATGCCCCTCTATTATGGCTTTTGTATTTTCCAAATTATATTTTGGTAGTTTAAGGGATATTTTTTCCTGAAAATTATCTATTTTTTTGCAAATATTTTTTGTGTGTTGATGGGAAATTATTTTATTGCAAAATATATGATTTGATATCTCATTTATAAGATTTAAGGCTTTGCAAATAAAATTATTTCTTATTAAAAAAGTGTAGATTTTGTATTTTATATCTTCATAACTATCGCCATGGGAGAGTAGGATATTTCCTGCTTTGCTTTGAAAAATAGCTGGTTGATCTTGGATGGAAAAAACTTTAACATTAGAAAATAAAGTCTTAAGATTAAAATCATGATTTCCTTCAAAATAATAAACAGGAATTTCTTGTGAAATATGATCTAACTTTTGGATATACTCTCTTGCAAAACCATGGGTGCTTTGGATTTGCCCAACCAACAAATCAAACATATCACCCATCAAAAAAAGACTACTTGGCTTTATATTTTCTCTTTCAATCTCACATAAAAATTCCCACAAGAAACCTCTTTTTTCATTTTCATGGGCATCGGCTATAAAAATAGCTCCATCTTTTATCTTAGGGGGCATAACTAATTTTTGGCAATCCCAAACCCTCATCAAAACCACTCATCAAATTCCCATTTGCAACCGCTTGGGATGAAGCACCTCTGAGTAAATTATCAATAGCACTACTTATAAAAATTGTCCTTCCGTTTGCCCTTGCATATATATCACAAAAATTGGTCCCAACCACATCTTTTACGTTCACAGGATTTTCTCTAACTCTAACAAAGGGTTCATTTTCATAAAATTTTTTCAGCATCCCAAAAACATCCACGTCTTCATTAATTTGGATATAAGAGCTAACTAGCATTCCCCTTGTTATAGGTATGAGATGGGGTACGAAATTTATTTCAAATTCCCCACCACTTATTAGATCAAACTTTTCTTTTATCTCTGGGCAGTGGCGATGTATGAGGGGATTATAGGCAAAAATATTATCATTTATACTAACAAAATGGGAAGTTTGACTAAGTTTTTTACCAGCCCCGCTAACTCCACTTTTGGCATCTATGATGATAGGGGTTCCCTTCTTGACATACTTTGCAAAGGGCAAAAGAGCTAAAAGAGAAGCGGTGGGATAACACCCAGGATTTGCCACAAGGGATGCTTTTTTTATCTTTTGGCGGTTAAGTTCAGGTAAGCCATAAACTGCATGGGAGAGATTTTCCCTATCTTCATGGGGACAATAAAACTCTTCATATTTTTCCAAAGCTATCCTATAATCGGCTGAGAGATCAACAACTTTTACATTTAAACTAAGTAATTTTTTGGCGTATTCCATAGCAGTTTTATGGGGCAGTGCTAAAAATGCTAGATCAGCACACTTTGCTACATCTTCTGGGCAAGTTTTTTCCACATCCGCTTCCAAAACACCTTTTAGGCTCGGATGTAGAGTGCTTAATTTTTCGCCCCCTTGACTTGTTCCTATGTAGCTTATGTTAAAGTTTGGATGATTTAATAAGATTTTGATTAATTCTAAGCCCGTATATCCACTGGCTCCTATGATTGCCACATTCATTATTTAAACTCTATTTTTTTATATTCAATCGAAACAATTTCTAGATCCTGCTCCCCAGATGGAAGCTTAACCGTTACCTCATCGCCCTCTTCTTTTCCCATAAGTTGCCTAGCAAGGGGTGAGCCGATGGATATTAAGCCGAGTTCTAAATTGCTCTCGGTTATACCAACTATGGTGTAAGTTTTTGAATCCCCGCTATCCATATCCTCAACTTCAATGGTTGAGCCAAATCTTACCCTCTCATGGGCATAAGTGGAAGGATCAACTAATTGAGCATTGGCAAGTAGGTTCGATAGCTCCCCTATTCTAGCCTCTATAAAAGCTTGTTTTTCCTTTGCTGCATGATACTCAGCATTTTCTTTCAAATCCCCATGGCTTCTAGCGATGTCTATTTCTTTTACTATATTTGGACGCTGAACTTGCTTTAAATCTTTTAGTTCATCTTCTAATTTTTTATATCCAAATTCTGTCATTGGTTCTTTTTTTGTCATATTCTTCCTTTGTTGTGATTATACTATAAAAACATAAATCAAGGTTTAGTTGGTGAAGAAAACGGATTACGGATTACAGAGAACAGATGGCTAGCAAAGTAGGCATTTTTTCAAAATGCCATTTATTTTTATGTTATTTTGTCGGTGCGATTAGTTTTGCCACATTTTCGCTACTTCCATGTTTTAGTAGTTTTCTTAATTTTTTGGACTTATTTAAAAACTCAAATCTATCCATATTTTCATAGGCATCTAAAAGATTTTGCACATTTACATCTTCTTGCAAAAATTCAGGATGCAATTCCTTTTCCCCTGCAAAATCAAAGATGATATTTGCTATGCCGATGTGATCTAATTTTACAAATCTTTTAGCGATTTGATAGTCCAACCATTTTGCCTTGTAAACCAAAACAAAGGGAGTGCCTATAAGGGAAGCTTCCAAAGTGGCAGTTCCAGAGCAAACATAGGCAAAATCGCTTTTTGCAAGGGCTTCTTGTATGCTATGTGAGATTTCAAACTCACTTATATCTGCGTAAATATCAGATATTTGATCATCGCTAAAAAATGGTGGAATTACAAGCAAAGGTTTACATGGGAGATTTTTTGCAACTTCTTTGAAAATGGGAAGTAGTTTTTTGATCTCACTCTTTCTGCTTCCAGGTAAAAATGCCACTAAATTATCGTAAGTTAGGCTTTCTTTGCGTATTTTTATCTCATCTAAAAGGGGATGACCAACATAGATTGATTTAGTATAAAAATCCTTTTCAAAGGGTAAAATGGAAGCTAGATTGTCACATAAAGCCTCAACCACTTTTACTCTTTTTGCCTTCCACGCCCAAACTTGCGGTAAGATATAGTAGGTTATTTTTACATGGGGATTTATTTTGCGGATTTGCTTTGCTAGGGGAATGTTAAAAGCGGGAGAATCTACAAGCAAAACATGATCCATCCCCAAACTCATCTTAGCTATCTCTTTTATGGCTTTTCTTGCCATTGGGATTTTACTTAAAACATCTATAAAACCCATAACCCCAAAAGCTGATGAGCCCATATATGGCTTTCCAAACCTTTCATCAAAAATTCCAAAAAGTTCATAATCTTTTAGATGATCTAAAATAGGTTCTAAATGTAAGTTTGCAGAAGCTTCCAAGCAAGAAGTCATAAGTTTATAAGACACAAATTTACCTTTCTAAATAAAACGATTATATCAAATTTAAGATAATATGAGAAATTTTTATCAATTTTTGGGCTATTTTTAGATAACATAAGCAAGATTGAAATTGAAGGAATTATAAAATAAATGTCATTGCCACTTTTTAAAAAAATCAAAAACTTTATAAAAAAACAAATTGATGACAAAAAATACTTAGCTGGACAAAAAATTCCAACAGAGATGCAATTAGCTAAAATGTTTAACACAAGCAGACAAACGGCAAATAAGGCGGTAAGTGAGCTTGTTTTGGAAGGTTATGTGGTTAGATTTCCAAGAAATGGAACCTTTGTTCTTCAAAATAAACCCCAAACTTCCATATTAGAATTATCGGTAATCTCAGATGAAGTCTCCAAAAGGGGCAATATTTATAGTAGCGAACTTTTATGCCTAAAAGAGATAAAAGCCGATGAAAATATTGCAAAAGTATTAAATATCATCAAAGACCAAAAGATTTTTGTTTCAAAAATCATACACAAAGAAAATGATGTTCTCATAAGGTTTGACATAAGGTATATCAAGCCCTCCACGGCACCCAAATACCTCGAACAAGACTTCACCATCACAACGCCTAGTGAATATTTGCAAGAAAATTGTCCTGCACAAAGGGTGGATAATAGCATCGAGGCTACCCTTGTGGATAAAAACATTCAAAAATATTTAGATATAAATGAGAATGAACCATGTTTACTAATCTCTAGAACGGTCATAAGCTGTGGCGAGGTAGCAAGTTATTCTAAACTATTTTATCCAAGTTCAAGATATAAATTGCATTCTATGCTAGAATCTTCTAATTTGAACTATTATTAGCATTGGACTTTTAATTCAACCGCATCATATATCAACCTAGCAATTGAGCTTTTAGAAATATCTTGAATATCAAACCTTGGATTAAATTCTGCAAAGTCCATGAGCTTAATTTTATTTTTATATTTGCCAAATAAATATGCTAAAATGTCGCAACTTATATTTAATTCGATTCCCCTATAAGATGGTGCGCTAACTGCAAAAACACTATATGGGCAAAATACATCTACATCTATTGTAATATATAAATATTTTTTATTTTTAAGAAACTTTTTTATTTGCTTTTTTATATGTTGGAGATTATTGTAAGTCATTTTTGTATCTAAGATATATTTTACGTTTAAATCATGAGCTTTTTTAAATAAAGCCTTGGTATTTGAAGCTTTTGAAATACCCAAACACATATAATTAAAATCAACGCTATTTTTTTTGCACAATTTAGCGATTTGGGCAAAGGGGGTTCCTGAGGTGCCTTGCTTACTAATTCTTAAATCAAAATGTGCATCAAAATTTATAATAGCAATATCATTTTTGTCTCTTAATGAATCAAATAAACCCATAAAACTACCATAAGCCGTCTCATGCCCTCCGCCAAAAACAATGGGAAAATAACCCGCATCTAATAACTTTGTTACATGAAAAGCTAACTCTTTTTGTGATTGGCCTAAATTCTTACTTGCTACAACCTTTCCCGCATCATAAAGGTTTGTTTTATCTAAATGAAAGGCAAAATTTCCAATTGCATTTTTTAATTTATCACAAGCATTTGCAGCACCAACTCTTCCCTTATTTCTCCTAACGCCCTCATCACAATCAAAACCCAAAAATGCGATAGATTTCTTTTTTCTTTTCTTAAAAGGAGGACTTATAAAATTTATTTTTTCATGCCATCTTTTTCCAAACTCCCTATCTTCCCTATCGATTCTGCCTATCCAAAGTTTTTTATTTGGCTTTTTATACATTTACTTTTTCTCCATTTTGAACACTAAAACTAAGAGAATTTGGCATATAAGAGCATATCAAATCCCTAGGATGCTCCACATCCCACACGCAAAAATCAGCATCATATCCTATTTCTAAACTTCCTTTGCAATCTTGCAATCCCAATGCCTTTGCCGCATTTTTAGTAACAGCCAAGAAAACCTCACTAACCTTCAAACCAAAGATAACACTGCTCATATTCATCATAAGATGCAAGGAACATAAAGCAGAAGTTCCAGGATTTAAATCTGTTGCAATGGCTATGGGCACCTTATATTTTCTAAAAAGTTCAATGGGAGGCATTTTTGTTTCCCTTAAAAAATAATAAGCACCAGGCAATAAAAGAGCAACTGTTCCTGATTTTTTCATAGCTTTTATGGAATCTTCATCGGTATATTCTAAATGATCTACACTTAAAGCTCCAAATTCACAGGCCATTTTTGTAGCACCCATCATGGAAAATTGCTCAGCATGGAGCTTTACTCTTAGTCCCAACTCCTTTGCCTTTTGAAAAACTCTTCTTGTTTGCTCTACGCTAAAGGCTAAATGCTCGCAATAGGCATCAACACTAGTTGCTAATCCAAGATTATTTACTTCATCTAGCATTGTATCGACTATATAATTTATATAAGACTCGCTATCATTTTTATATTCGGGCGGTACTGCATGGGCTCCTAGAAAGGTTTTTTCTATTTTGATTGGGTAATTTTTTTCTAATTTTTCCATCACCTTTAACATTTTTATTTCAGACTTGGCATCTAGACCATATCCTGTTTTAATTTCAATTGTTGTAACTCCCTCCCTGATTAAATTTTTCAATCTTTTTTCAGATTGGGCGTAAATCTCATCAAAGGAACTCTCCCTTGTACTTTTTATGCTTGAGATGATACCTCCTCCATTTTTGGCTATCTGAGCATAGCTTACTCCATTTAATCTTTGCTCAAATTCATGCGCCCTATTTCCCCCGTAAACTAAATGGGTATGAGAATCAATTAGTGAGGCTGTAATTAACCTGTTTTGCACATCTTCAATTGCCTGAGCATCTTGCTTTTTAAAATTACTCATTGTATCAATCGTGGCAATTTTTTGATTTTTAATAGCCAAAAACATATCTTCCATTATTTGCAAGCTATCATTCTTATCAACCATCACTACTCTTGCATTTATCCAAGCTTTATCATATATTTCCATTTTTACTCTTTTTTTGTATTTACAATAAATTTATTTGCATATATAATATCATAAAAGTGCTAAAAGTGGAAATTGGTACTGGCGGGCTCATGGAGTGATTTTTGTTTAATTTAAGATAAATTGTATTGACAATTGGAATAATTGTATGTATAATTGATAAAAAATTAAAAAAGGTTCAAAAATGAATACAAAAACTCCAAGGGGTATCAAAATAAGTGCAAAATCTTGGCTAACAGAGGCTGCATTGAGAATGTTGCAAAATAATTTAGACCCAGAAGTTGCCGAGCGTCCTGATGATTTGGTAGTCTATGGGGGCATCGGCAAGGCTGCGAGAAATTGGGAATGTTTTGACAAAATAATTGAAGTTTTAAAAAGACTCCAAGAAGATGAAACCATGCTTATCCAATCTGGAAAACCCGTTGGCGTTTTTAAAACCCATTTAGATGCACCACGGGTTTTGATAGCAAATTCAAACATTGTTCCCCATTATGCAAATTGGGATACTTTTAATGAGCTTGACAAAAAAGGCTTGATGATGTATGGCCAAATGACTGCAGGCTCATGGATATACATAGGTTCACAAGGAATCATTCAAGGAACCTATGAAACCTTTGTTGCAATGGGCAAAAAACACTTTGGCGGAGATTTAAGCGGTCGCTGGATACTCACAGGCGGACTTGGCGGAATGGGTGGAGCACAACCTCTTGCAGCGACTATTGCAGGAGCTTGCATGATAGCTGTTGAATGCGATGAGAGCCGAATAGACATGAGGCTTAAAACTGGGTATTGTGATTATAAGGCTTATTCTTTGGAAGAGGCAATTGATTTGATTAAAAAGGCAATTGATGAGAAAAAAGCCATTAGTGTGGGACTTTTAGGAAATGCGGCGGAGATTTTTCCTCAGATATTAAAAGATGATTTTCTCCCTGATGCAGTAACAGATCAAACCAGTGCTCATGACCCGCTAAATGGATATTTGCCAATGGGCTGGTCGCTAGAAAAAGCAGAAAAATTAAGAAAAAGCGATCCCAATCTTGTTGTAAAAGAAGCAAAAAAATCCATGGCAATTCAAGTTGAAGCCATGCTAGGTTTCCACAAAAAGGGGATTCCTACTTTTGATTATGGCAACAACATTAGACAGATGGCATTTGAAGTTGGAGTTGAAAATGCCTTTGATTTTAAGGGCTTTGTTCCTTTGTATATTAGGGATTTATTTTGCGAGGGAACGGGACCTTTTAGGTGGGTGGCACTTTCTGGAGATAAGGAAGATATTTATAAAACAGATGAGAAAATGAAAGAATTATTTCCTGAAAATAAAGCATTGCATAGTTGGTTAGATCAAGCCAAAGAAAAGATTCACTTCCAAGGTCTTCCTGCAAGAATTTGCTGGATAGGTGCTGGGGATAGGGCAAAAGCTGGTCTTGCCTTTAATGAAATGGTTAAAAATGGGCAATTAAAAGCTCCCATTGTAATCGGAAGAGACCATTTGGATTCGGGCTCTGTCGCCTCACCAAATAGAGAAACAGAAGCTATGAGAGATGGAAGCGATGTTGTTTCGGATTGGCCCTTATTAAATGCTTTATTAAATACAGCAGGAGGAGCTACTTGGGTTAGTTTGCATCATGGTGGAGGTGTGGGAATGGGATTTTCTCAGCATGCAGGAGTGGTCATAGTTGCCGATGGAACGCCTGAAGCGGAGAAAAGATTGAAAAATGTACTTACAAATGATCCTGCAACTGGAGTTATGAGACATGCTGATGCTGGTTATGAAATCGCCATAAATAAAGCAAGGGAGCAAAAATTAGACTTGCCAATGGTAAAGGATTTACATGTTTAGGCTAAATATCATTCCAGGGCAATTAAGCCTTCAAGATTTAAGAAGAATTAAGCACGAAAGAACCCTTGTAAGCTTAGATGCATCAGCAAAAGAAAAAATAAAAAAAGCAAATGAGACAATTTTAAAAATAGTTGAAGAAGACCAAACGGTTTATGGGGTAAATACGGGCTTTGGACTATTGGCAAACCAAAAAATTAAAAAGGAAGATTTGGAGGATTTGCAAAGAAGAATTGTACTCTCTCACGCATCTGGTACGGGCGAGTATATCGATAATTCAACGGTAAGATTGATGATGATTTTAAAGATAAATTCTCTAAGCATTGGTTTTTCAGGGGTCAGAATGGATGTAATTGACGCATTAATGAAGCTAATAAATCATGAAGTTTACCCTTGCGTTCCTAAAAAAGGATCGGTTGGAGCTAGTGGGGACTTAGCTCCCCTTGCACACATGAGTGCCATTCTTTTGGGATATGGTTATGTTAATCATAAAGGCAAGATTTTAAAGGCAAAAGAGGGGCTTAAAATCATAGGCTTAAAACCTATGGTACTTAAAGCAAAGGAAGGATTAGCCTTACTAAATGGAACCCAACTTTCAACTGCCTTTGGCATTGAGGGTCTTTTATTGGCAGAAGATTTATTTGCCGCAGCGGTTGTTACGGGTGCTATGTGTGTAGAGGCGATTTTGGGAAGTAGGTCTCCTTTTGATGATAGGGTTCACAAAATCAGAGGACATCAATCCCAAATAGATACGGCAAGATTATTTAGAAATTTACTTGAAGAAAAAAGTGAGATCTCAGATTCTCACATCGGATGCGAAAAGGTGCAAGATCCTTACTCCGTAAGATGCCAACCCCAAGTTATGGGTGCTTGCCTTTGTCAGATTAGAAATTCTGCCAAAACCTTGCTAACTGAAGCAAATGGAGTTACTGATAATCCATTAATTTTTGTTGATGAACAAGATGTAATTTCTGGTGGAAACTTCCATGCCGAGCCAATCGCCTTTGCTAGTGATAACCTAGCCTTGGCAATCAGCGAAATTGGTGCTTTAAGCGAAAGAAGAATGGCGCTTTTAGTTGATAAAAATTTAAGCCAATTACCTGCATTTTTAGTTGATAATGGGGGCATTAACTCTGGATTTATGATAGCACAAGTAACTTGTGCGGCCCTAGCGAGCGAAAATAAATCCTTAGCACATCCAAGCAGTGTCGATTCTCTTCCCACATCTGCTAACCAAGAAGACCATGTATCCATGGCTACTTATGCGGGAAGAAGATTGAAAGATATGGCTGAAAATACTGCTGGAATTTTAGGCATAGAACTTCTTTCTGTGGCCCAAGGTATGGACTTTAGAGCACCACTAAAATCAACAAAAAACCTTGAAGAGGCTAAAAAAATATTAAGAAGTGAAGTTGATTTTTACAATGAAGATAGATATTTTACAGACGATATTGAAAAAGCCATAGTCATAGTAAAATCAGGCATTTACAACAAATTTATGGATAAAAAATTAATACCTAGCTTTTAATTAAAAATTTTAAACCTACAAATATCATCTTTTAGGTATAATGCAAAAAACATTTTTAGGATTTACATGAAAAAAACAATTTTAGTAACAAATGATGATGGATTTGACAGCGAGGGTTTGAACATCTTAGTAAAAGCTCTAAAAAAGATCGCCCATGTGGTTGTGGTTGCCCCTGCCTTTGAAAAATCCGCTTGTGGGCATTCGCTAACCCTAACAAAACCGCTGAAATTAAAAAAGGTAAAAAAAGATTTTTATAAACTCGAAGATGGAACTCCATCTGATTGTGTGTATATAGCCTTGCGTTCTCTTTTTAAGAAAAAACCAGATCTAGTTGTAAGCGGTATAAATAGGGGAGCAAATCTAGGTGAAGATATAACCTATAGCGGAACTGCTAGTGCTTGCATGGAGGCTGTTTTGCAAGGGGTTAGGGCTGTGGCTTTTTCTCAAGTTTACAAAGATGTGCCAAAAAGCATAGACTATAAACTTGCCAAAAAAGTAGCGAAAAAACTTTGTAAGAAAATCCTTGATACACCCTTTCCGTTAGAAGAAAGAAAATTTTTAAATGTAAATATCCCCCCCATGGTGGCTTTTAAAGGCTATAAGGTTGCAAGGGCTGGAAAAAGGGATTATGGAAATGAGGCAAGCAAATATAAAACCCCAAAGGGAGAAAAATTTTATTGGATAGGATTGCCCTCTTACAAATGGTTTAGCTCTCATGAAAAAGATTGTGATCTAAGTGCCATAAACGAGGGTTTTGTCTCCATTACACCTGTGCATCTAGATATGACAAGCTATGATGATCTAAAAAGAGTGCAAAAGTGGATAAGTTTGAGCGGGTAAGGGCTATTTTTGGCAATGATTTTGAAAAATTAAGACAAGCTAAGGTTTTGCTTTTAGGGGTTGGTGGCGTTGGTGGATTTTGCCTTGATGGACTTTATAGAAGCGGGGTTGAGGATATTACAATGGTTGATTTTGATAGTTTTGAACTAACAAATCAAAACCGCCAAATAGGAAGCGAAGCGGTGGGAGAAATAAAGGTTAAAAAGCTACACCAGATCTACCCAAAAACTACACCAATTCAAGCTAAAATAGATGAAAATTGGGTTACGAGTATGAATTTTGCTAAATTTGATTTAGTAATAGACGCCATCGATGATATGGATGCAAAAATCACCCTTGCCTTAAATGTAAGCACACCTTTTATATCTTCCATGGGAGGAGCTAAAAAAATCGACCCTACATATATAAAATATGATAGCATCTGGAATACAAAAGGTGATCCCTTAGCAAAAGCATTTCGCCAAAGATTAAGAAAAGCTGGTTTTAGCGGAGATTTTGAAGTGGTGTATTCAGATGAAATTTCAAAATGTCAAGGAATGGGAAGTTTTGTGGGAGTAACTGGGAGTTTTGGCTTAGCTTTGTGTGCTTTGGCGGTTAGGAAGATTTTGGAGAAATAAATTAGATGCACAGCTTGAAGTACTCCTGAACCTGTAAATTTAATTATTATAATTAAGAAAATCTTCAAAACTACCTTGCATTATAACTATTGGATAATTTGTGTTGATTTCAGGCTTACAACTCCAAGTTAAATGTACTAAAGAGTAGAAGTTATTTTTATCTTTATGTTGGCACAAAATATCATCTGAGCCATCACAATATGCAACTATGATAACATCTTTTTCATACAATAAATGACCTCTTGTAATTTCTATTTGTAATTCTTTATTTAATAAATTTAACTTTTTTCCATTTGGCAAATACCAATTTTCAGGCAAATTGCTTTCTTTTATTTCACTCATAATTTTCCTTTATCTGTCATTTATCTCCGTCATGCACCGCAACTTCATTTTGTGTTATGAGTATTAGTTTATCATTATTTTCTATTAAAAATCTTAATATGATTTTTTTATTGATACAAATAACACTATGCCCAACTTCCACAAAACTAAATTCATCTTGCTTAAAACTAGTAGACTTTAGTTGATCGTTTACACTAAAACTAACTTACTTATTACCACATGAGCTAAATTTTGCTATATAAGATAAAACACCCATGTTTTTGTAATTATTCATAACAAGTATATAAATAGCATTTACTTAAAACCTCACCTATGAAATTTCTTGAGGTTTTTATGGTGTTTTGGATTTCATTACGATTAGCCATTTTGATTTTCTATATTTTTTATTTCAAACATTTTAGCATTATCAATAATAAATTCCCCATTTGTATTATCGAGCCATTTTTCAACAATATGAATAAATTCCAAAACTAAATTTGTATATTCTTCAATATTTTTGGGGTTCATTGTGAAAATTGTTTGTAATTTTTCTATTTTATGCTTTTCAATAAAATCTCCAAAATCCTGAACTTTTCCGTGCTGAGCGTCAATGATTTTTAAGAGTAAAAATCTATCAGGAAACTTTATATTTTTCTTATTTATTGAGTAGCCAGAAACCACCTTGAATTCATTAGCTTTTTTATGTGATGACTGAAATAAATTTGGATTTATTCTCAAGCTATTAAACTTGTCAAATTTTGCAATCCATCGTACAAGTTCGATTATAACTCCTGCGGGCTCTTTTTCATGATAAGAAGATGAAATTGTCTTATCGACAATTTGCCTTAGATTGCTTTCATTAATTTCTAACTTTTTAAAAATTTGAAATCCTATAAAGTTACTATTTTTTAATATTTTAACTATTTCTTTTTCTCTTAAATTTAAAAATTTCGAAATACTATCGAAACTATTACCTTTTGAGTAACCAAATACTATTTTATTTAAATGATTTATTATTGTTAGAATTTCTGTATCAACCTGCACCTTTATATAATCATTAATTATATTTTTTAAGCCTCCTGTTTCATATAGACTCTTCATATTGTCAACTATTTTTGATGATATTTCATTTCTAATTTCGCTTTTTTGTTTATGTTTAAGGCTGTAAGTTATAATTCTCCTTTGCCTTAAGTCAAATGGAAGATCATCTAGGCTACCATAATCTAAATTATAAAGGCATATAACTTTATCCCAGCCAATTGATTTTGATGCGTAACCTAATTCAATTAAGACATTAGGATTAGGTGTTTTTCGTCCTTCAAATTTAGAATTTATTATTGATATATCCGCAATAAAAACTTTAGTATTATCTATTTTTTTAAAGATACTTTCTGTTATATCAGGAGTACCTGTAATATTTTTTGTATCTTTATCTAAAGTTAATTCGATAGAAAATGTTTCCATCCCTTTTAATTCGTTAATTGCTCTCTTAATACAAGACTCTAAAAATCCCCTGTTTGTATTGTTCGGCAAATCAGACTGCCATGAATAAAATATTTTATTATGCACAATAATTCCTCCCATATCTAACTTTTCAAACTAAAACACCCTCTCCCATCTATCCCCATCATACACAGCAGCTTCATTTTGAGTTACTAGCATTAATCTATCATCATTTGCTATTAAAAATCTACCATGATTCATGTACATACCAAGCTTACTTGGTACTTTTATCTTATCAAGTTTACCATTTGGATTTAGGCGGTAGATACTATCTGAGCTAAAATCATTTGTAGTAAAATATAGGGTGTTTTTGTGCCATATCATACTCTCTATGTGGCTTTGCATATTTACGGCTGCTTTCCATGTGTTGGCTCTGCCTTTTAGGATACCGCAAGAACCTGCTATGTATACTACTCCATCACTTCCGCAAATAATGTGGTCTATGTCTGCGTCATCTTCGTGGCTTGGGTCGTAGTTTACTGCACGGATTGGTACTTTTATGGCTTGCCAAAAGCCGTTTTGATATAGCCAAACTCTTCCGTCTTCTCCTCCTGCGTAGATTTCATCAGCACTAAATCCATCGAAACAAGAAAAACCTTTATTTCCTTCTTTATCTTCAAAATAAGCCTGTGCAAAATCTTGACTTAAGTGTTGCCACTCCCCATCTTTAGTTCTTTTAAATAGCCCGCCACCATAAGAAGATAAATATAACTCATCATTAAATATTTTTACACCCGTTGGACACCAAAAAGGTAGTTGTTCTCGCTCGATTTTAAATTCGCCGTCTAGTTTTTTCGTGATGATTGAGCCACCAAGTGCCACACCAAAAAAGTCTTCATTTGCACTTGAATTTAAAACCTTGCAAACATGAAAATTTAAATCAGGATAATAGTGATAATGCCACTGCTTAATTGCAAAATCATAAAAATAGATTTGTGTTCGATGTGAGCCTGTCCAAAACTTGTTGGTGTATTGTTTCTCAGCGATTAGATAAAAGCCATTTGCTCCTAGCAAACCGCCCACTAGCCTATGCCCTTTATGTGCATTTTGAATTTGTGCTAAATCCCCACGCCAATCTTTTTCATCTTGCCAATGTTTTGGTGGCTTTTCTCTTTGTGGAATACGAAGCATTATACAACTTTCTTCATCTTGTTGTAATTCTTGCCTTTTCTCATTGGTGTAGAGATTGGTACTTTTTAGCCACTTTTCAAAGTCATTTTTTGCCCACCATTTCTTTGCATTTTCATAATCTTTACTATGATAGATGAGATTTAAAAGTGTGAAAACCATATCGGATTTAAGTTTTTCTAAGCAGACATCAAGTAGCTTTGTCATTTGCTCACAAGAGAGTTTTTCTATAGGGTGCTTTGGTTTTTCATCAGATGATTTTAAAAGTGAAGAAAGTTTTTTTACAAGACTTTTATCTTCACTATTTACCTCATGAGGCATAAAAAGATTGCGTAAAACTTCTTCTTTGAAAGATTTTTTATACTCCATCATATCACTTTTTTTAAAGCTAGGGATAAACTCTAAAACCTTATCAAAAACTTTTTTACTATCCACTAACTCAGCCAATGCGTAACCTAGATACTCGCTCCATTCCCCACTTTCAAGTTCTATTAGCTCAAAAATAGTATTGATATTTTCATCGTTTTCATCTTTTATTAAAGTATGTGATAGTCTTATAAGTTCAGCTCTATCGCAAGTTATCGGGCTATATTTACTATCAAGTTCGCTTAGTATCTTTGAAACCCCTTTTATATGTAAACCCAAAATATAACTATATAAGCTATATGCTATCTTCCCTGCTCTCCAAGGTGCAGTTGGATTGTCAAAATTTTGTGCTAAATCAAATATAGTTTTTTCATCAAATTTACTTAAGTATTTTTCGCACTCTTTG
>PDWI01001472.1_pt1 | contig 37112 bp, 29 predicted proteins | sample 1430891 | NCBI WGS metagenome assembly PDWI01 (sample SAMN01162508, study PRJNA174530) | Oral metagenome, whole genome shotgun sequencing project. | biome: Marine environment; feature: Marine mammal; material: Swab sample of the gingival sulcus; isolation source: swab sample of gingival sulcus... | reverse complement strand
GAAAATTGAATTGTTATTTTACCTTTCGGAACATTGCTAATAATATATTCGCCTTCATTATTTGCAGTTGTTCCTTTATTTAACTCGGGCAAAAAAACTGTTGCTCCAATTAATGGTTCGTTATTTTCATCGATTATCTTACCTGTTATCTGGTTTTGAGCATTTACTTTTACGAAAAGAAACGACACAAAGAAAACTAAAATGATTTTTTTCATTTCTATTACTATTTTTAAGATTTTTTACAAATAAAATTTATTAATGCTTTGTTTGTACGTTCCTAAAATAAATCTATTTATTACAATAAATTTTGGCAAGACTCCAAAGGTCTTTAAGACCTTTGGAGTCTATAAACCTTCTAAAATATTTAACACACTTATACTACTCTCAAACACAATAATAGAATAGCACAGCAAACATTACATATAATGAATACAGTGGAATTTTGTAATAAACAAATCAGTAAATTTTAGGATACAAATATTTTATCTGTAAATATTGGAGGTGCTCGTAATAAAAATGAATATCTTAAATTATAACTATTACATATGAAGTTGTAATTGTCATTTATTTCTTTCGGATAAACATATTTTTGTATGGTTGGAATATACTTTTTTAGCGAAAAAAAGGAAAGTTTATAGCTCGGAATAGAGCATTCTTCATGATACTCGTGTAAATGAGCCTCATTTTTTGCGGTACAATTAAAATGATAATGCTCGTGGATAGTTCCATCTAAAAATTTGACCGTCATTGGTATCATAAAAACTAATACCAAATTCAGTGCAATAATATTTTTAAACTTTTTTATCATTCTAATTACTAATCTATTCTTTTAATATAAGGTATATCTATAGATTCTAACCATTAACATTTAAATAACATAGCAGAAAACGAAAAAACAATCCAAACCCAAAACCTACAATGCCAACTCAACACTAACAGGACAATGGTCAGAGCCCAACACATCGGCATGTATATCGGCACTTGTTAGCTTAGGTAATAAGGACTCGCTTGCTAAAAAGTAATCGATTCTCCAGCCTATGTTTCTTGCCCTTGCTCCTGCTCGGTAGCTCCACCACGAATACGCATCAGTTTTATCAGGGTGTAAGTGTCGGAAAGTGTCGCACAGTTTACCATTTGTAAACCTGTCCATTCCGTCAATTTCTGCCTGCATAAAACCTGCATGTTTATTGTAGTTTGCATCAGGGCGTGCCAAATCAATACTTTTATGAGCCACATTAAAATCGCCACATACTACTACGGGCTTTGTTTTCTCAAGATTTTTAAGATATTCGTAAAATGCCACATCCCATGTTTGACGATAGTCTAAGCGTTTTAATTCGCTACCTGAATTAGGCACATACACATTTACTAAAAAGAATTTTTCGTATTCTAAACATAAGATACGCCCTTCGGTATCGTGTTCGGCAATGCCCATATCCACACTAACACTTAAAGGCTCTGTTTTGCTAAGGATAGCTGTACCTGAGTAGCCTTTCTTTTCTGCCGAATTGGAATATAAATGATAGTCGGTTAGTTCAAATAAAGCCTCACGCACTTGGTCGTCTTGAGCTTTTGTTTCTTGTATGCAGAACATATCCGCATCAAGTTTTGCAAAATCTTCAAAAAAATTCTTTTTTACAACGGCACGTATTCCATTTACATTCCACGATATTATTTTCATCTTTTTTATGTATTAATGTGACAATATGATAATTTGTTAATGTGATAATATGGCAATAAGTTAATGATTATAAACAATATACCATTACCTTATTGAAATCACTTAAGAGTGAATAAACTCTTACAATAAATAATTATTTTAGATGTAAAATTTTCATTCTTAATTCTTAACTCTTAATTACCATTATCGCCTTTTAGTTTTTCAATTTCTTGTTCTAATTGTCGCACCTTACGACTCAAATCTGGAAGTTTACGCTGAACTATATATGAACGCTGAAACTCACGAATATCATAAGCTGGAGCACCCATAACAATTTTACCTTTTTCGGTTATTGAAGTACCGATTCCTGACATGGCAGCAGCTTTTACCTCGTCAGCTATTTTAATATGCCCCGATATACCTACCTGACCGCCAAACATACAGTTTTTACCTACCTTTGTAGAACCAGCCACTCCGCTTTGTGCAGCTATTACTGTATTTTCTTTTATTTCAACGTTATGACCTATCTGTATTAAGTTATCTAATTTTACGCCTTTGCGGATAATAGTACTTCCCATTGTTGCTCTATCAACGGTAGTATTTGAGCCTATCTCAACAAAATCTTCAAGTATAACATTTCCTATTTGTGGAATCTTTTTATAGTCGGTAGTGTCGGTAGGGGCAAAGCCAAAGCCATCGGCACCAATTACCGCACCCGAATGGATTGTTACATTACTACCCAATTCACAATTAAAATAAACCTTAACTCCCGCATAAATAGTTGTATTATCGCCAATTACAACATTATCACCTATGTAGGTTTGTGGATATATTTTTACATTATTTCCTATCTTAACATTCTTACCTATATAAGCAAAAGCTCCTAAATAAAAATCGTCACCATAAGTTGCTGTTTTATGTAAAGATGACGGTTGTTCTATTCCTGTTTTCGGCTCATTAATAGTACTTGCAACAACCTCTAACAATGTAGCAAACGATTCGTAAGCATTATCTACAACAATAAGTGTTGGCTTAATTGGTTTATTAGGCACAAACGATTTATTTGTTATTACTATAGATGCTTCGGTATTATATAAATACGATGTATATTTTTCGTTTGCCAAAAAACTTAAAGTTCCTACCCTTCCATCATCTATTTTTGACACATCACTTGCTGTTACATTCTCATTGCCAACAACTTCTCCTTTTACAAATTCTGCTATTTGCTTTGCTGTAAATTCCATATATTAAAAATTTTGAACAAAAATAATAAATAGTACACAATAAAAAACTATAACTATTGAAAGTTTTATAATTGACACCACAAAACGATTTATTATCTTGATATGTTTATTAAATTAGCCTTAAATCTGACTCTATTTGTTTTATCTTATCTGCCAACTGTTGCTCAACCGCTCGATACTTATCCTTACAACACAAATTGGCTTTTACGCTAATGTAAAACTTTATTTTAGGCTCAGTACCTGACGGACGTACCGATATTTTTGAGCCATCTTTGGTAAAGAATTGTAAAACATTTGATTGTGGCAAATCAATTGGTTGTGTTGTACCATCAAGTAAATTTTTTTCTTGCTGTAGCTGATAATCTTTTACACGAATAACCGACGAGTTTGCTAATTGCTTTGGTGGATTTTCTCTAAATTCCTTCATCATTTGTTGTATCTGCTCCGCTCCTGATTTTCCTTTTTTTACAATGTTTACAAGTTGCTCTTTATAGAATCCGTATTTCTGATAAATTTCCGCAAGAATATCTAAAATAGTCTTACCCTGATTTTTTGCCCAAGCCGTTGCCTCAGCTATTAGCATACACGACATTACCGCATCTTTATCTCGCACAAATTCACCTGCAAGATATCCGTAACTCTCCTCTCCGCCTCCTATAAACTTACGCTTACCATAATTCTGCTCAATAATATTGGCAATATATTTAAACCCTGTTAGTACATCGTAATTGCAGATATTATAATCGGCTGACATATCGGCAATTAAATCGGTTGTTACAATAGTTTTTACAATATATTCGTTTCCTTTTATAAGATTATTTTCTTGCCACTTTTGTATAAGATAATAAATTAAAAACACCCCTGTTTGATTCCCGTTAAGTAGCTCATAATCACCATCTTCATTTTTAATTGCAATACCTACTCGGTCGGAATCGGGGTCGGTTGCCATAATCAATTCGGCATTAGTTTGTTTTGCCTTCTCAATAGCCATGCTTAATGCTGTTGCCTCCTCAGGATTTGGCGACTTAACAGTAGGGAAATCACCACTTACAACATCTTGCTCTGGCACATTTATTATATTATTAAAACCTATTTCTTTTAGAATACGAGGAACTAATTTTACTCCCGTTCCGTGTATAGGGGTGTACACAATCTTCATATCTTGCTGTTGCTTAACCTCTTGTCCTGACAATGCAACGGTTTTTAAAGCATCAATATACAGTTTGTCGGTCTCCTCGCCTATGGTTTGTATTTGGTCGGCTTTGCCTTGCCATTTTACTTGACTGATGTCGGTAATATTCTGCACCTCGTTTATAATATTTTTATCATGCGGAGCAATTATTTGCCCTCCGTCTTGCCAGTAAACCTTATATCCGTTATACTCTTTAGGGTTGTGCGATGCGGTTATAACCACCCCTGTTTGGCACTTATAATACCTCAGTGCAAACGATAATTCTGGCGTTGGACGTAACGACTCAAACAGATAAACTTTAAATCCGTTTGCTGAAAATATATTAGCAGTGGTTTCGGCAAATAAACGTCCATTATTTCGGCAGTCGTAAGCTATAACGGCTTTCAGTTCTTCATCTGCTGAAAAACTTTTATGCACATAATTACACAAGCCTTGAGTTGCCATGCCTATGGTATAGGTATTTATTCGGTTTGTTCCTACTCCCATTATGCCACGCATTCCGCCTGTGCCGAACTCTAAATTTTTGTAAAACGACTCGATTAACTCCTCCTCGTTTGTGTCGATTAACTCTTGTACTTGTTGTTTTGTTTTGTTGTCGTAATTACCATTTAGCCACTGCTGGGCTTTATTTGTAACTTGCTGTAATAAATCTGATTGCATAGGTTTATTTATTCTGTAAATTTTATTGTTTTTATATTGAAGAATCAAGTTTTACATCCTCATCTGTGTGTCTTTCTAAATATAATATCTGCAATAGCAATATAACAAAAAGAATTTTACTGATAATGGTATAGCGCACTAACGCTCCAAAATTGGCAGTTGTTAAGCCAACAAAAAATGCAAATGTAACAGATGATATGAATAACACCAATAAAAATGAATCATCGTATAGATACTTTACAATTTTTAATCGCCCTTTTATTATTATGAATAAACTTAATAGTAAAAGTAGAAAATTCTCTAACCCTGACATCAGCATTAACACATTACGACTTTCCCATAGGAATGGGCGAAATAGACCTGCCGTAACTGCTTGTGGTGATTTTTTTAACACCCCCGATATGGTTGGTTCAAATTCACCAATATCAAAACTATTTCCTCCGTAATAATCTTTTTTTAAGTCGTTTTGTATAATGTATGCCGTTTCTAGTATCGAGTCAATATCTTTGTATCTGCTTGATTCTTGCGATGATATCTTAGTAAAAACCACCCCACCAATTAACACAAACATAATACAGATTATAGGAAAAAGTATGAAACGTATAAAGTTACCTTGTATCTGTTTTATAAAGCCTAAGCCCACCCATATAAACGAGCTAAATAACGAAACATAAAATATATATGGTCGGATAGATAATGCTACATATCCCCAAAACAATAACTTAATACCATTAAGCAGAATATCTTCTCTCTTAAAAAAGATACGCCAAATATTTACAAAAAAGCATAGAAAAGCTACTAACGTCCAACCGTCCTTTAATACGCCACTACTCCAAAATACTACACTAGGAATAAAAAATAAACCATAAGCTAAATACTTAGAACTATTCGGATAAAAATTTACTAACATTTTGTAGAAATTCCATATTCCTACATACAGGAGTAAATCCATTATTATGGTGTTACCCAGAAAACTACCACCGCCTAATATGTAAAACAATGTGTTGAATCGGCAAACGGCAAATGAATGAGCATCTCTAAAATAAGTTGGATAACCTGTTGTAGCATCAAACATATTACCGATTTCGGCACTACGTTCTCCTAATAATAGCTGTATAAAGGTAGGAACATCTTTACCAAACATATTTATAATTGACTGCGTACCAAAATAATAATAATGAGTATCACCCATTCCATAATAAAAAGTGTAAATTAACACTAAGGCGATACCACTAAATATTTTTACAAATAATCCTGCCGTAAAATATTTATAGTATGGTTTATCGTCAATATTCTTTGATTGTACACGTGCAGAAACAAAAAAAGCTACAATTAATAAAAATGGCACAATAAAAGCATCGCGTATGGTAATTATGTTATTCAAAATATTTTGTTTATTTGTACTGACTGAAATAAGTTGGCTAATATATATATTTTATAAAATACGGACAATTTTTAAATGTATTAGTTATACTAATTACAAGTTAACAATTAAAAATTACGAATGGTTTTTAAATATTAATTTTTAAGCCTTAATTACACACTTACAATACTTTAGATAAAAAAATGCCAAAGAAAATATTATACATATCATACGATGGATTAACCGATAATCTAGGACAATCGCAAATTCTTCCGTACGTTATTGAATTAACTAAAAAAGGGTATGAATATACCATTATTAGTTTTGAAAAAACTGACAAATACCAACAAGGTAAGGACAACATACAGCAAATAGTTGATGCTAATAATATTAATTGGCAACCGATAAAATACACCAGCAAACCTCCTGTTATATCTACAATTAAAGATGTTTTTAAACTAATAAAGACATCAAAAAAACTACACAAACAACATAAGTTTGACATAGCACATTGCCGTAGCTACATTTCGGCTTTTGGGGGCTTAGCTTTAAAAAAGCAATACGGAGTAAAATTTATTTTTGATATGCGAGGCTTTTGGGCTGACGAACGTATCGACGGTGGTTTATGGTCGTTAAAAAATCCTATTTTTAGGAGTGTATATAAATATTTTAAACGTCAGGAGATAAAATATTTTAACAATGCCGATTACACTATCAGCCTAACTCATAATGGCAAAGACGAGATACACACAATGCCCAAAATAAAAAACAACCCTATCCAGATAAAGGTAATTCCTTGCTGTGCCGACTTTTCGCACTTCGACAAAAAAAATGTTAATACCGAAAAACTAAACTCACTAAAAAAGGAATTAAAAATATCAGAATCAGATTTTATATTATCTTATTTAGGGTCGATAGGAACATGGTATATGTTAGACGAAATGCTGGACTTTTTTAAAGTTCTTTTACACAAAAAACCCAATGCAAAGTTCCTTTTTATAACAAGCGACAACAAAGCTCACATACTAGAAAAAGCAAGGGCGAAGGATATACCAACAGACAAAATCATAATCCATTCGGCACTCAGAAATGACGTACCTACATTTATATCGTTAAGTACGGTTTCTATATTTTTCATTAAGCCTCTTTATTCAAAAAAAGCATCGTCGCCTACAAAATTAGCCGAGTTAATGGGTATGGGAGTACCCGTTATCTGCAATAGTAATGTCGGCGATGTGGACAACATAATTAAAAGTACAAATGCAGGATTGGTTATCGATGAGTTTAATAATCAAGAATATACCAAAGTTGTAAATAATATTGACAACCTACTAAAAATTAACAAAATAGATTTACGAACAAAAGCACAAGAGATGTTTTCATTACAGGTTGGAACAGAACGATATTGCGAGGTTTATGCGAGGGTTTTAAATGATAAATAATAATAAAATTGATAAACCTAAATAAAAATGTATTTTTGTACAAAAAAGAAAAGAAGAATCAAGAAAATTAAAAACAAACAAAAATGAAGACAAAACTATTAATATTCAGCTTACTACTAAGCAACATACTTGTAGCACAGATAACCGAAGTAGGACAAGCATCATTTTATGCCGATAAATTTGACGGACGAATAACTGCCAGTGGCGAAGTTTTTAAACAAAACAAATTAACAGCAGCTCACCGCACACTACCCTTTGGTTCAACAGTAAGGGTTATCAACCTACAAAACAACCGAAGTGTAATAGTTACAATAAACGACCGAGGTCCGTTTGTTAACAATAGAGTTATCGACTTATCAAAAAAAGCAGCCCAACAGCTCGATTTTATAAAAACAGGAGTAGCAAAAGTAAGAGTAGAAGTTATAAGCATTGCTAAAGGCAAAGGTAATACAACAGGATACAAACCAACACCAACAAAAAACAATACCCAAACAATAACAGAAGAACCAACACCGCAACCAGAGGCAGAAGTAACACCAACACCCCAACCAAAGGACACACAAACCACACAAACCGAACAAGCTAAAACATACTACAAAGTAGATACCCAAACAAGCCAACCCAAAGGATATGGCATACAAGTAGCAAGCTATCGTGAGGTAGCAAATCTGATAAAAATATGTGCCGACATAAAACAACTTGCAAAAAAAGATGTATTTGTACAGATAAAAGAAAGCAACGGAAATAAATTATACAAAGTAATAGTAGGAACATTTAGCTCGCATCAACAAGCAGAGCAATTTAAAGACATCTTAAAAAGCAAATTTAATGGTTGCTTTATTGTAGAATTTTAGATTAATAATAAAAAAAACAAACTTAATTTTTAAAATAAGATTTCTTTATGTACGTTTGTTCACCTTTTTTTCAGAGTAAACAAAAAACTTAACAAAATAAAATTATGAGCGAATTGGCAAAAACTAAAATAATAGACGCCTTACAACTTACAGAATACGGGAAACAAATTCTTGTAAAAGGCTGGGTTAGAACCAAACGAGGAAGTAAAAACGTATCGTTTATAGCATTGAATGACGGTTCAACAATTCACAACATTCAGATAGTAGCTGAAGCAGAAAAAATCAAAGATGAGGTATTAAACCGCATACATACAGGTACATCGTTATCGATAAAAGGCGAGCTTGTTCAGTCGCAGGGTTCAGGACAAAATGTTGAGATAGTTGCACACAAAATAGAAGTATTAGGCGAGGCTAACCCTGATGAATATCCATTACAGCCAAAGAAACACAGCTTAGAATTTTTACGCGAGAAAGCACATTTACGCTTCCGTACAAACACCTTTGGTGCAGTATTCCGCATTCGCCATGCCATGACTTTTGCAATTCATCAGTTTTTTAACAACAAAGGATTTGTAAACATTCATTCCCCAATTATAACAGGTTCCGATGCTGAAGGAGCAGGCGAAATGTTCCAAGTAACAACGCTTGATTTAGACAACTTACCAAAGCAAGAAGACGGAAAAATAGATTACTCAAACGACTTTTTTGGCAAAGCAACAAACCTAACCGTTTCAGGACAGTTAGAGGGAGAGTTAGCAGCATTAGCATTAGGTGAAATTTACACATTTGGACCTACATTCCGTGCCGAAAACTCAAACACATCACGACACCTTGCCGAGTTTTGGATGATAGAACCCGAAATGGCATTCTACGAGATAGACGACAACATGGACTTGGCAGAAGAGATGATGAAATACCTAATACAATACGCATTAGACAACTGCAAAGACGACCTATTATTTTTAGAAAAACGCTTACTTGACGAGGAAAAAAGCAAACCTCAGAACGAAAGGTCGCCAATGCCACTTATCGAGAAATTAGAATTTATCACTAAAAACGACTTTGTTCGCTTAACATACACCGAGGCTATTGAGGTATTAGAAAACTCAAAACCTGCAAAAAAAGGAAAATTCCAATATCCTGTAAAATGGGGAATTGACCTACAATCGGAGCACGAACGCTATTTAGTAGAAAAGCACTACAAAAAACCCGTTATCTTAATTGACTATCCTAAGGAAATAAAAGCCTTTTACATGAAGTTGAACGACGATAACAAAACAGTACGAGCAATGGACGTTTTATTTCCAGGTATTGGTGAAATAATAGGCGGTTCGCAACGTGAAGAAGATTACGACAAATTACTTAAACGCATGGAAGAAATGAACGTTCCTGCCGACGAGATGAATTGGTTTTTAGACACTCGCCGATTTGGAACAGTACCACATAGTGGATACGGCTTAGGCTTTGAACGTTTAATGCTATTCGTTACAGGCATGGGTAACATACGCGATGTTATTCCATTCCCACGAACACCTAAAAATGCTGAATTTTAGAAAAATTTTTAATCCTAATTGTACTTTGGGTAATCTCTAATAATAGTAAAGTTCAAGGCGTAATAAAATTTCAAACAGCAATTTACTGTTGTAAATGAAGATTTTAGATTTTTGAAACAACGCAGAAGTTTGCATTTTTAGAGATTACCTTTTGTAAGTAGGGTTTATTATCTTTTCTGAAAAAGAAACATAAAATTCAACACAATAACAACTATGCAAATTGCTTGATTTATAAAAAAATCATTATCTTTATTGCTTAAATAAAGCATCAGTTTATGTTAAAGCAGAGTTTACAACAAAAATTATTACAAAAACTATCGCCCCAGCAAATACAATTAATAAAGTTGCTTGAAGTACCTACTATGCAACTAAATCAGCGTATAAAAAAGGAGATAGAAGAAAATCCTGCTTTGGAAGAAGGAAGGGAAGATAGCGATTTAGATAATCAGCAAGATGAACAGAATGATAATTTAGAACAAGAAGAGTTTTCAATTGAGGACTACATAAAAAACGAAGACGAGCCTTACTACAAAACACAAACAAACAATTACTCAAAAAACGACGAGCAAAAAGACATTCCGTTTTCACAAGGCTCAACCTTTCACGAGAATTTAATGTCGCAGATAGGTTTACACGCCTTATCGGAAACCGAACAAAAATTAGCCGAATACGTAATTGGTAACATTGACGAAGATGGCTACTTACGTAGAGATATAAGCTCAATGGTAGACGACTTAGCCTTTTTAGTAAACATAGAAACCAGCGAGGAACAACTAAAAAAGATATTAAAAATAATTCAGGACTTTGACCCTGCGGGTGTAGGTGCTGAAAATTTACAAGAATGCTTATTAATACAAATACGCCGAAAAGAGGACAAAACACCAAGCCAAAAACTTGCTGAAACAATATTAACAAGCTGTTTTAATGAATTTACAAAAAAACATTACGACAAAATAACACACAAGTTAAACATTGAGGAAGACGAATTAAAACAAGCCTTGCAAGAGATATTAAAGCTAAATCCCAAACCAGGAGGAGCATACTCATCGCCACAAGATAGGATTGGACAAACCATTATGCCCGATTTTATTTTAGAAGTAGTGGACGATGAATTTATATTAAGCCTAAACCAGCGTAACGTCCCCGATTTAAAAATAAACAGAGCATACACTCAATTACTTGAAGAGGTAGCAAATAAAAAAGAAAACAAAACAAAAGAAGACAAAGAAACCTTAACATTTGTAAAACAAAAGTTAGACTCTGCCAAGTGGTTTATCGATGCAATAAAGCAACGCCACCAAACCCTAATGACAACAATGCAGGCTATACTTGATTATCAAAGAGAATTCTTTTTAGACGGCGACGAAAAAAGCCTACGTCCAATGATTCTGAAAGATATAGCCGACGTAACTGGTTTAGACATATCAACAATATCACGCGTAGCAAACAGCAAATATATACAGACCGATTTTGGTGTGTTATCATTAAAATCATTCTTTTCGGAAGCTATGAAAACAACCTCTGGCGAGGAAGTATCGGCACGTGAGGTAAAAAGCATTTTAGAGGAAGCCATATCGAACGAAGACAAAAAGAAGCCCCTAACCGATGCACGTTTAACTACACTATTACAAGAGAAAGGCTATAAAATAGCACGTCGTACGGTAGCTAAATATCGCGAGCAATTAGATATTCCTGTTGCTAGGCTACGTAAAGAGTTATAATTTTAATGACTAATTTGTTAATTCTTCATTCGTAACTCTTAAATTTCTTAATGATAAAAATGCTTAATTAAAAAATGACAAAAACAATAAAAACCTTAGCTAAGGTTACATCATACTTATTTCATCCTATATTTATGCCAACAATAGGCGTAATATTAATAAGCTATTCAAACATATATACATTTATTATTCCGCCCGAAACAACACGGGCTATTTTATTATTAGTAGCACTTAGCACCATTTTATTTCCTTTGTCAATATTTGGGTTACTTTATTTTCAACAAAAAATTACAAAAATAACTATGCCCTCAAGGCAAGAACGGTTATTACCATTATTTATATCCGTAATATTCTATTATGCCACTTATTATATGCTAAAAAGATTATATGCCCCGCTCTTTATTCAGCAATTTATGTTTGTAGCCTTTATTTGCTTAACCATAACCTTTGCTATCCATTTTAAATGGAAGATAAGCATGCACATGATGGCATTCGGAGGATTAACAGGCTTATGGACGGCAATGTCGTATATTTTTTATTTAACATCGCCAAGCATAATTTTATCGGCATTAATACTATTGGCAGGATTAACAGGCTCATCGCGTTTAGTATTACAAGCACATACTCAACGCCAAATCCACATTGGGTTTTTATTAGGATACATTATATCATTCGGCACATTAGTGCTATTAAATTAACAAAACATGAACAACGCAGAAGTATTTGACAGCATAGTAAAAAGCAGACGCTCAGTAAGAATATACGACCAAACCAAACCTTACGACAAAAGTATTGTTGAACGCAGTTTACAACGTGCAATACTATCGCCCAACAGTAGCAATATGCAACTATGGGAGTTTTACCGAGTTACCGACGAACAAACAAAAGCAAAATTAGCCGAATATTGCATGAATCAACTACCTGCAAAAACGGCTCAGGAATTAGTTGTTATAGTTGCTCGTCCTGATAAGTACAAAAAATCAATTCAATTTAACCTTGACGTAATAAACCATAAAGACAATTTTGAAAAAGAATCGCGAAAGCAAAAGCGTACAAAATATTACAAAAAGACAATGCCATTCTTTTACATGCCCGATTTTTTGTTCATAGTATCTATTTTTAAAAAGATATTATCGTTTGCCATTGGCTTAAAACAACCTATGGTGCGTGAGGTTACAGTTATCGACAAAAAAGTAACCATACACAAAAGTATAGCCTTAGCCGCACAAACATTTATGCTTAGTGTACGTGCCGAGGGTTACGACACTTGTCCGTTAGAAGGGTTCGATTCAAAACGAATAAAAAAACTACTAAAATTACCACGCAAAGCCGAAATAAATATGGTAATACCCGTAGGTAATGCCGACAAGGAAGGAATATGGTATCCTCAGTTCCGTTATCCTTACAACGAGGTTGTTAAGGAAGTATAAAAACTATTACTCTTACTAATAACAGATATTGTTTTATATTAAAAAAAATATACCTTTGCTAACAATTAATTTTAACAAGTAAAATTTAATAATCATGTATAAATTAGTATTAATACGACACGGACAAAGTGAATGGAATAAGCTAAACCTATTCACAGGTTGGATGGACGTTGACCTTACAGAACAAGGAGTAAACGAGGCTAAAGAAGCTGGAAAAACATTAAAAGCCGAAGGCTTTACTTTTGATGTAGCTTACACATCGGTACTTAAACGAGCAATAAAAACCCTACACCACGTACTTGACGAGATGGATTTATTGTGGATACCAACCCACAAAAACTGGCGACTAAACGAAAAAAGCTACGGTGCATTACAAGGGTTAAACAAAGCCGAAACAGCCGAAAAATATGGCGACGACAAAGTATTACAATGGCGTCGCTCATACGACGTTCAGCCTCCTATGATTGAGGAAACTGACGACAGACACCCTAAATTTGACAGACGCTACGACAACCTAAGTAACGAAGAAAAAACTGCTGGAGAAAGCTTAAAGGACACTTACGCAAGAATGCTACCTCATTGGCATGACGAAATTGCACCAGCAATAAAATCAGGTAAAAATGTTGTAATTGCAGCTCATGGTAACAGCTTACGTTCACTTATTCAGTATCTTGACAGCATGTCGGAAGAAGATATATTAAAACTAAACGTACCAACTGGTGTCCCTTTAGTTTACGAATTAGACGAAAATCTGAAACCAATAAAGCACTATTACTTAGGCGACCAAGATGCTATTAACGCAGCAATTGCAGGAGTAGCAAATCAAGGTAAAGCAAAATAATTATTGTTCATAATCTAACAAAACCTTACTTTTAAATAGTAAAAGTAAGGTTTTTTTTGCATTTAACCCTTAACCTTTGTTTGTTAGCATCTTAACTTATTGAATAATATTAACCTCAGCATAAAACAAACAAAATATACAAAAGCAAAAAAATAACAGAAAAACAGCTAATTGCCTATAAATAAACATCAAACAAATACCATTTATTAAAAATAATTTTCGGATAATAATTAAAAATTAAATATTCGCAATTAAAAAGCTTATAAAGGTTTGATAAATAAGATTTTTTTAGTTACTTGCGTATCTATAAATCAAATTTGCAAATTATGAATAAATTTAGAACTACAATCACAATAGTATCTCTATTATTAATAAGCCTTGCGGGCTGTCAGCAGAAAACTCAAAATAGCTCACAGAAATCCGTAAAACAAGCATTAGATATAGAAATTGACACAACAAGTAGAATGATAAAGTTTGAGAATGCTTTATTCAGTATTCCCTCACCTCACCAATTATCAATTTTAATTAAAGACATTGGTGCAAACTTTAACTCCGACCTTTTAAATCAGTCGAATAACTACACTCAATACACAAGCATATTCAAACAAACAATAAACTTAGGTATTTATGGAGCTGACTTAGCTTATCTGAATATGTATGAGCAATTTCCTTTAGCAATTAATTACTTTTCAGTAATAAAAATAATGTCGCAACAGCTTGACCTTACAGCTGCATTTAGCCCTGAAATATTTAAAAGAATAGAAAATAACATTGACCAACAAGACTCTTTATTATACATAATATCAAACCTTTACACCGATGTTGACTTATACTTAAAAGAAAGCCAACGACAAAAAGAAGGGGCATTAATACTTGTTGGTGGTTGGATTGAGGCTAGCTACTTTCTTGTAGAAATAGCAAAAGAAAACAACAACCCTAAACTAATTGAACGCATAGGCGAGAACAAACAATCATTAGACAACCTTATAAAACTATTAACTCCGTATTATGAGGAAAATGAAGAAATAGCAAAACTAACAGATGATTTAATTGATGTTTTTTATGAATACGAATCGGTAGAAATGGATTATAAATATGCCGAACCAACAACATATCCTGACAAAAAGTTAACACAAATACACTCTGAATCAAAAGTTGTAATACCTAGTGAAGTTTTTGAAAACATACGAAACAAAATCACTAATATCAGAAAGTCATTAATACAATAAAAATACATCATTAACAACAGTAAACTCTACTAAAATGAAAAGAACAATATATACATTAATAATATTTGGAGCAATAATACTAAACTCATTTAACGCTAATGCTCAAATAGATTCAACAATGAACCTATGTAAAGCAAAAATGAATTTACCTTTTGTTACTGACGGACAAACATACAGAGCTTTACTTAACGGAGAAGAAACAGCTGAGTTTTACACAACCTTTTATGGCGAAAGCACATACCGAATAGTAGGATATAGTGGTAACAATGAAGGCAACCTAATATTCTCGGTGTACGACCAAGACAGAAATTTATTATTCTCAAACCTAGACTATAACAACACACCTTATTGGGATTTTGAATTTGAGTACACAATGAACTGTATTATTGAAGCAAAACTAGATTCAAAAAACAAAAATTCAGGATTTGCCATAATGCTTATAGGGTTTAAACAATAAATAATATATGAGTGAAAGGATTCTAAAAGCGTTAATGCACCTTTTTGCTATTATTGCAGAACCCAATAATAACAAAAGTGCAAAAAAGCGTAATGTTGTAGGATCTTTTTTAAGACAGCAAATTAACTATGAATTAGTACCTACCTACTTACAAATTTTTGATGATTTTTGTAAAAAATACACAAAAAAAAGTAGTAGCTCTGAAAAACAGCAAAAGAAATTATCACTAAGTTCAGTAAAAGTACTAAAAATATGTGCTCAAATAAATAAAGAACTTGACATACGACAGAAAGCTGTTGTACTTATCCGTCTGTTAGAGTTTGTTAAAACCGAAGACCCAATTCCCGAACAAGAACTAGAATTTATTCTAACTGTTGCTGATAGTTTCTATTTCTCTACAGAAGAATATCTTAACCTAAAAGACTTTGTAATAAATGATTTTAACAACATGCCATTTAACTCACAAATGCTTGTTGTTGATAGCAATCGTACTACTTCGCTTACACGGTCGAGACACCTTTACCATGAAAATATAAATGGTACAATTATAATTTATTACTTTAAATCTACCAATTTATATCTATTCCGTTATTTTGGCGAGGAAGAATTATACCTTAACGGACACATTACATCATTTGATAAGGTTTATGTGCTAACACAAGGCTCGGCTATCCGTTCGCCAAACATGAACCCTATTTATTATTCCGACATTATAAATGCATTTTATATAAACGAGTTAGATAACAAAATACAGTTTGTTGCAAATAATGTAGAATATGAATTTAAAGGAGGTATTAAAGGACTTAATAACATATCTTTTATTGAGGAATCAGGGAGTTTAGTAGGTATTATGGGAGCAAGTGGTTCGGGAAAATCAACACTTTTAAACGTACTAAACGGAACACTTAAACCCAGCAAAGGAAGCATAACCATAAATGGTATAGATATAAACACCGAAAAACACCTTATTCAGGGCTTAATAGGACACGTATCGCAAGACGATTTATTAATAGAAGAACTAACCGTTTATCAGAACCTATACTTTAATGCTAAACTATGCTTTAGCAACCTAAGTAACATGATGATAAACCGCAAAATATACAAGCTACTACAAAGTTTAGGTTTATTCGAAATAAAAGATATGGTTGTTGGTAGCCCACTAAACAAAAAAATAAGTGGAGGACAACGCAAAAGGTTAAACATTGGGCTTGAACTATTACGCGAACCTACAATTTTATTTTTAGACGAACCAACATCAGGATTATCATCGCGTGATTCCGAAAATATTATGGACTTACTAAAAGAATTAACTTTAAAAGGTAAGTTAATATTTACGGTTATTCATCAACCATCGTCCGATATATTTAAAATGTTCGACAAACTATTTATATTAGACCAAGGCGGATATTTAATATTTAACGGAAACCCTGTTAATTCAATTATTTATTTTAAATCGAAGATACACCAAGCCAATTGGAATGATAGCGAATGCCGAACATGCGGAAATGTAAATCCCGAACAGATTTTTAACATAATAGAATCAAAGGTATTAGACGAGTACGGCAATATTACGAATAACCGAAACAGAACACCGCGAGATTGGTATTCGCATTTTCTGTTACAACAATCAAAACAACCGAAACCCGAACTACTAACAGACGATTTACCAAAGGTTAGTTTTAAAGTTCCGAAGAAGATAAAACAATTTAAGGTATTTGTAACACGCGATATTCTATCAAAGATATCAAACAAACAATACCTAATTATCAACTTGTTAGAGACGCCAATATTAGCATTCTTGCTATCATTTATAATAAAATATTACAAACAAGGGCACAAATACACATTTATTGAAAATGCCAATATACCTGTATATATTTTTATGGCTGTAATAATAGCCATATTTGTAGGTTTAACAGTAAGTGCCGAGGAGATAGTAAAAGACCGCAAAATATTAAAACGAGAACGCTTTTTAAACCTATCACGAACGGCATATATCTTCTCAAAGATAGCCATCATGCTAGGCATATCAGCATTTCAATCATTATTATTTGTACTGATAGGGAACTCAATACTAGAGATATCGGGAATGTATTTTTATTACTGGCTAATGCTATTTAGTACATGGTTTTTTGCCACCCTATTAGGCTTAAACATATCCGACGGATTTGACACAGTAGTAACAATATATATATTAATACCTTTCTTAGTTATACCACAATTAATATTAAGCGGAATTATAGTTCCTTTTGATAAACTTAACCCTACAATATCAAACCCTAACGATATACCTATATATGGCGAAATAATAACCGCACGTTGGGCTTACGAGGGCTTAGCTGTACAGCAGTTTAAAGAGAATGAATTTGAAAAGAAATTCTACAAATATAACAAGGTATTGAGCGAGGCTGATTACAAAAAGAACTATTGGGTTAATGCTATTTTAAACAAATTAGCATACTGCAATAGGCATTATCAAGATGAAAAACGATTGGATTATGTTAAGAAGAATTTAGAGTTAATCAGACATGAGATTGAGAAAGAACAAAAACACATAAAACCCATAGCAGAAATTGATATTAACAAGTTACATATATCAACATTTAACAAACTCATATTTGAGGAAACTAAACTATATTTAAGGAATGTTAAATCGCATTACATAAGGCTATATAATAACGCTAACCACAAAAAAGACTCGGTAATTACTGCCTTACAAAACACCAAAGAGGGCAAAAAGAATTTTATAAGACTAAAGAAAAAATACACAAATAATAGTTTAACAAACTTTGTACGTAACACTTCTTCGTTAGATAGAATAATTGAAGTAGATAACCAATTAGTGCAAAAAATTGACCCTATATATAAAAATCCTAAATCCAAATTTATTAAGGCACACTTTTATGCACCGCAGAAACAAATATTTGGGATAACACTCAATACTTACTGGATTAATTTAATTATTATATGGGTAGGCATAATAATAATGTATATATTACTACATTTAAGAGCTATACGCCGAATGATGGAGTATTTCTCGTTTAGGAAACACAAATCAAAAATTAAGAAAGGTATAAGTATCAAAACATAAAAAACCCATATTATACGGTTATATGTAAAGTAAAAAACGTATAATATAGGTTATTGATAATAATATAGTAAGATATTATATTACTCTTCTATTTCTATCATTTTAAAAGGAATTCTAATAATTGATTGGTAATCTTCTCCTGCCTCAAGCATATCCTCATCGTCCTCTTCGTAGTACCAATTAATTAACACCTCGTTCCCGCTTTTGTAAATAGTTTCAAGCTTTTTAAAAACATCTAAAATACATTTTGAGCTACTTGTGTTAAAGTACTCTAACTGTATATTAACTTCAGTTGTTTTTGCAGGTGCAGAATGATATTTCTCTAACCAATCTACTAAAGGTTTGTAAAACTCAATTGAGTTTTCAGGTATTGACCTTCCTTTAATTTCTACTATTCCTTTTTCTGCGTCAAATAATACTGTTGGTGTTTTAGGTGTTCCTATAATTGAAATTGGTTCCATATTTAATTGTTTTTATAAAGTTTCTATTCGTAAATATTTATTTGTAAACTAAAAAAGCGATATTCATCTTTATAATCATAAAAATTATAGTCTAATTTATTGCCCGATTTACGGCAAATATCAACTAAACCTAAGCCTCCGCCTCCTTTTTCCGAAAATTCTTGATTGTTTAATATGCTTTTATATAATTCTTTTAAACCTAAATTATCTAAAGTGTTAATATGCTCCAGATGCTTTGTTAAGAAAGTATGTTGCTTGTTATCTACAAAGTTACCTGAAATAATTTTAAAGCCTTTATCTGTTTTTATAAGAAGACATATTACATATTTCCCGATAATATCATATCCTGATTTGCTTGGTAATTCTTTTGAATGATGAAAAAGATTCTGCATACATTCAACTAACACATTATAGACCTTCTTTTTGATTTTTCCTGATTGTGTTTCTATTTTAGTTTCAATCACATCTAAAGAGTCTATAATTTGTTGGTCAGAAATCTCCCCTTTTATACTAAAAAGGACATTTCCTAAATCCTCCATCTCTGATGTCCATGTTTGCAAATCGAAAGGCATAATAGCTTTTTCTATAGATTAGATCGACAAATTTATATAAATTTATTAATAAATAAAAAATATAAACTGTTTTTTTAATTTGCTGTATTATTATTACTTAAACAATATACTAAAATCGCTATCTGGTTGCATTTCATAAGGTTCTACTCCATATTTGAATATACGTAATGGTAATTTACCTTTGTATCCGTAATGGTCGCCTTTTATTTCAAACATACATCCTTCGCGTAATCCCACAACAAGCATATCTTTGTTTATTTCTAAAAACTCCATTATTCTATCCTCACGAGTTTCACCTCCGTGTCCGTCAGGATTTTTGTCTAAATAATGAGGGTTTATTTGAAATGGTATAAGGTTTAAGGCATCAAAACCTTTAGGGTCGATAATTGGCATATCGTTGGTTGTTTTTATGCTTGGGCATGATAGGTTTGAACCTGCACTCCAACCTATATATTTTGTTCCGCCTTGTACTTTTTTACGGATAGGCTCAATTAGTTTATACTCACGTACGTGGTGTAATAATTGCCAAGTGCTTCCGCCTCCTACTATTATAGCTTCTGCGTCTTCAACCGCTTTTACTGGGTCGTCAAAATGATGTATTGAAACAACATCGTGCCCTACCTCGTTTAAACGATTTTTTACTTTCTCCTCGTATTGGTCAAAAGTCATTGTTACTCCTGCATAAGGTATAAATAAAGCTGTTACTTTTTCTGCACCTAAAAAGTTGGCTATGTCGTGCTTAGGATAATCTAAATAAGCCTCGCCTGCCATTGTTGAATTACTGATTAATAATAAATTCATATTGATATTTTTATAAGTTATTCTTAAATAAACACAAAGATACATTTATTATTTTAATTACAGAATAAAACACTATTAATAATCTTTTTACATAAAAATTCTATCTTTGTGCAACCTTTGGTATTAAACAGACGATGTCAGAGTTTTTTTATTGAGAAGCTACAAATACATTATTGAACGGCATCTTAATCTGAAACTTAGTTGTAAATAGTAAATAAATGGATAGTATAGTAAAGTGTGAAAACCTAACTCATTATTATGGTAAGCGGTGCATATATGAAAATATAAACTTTAGTATTGAGAGGGGTAAAATATTAGGACTGCTTGGCAAAAACGGAACGGGCAAGACAACAACCATTAATATACTTAACGGATATTTAAAACCACATAGTGGTAAGTGTGAAATATTTGGAGAGAATTCAAGTAATATATCGCCCGAAAACCGTATGCGTATAGGTATCCTTATTGAAGGACATGTGCAATATTCCTTTATGAACATAACACAAATTGAACGTTTTTACTCTCAATTTTATCCTAAGTGGCAAAAGAATATATATTACGAGCTAATGGATATGCTAAAAATAGCACCACAGCAACGCATAAGCAAAATGTCGTGCGGACAGCGTTCGCAGGTTGCTTTGGGTCTTATTCTTGCCCAAAATGCCGAATTGCTTATTCTTGACGATTTCTCGATGGGCTTAGACCCTGGGTACAGAATGTTATTTGTTGATTATTTAAGCGAATATGCTAAAAAAGGCAACAAAACAGTTTTTATAACATCGCATATTATACAAGACATGGAACGTTTAATTGATGATTGTATGATTATGGATTATGGTAAAATTGTTTTACAAAAACCTGTTAAGGAATTTACAAATTCATTCTTCCGATACCGCTTTGAAACACAAAACAGCCTAAATGATTTAACAAAAATTAGCAATAGTTACAATCCTAATTTAATAAATAATAATGCTGAAATATATTCATTTTTAACTGCTGATGAAATGAATGCCGAATTAAAAAACTTAGGTATAAAAGCTGATAATATAAAATGCGAAAAGCCAAGTTTAGAAGAGGCATTTATAGGCATTACTGGTAAATATTAATACAAGGTAACCTCTAAAAATGCAAATTTCTGCGTTGTTGCGAAATTTTAAAAGCCTCATTTACAACAGTAAACTCCGTTTTTAAAATTTCTTACGCCTTAAACTTTACTATTTTTAGAGATTACCACAAAACACTAAAACTATGACAAAAGCTTTGATATATAAAGAATGGCTAAAAACCAAATGGATAATATTAGGAATAATAGTAACTAATATTGCTTTATTAACTTATATGTTTATTTCTGTATCGCACTCGTTTAGGGTGGTTGGCATACCGCATATATGGAATGCTATTGTTAATAAACATGCTTTCTTATTTTCGGAATTACAATACTTAACAATAGCTTGTGCTACCATATTATCTTTAGCTCAGTATATACCTGAAATAAGTAAAAAACGATTAAAATTAACTTTGCATCTGCCTATTAATCAGACTAAAAGTGTTTTTACAATGGTGGCGTTTGGGGTTGCTATATTACTTATCTGTTGTGCTTTGCAGATGTTTGTAGTATTACTATTTGTTAATAAATATTTTCCTATAGAGATAGGTGCAAGTACTATTTATACTATTCTACCTTGGCATATTAGTGGCATTGTTGCTTACTTACTTGTAGCATGTATCTGTTTAGAACCTACATGGAAAAATAGAGTGATATATTTTATTATATCATTACCCATAATAGGGATTTTCTTTTTATCATCATTTCCGTTGGCGTATGTAAATATTACATGGTTACTTATTGGTTTAACAATAATATTATTTGTTGTACCCATACAATCAGTTAAACGATTTAAACAAGGTATGCAAGATTAATAAAAAAGTACAAGTAGGAAGTTAGAATCAAAACAATTTTTAGTTAACACATTATCAAATTACAATAAATGAAATAAACCATGTCTGAGATTATTATTGAGACACACAATCAGTATAATTAAAATTACGTCTCACACTTTAGCTTGGTTAAAAATTTTAAACATATGAAAATACGACATATATTAATATTAATAACTACAATAATAATAAGTTGGTTATTGCCAGATATAACACATACAATAATTGATAAACCAGCAAAAAATTTCTTTGTATATTATAGTTCAGTAGAAAAAAGTTTTTGCCGAACAAAATTTAACGAAGATGACAAATCGGTAAAACGGATAAATATTGCAACAGGCAAAGAATATTCGCGTACGGAATTTGATAGCATCTTACCATTATTTTATTACCGACAACTATTATCGGAAGATAAAATGCCTAAAGAGATTCATGGTACACCTATATGTCCTAAATCGTTAAGCAAAAAAACATTCTTTTTTTCGTACCGACCAGTATATAAAAATAGTCCTAACATACCACTTTATACTTTATTTGAATCGGCATCGGGAAGGGTGCGTTTGCAAACACCACCTGATATGTTTCGGATAAACAATAGTATTGAGTTTATTAATTCAGAAACAAATACTGTAAATAAAGAGAAAAGTAAATTATTTAACAATGAATTAGAAAAACAGCATTTTGCTTTTCCTCCTAAAATAGTTGCAGGTAATCCGTCAGCACGTAAAGATTACGATGAAGGTTGCTTTATACTTGACAATAACAATAAGTTATTCCAACTAAAAATGCAAAAAGGAAAACCCTTTGTAAAAAAAATATATACTGCTGATAGTTTGCAAATAGCACACATATCAACATGCGAACCAAAAGACAGAAGTTTTTTAGCTTTTCTGTTCGATAAGCAAGGGTATATATATGTTCTTTATTCTAACAGTTATAAAATACAAAATTTGCCTATTGCACCTCAAGATATTAACAACACAGATATTAGAGTAATGACTAATCCGTTGTATTGGATTATTGAAACCAATAATAGTACGAAAAAGGTTGTGTATGCAGTAAAATCGGCTAATAAGGAATTGGTAGATAAAATAAATTTTTCAGCAGATACTCAGAAAAACAATTGGTTAAAGTACATCTTTACATATGAACTTACTTTTAAAATCAAAAACAGTAATTACATTAAACCGTCAATAGCAAAATATAGCCCTTATTCTGTAATTGCAAATATGTTATTAGCATTAATCTTTTTTATTATTCTGCCTAGTACAAAACGCAAGAGTTATGCATTTGACTGTTCTATTATAATTGTTACAGGTATATTTGGGTTTATTGCAGAACTAATTTTTTTGCTAGCTAAGAATGAATAATAGACAAATAAAACTTAAAGCTATACTATTTAAATGTTTCTTTTTTCTTGCAAGATATCATTAATAATAGCAAGAAAGTAAACCAAATATAAATACGTATTATTGAGATATTTTTACTATACATGAATCTTCTATAATTTTATTATCAGAAAGTGTAATTTTAATATTGAAAGTGTTCTCTGGTTGCTCAAAAAGAGGAAAATCAAACTCTTTTTTTTTATAGCTAAATAACATATGACCTGGGGTTTCGGTTATATAAAAATAGTTTTTCAGGTTCGAGTAGCTTAACAATGTGTCATTCTCTATAATTATAAATCTATCGCAACTTATATGAATAGAATCATTGATTATCTCGTGTATCATTGTTTTTGATTTACATTCTTCATATCCATCAGCTGAAAAATAAAATGTAGTTTCAAAATTGAGTTCTTTATCTAAGAAATCAGTAATATACCAATCCCCTATACTTTCATTGCCGTTATCTGTCGATGTAACGGGATTAAATCTTAAACCAGAATACCATTCAGTACAGTCTTTGGTCTGACAACCTAATAATGTTACTAATATTAAAAATGATATTACTCTTTTCATATTGTAATACTTTAGTTATTATTTAATTCTGACTAACAAAAAAATCATTGATTTTCAGTTATTTATATGTTAAATATTATCAATATCCACCTAATTTACGCAATCAATCCTACGTTATCTTTAGGATTTAATCAGCTCTTACAGGTTAGATAATTTAATTTATATCGAACCCGTTTGGTGCTGATGGTGAATAACTGCTAACAAATTACTTAACCAAAATATTTATACCTTACTTCTTCTAACCTAAGAAAATACCTTGTCGTATTTTCTGAAGTTAAATCCGAATTATCATTATTTTGAAACAAAATGATAGTGCGAACCAAATAGCTCAAATGCTTGTTTGTCAAGCATCTCCCTGTGGTTCGGATGAGCTATGTCTATAAGCATTTTTGCACGTTGTTGCAATGGTTTACCATATAAATTAACTGCTCCGTATTCTGTTACAACCCAATGAGTATGAGCTCTTGTTGTAACTACTCCTGAACCTTCAAGCAATGTGGCGGTAATTTTTGAAATACCTTTATTTGTTTGCGATGGCATAGCAATAATAGGCACTCCGCCTTTTGATAAACCTGCTCCTGTTATAAAATCAACCTGTCCGCCTACTCCCGAGTACATTTTTGAACCTATTGAATCGGCACAAACCTGACCTGTTAAGTCTACAGATATTGCTGAATTAATGGCTACCATATTGTCTAACTTTTGGATATTAGCTACGCTATTGGTATATCCTACGTCCATCATTGCTACCTGTGGATTGTCATCAATAAAATCATATAGCTTATTTGAGCCCATTAAAAATGATGCTACAATTTTACCTTTATCAATCTGTTTGCATTTACCATTTACTACACCTTTTTCAACTAATGGGATAACGCCATCGGCAAACATCTCGGTATGTATTCCTAAATTTTTATGATTACCTAACTGATATAACACAGCCTTAGGAATACCACCTATTCCCATTTGCAGACACGAACCATCTTTTATTAGTTCGGCTATATTTTGTCCTATTTTTACCTCTATATCGGTTAATTCTTTTTCTGTTGGATTAAATAATGGTAAATCATCTTCAACAAAATAATCAATAGCACTTACTGGTATCATAGCATCACCCCATGCACGTGGCACGTTTGGATTAACTGCTGCTATTACAACATCGGCACTTTCGATAGCTGCAACAGTGGTATCTACCGAAGTTCCTAACGACACAAAACCATGTCTGTCGGGTAGCGATGTCATTATTAAAGCAACATCTACTTTAAGTACACCATTGCGAATTAGTCTTTGCGTTTCGCTTAAAAAAACAGGTATATAATCGGCATAACCTGCTAAGGTTTGTTTTCGTAGATTAGGACCTACAAAAAATTGCTCCGATACAAAAATTCCTTCAAATTCTGGGTCGGCAAAATCTACAGCCTTTTCAATATGTATATGCTGAATTTTTACATTTTTAAATTCTTTGCGTCTGCCTCGTTCAACCAATGGTTTTATAAGTGCATGAGGAGTTACAGCCACACTACTTAAATGGACTCTGTCATTTGTTTTTACAACTTTTACCGCTTCCTCTGCTGAGATGTACTTCATACCTATTTTTATTGATAATTAATAGTGGCAAAGATAAGAAACATATTTTAATATTACTACATGATATAACCTTTACTATTTAACTAAGAATATTAGTATTTTAAAGTTATTTGTAATAAAGTAGAGTTTACCTACAAGCTGTTAGCCTTTGGCTTTTAGCCATTAGCTTTTCAAAAATTACAAATATAAAGTTTCTAAGTTTAGAATAAAATACTCAGACTTAAATAACATTATTTCCGAATTCAAAAAGCTAAAAGCCAAAGGCTAAGGGCTAACGACCTTATTTTATATAAACTTTTGTATTATAATGAACTGATAAAAAAATAATCTTAAAATAATTTAATGTATTTTTGTAACGTTGTATATAAAGAAAATTGCAAAAAAAATGAAAAGATACATAATATATATACTTCTTTTACTGTGTTTAAAAGGTTATTCGCAAATACCAAAAGGCGAATGGCGAGAGCATCTTCCGTACACTAATATACACTCAATAGTAATAACTGATGATAAAATATATTGTGCTGCCGATAAATCTATTTTTATATACGATAAAGAGGATTACAGCATACAAAAGCTATCAAAACTAAACGGATTATCTGATTTGGATATTGGTTCTATTGCATACAGCAAAATACACAAAAGTTTAATTGTAGGATATAATAATGGCAATATTGATGTTGTAAAAGATGGCATAACATATAACCTATCATATGTAAAGGATAAAAATATTGTTGCCAACAAAAACATTAACAACATAAATATTGTAGATAATACAGCATTAATTTCATCTGGGTTAGGAATAATTGTAATTGACATTAAAAAAGTAGAATTCGTTGATTTATATACAGTAAGTTTAACAGGCGATTATACAAACGTAAATAAGACAATTGTTGTTAATGATTCAATTATCGCACTTACTAATAATGGTATTTTCAAAGGCGATGTAAATAATCGTTTTTTATCTTTTTATAAGAATTGGAACAAAGATACCACAATACAATATCATGATAATAAATTTACAAATGGTACAATCTTAAACAATAAATTAATAGTAAGTAATACTATTCCTGATACTTCGGAATGTATATTACAAGAATACCATAACAATAAATGGAGAATACTAACCGATACATTACACAATATAAAATCGTTATCGAATGCCGAAAACGAGTTAGCGGTAATAAGCGGTAATAACACATATATTTTTAATTCTAGTTATCAGTTATTATACAAATATTATTCTCCACATGCTACATGTACAATGTCCGACAAAGATGGATATTTATACATCGGCAATGAACTTGAGGGGTTAATGGTAAAGCAACAAAACCAGCATGTAAAAACCATTTTACCACAATCGGCTAATAGTAGTAAAGTATTCCGCATACAATCTAATGGCAATGAGATATTAGTTGCTCAGGGAGAACGTGATATAGAAGGCACACCTTTTAATTATAATTCTGATTTTTTCATTTTCAAAGACAACACATGGCAGATAATAGCAGATAATAAATTAGATACCATTACCGATATTGTCTGTTTTGCTACACAAAAAGGAAATCCAAGCCTTTATTATGCAGGCTCGTGTACTAGCGGACTAATAGAACTAAAAGATAATATTGTTACAAACATCTACAATAGTAAAAATACCGATGGAGTGTTACAAAATCACATAACCGACTGCACCTTTGATGACAAAGGAAATTTATGGATTGTATGTAGTAATGCCGAAAATCCTATAGTAGTAAAAACTCCTGATAATAAATGGTATAGTTATCATTATAATGGATTATGGAGTAATAAAAGTACAAATAAAATTTTCTGCACCTCGTGGGGCGATTTGTGGACAATATCGCAAGTAGGAGTAGGTAATAATTTCTTTATTTGGAACGATAATAATACACCTGAGAATGAAAATGATGATGAGTTCCATGTATTTGATTTGCGAAATACAACAGGCATACTTGACAATACCTTAAATGATATTGGGGAAGACCACAATGGCTTAATATGGATAGCAACATCAGCAGGTGTTGTAGTAATTGACTACCCTGACAAAGCATTAAGCCAACCTAATAGAACGTATGCCCGAAGACCAATAATGGAATATAATGGCTTAGCAATAGAATTATTAGAAACAGAAAATGTAACAGCATTAGCTATAGATGGAGCCAATCGTAAATGGTTTGGTACTAATGGTAGTGGATTGTTCCTAATATCTGCTGATGGCACAGAACAATTAGCACACTACAACATAAAAAATAGCAAGTTAATATCCGATTTTATTACCGATTTAGAATTTAATCAAACAACAGGCGAGTTATTTATTGGTACAACAGAGGGCTTGGTATCATTTATGACCAATTCAACTGAACCCAAAGAGGATTTTAATAATATTTATGCTTTTCCTAATCCTGTAGAAGGTGACTACGATGGTATAATTACCATTAGAGGATTAATGTACGAGTCAGATGTAAAAATTACCGATATTGCTGGTAATTTAGTACATGAAACACATAGTTATGGTGGCGATGCCGTATGGAATGGCAAAGATTTACAAGGTAATGCTGTAAAATCTGGCGTATATACAGTATTTTGCGTAACCGCCGATGGCGAACAAAAAGGTACAACAAAAATACTTATAGTCAGATAAATACATTTAATAGCTAAAAAAATAATAATTTAACTATATTTGCACTCCAAAATTTTAATTAAACAACAAAAACAGACCATGTCGAAGAAGATTATTTTTTTAATCTTGAATTTTTTATTCATTAAAATTGGTCATAAATTTTAAACAGATGAAACAAGCAGAAATTCACACTTCAAAAGGAGTAATGAAAGTATCTTTTTACGAAAAAGATGCACCTAGAACAGTAGCTAATTTTGTAACATTAGCCGAAAAAGGATTTTATAATGGATTAAACTTCCACAGAGTAATACCAGATTTTGTAATACAAGGCGGTTGCCCTGACGGAACAGGAGCAGGAGGGCCAGGTTACACAATAAAATGCGAATTAGACGGCGATAACCAATATCATGACAAAGGAGTGCTATCAATGGCTCACGCAGGAAGAGATACAGGTGGTTCGCAATTCTTTATCTGCCATAATCGTGAAAATACAGCCCATTTAGACAGAAACCATACTTGCTTTGGAAAAGTATTTGAAGGACTAGATGTAATTGATAAAATACAACAAGGCGATTTAATCGAAAAAATTGAAATAAAAGAAGTTGAATAATTGTTTATAATCTAAAATAGATTATATTCGCGTACTTTATATAAAAAAATAAAATAACAAAGACCTTTGGTGAGATAATCATAAAATTTATTTCACTATAAAAGGGTCATAAATCTTAAACAAAAATGAAAAAAATTATTATTATTCTGACATTAGCAATAAGTGTATTAGCATCATGTCAAAACCAAAATGGTAAAGTAGAATTAAACACAAGAATTGACTCATTAAGTTACATTATGGGAGCTAGTGATGGAGAACGTTTATACCAAAGTTTTAAACAGCAAAAATTTGACTCTATTCTAAACCTTGATTTATACTTTACAGGATTAACTGATGCAACAACTGAAGACGGTAAACTAAAATACGATGTAAAAGAAAAATTACCAATGGTACAAAACTTCTTTAGAGATTACCAAGCTAATCAGATGGAGGTAATGCAAGATACAACAGGTACAGTAAAACCTATTGTGTTTGACAGAGTACTACTTGATTCAGTAAGCTATATCATGGGAGCTAATGATGGCGAAGGAATGACAAAAGGATTTAAGAATGCAGGATTAGACACAATAGTATCATTTAAGCTTTACTTAAAAGGATTATTTACAACTGGTAAAGGTGGCGAGTCGCTTGTTCCAGTTAAGGAAAATATAAAAATGGTACAAGACTTTTTTGCTGAGGTACAAGAAAATCGTTTATTAGCAGAATTTGGCGATATAAAGAAAGAAGGCGAAGAGTTTTTAGCAAAAAATAAAGCTCGTGAAGAGGTTACAGAAACTGAAAGTGGATTACAATATGAAGTACTTAAAGAAGGTAAAGGAGCAAAACCAGCAGCTACTGACAAAGTAAAAGTACATTATCATGGAACTTTATTAGACGGAACTGTTTTTGATAGTAGTGTTGACAGAGGCGAACCTATTGAATTTAACCTTAGCGGAGTAATTCAAGGTTGGACTGAAGGCTTACAACTTATGCCTATAGGTTCAAAATATAAATTCTATATACCTTACGATTTAGCTTACGGAACACGTCCAGCAGGAACAATTAAACCATTCCAAATGCTTATTTTTGAGGTTGAACTTTTAGATATTACTACTGAAAAGTAAAAAAATAAAAACATAATAAAAACCCCCAATAAATATTTATTGGGGGTTTTTATTTAAAATACTAAATTTTATATTTAGTTTTGTCGGCTATGGCACTAATACTTAATATAGAAACCTCAACAAATGTTTGCTCAGCATCATTATCAGATAATGGTAAAATAATTGACATATTAGAGAATATGGACGATAGAGCACACGCATCAACGCTTACCGTTTTTATTGAACAATTATTAGAAAAAAACAACATAAAGTGTTCGTCACTTGATGCTATTGCAGTAAGCGAAGGTCCTGGTTCATACACAGGATTACGCATAGGCGTTTCAACAGCCAAAGGCATATGCTATGCGGTAAACAAACCACTTATCGCTGTAAATACCCTTACTACAATGGCAATTATGGCAAAAGAATCTGTGCCAAAGATTGAACAAAACTCACTGCTATGCCCAATGATTGATGCCCGACGTATGGAGGCATATACATCAATATTTGATGTTAACTTAAATCTGATACAAAAAACTAAAGCCGAGATTGTTGATGAGGAAACATATCTGCCTTTGTTAGAAAAACATAAAATGTACTTTTTTGGTAACGGAGCCGATAAATTTAAAGAGGTAATAAAACATAAAAATGCCATATTTATCGATGATATTTACGCATCGGCAAAACATATGGGAACAATTGCTGATGAGCATTTTAACCACTCCAACTTTAAGGATGTTGCATACTTTGAGCCTTTCTATCTAAAAGATTTTGTTGCAACAACATCAAAAAAGAATATTCTGAATAAACCAGCTAAATAATATTTATGTATCGCTTTAACGATAGTATAACTGACTATATAAATAAACATTCAGCAGAGCCTGATGATTTATTAAAGGAGTTAGAACGCCAAACGCATCTGAAGATATTACGTCCGCAAATGTTACCGGGTGCACTGCAAGGCAAGATACTTGAAATGTTTAGTTGTATGATAAATCCGAAGAATATACTGGAGATAGGCACTTTTACAGGATATTCAACCTTATGCTTAGCCAAGGGCTTACAGGCTAATGGCAAAATATATACAATAGAGGTAAACGATGAATTATACGAGTTTACCAACAGCTTTTTTAAGCGTAGCGAATACTATAACAATATAGAGTTTTTAATAGGCGACGCACAACAAATTATTTCTAATATTGATGAGGAATTTGATTTGGTTTTTATTGATGCCGATAAGCGTGAATATACCGTATATTACGAGTTAGTATTAAGCAAAGTTAAACAAGGAGGTTTTATAATAGCCGACGATGTGCTATGGTACGGAAAGGTAGATAAGGAATTGCAAAATAACGATTTGCACACCAAGAATTTAATAGAATTTAACAATTTAATAAAGAATGACGATAGAGTAGAAAATGTGATATTTCCTATTAGAGATGGCTTAAATATTATCCGAAAATTATAACTTTTTTATAACAAAAATCCCAAATCAAAAATAAATAACATTTACTTACGTTTATAAACCAATGCCTTATTTAAGGTCATTTTTTAATTCTTAACTTTTAAATTATTTAAACAGACCATGTCTGAGCGAACTATTGAGACTTACACTAAGCATGATGAAACTTTGTCTCATTCCTAAATATGGTCACAAATTTTAAACAGATGAAAAAACTATTTTTATTATTAGTACCATTTACATTTGTAATGTGTACAAATTCAAGTTACAATGCTGAAAAAATCAGCAGACAAAACGACAGTTTACAACGTGTAGTTATTGAGAAAGATTCAGCATTATATGCATTTATCAATACATTTAACTCGATAGAAACCAACTTGCAAACTATAAAAGATAAAGAAAACATTATCCGCTTAAATAGTGCGGGTACTGAGCACAAAAATGTTAATGATATTAATGAAGATATTAAACTAATATACGATTTAATGTTACAAAACAAATCGCAAGTATCTAATTTAGAGCAGAAACTTAAAGCAGCGGGTATATCAAATAAAAATCTAAAATCGGCAATAACTAATTTAAAATTAAAATTGCAAGATAAGGATACCGAAATACTAAAAATGCGTGATGAGCTAAAAAACTTAAACATAAAAGTTGATGAGTTATCGTACACCATCGACACGCTTAACTTTATTAATGCCGACCGCCAACGAGTAATTGACAATCAGGATAAAGATTTGCACACGGCTTACTATATGTTTGGTTCGACAAAGGAGCTAAAAGAGGCTAAAATAATTGATAAAAAAGGTTTATTTTCGCCTAAAAAGATAAACCAGAATTTTGACAAAGATTTATTTATAAAAATTGATATAAGAGAAAAAACTCGCTTTAATATTAATTCTAAAAAGATAAAAATATTAAGTGTTCACCCTGAAAATTCATTTACAATAATAGGTAAGAAACCTGTTGAGGCTATCGAAATAAATAACCCTGAGGAATTTTGGAGTGTATCAAAATATTTAGTTATTATTCTTGATTAATGCGAGAGTAAATGTGAGTATAATAAAAAGACCTCAGAGATATGAAATCTCTGAGGTCTTTTTTATTCATTGCAATGATTGTATTACTTCTTAACAATTTTAATGGTTTTAGTTCCAAGTTTAGCAATATATACACCTGATTGTAAATTGCTAATATCTATAAACTGCTTTTTGTTGCTTATTTTTATAGTTTGGATTTTTCCACCTGTTACACTGTAAAGCTCTACGTTTTGTAAGTTACCATTTGTTTCAATTGTAAATCCTTTTTCTACAATTGTTGGGTATAACTTAATTATAACGTTATCCTTGTTATCAATACCAGTGCTTGTTGTTACTGTTACCTCACAAGTTGCTGTAAAGTTTCCATCGTCGGTAGTTACAGTAATTATTGCTGTACCCTCTTTTAGGGCGGTTACCTTGCCATCTTCTAATGTTGCAACTGTATTATCGCTATTTGTCCATGTTACAGTTTGGTTTGTTGCATCAGCTGGTTCAACTGTTGCAGTTAACGTAAACTCTTCGCCAATAGTAAGGCTCTTTTCTGTTGGGTCTAAACTTACTCCTGTTACTGCAATAGTGGTGGATGTTACTGTTACCTCACATGTTGCTGTGAAGTTTCCATCGTTGGTAGTTACAGTAATTGTTGTTGTACCCTCTTTTAGGGCGGTTACCTTGCCATCTTCTAATGTTGCAACTGTGTTATCGCTATTTGTCCATGTTACAGTTTGATTTGTTGCATCAGCTGGTTCAACTGTTGCAGTTAAAGTAAACTCTTCGCCAATAGCAAGACTCTTTTCTGTTGGGTCTAAACTTACTCCTGTTACTGCAATAGTTGTGGCTATTACTGTTACCTCACAAGTTGCTGTAAAATTTCCATCGTCGGTGGTTACAGTAATTGTTGCTTGACCTTCTGCTACGGCTGTTACTTGTCCATTTTCATCTACTTTAGCAATTGTGTTATCGCTACTTGTCCATGTTACAGTTTTGTTTGTAGCATCCTCTGGTGAAATTGTTGCTTTTAAAGTAAATGTTCCACCAATTTCTAACTCTTTTGTTGTTTGGTCTAGACTTACACCTGTTACTGCAATAGCATTTGTTACAATTTCAAATTGAACTCCTGATACAAAAGTAATTTCATAATTGGTACCTGCTGACAAGTTGCCTTTTAAAATTTCATATTCACCAACATCCTCACCTTCAACACGAGATAATTTACCTGTAAATGGGTCGCCTAAAAATAATTCAGGGTCTGGTGTATATGTAAATATTGGGTCATCTGCACCTACTACCTTGCTCTGATTTTCATCGGGAGTTACTTTAATTTTCTTAATTGTAATTTCACCTATTGTGCTATTTACTTCGGTAGTTGCCAATGCGTATTTGTTAGCATCTGTTCCAGCAAGAGTTAATCCTGTTACTGTTACCATTTTGTTTCTGCCTACATTTTTATCTGCGTACTTACCTGATTCAAAATTACTTAACTTAACATCGTCGCCTGATAGTATTTCGTTACCAAATATGTAATTATCAATAGTTAAAATAGCATCGTCTGTGCCGTCATATACTTTTTCTACTGTATTTTGCAGACTCACACTTAACGATATTTTATTTACTGTTACTTTACAGGTTGCAGTATGTCCTCCGTCCTCAGTTGTTACGGTTATAGTTGCTGCACCAGCTGATTTTGCTGTTACTAAACCATTATTATCAACAGTTGCAATATTTTCAGCATCACTACTCCAACTTACATTTTGGTTGGTTGCATTGCTTGGTTCAAATACTGGCGATAATTGAGCTGTGTTACCAATAGTAACATTAATATTTGTTTCGTTTAACGCCACATCAGTTACTGCAATTTTATTATCGGTAATTTTAAATACACCCTCAACAAAAGTTATATTATAATTGACTCCTGCCGATAAACTACCTTGTAAAATTTTATAATCTTTTACTTCTTCTCCCTCTTCGCGTTTTAAATTTCCTGTAAATTTATCTCCTGAAATTAATGCAGGGTCTACTGTATAAGTTAGTTCAGGGTCAGTATCGCCTTTTTTCTTACTTTTGTCATCTGCAGTTACTTTTATTTCTTTTGCAGATATTGTTCCTATATCGTTAGAAACAGTATTTGATGCTAAACTATAATTTGAACTTTTAGTACCGCTAATAGCTAAACCGTTTACTGTTACCGTAACTGCATCTACATCTTTGCTATTAAACTCACCTTTGCTTGGATTATTTAACACAACATCATCGTTAGTTAATACTCCTATTAATTCGTAATTATCATCTGTTAAATTAGCCTCAGTTGTTCCATCATATTCTTTACTTACTGAACCTATAAGATTAACTGTAAGAGCTAACGGAGTAATTTCGCCAACGTTTCCAGTTGCTGATGTGTTTTGCAAATTGTAATTACTTGCATCATCACCAGTAATAGCTAAACCTATTACGCTTACCTCTATGTTATTGCCTACATTTGCATCTGCATAAGTTCCTGTGGTTGGAGGATTATCTAAATATAAATTATCACTTTCAACTTTCCCCTCTAATTTATAGTTGTCGGCATTTATTTGAGCATCTGTGTTTTGGTCGTAGGTTTTGCTTACCTTGTTTTGCAAACTTACGGTAAGTGGGCGTTGTGTTATTTTTCCGCAATCCTTACTTAAATCGCCACTTTTTAGATGATAATTATTTGCATCAGTACCTATAAGGGTTAATCCTGTTACTTCTACCATTTTGTTGTCGCCTACAGTTTTATCGTTGTAGGTAATTGTTGCAGGATTGCCTAATTCAACATTATCGCCACTGATTATATCTGCTGTATGGTAATTATCTGCTGTTAGATTTGCAGTATTTGTTCCATCATATACTTTTTCTACTGTATTTTGCAGATTTACAACAACCTCTTTTGCGGTTATTTCTCCAATATTTCCGCTAATCTCTGTAGCTTTTAAGCTATATTTATTTGCATCGGTACCTGTAAGGGTTAAACCTGTTACAGTTACTTTTTTTGATGTGTTAGCAGTTTTATCATCGTAAGTTCCTGATGTTGGATAGTTAAACTTAACATCATCGCTTGTTTTTAAGCCTTCAACAAGATAGTTTTCAGGTTTTAAATCTGCGGTATTTGTTCTGTCATATACTTTAGTAATATTACCTTGCAAGGTTACAGTAACTGGTATTGTTTCCACTGTAATATCGCAAGTAGCAGTAAAATTACCGTCCTCAGTAGTTACTGTAATAGTTGTTTTTCCTACCGATAGGGCTGTTACTAAACCATTGTTATCAACTTTTGCAATAGTTTGTTTACTACTGTTCCAAGTTACGTTTTGGTTGGTAGCATCTGTTGGGTCAAATATCGGCGAAAGCTTAAATGTGTTACCAACAATAAGCGTTTTGCTTGTTTCGTTTAAAGATACACCTTTAACATAAATTGTATTGTCGATAATCTTAAATTTAGCACCAACAAAAGTGATGTTGTAATTATCGCCTGCTGATAAAGTGCCTTGTAAAATATTGTATTCTCCTACTGCTGTTCCTGCTTCACGCTTTAATTCTCCTTCAAAATTATCACCAGTAAGTAATGCTGGTTCTACTTTGTAGGTTAAATCAGGGTCTGGGTCACTCTTAACCTTACTTTTTTCATCGGCTGTTACTGTTATGTTCATTTTTGTAATAGTTCCGATATTGCCACTTACATCGGCTGAGGCTAAGGTGTAATTGTTTTTGTCGTCTCCAGTAAGGGTAAAGCCTTTTGCTTTTACTGGTTTGTTTGCACCTGCGTTTTTATTATTGTAGGTGCTTGTTGTTGGCGGATTAAGGCTTATATTGTCCCCTGCAATTACATCGTTTAGTTTGTAATTTTCAGCTTTTAAATTAGCTGTTTTTGTTCCGTCATATACTTTTTCTACTGTATTTTGCAGACTTGCTGTAACCTCCTTTGGAGTAATAATACCAATTACTCCACTGATATCTCTATTTTTTAATTTATAATTGCCTTTATCATCACCTTGTAGCGATAAACCTGTTACACTTACCTTTTTGTTGTTGGTTTCTACATTTTTATCGTTGTAAGTTCCTGTTGCTTTTGTTTTTAGGCTTACGTTATCTCCACTTATTGCACCAGTTAATTTATAATTGTCTATGGTTAAATTATTAGCGGTTGCGTTTCCGTCATATTCCTTTGTAATAGTACTTTTAAGGCTGGCGGTAACTTCTTTTGCTGT
>PDWI01001471.1_pt1 | contig 37117 bp, 17 predicted proteins | sample 1430891 | NCBI WGS metagenome assembly PDWI01 (sample SAMN01162508, study PRJNA174530) | Oral metagenome, whole genome shotgun sequencing project. | biome: Marine environment; feature: Marine mammal; material: Swab sample of the gingival sulcus; isolation source: swab sample of gingival sulcus... | reverse complement strand
TTAACTCTATTTTATCATATTTTGGTGAGGAGTTATACCTTTTTAGACGAAAAAAATCCTGCAATTTAGCGGGTTGTGGCGTTTCGCAAACGCCTAAATTGATATTATTAAAAGAGGATATTATGAGAGAGAAAATAATAAATTTGAGTGAGATTCAAAAAGGTATATATTTCGAGTGCCAATTTGGCAATTCCGAAGACTACAATATTTCAACTATATTTACTGTTGACTCGGGAAATTCTGAAGTATTAAAAACGTCAATCCAACTCGTCGTTGCTGAACAAGAAGCGCTACGGTCGACTGTTATCGAAGATAATGGAAAGGTGTTTATGCTCGTAAGGCCGCATCTAGATTTTGAAATCGAAACGATCAAAAGTACAGAGTCTGAGTTGGATCACTCTTATGATATTAAAGGATTTATTTCATTACCATTTGAACTTGTTGACGTTCCACTCTTTAGGGCGTTGATCATTGAAAAAGAGAACAAGTTGCAATGCGTGTTCTGCGTTCATCATATTATTGCTGATGGCATCTCGGTGGGATTAATACAAGAAAGAATTTTATTAATATATAGTCGTATCATGAATGGACAAGAAATTTCGCTTTATAACGATTGCGGCTTTTATAGTTTTGTTGAAAAAGAAAACCAAATGCTATTCGAAGGCAATTATGAAAGTCAAAAACAGTTTTGGTTACAAACAACTAAAACAATGAAGCCAATTTCATTGTTGCCAAATTATCATTCGAAATCAGGAGTTGAGCGTGCATCCAAAGAAATCAAGTTCGATATTTCCGATCAAACTTATCATAGTATTAAATTAATTAGTCGCGAGTTAGAAATTACGCCATTTCACTTTTTAATGTCAAATTTTTACTTGTTAATGCATCTTTATACTTCTCAAGAAGAAATAACATTGACAACGCCTTTTTCGCATCGACCTGATTTGGATTTAATTGAAACTGTAGGGTGTTTCATTTACACACTTCCAATTCAAATCAAATTCAATAATGCAACTACGTTTAGGTCAATTACTTCAGAGTTATATCAACAGATGATAGATTGTTATAAAAACACAGGGTATCCTAATAATTTAATTGCTCGAGATGCGAAGATGAACATGAATGGAATTAGTGTATTTGACTATTCTTTTGTGTATGATCACTATGAGCTATCAGACGAAATAGCGTGCAATTATTATAATATATTTCCTGATCAAGTTACTTTTCCAGGGGCTATGATGACTATTTTTCATGAGAGTGCTGATCAAATAAATTTAAGAGTTCAGTATAAAACTAATCTATTCAGCGAGGAATTTATTAATGATTTTGGACAGCGCTATTTGTATCTGCTTGAGCAAACTTTAAGAGATGTTGACATAAAAGTTGTTGACTGTGTCCTTCGTGATTGTTGTCCTGTGCATGATAGTGGCCAGATAAATGATGTAAATGCCGCGGCTGAAAGTCTTGACTATAAACCTGAATATAGTGATATGAAGTCTTTTATCACTGATAAACTCCTTCGTTTTCCAAATCGAATAGGCATCAAATCGCAAGAGAATAGTTATACATATCAAGAAATAGAAAAGAAATCTAGTGAGCTTGCTAAAAAAATCATTTCTCTAACAGAGAAACCTGAAAGTGCTATTGGCATACTCATGAATAGATCTCCCGAATTAGTAATTGTTGTCTACGCGGTCATTAAATCGGGCAATTATTATATTCCTTTAGATTATAATTATCCTGAAGAAAGGATTCATTTCATATTAGAAGATGCTGACATTTCGCTAATAATTTCTGATAGTGAGATAACAGCAGAAAAACCAACGTATGTATTAGATGACTTAAGTGATTTAGAGGATATTGAAGGGATTGATCTTTCTAAAATAAACAGAACTTCCAATAGCTTGTTATATATTGAATACACCTCAGGTTCTACAGGAAAACCAAAAGGTGTAATGATTGAAGATGGCTCAGCAATTAACGTTATCACAGACTTAGAACGACATTATCCGGTGCTGGCGGAGGACATATATTGTTTTAAGACAGCATTTACCTTTGATATATCTGCAACTGAGATTTTCGGATGGATTGCAGGCGAAGGTTGCTTATACGTTTTAGAACTCGAACAAGAAAAAGATCCATTGGCATTAATCAATGCAATTGATAGATGTAATATTACTCATATTAATTTTGTACCAACAATGTTTAGAGTGCTATTAGATTCCATCGATGACACGAATAAAGAAAAATTGGAATGCTTAAAATGGATATTTGTTGGTGGAGAAGCAGTAACACATGAAATTATCGAAAAATATTTAAAACTTGGGCTCTCCGCTCGTTTAGAAAATGTATATGGTCCAACAGAATGTACCATGTGGTCGTCGCATTACTCATTAGATAAAATATCAAACCATTTGTACGTGCCGATTGGCAAACCGCTTAATCGCAATAAGTTTTATATAGTAGATGAACAGCTTAAACAACAACCAATTGGAGTTGCTGGGGAACTATGCATTGCCGGTGTTCAAGTTGCAAGAGGTTATTTGAATAGAGCTGAATTAAACTCAGAAAAATTTATAGACAACCCTTTCTCTATAGAAGATACAAAAAATGATTATCAGCAGATGTATCGAACTGGTGATTTAGTAAGATTAAATCACGACGGCAATTATGAATTTATCGGGAGAATTGATGATCAAGTTAAACTAAATGGTTTAAGAATTGAATTGGGTGAAATAGAGAGTCTAATAGAGAGTGTGCCTGGTGTTATTCAAGCTGTTGTCCTGCTAAAAGAACTAGGAAAACAAAACAAATCACTATGTGCTTTTTACAGTGGGGACCAGGTTGACGATAATACAATCAAATTACATTTACAAAAGTACATACCAAGCTATATGATACCATCAATTTTTTGTTATCTTGATGCTTTTCCGTTAAATAAAAGTCATAAGGTGGATAAAGGCGCCTTGGCGAATATGACTATAAATCAAATTATGGATAACCGTGTTATAGTAAAACCTGAAACACCAATGCAACGACGCATTTATGATGTATGGGTACAAGTGTTGGGAACAGATTACTTTGGAATTGATGATGTATTTACTGATGTTGGAGGTCATTCGATTGCGATTGTGCAGTTGCATCGTTTGCTACAAGAGGAGCTTGACGCAACTTTTTCGATTACAGAACTTTTCGTATCGCCTACCATTAGAAAACTATCTGAAAAGTTTGATGTGAAACTATCTAAATCAGATGCAATTTGTAATCAACCTGAACGAGTGGAGACCATTTTTAAATGTGAAGATATAGCCATAGTTGGCATGTCAATCAATGTGCCTGGTGCAACTAGTATTGACAGGTTTTGGGAAAATTTGGTAAATGAGCGAGAAGCTATTCATTTTTATTCTGATCAAGAACTTGATGCATTAGGTATTGAAAAACATCTCTATGAAAAACCGAATTACATTAGAGCAAAGGGACGAATAAATGATTTAGATTATTTTGACTCGCGCTTTTTTGGATACTCGCCAGCGGAAGTAAAGCGGATGTCTCCTCAAATGCGGGTTCTTTACCGTGCTGCATGGGAAGCTTTTGAGAATTCAGGATATATGCCGACTACTATAGAGGGTAAGACAGGCGTATTTGTTGGTGGTTCAGATGACTTTGATTGGTATAGGCGTCTGTTGAACTCCAAAGATCACTTTGGAGATGTTTATGATGCGTTTACCTTGAGTACGAATCACTTTCTGGCGACGCGTTTAGCATATTGGTTTAACGCCACTGGCCCAGTTTATAATGCTCTAACAGGTTGCTCAACATCACTAGTTACTGTGCATTTGGCGTGTAATTCTTTAATGATGGGCGAATGCGATCTTGCATTAGCTGGTGGCGTGACAGTCGAATTGCCCAATGAAGGCGGTTACCAATATATTCCAGGCCTTATGTTTTCACCAGATGGCCATTGTCGTCCTTTTGATAACGAAGCTCAGGGAACAATGTTTTCTAATGGTGTAGGTCTAGTTGTATTAAAACGCGCAGCCGATGCATATCGTGACAATGATCATATCTATGCCGTTATAAAGGGAACTAGCATTAATAATGATGGCAATGATAAAATTGGATTTACTGCACCAAGTGTAAAAGGACAAGTCGAAGTAATGAAAGAGGCCTATCGCCGTTCAGGTGTAAATCCGCAGTCTATTCACTACATAGAAGCTCACGGAACAGGTACAGCGTTAGGCGACCCCATAGAAGTACAATCGCTAACGGAGGCATTCGCCACAGAAAAAAAACAGTTTTGTGCTTTGGGCTCGGTTAAAGGGAACGTTGGGCATGCTGATACGGCGGCTGGTATTATAGGCCTTATAAAAGCTGCGCTTGTTGTTAAGCATAAGTTCATACCTGCAACTGTTAATTTTGATACGCCAAATAAAAAAATTAATTTCTCCGAAACTCCATTTTTTGTGAACAATAAGGGCTTCAGTTGGAAAGGTGACTCAATAATGCGTGCTGGAGTTAATTCTTTTGGTGTTGGTGGAACCAATGCGCATGCCGTTATTGAGCGAGCTAAAGAGCGATTAAATACTGTTTATGATGATTCTGTTGAACTTATGATCATTTCTGCAAAATCTGAAGCCTCTTTAATAGAGAATGCGAAAAATACACTTGAATATCTTGAACAGTCGGATTCATTCATAGATGTAGCTCATACGTTAAGACACCATAAGGAAGCTTTCGACTATCGATACTCGTTTATTGCGAGTAAAAGTGCATTTGATTTAGGCGAGCAACTAGAAAAGCTAGAAGATGCAGTAATCAAAAAATCACAGACAGTACAGAACATTGTTTTCTTATTTTCGGGTCAAGGATCGCAGTATTTTGGTATGACAAAAGAATTGTTTGAGAACACTCGAAACAGCAAATTTGGCAAACTTTATCGTGCTAACGTTATGAGTATACTTGAGCGCTTAGATGATGATTTAAAGGATGAAATACTTAATGTTCTGTTTGAAAATGAAACCGAAATTATAAATGAAACTCGCTTTGCTCAATTAACCTTGTTTATTGTCGAGTACAGCATGGCAACAGCTTTAATAGAGATGGGGATAGTTCCTAAGGCTTTGGTTGGTCACAGTATTGGTGAAGTAACTGCTGCAACTGTAGCAGGTGTCTGGGATTTAGAACAAGCGGTTAAAATTATCAACAAACGCGCTGAGTGTATGCAGAATCAACCTAAAGGACATATGCTTGCGATTATAGATAAATACGAAAATGTCGTTAAACATCTGCCCGATGATGCATGGTTATCACTCGAAAACACAACAAATAATTGTTGTGTTGGCGGTCGAAGGGCTACGATTGCAAGCCTTAAAGAAAAAATGGATTCGTTGAGGATTAGTTCAAGCATTTTGCACACTTCGCATGCTTTTCATACTCCAATGATGAAAGAAGCCGCCGATTCATTTACAGATTTTATGTCAGAGTTGGTTCTAAGAGACCCCAAAATCCCTATTATTTCAAATATTACAGGTGACTATGTTGCCGAAGGTTTGATGACAAATCCGGCATATTGGGGTGAACACTTAATCAAGCCTGTTAAATTTGAAAAATCACTTGAAAAATTATTAAGTAAACCGGGTTTGTTTATTGAGGTAGGTCCAGGTAGAACGCTTGTTTCATTTATTAAACAGCATAAATTAAAATCGAAAGAACATTATGCATATAATACGATTAGGCATCCAAAAGAAAATAAAGAAGACTATGTTTATTTGTTAGAGAAATTAGGTGATATTTGGCGCGCTGGTTTGAAGTTTGAATGGAATAATTGGTTCGAAAAAGGTCAATTTATACCTTTGCCTAGCTATGCTTTTGAAAAGATGTCATATCCTATTGAGCGCATAGGAACTGTTGTAGCAGAAAAACAGGAGGCATCATTTAACGCTGGATTATCGTCTATTCAAAAGAATGATATCGCTGATCATATTTTATCAATTTTTCGTCAGACTTTTGGTTTTGAAGATATTACAGATAAAGACGACTTTTTCGAGTTAGGAGGAGATTCATTAAAAGCTGCTAGTCTTGTAGCTAAAATAAATGATGTAATCAATGGAGGCTTGGAAATTGCTGATGTTTTTGCGCATCCCCGCATAGATAAACTTATATCAAGAATAGAGTCCAGTTACAAAGAACAACTCCCTCAACAGAAAATTCATGCAACATCATTAGATGCTTATCCTTTAACAAAAGCACAACAGCGCATGTATACATTACATATGTTGAGTCCTGAAAACACGTCGTACAACCTTCCGTCAGCGACCTTGATTAAAGGAAAGCTTAGCTTGGAGAAAGTAAAAATAGCTGTTGAAAAACTCATGGAAAGACATAGTATTCTTAGAACCTATTTTATGATTGAGAACAATCGTGTTGTTCAAAAAATATTAGATCTAGCCTCTGCACCTTTATGTTTTGAAAAAGTTGATAGTGTAATTGATATTGACAAATTTATTGCTGATGAAATACGACGATTCGTACGGCCTTTCGATTTAAAAAAAGCTCCGTTATTCCGAGTGAAAATTGTGGAAATTGGCGAAATGGAGCACTTGATGTTCTTTGATATTCATCATATAATAGCTGATGGAACTTCTGTAGAAATTTTGACACGGGATTTCAACACCCTCTACCACGGAAATTTAGAGCCTTTAGAGATTCAATATAAAGATTATGCTGTTTGGGAAACAGATGTATATCAGCCTAAACAAGAGGATCAACACTTCTGGCAAGAATTATTGAGAGGGGATTTACCAACGCTCAGTCTACCAATTGACAGAGAGCGTAAAGCGACTGCAAATGCATCGGGACGGCGCGCATATTTCACGGTAGACAAAATCTTTTTTGACCAGTTAAAATTATTTACAAAAAAACGTGAGCTCACAATGTATATGACTCTTATATCAGCGTGGTTTCTGCTTTTGAAAAATTATAGCGAAAGCGAAAATATAATTGTTGGCACACCAATTGCGGGTAGAAATGACAAGCAAACTGAAGAAATGATCGGGATGTTTGTTAATATGCTACCTGTTAAAATAAAAATAGATTCAAATTTAAGTGTTGAAGAATTTATCTCTTACTTAAAAACACAAGTTTTATCATGTTTTTCACATAAAGAATACCCATTTGATCGCATAGTAGAAGATTTGAATAAACCGAGAAATATTACTCGTAACGCACTATTCGATATTTGCTTTGATTTTCAAAACATGACACAACATGCACTACAATTTGATGATTTGACGTTTATAGCTAAAGATATACCAATTGACAACATCAATTATGATATGGTATTAACTTGTCAAGAAAATACTGAAACGAATAGTTTAGAAGGCTTTGTTGATTATTCGACGGACTTATTTGATCATTCTACTGTTTTAAATCTTATTGAAGATTACGTGCAAATTTTGCGGCAAATGGTTGCAAAACCTGATATGACGATTGATTCCTTAGGTTTAAATGCATCGATAAATGCAGTTACTCAAATTAAATCAACTGAGATACCAAGTGAATCAATTGTTAGTATGCTGGTAGACTGTACAAAAAGAAATCCTGAAAAAACCGCATTAATTTTTGCTGATGATAATCAAATGACCTATCTAGAATTTGAACTTAGAGTACGACACTTTTCTGATTATTTAAAGTTGCATGAAATTGGCAGAGGAGACAAAGTCGCTGTGATGGTAGGGCGTAATGCCTATATGATTATCTCCATCTTTTCAATTTTGAATTTAGGTGCAATTTATGTACCTATAGATCCTAGTCTTACACAAAAACGTATTGCTCATATGCTAAAAACTGCGAAAGTCGATTGTGTGTTATGCGACGATGGCAGTCTTGTCGCAGAATATGAGCTGCCGTTTATAACTGTATCTGAAGTAGACGCTCATTATAGTACAGTGGATAAATCAATCATAACTCCTATTGGTGCAAACAAACAACTTGAAGAAGAACTTGCTTATATAATGTTTACGTCAGGATCGACTGGAATACCTAAAGGCGTTATGACGTCTCATCGTTCAGTATTAAATTTCATTTCGGATATTCGCGAGCGTGGTATTTTTGAAGATGAAAATAGTATTATTTATGCTCTAACTACGCCAAGCTTTGATATTTATATATTTGAATCTGTTCTTCCGATTGTAATGGGAAGGTCGATTTACTTAGCTTCTGAACATGAAGTGTTAGACGCCTCAATTGCGGCTGAAAAAATTGTCAAATATAATATAACGCACATATTAAGCACTGTATCAAGGATTAAAGCATTTGTAGAAAATCCAGCATTTAAAAAAGCGTTGGCTGTGCTTAAATATATACTTAGCGGCGGAGAAAACTATTTGCCCCAATTGATGAAGTTTCTGCAAAGGAATTCTCACGCTAAGCTCTTTAATATGTATGGACCGACGGAAACAACTATTTGGTCTACTACAAAAGAGTTAACCTATTCATCGAACATAAGTGTTGGTTTGCCAATTAAGAATACCAATATCGCCATTATTAATGAAGAGCAACAATTATTATCAAATGGAGAGTATGGCGAAGTATGTATTTATGGAGCGGGAGTAGCTAAAGGTTATATTAATAATCCAGAGGAAACATCTAGACGATTTGTAAATTTAAAAGCACTCTCTGACACGTTAGTTTATAAAACTGGAGATAGTGGCCGGCTATTACCAAATGGTGAGTTAGAAATTGTTGGACGCCTTGACAATCAAGTGAAGATCCGCGGGTATCGTATTGAATTAGATGAGATTGAACGAGCGCTGGATTCATTTGATGGTATTGAGCAGTGTGTAGCAAAAGTAGTTATGCGAGGTGAAATACCTACTTTATGTGTATTTTACACAAGTAATCAAGAAATGGATGAAGGGTTAATAAAGCAACATATAGGATCAATTTTACCTGAATACATGATACCGAGCCATTTCATTAAATTAGAAACTTTTCCAAAGCTTCTTAGTGGAAAGATTGATAAGACTAAACTGTCCTTGAATGGGCGAATATCCGACAATGATAGTTTAACTAAAATAGCAATATCTTATTCTGAGCTTAAATTTGCAATTAAACAGATTTGGTGTGATGTGTTACAGCACAATCAGTTAAGTGGTACAGACAATTTCTTTGACATCGGTGGGACCTCATTATCAATGATGATTGTTAAAAACCATTTGCTAGAAAGACTAAATATAGAAGTGCCAGTAGTTGACTTGTTTACGTATCCAACAATCAATACTTTAGTAGAATATTTAGAGGGAAAAATCGAACTGGATAGACCCCAAAATACTAGTCAAGAGGAGGCTGAAAAAATTTCATCGGATGTTTTCAATGAGGATGATGATATTGCAGTTATTGGTATTGCGATGCGTTTTCCGAAATGTCATACAATTGATGAATACTGGGAGAGTATTTTAAAAGGGCGCGAATTAATTACGACATTAAGTACAGAAGATTTAATTAAAGCTGGCGTTCCAGAAAGATTATACCAACGCGGGGATTATGTTGCTGCCAAAGGTTGTTTAGAGGATACGGAGCACTTTGATGCACATTTCTTTGATTACAGTGAAAAAGAAGCTACAGTTATGGACCCTCAGATTAGGATGCTACATCAAATTGCATGGGAGGCTTTAGAATCAGCAGGTTATGACCCATTTAAGTATAGTGGAAAAATAGGTTTGTTTGCAGGCAGCAGCACAAATATTGCTTGGATGTCTCAGTTTATGAATCAGAAAGAAGATATGCTAACCAGCTACGAGTTATTAACACTTAATGATAAGGATTTCTTGACAACAAAAGTTTCTTACAAACTTAACCTCAAGGGGCCCAGCATGAACATTCAAACAGCTTGTTCAACTTCATTGGTAGCTATTCATCAAGCAAAAGAAAGCTTGTTATCTGGAACTTCAGATATAGCAATTGCTGGAGGGGTGTCAATAACTTATCCTCAACGGGAAGGTTATTTATGGTATCCTGGTATGATATTCTCAAAAGACGGACACTGCCGGCCTTTTTCTGATGATTCAAGCGGAACTGTATCTGGTAATGGCTGTGGCATGGTTGTATTAAAAAAATTGTCGGCTGCAAAAAGAGATGGCGATTTTATTTGGTCAGTCATTAAAGGGTCAGCTGTCAATAATGATGGCGTTCATAAAGTCGGCTTTACCGCTCCAAGTGTTAAAGGACAAAGTGACGTAATTAGAGCAGCAATTAAAGATGCAAAAATTAATCCGAATCAGATTCAGTACATTGAGGCGCATGGGACTGGCACAGATTTGGGTGATCCAATTGAGATTCAAGCAATTAAAGAAGTCTATCGTAAAACAGAGAAGCCGTGTTCAATTGGCTCAATCAAAGCCAATATTGGTCATTTAGATGCTGCAGCTGGAGTAGCTAGTTTTATTAAGGCTACTTTAATCACGCACCACAAGCAAGTGCCGCCGCTAGTTAACTTTTCATCGCTTAATGAGAAAATTTCGTTCGCAGGTACCAATTTATGTATAGATACTGCTAAGCGTGAGCTGTCTGGTGATAATCATTATGTGTCAGTTAGTTCATTTGGCATGGGTGGAACAAACGCTCATCTCATTCTTAGTAATGACTTTTAAAAAGGAGGGCATAGATGTCGAAAATAAACGGTGCAGATATTTTATTGTTTTCTGGAAATACAATTGAGGCATTACAACAAAATGAGTGTGTTATTCGAGAGTACGTGCAAATGCATGCACATTATTCGCTTTCGTCTGTAAGTCATACATTAAAGCGTCGCCATAGCTTTAAGTACCGTCAATACGCTTTAGCAAATTCTAACGAGTGGCAGTCAAAGCTGAGTAATAAAGTGCTTTCAAATGTCGATTGTCAAATTAAAGTCATCGTTTCTCATTCTAAAAATGATAATGTGATTGAACGTTTTTTTAAGTTGTTTGAGCATGCACACCCTGAATTGAATAATAATATACGCTGTCGCAATGGTGCAAATAAATTTATTGCATTATTAAATTACTTAGGGATAAAAGGGCAACAATCATCGATCGATAGTTTGCTTAGTGCATCGCACGATGATCAATCGATCATTATAAACATTGGCACAGATATCGATTTAATATATGTTTCAGACAATGAATGGCGTAATATGAATCGTGTGGTATCATTATTTTCTTCAAAAAAAGGATTAACACCTTTGGAATCATTCTATAAAGGCCTTGCTGATTTGTGGCTCTTAGGCGCTTTTGATCATTGGGAAAGACTTGAGAGTAAGATTGGCAAGGTAATATACTTGCCACCATATCAATTTGATAAAAAAGTTTATCCATCTGATATTGTTAAGAGTACAACAACTATTAATGAAAAAGATGACGATATACTTAAGAATGAATCAGAGATAAATCTCGAAAATGATACCACAGAGTTAGTTTCTCAATTTGACATAAGAAGTGAGCTAGAATCTTATTGGCGAGATGTTTTAGGAGTAGATAATGCTGAAGATGGAGATGACTTTTTTGAATTAGGGGGTCAATCTTTATCGGCACTTCAATTAGCGAATAAGATAAAGGATGGCCTGGGTGTGGATATATCCCTCGCAAAGATTTTCGAGCTAGCTATTTTTGTAAGAATTTTGCGATACGTCAAGAAAAATCGAGCGCTTTTACTTACAAATCCTAAGGAAGAAGAGTCTAAAACAACTGAAATAGAATTATCGTTTGCCGCTTCTTTGGCACAAACACGTATTTTTACAGCTGAGATTATTCAAGATACGGAGACCGCATATAACTTAGGTGCGATTTATAAAATTAGTGGTGAATTAGATATTGGTAAATTGAGACACGCTTATCAAGAATTGATTAACAGACACGATGCTTTTAGAACACGTTTCGAGATTGTTGATGGCGAACTACTACAATTTGTTGAGAGCGATCTCGAAATAACATTAAAAATAATAGATTCGAAAGTTGAAGACAAGATGAAATTTTTGAATGATTGTGTTAGACCTTTTAACTTGCAAGAAGCGCCTTTGTTTCGTCTTGAAGTGTATCGATTTAAAGATACGTCTATGTATCTACTAGTAGATATTCATCATATTATTTCAGATCAAACTTCTATTGCTGTGTTAATGGATGAATTGTTTTGCCTTTATCACAATCAACCTCTAGGCAAAAAAGGGTTGAGTTATTACAATTATGTTCAATGGGAACTTGAATACTTCAAATCAAATCATTTTCAAAATGATTTGATTTATTGGCAGAAAGTCGTTACAGATTTACCACCGCAAGTTAATCTTATTGGAGAAAAAAATATAGAATCAAAATCACTTGGAATAGCGGGGTTAATTGAAAGTACAGTTGATGACGATCTCAAAAATAGACTCTACGTCTTTGCAAAAAACAACAAACTTACTCCTTACATGGTGATTTTATCTGCGTTTAAACTACTGATTTGGAAGTACACTAGTCAATCTGATTTTATAATTGGTATAGCGGTAGCAGGAAGACCTACTCAAGAATTTCAAAGAACAGTTGGGATGTTTGTCAATAATTTGCCAATGCGAGAAAGTATTGATGAGAATATGACAGTAAAATCTTACCTTATGAAAAATCAAACACAATTGGTCGAAATTTTTGAAAGGCAACAGTGCCCCTTAGAAAAAATAATTGAACTGCTTGATCGCGATGCTAAAGCTGGGCAACACCCATTATTTAATGTATCATTGAATTATGTAAATATGGGAACCGAAGAGTTTGCTATCAAAGATTTGATATTAACACCTGTTACACTGGAAAATTCTTATGCTAAATTTGATATTACCTGTAATTTTATAGAAAGGCACGATCAGTTAGCACTAGAGGTTGAATATGCTAAAAATCACTATAAAGAAGCTTTTATTCAACGACTTATTGATAGACTTATGGTTATTATTGAGCAAATAATATCGCATCCAGATGATAATTTGCGAAAAATATCTCTATTAACTAAACATGATTTTAAGACGATTTGCAAATTTAATGAATTGGCTCCTTACAAACAGTCTACTCAGTCGATAACATCAATGTTAAATAAATCATTTGAAAAACATTCTGATAATGTAGCGCTTGAGTTTAAAGATGAGCAATACTCCTATCACGAATTAGATGTTTTATCAGAGCAACTGGCTGTCAAGCTCTCAAATAATGGAATAACTAAAGGCGATCATGTTGGGCTTTTATTAGGTCGAGGCCCGCTTACAATTATTAGTTTTATTGCTCTATTAAAACTGGGTGCTGTGTATGTTCCAATAGAGATGAGCTTTCCAAAAGAACGTATTCGTTTTATGTTAACGGACTGTAAAGCAAAGATATGTCTAGTTGAAGATGAACAACTAATTAAAGATATTCCAATTGAAACGCTTTGCTTAAGTGAAGAAGATTTAATAATTAACCGAGATTCCATAACTGCGAATTTGGTCGTTGCTGAGGTCCGGCCTGAGGATCCAATCTATATAATGTATACCTCTGGCTCAACTGGTAAGCCGAAGGGAGTTGTTACAAAACATAAGGGTGTTGCGCGTATTGTACATCATACAAATTATCTCAACATAGGTTCTCAAGATATCATATTACAATTATCTAATTATGCTTTTGACGGCTCAACCTTTGACATTTACATTAGCTTGATTAACGGTGCTCGTTTAATCCTTATAGATGAAAAAGCTTCGAAGGACATTGACCGAATCTGCGAAACTATCAGGCTCTATAATATTACAGGTTTTTTTGTAACTACTGCATTATTCAATTTAATGATTGATTGGAAAATAGATACCATTTGCAACTTGAAATTTATTCTTACTGGTGGTGAAGCAATGTCTATTGAACATGCGAAACGTGCAATACAATATTGCAAACATACGCAAATTAGCAATGTCTACGGTCCAACTGAAACTACTGTTTTTGCAACATTCTTCCCAATGTCTAACTTTTCAAATGAAATGTCACGTGTGCCATTAGGGTATCCAGTGAAAAATACCAGTCTTTACGTCATAGATGCTTATGACAACTTGTTACCAACTGATATCGCTGGCGAATTGCTTATTGGAGGTGAAGGTGTTGCTGGAGAATACTTGAATCGTTCAGAATTAACAAAAGAGCGCTTTATTAAATGGGAAGTTCCATTAGGATTAAATTGCAATGCTATAGAAAACACTTTTTATAAAAGTGGAGACAGGGTGAAATTATCTCCTGATGGTTATATTGAATTTTTAGGTCGTTTTGATGCTCAAGTAAAGATAAACGGCTTTCGTATTGAGATTGGCGAAGTAGAAAGCAAAATGGCAACTTTGGATGAGGTTAATCAGGTAATCATTATACCCTTAAAGGATGGCGAAGTAACACGTGAATTAGTTGCTTATTATACACTACACCAAAAAATCACTATGATTGAGCTAAAAAGGAAGCTTGAGCAATTATTGCCTGTTTATATGATTCCTAATCGTTTGGTTGAACTTGAAGCATTTAAGCTGAATCAGAATGGTAAAATTGATCGTAATGTTTTGAAAAAATTAATCGAAGAAGAGCCCGTTTCCTTATTACGAGAGAATGCTCAAAAAAATCCAATTTTAAACGAAATGTCTAAAATTTTGAATAATGAAAGTCTTGGTGAAGATGATGACTTCTTTAATTCTGGTGGTCAATCAATCAGGGCGATTGCATTAGCTCAGAGTCTTAAACAATTAGGTTATCAAGTTACAGTAAATCAGATATTTCAATTTCCAACTGCTAGACAATTAACTCGTGAATTAGAAAAGCGGAAAAATCTACTAACTATCGAAACGGATTCTGACAATTTGTTATCATCTTTTGAATTAGGAAAGATAGTAAACAGAATAGGTAGTGACACTACTCAGTTTATTAAAACAATTATGCAGTTACCAGTAATAGTTTCTTTTGATTGGTCAATTAATCAAATATTACTGGCAAATTTAGGTAGTCAACTAACAGGGTTCGTTTATGAAGGAAGGGAAGCAATAAGCGTTGATTACATTAAACGCGCTATAGTGGCAGTCATTAAGCGCCACCAATTATTGCATAGTTATACAATCAAGAATTCTTCTATATGGAAAGAAGTAGACATAAAAGATGATATATCGTCGTTATTAGATCAAATTCCTGCAATTCAATTGTCTTCTAGCCTACTTACAAATGCTATCGTAAGACAGATATTGTTACGGTTGGAACAAACTTACGATTTGGACGAGGGACTAAATTATAGGTTTTTCATACTTTATAGTACAGACAACAGGTTTAGGATTGTCTTTCAATGTGACCATGTAATTTTTGATGGTATGAGCTTGTCCATATTAAAACAAGATTTAGATGCTTTCTTTAGTAAAAAAAATCTCCTAAAGGCTAGATCTTATAGTGAATTTATAGAGGTAATGGAGAGCCATAAGATGCATTACGAGTTTCCAGAGCCATTATCGCTTGACATTTGGCGAAATAATAATCAATTTGTTATAGAACAAATTAAATCAGGCTATAAACGATGGCGAGTTAAGGTTGCTTTAGATGGGTTGGCACCTGATACCTATTTATCGGCGGCTCTAGAGATTGTTAAAGAAAAGCTAATGCTCGATTTTAATTTATTGCCTATTAATGAAAGGATTCCTATCGGTTTACTAACTTTTGCGAGGGAATACCAAGATAAATCATTTTACGACTGCGTAGGCGAGTTTTTAGATATTGTTCCCGTATTTTTAAATGATAGTTTAGAAGAGATTAATAACAAACTAAGTTTGTTAAAGCAAGAAGGGATAAACATTGTAAATCATATTTTGTCAGAACAAGATAATATTTATAAGGAGCTACTCAGTTGCTTTTTTAATGACAATATTCTAAAACTAATTTTCTTTAATTTTCAAGGCTACATTAGTGAGAACGATATACAGTCATTTGAAAAATCCGAACGAAAGGTGGTGGATGATAACGCGATAGCTTTAATCATGATTACCGCATATTATGATGAAGATAACTTAATTGTAGAATGCCAGTAACACTATAAGAAAAGGAGTAGAATTAGTGGAAAAACAAGCAATACTTTACGGACCTTATGCAAAGCGGCCTACAGCTTTTAACTCAATTAGTGAAATGATTGTTTATACAGCTGAGCACCATGGTGAAAGAGGACTTACCTTTTTGTTACCTGATGGTAGTGAAGTGTTCACGTCATATAAACAACATTTATTAAATGCGAAATCAGTGCTAAAAGCTCTGCAGGATAAAGGCATAAGAAAAGGCGAACATATTTTGTTGGTTATCAATGATCCTGAAAAATTCTATATAGCTTTTTGGGCATGTATGTTGGGTGGCTTAGTGGCTATTCCTCTTGCCGAACCAACTTCTTATGTTGCTGGATCAAATGGCTTTAAACGTGTTGAAAACATATGGAAAGAAAATCAACATGGCCACGTAATCATTACCAGACAGCAGGAGAATAGCGTTTTAGAGTTGAAAAAAGAAAAAGATTTTGAGAACTTTTCCTATTTGTGTTTGGAGGATCTCATACAGTCCCAGCTGGATTGTGAAATACCTAAGATAGAAGATGATGACATTATCTTTATACAGTATTCCTCAGGAAGTACCGGGAGACCAAAGGGCATTCTATTGACGAATCGAAATATCATGGAGAACGTGAACAGTTTAGTGCATAGTTATAGATCTGACGAAAATGATAGAACTTTCAATTGGTTACCCCAAAATCACAATATGGGTATCTTTGGACTACATCTCACCAGCGTCATGGTAGGTAGTGCTCAATATATAATGGCATCGCATCATTTTATCAGAGACCCTTATTTATTCTTAAAAAAGTTGTCAGATCATCGTGGCAATTGGTTTGCTGCCAGTAATTTCGCATTTGAATGGATGGAGCAAAAAATAACCCCAGAACAAGTTGCAACTTTAGATTTATCATGTATTGTAAGAGCTTATAATGGGGCGGATCCTATTTCGTTGAATGTTGTGGATTCATTTTTAAATAAATTTGTTAAAGCAGGATTTCCTAAACACACCATGAAACCTGCGTATGGTTTGTCTGAGTGTACCTTAGCAGCTACGTTAACGTCTTTAGATGTTCCCTATTATTGGGAGTATGTTGATCGCGATATCTTGGCAACAGAAAAACGTGCAGTTGCAGTAAATGCTGTTGAAGAAGGTGAAGCAAACAGAATGGTATGTGTTGGTACACCAATACATAATGTCACGGTAAGGGTTTGTGATGAGAACAACCAAGTATTAAAGCAAAGAGAAATAGGAGAAATACAAATCGCAGGAGGATTGGTTAGCCAAGGCTATTATACACAGGATACTATTATTCCGCTCGTTAATGAAGATAATTTTTTACCTACAGGTGACCTAGGCTATATTGTTGATGAAGGTGTTGTAATTACAGGACGTATTAAAGATGTAATTGTCATAAGAGGTAAAAACTATATCTCGAGTGATTTTGAGGATGCTATTTTTGAAGACCTAAAATTACAGCGCAGTAATATTGCTGTAACAAGTAGTTTTTCTGGAGAAAAAGGTCACGAAGAATTATTAGTTTTTATAGAGTATGATAAAGATGTAATTTCATTTTTACCTTTGGCTAGTTCTGCAAAAAAACTAATAATGAAAAAATTCGGTTTAGAAGCAGACTTTGTGCTTCCTGTGGAGCAATTTCCACGGACAAGCACTGGAAAAATTCAACGATTTGCTCTGAAATGCCAATATCAAAATAAACAATATCAAACGATTATCAAACAAATTCAGCAATCAATGAATTCTAATCAAAAATCAGATATGGAAAGCAAAAGTATCAGTGGCGATGCTATACAGGGAATATGGTGTCAAGTATTAAATATTCCTGAATCGCAAGTAGAAATGGATGCCTCGTTTCTTGAAATAGGAGGCACATCTGTCAAAGCTTACGAATTCTTAGGTAAATTGTCTGAACTAATTGGCGTCGATATCCCTTCAAGCATTTTTTCGAAGTGTGAAACCTTGAGTGAATTTATTGACTACTTTAGTAATAATTCGTCAATCGTAAAAACTGATATGGCTACAACTACTATCGAAAAAGTTCATACCAAGGAAACAGTAGCCATAACAGGTATGGCTTTACGTTTTCCTGATGCAGAGAATATAGAGCAGTTTTGGCGCAATTTAGTTGAAGGTAAGGACAGTATTAAGCGCGTATCGTTATCACGTCGCGAATTGTTAGATTTACCAGAATGGAATGACTGGTTAGGCGAAATAAATGATGTAAATAGTTTTGACTACGAGTTTTTTAACATAGACTTAGAAGAAGCAAAAGTGATGGACCCTCAGCAAAGAATACTATTGGAACTTGCTTATCAAGCGCTAGAGGACGCTGGTGCTATTAATGATGTTGAAAGCGAGAAAAATTTTGCTACTTATGCGGCTACTAGCTTCAACGCATACTTACCAATTATTTTTGATGCAATAAAAAAAGATGCTATGATTCATCCTAAAGCTTTAGTACGTAATCTCAACAATGTTATCGCAGCCGAAATAGCTCATAAGTTTAATATGACCGGTCATTCCATAGCAATTGACTCGGCATGTTCATCTTTTTTAGTAGCAATTCACCAAGCGAGGAAATCTATAATAAAAGGTGAAGTTGAGGGTGCTGTTGTGACTGGTTCATTCTTAATATTAAATGAAATGATTCATCGCTTGGCTGATAAAGGAGGTATACTAAGTAGTAACAATCAATCAAAGACATTCGATATAAATGCTGATGGTTCAACATTAGGAGAAGGTTGCATTGTGCTTGTTCTTGAAAAAACTTCTGCAGCTCAAGCAAAAAATAAGCATATATATGGTGAAATTATAGGAAGCGCCATTAACAATGATGGCTATTCGCTAAGTATCATGGCGCCTAACCCCAGAGGACAATACAATGTGTTAAAAGATGCTTATCATGATGCCGGGATTTCTCCTTATGACATTGGCATGTACGAGGCACATGGTACAGGCACAGAGATTGGAGATCCAGTAGAAATCAATGCTTTAGCTAAATTATTTGCAAATTACCCAAAAAAAGATAGAACAGTTAGTATCGGTTCTGTTAAAACAAACATTGGTCATTTATTACCTGCCGCAGGAGGTGCAGGAATTGCTAAAATGTTACTGAGTATGATGCATAATAAGATTCCGCCTTCATTAAATATTGAGAAGTTAAATCCTAAATTATTGATGGAACAAACACCTTTATCAGTAGTAACTGAAGTGCAGCCATGGTTGCAAGAAAAGAAATACGGTGCAGTCAATTCATTAGGATTAGGTGGTACTAATGCGCATATTATTCTTTCTAAAAACTCTGATGTCATTAAACTGAGTGATGATCATTCGCATTATGTCGTAACGGTTTCTGCTAAGAATAGCCGAGATTTATTGCCACAAGTAGAAAACTTAAAAGCTTATATTGATTCAAATAAGCATAATATTCATAATATCGCTTATACTAGAAACTGTAAGCGACCTCATTATGACCATAGAGCTGTAGCTATTTACGATAAGGCTGGTAACTGTGTTAAACCATTTGAATCAGCTCAAAAAATTAAATTTGGTAATATTGATGTCGTTGCCATCATTGAAAATGCGCAGGATATAAGTTCGTTAGATAAATTAGATCAACTAATGTCAATAACGGCGTGCCTAGGAGAACGAATTAAAGTGTTTACCATTGACAAATCGCGTGTTTTAGAACGTTTCGGTATTGAATATATGCGATCTGAAGAAGTTGCTTCACTTAAAACTGATATTTTAATTCACTTTAATGAAAATCAGACAGCCTTAATTAAGCATAAAAAAATAGTAATTTATCCAACAGTTGAAAATGGGTTTAATTATGAAACGGTATTGGCCATGCTTTACTTATCTGGAGTTGATTTAACATGGGATACTTTATATCCTTCTGAGCATTATAGTACTTTGTTGCTACCTAGTTATCAATTTAAGAAAAATAAAGTGTGGCTTGATCAGGTTAAATGAAGAGGAGGTGCATGTTTAAAAACATGCTAAAAATTATGAATAAACATGAAATATCAAATTTTATTATTGAGGAATTAGCAACAATGTTGAATGTTGAAAAAGAAGACTTGGATGCTGATACAAATTTTTTAAAGATTGGTTTATCTTCTGTACAAGCGATAAAAATCATTAATAAGCTCAGAAAAAAACTTAATAAAGAAATCAATCCAGCAGTTATTTTTGAACTTAAAACTGTTAATGATATTGCTGCTCATTTGGCTAAATAAAGAGGGTAGAAATGAATTATGCTCTATTGTTTCCTGGCCAAGGCAGTCATTATAAACAGTTAGCTGATAATCACAGTAGCCAGTTTAAAACTGTGCGTCAGACAATTGAAGAAGCTTCTGATATCGTAGGTTTTAGTATTACTGATATTCTTAAACAGAAGTCAATGAAAGAAATCACTTTTGCGTCGTTAGCACAACCTATTGTGGTTGCATACTCTATTGCTTTTTATAGAGACTTAATATCAAAAACAAAATATGCTCCAAGGTACGTTATCGGGCATAGTTTAGGTGAAATAAGCGCCTATGTTGTAGCAGGTATTATATCTTTTGAAGAAGCTATGTTATTTACGGTTAACCGAGGCAAAATAATGGAGGCCATAGGCGACTTTGAAGCTTCGGTTGCATTAGCACTTGATATCGATTTAGAGACACTTAAATCAATCGTTGAAGGTATGAGAAGCTCAGGTAAAACACTATATGTAACAGGGTACAACTCAATTAAACAGTTCATCGTTTGTGGTAATGAGTCTTCATTAAGTGAATTGGATGATGCTATAGACGTTCAAGGTGGACAATTAGTTCCTTTTAGGATGATGCCAATGAAAGATGCCAGACCTTATCATAGTCCTTATATGTCAAAACTTGTAATACCAATGAGTGAAGCGCTTAAAAAAATTTCACCACAGCAAAGTTCAATTGAAGTTTATTCTACCATTAAGAACGGTTTTCTTAATGATATGGATAATATTCAAGAACTACTAGCAATACAGTTAGAAAATCCAGTTTTTTGGTTACAGGGTGTTAAAGCAATTATGGATAAATCAATTGATTTTATGGTTGATATGGGTCCAAGTGTCATTATGAGAAATTTAGTCAACGAAAATCAGCTTCGTATAAAATGCTTTGGTTATGATAATCAAATTGAACAAGTAGCATTATTTAACTATTTAGAAAAAGAGGTGAAAGATGAGTAATATTCAATGTAAAGATTCAAATAAATCTTATAATCTTCGTGTCAAGAAATATTTACCAGGGGGTATTCATTATAATTTTAACCTCCCATGGGAAGAAACTCCGCTTCATTTTTCGAGTACTAAAGGTAGTCGCGTGATTGATTTAAATGGTAAAGAGTACTTAGATCTATACGCTCGTTTTGGTGCAATGATTGTTGGTCACGGTAACGAATATTATAGTAACATGCTAAAAGCGTGCATCGACCGAGTATTGTCCGTCAGTCATTGTGATTTAGATGCTGAAATATTGGAAATGATTAGTCAATTTGTTCCGTGTGCTGAGATGATTAGATTTGGGTTGTCAGGTACGGAAATCGTACAAGCGGCATTGAGGGTGGCAAGGGCATATACTGGTCGGAATAAATTTATACGTTTTGAAAATCACTATCATGGCAATGCAGATAACATTATGGGAGGACGACCTAAGTCAAAAGAACACCCCTATCCAGAAGATTATTTAGGTGATATAAAGGGAACTCTGGGGCGTGCTGATAATATTATGTATGATCAATCATATTTACTTCCATGGAATGATATTGAAATTTTAACAAAGTTTGTTGAGGAAAACCATAAAGAAATAGCTGCTATCATCACTGAACCAGTATGTGTGAATGGCGGGTCGATTATGCCCGTGGATGGCTACTTGCAAAAGATGCGTATATTATGCGATAAGTATGGTATTGTTCTGATTTTCGACGAAATAATAACAGGATTTAGAATGGGCTTGGGCGGAGCACAAGCAGAATTTGACGTTATTCCGGACTTAGCAACATTAGGTAAAGCACTTTCTGGCGGAGGAGTCCCAGTTTCTGCTTTGGTTGGTAAAAAAGAGCTTATGCAATTAATAGTTGAGAAAAGGGTCATTCATGGTGGTACGTTTAATGGGTATCCACTTGGAACATATGCTATTAAAGCGACCTTAGATTTATTAAGTGCTAACTCTGGTAATCTCTACAAAAAAATGGAAGAAAACATAATAAAAATACAAAACAGTTTATTGGCTAGAGCAAAAGCCGTTGGCTTACCCTTAATTATACAAGGACCGCCATCATGTAGTGCTTATCATTGTACAGATAAAAAGTTATCATCACCGGCAGAATATAATTTTGAAATTATGTCAATGGATATTATTCTGAATAACAACTTAGCAAAAGAGGGCATTTTAGTATCTACAATGTCGCGATTATATCCTAACATTACTTTGAATGATCAAGATGTCAAGTGGTTTGACGAAAGAGTAAATTCTGCGCTAATAAAAACTAAAAAAATCTATGACGAAATTAATGAGTAGAAGGAGAACATAATGGATACTGTAGAAACTGAAAAAAAAATAAATAAAAGATATTTGCTGACATTTTTGCTGATTACATTTGGTATAAGTTGGACGATAATTATTGCTTATATCATCTTTAATGATGCGTTTGTGAATGCGTTCGGAGAGCTAACACTATTTAATCCGGTTGTTATGTTTGTCTTATATTCACCAACTATTGCTGGTTTAATTGTCACTTATAGGTATGATGGATTTGAAGGTATAAAAAAGCTATTATTAAAATTAAAGCCAAGAAAAAAAGATTTGTTCTGGTTTCCAATTATTTTTGTAGTAGGTCTTATCTTTTATGCTTCGATGCACTATGGTTCAATCATCTTAGGTATTCCAGTACCAAAAAGTGGATTCTCTTTTGGAGATATATTAGTTGAAGCTTCAAAAAATTTGTTTGAAGAAACTGGGCTAATAGGCGGAGCTTTTGGGTGGATTGGTTTTATGTTGCCTTATTTGCAAAAGAAGTTTAATGGTAACGCGGTTCCTGCGTTTCTTACTGGCATTGCTTTTGGGTTGTATGTTATGCCTGGATATGTTATAAGCTCCTTTGAAACTGCGACTTTGTATCCTTTGTATGTGACTCAAATTATAATATTTATTTACTTTTTTAGCTTTTTATTTAATGCAACAAACGGCAATACATTATTTTACATTTATACATTTTGGTTAATGGCAACTGGCTCGCGCTTAAAATTTTACTATTTTCAGGCGCCAGTGCAGCTATTACAAATTGCGTTTTTTACAGTACTTAGTTTTATTATGTACATGTTAGTTAAAAATAATATTATTGAGCAAAAGTTGCAAGTGTTTCCAGAATACCTAGAGTAAACTCTTTAAGATGGAGAAGTTTAGGTTATTTAACTGATATTAGGGAAGGATTAAGAAATGTTTAGAAATATTGATCAGCTTACACTATTCAAGCAAATAAAGAACGGTGGTGAATCTGTAAATCTCGTGTTTTTTCCATATTTAGGTGGCTATGCTAATAGTTTTTACGAAATTGCTAAAAAACTTGATTGTAACTGTAATATTTGGTCTGCGATGCCTCCTGGTCATGGGGAGTCAACTTTGCCATTAGTTGACGACATTGATCGTTTAATTGATTTATATATGACAGAAGTTAATTATTTACTTGATTGTAAGACAATTTTTGTCGGTTATAGTTTGGGTGGTGTTATAGCTTATCATCTTTTACAGCGATTAAAACACGATCCCCTTGTTGGTGTAACTGTACCAGAAAAACTACTTATAATGTCAAGTGGAGCGCCTATTAACTTTAAGAACACTCGAATTTCACGCTTACCAGACAAAGTTTTACTTGAAAATTTAAACAAATATGAGGCTTTGCCAGAAGAAGTATTTATGAATGATTACGTAGCGAAGTACTTACTACCAATTTTTAGAGCGGATTATAGTATTTTGGAGAGCGCTGCTAAAAAAAAAATTGAACCGTTGGATGTTGATGTTAGTTTAATTTGGGGCATGCAAGACCAGGTGGTGAAATTAAATTTTGTTTTACAATGGGAACAATATTTTACAGAACCTGTAAAATTAACTATCTTGCCAACATCAAAACATATGTTTATACATGAAGAAGCAGAACATGCTGTTAACTGGATCAATAAGAGAATTTCTGTTTAACCCAAATAAGTCAGTATTTTTGTTAAATATATAAGAGAAAGTTTTTGTTTGCACTATTAGGAGGTTCCAATGAATATTGGTATAGTAGGCGCAGGAGTTATGGGACGTGGTGTAGCAGAACGTTTTGCGACATATGGTTTTGCTATCATCCTAGTTGATAAGTACAACGATGCTTTAAATGCAGCTAAAAAGGAAATTGAACGTAGTCTAAATTTTAAGCGCATGATGAATAAAGAACTTAACGTGGAAGATATATTAAAAAGAATTTGTTACTCAAACGATTTAAAAGATCTGGATGCGTGTGATTTTATCGTAGAAAATGTGACTGAAGATAAAAACGTAAAAAGTGAAATATATAAAGAACTAGACGAAGTTTGTGGGCAAAAGGCCATATTTTTGGCAAATACATCATGTATATCTATAACTTGGCTTGCGAGCATCACGAAAAGGCCAGATAAAGTTATAGGTGTTCATTTCATGAATCCAGTACCTGTGAAAAAATTCAGTGAAATGATAAAAGGAACTTATACATCAACGGAAACTATAGATAGTGTTCGTACCCTACTAAAAAGTGCAGAAATTGATGTCGAAATGATTAATGATAGCCCTGGCTTTGTTACCAATAGACTTTCTCATTTGTTTATGAATGAAGCGGCTTTTTTAGTTTACGAGAACGTGGCTTCCCCAGCACAAATTGATCGGATATTTGAAGAGGGGTTTGGACATAAGATGGGACCTTTGAAAACGGCTGACTTAATAGGCTTAGATACAGTGCTTGATTCGTTAAAAGTACTTTACGAAGAATATGAAGATCCAAAATTTAGAGCGTGCCCTCAACTTAAAAAAATGGTTCGTGCAGGTAACTTAGGTAGAAAAACAGGTAAGGGATTCTTTGATTACAACTAGTTAACGGTGTAAAGCAATCTATGAAAAGATGTTAAGAAACATAACATTGTAATAATTGAGAAAACAAGATAAGAAGAGTAATAGTATTAATGCTCTTTTAGCAGTGATCTATAAAAAGCAATAGTTGAAAGACTAAATAGTTTATTCTATAAATCAATTATCGTTATTGAATTATAGAATAAGTATTTGTCATTTAACAATATATTATTTGTTTGATTAAAGATTTTGAGATGATTGAATGTATTTAAGCTATGCCTTAAAATGAAATTATAGTAACTGCCTCAAAGAGAAACGACGTATTTAGAGTCATCGAAATTAAAGTAGCCACAGGTATAGACAGGTATAGAGACGAGACTCTTTGAAAGAGTGATTAAAGATTTCTAATAAGTCAATACAGAATTATCTGAAGTAGACTGAATAAAAAACTTGGAACATATTTTGAATTGTACTGATTATTACCACCGTTATTATTTCAAATGTGGTGAGAGTATTGCAGTAAACAGGGCAAGCGATATTTTCAGCATAGTTTTACTGCTTCGGTGTTGAATAACCTTAAGATATATTGTGTTTCTTTTTATATAAACGTGTAAGAGGAAAATGTTAATCTTACTTAACGAAGTAAAAAAAAGGAAATTTATCAGTTTTAACTTTTGACATTAAAGTATTTAGAATTAGCAAAGATTAACTATTCTAAATCATGTGCTTTGTAGTAAAAGTTACAAACAAAATAACATATTGATTTTGGCAAATGATTATTTTTAATGAATTAACTGTAATTGAGCGCATATTAGTTATAATTGAGTCCTAGCAACGATTGCTTCCTTGTTAAGAAATTGCTTTATAGCATTCAATTATAACTTATATGATAGATGGTTTAAACAAAAGAAGTAGTTTTATAGTCTACTTTACTAACTTATTAATAGGAGATATGATATGAATCATCAACAAAAAATAACACAATTTTTAGGTAAGTTTTTTGACGTTGAAAAAGTGGGGACTGAAGATAACATTTTTGAACTGGGGTTAGTAAGCTCATTGTTTGCAATGCAACTGGTATCATTTTTAGAAAAGGAGTTTAACATTGTTATTGACAATGACGAACTTGATCTTGAAAACTTTAAAGATATTAAATCTATTAACGGATTTGTTTCTTCCAAACTCGATTAGGAGCAAAATATGGCAAAAAAAAAGGCAAAATGTGTAATTTGGGATTTAGATCATACGCTTTGGCATGGAATACTTGCAGAAAATGATAATGTAAGGTTGCGTCCAGAAGTATTACAAATATTAGAAGAACTTGATAATCGCGGCATTTTGCAGTCTATTAGCAGTAAAAACGATTATGAACTTGCGATGGATAAATTAAAAGAATTTGGATTAGATCACTATTTCATTTATCCACAAATTAATTGGAATCCAAAATCTAATAGTATTCAAAAAATTGCTGATGCTATAAACATAGGGAAAGATACAATAATTTTTGTAGACGATCAAGCGTTTGAACGAGATGAAGTTGCTTTTGCACACCCTGAAGTATTGGTAATAGATAGTGTTGATTTAAATGATTTCCTAGAACGAGATGAAGTTAATCCAAATTTTATTACAAGTGATTCGAAAAATAGAAGATTAATGTATCAAACTGACATTGTAAGGAATCAAATTGAGGAATCTTTCGAAGGAACCAAAGAAGAATATCTATCTACATTAGGGCTTGTAATGAAGATTACGCCCGCTGAAAAAGAGGATCTCAAGCGCATTGAGGAATTAACGGTCAGAACAAGTCAGTTGAATTCTACAGGATTAGTGTACACTTATGATGAGTTAGTTGAACTAGTAGATGATGACAATCACGATATGTACATCGTGCAATTAGATGATTGCTATGGTACATATGGCAAAGTTGGTTTGGCTCTCGTCGAAAAAGAAAGTACGATTTGGTGTATTAAGCTATTAATTATGTCTTGCCGCGTCATTTCAAGAGGAGTTGGCAATGTTTTGCTCTATTTTATAATTAATAAAGCAAAGAAAAATGGTAAAATATTACGAGCATCTTTTATCCCTACTGAACGTAATAAAATAATGTATATTACATACAAATTTAGCGGATTTAAAGAAATAGGGTCAGATGGTGAAGTGGTTCAATTACAATCTGACTCAAGTGAATATAGACAAATGCCAAATTATGTTGAAGTGATAGAAGGAGTTTAAAAACATGAATTTTCAACTTTCAAATGAACAGTTAGAGTATCGCAACGAAGTAATTAAGTTTGCTAAAAGTTACTTAAATGATGAAGACAAATTGGGCGAATTTTCCAGAGAAATGTGGGAAAAATTTGCTGAATTTGGTCTACTTGGCATTACAATTGACGAAGTTTATGGTGGATTGGGTGAAGATTACCTAACCGCAGCTGTAGTGATTGAAGCTTTAGGCTATGCTTGCAGAAATAATGGATTCACTTTTGTTGTTAACAATCATATTTGGGTTGCACAAAATCTAATTTTTCTTTATGGAAATGAGGAACAAAAAAAACGTCTACTACCAGATATGATTAAAGGAAAAAAAATTGGTTCTATTGCTATAACCGAAGCTGGTGCTGGATCAGATTCGTTCGGTATGAAAACTAAGGCTATAAAAACAAAAGACGGCTTTTTTATTAACGGTAGTAAGATGTTTATATCTAATGGACCGATTTCAGATGTTTTTATTGTCTTTGCTCTTACAAGTGAAGAAGAACGTAAGAAAATATCAGCTTTTATAGTAGAAAGAGGTACGGATGGTTTACATTATGGTGATGAAATTAAGAAAATGGGATTAGATGCGTGTCCAACCAATGAAATGGTATTTGAAAACATGTTTGTGCCAAATAGTAACTTGCTTGGTAAATTACACGGAGGATCAAGTATTATGACGAGTGCATTAGAGTGGGAGCGCTGTTACGAATTTGCACCTCATGTTGGTGCAATGGAGCGTGTGTTGGAAAGATGTGTTGAGCAGGCGGAGACGCGCGTTCAATTTGGAAATAAAATTGGACAGTTTCAAAGCGTTTCGCATAAAATATCTCGGATGAAAATGAATTTAGAATTAAGTAAACTCATGCTTTATAAAATAGGTTGGTTAAAATCTCAAGGCAGAACTGCATTTGTTGAAACATCGATTTTTAAAGTTTTTGTAAGTGAAAGTTATATTCAAGCTTGTCAGGATGCAATGCAAATTTTTGGCGGCTACGGTTACATGACTGAATATGGTATAGAACGGGAATTAAGAGATGCTTTGGCATGTAGTATCTATTCTGGTACAAATGAAATGCAATTAAATACAATATACAATATGATTGGTTTTTAAAGTTGGTTTGGTGTTATATATGAAAATTGTGATATGTGTTAAGCCAATTAAAACAGAGTATGTTGCAACTAATGGCCTCACAGGTGAGGCTTATGTGATCAATCCCTATGACATTCCGCCAATATTGGATGCATTAGCACTTAAAAAAAAGTTCAGCTGTGAAGTAATTACCTTGTCAATGAGTGTACCAAGCTCTGAACAGGCACTTGTTAAACTCAAGGCAGTTGGTGTTGATCGAGTTATTTTGTTAACTGACTCAAAATTTTCGGGAGCAGATACCATAGCGACGAGTAAAGTGCTTTATCATGCTATAAAAAAATTAGAAGATGTTGATGTTATTGCCTTTGGAAATCATGCAGTCGATGGAGAAACTGGACAAGTAGGTATAGGGGTTAGCGAATTGATGAATCGCGAGTGTATATTGGGAATAAAAAGCATTCAATCTTTTGAAAATAACATAGTATTGATGGGAAGAGAGAAAGATGGTATGTACCAGAAAATTGCTGTCAGTGAGCCTTTTGTCGCTATTTACTCTGATTTTTCGTTACAGCAGCTTGATTACAGTCTCATTCAGTTAAAACGTGCGAAAGCTAAAGGAATAGAAATCTGGAATTGTCAATTAATCGGCATTGAAGAAGAAAATTGTGGGATACTCGGTTCCAAAACCAAAGTTAGTCATATTGAACGAGAGTTGATAAGTAAAGAAAATCAAATAATTGAGGGTACAGTTGCGGAACAAGTTGATAGGTTATTTCAACTTATCCAACGTTAGTGTTATCAAATAGTTTTACCTATTCCAGATTCAAATAGCTTATTAAGGAGTTCTTTATGTCAACATGTAATGTCCTAGTCTTTTCAGAACAAAGTAATTGCGTTTTTACAGAGCACACTTTACAAATATTAACTAAAGCGAGTGAAGTAGCGAAGCAACTATGTGTAGAAGTCGATTATATTTGTTATGGTAACAAGTTAGATAGTAATTCTTTCTCAATGGTTGGTGAGTATGGTGCAGATAACCTATATGCTTATTTATTTGATAGAAACTATAGGGATTATAGATATTTTGTTGATGTTCTTTCAACGCATATTGAAGAACACAAACCACAAGTTGTATTGATACCAGCAAATGATAATGGTAAGTTGATAGCCGCTATTTTGTCTATTAGATTTAACGCAGGCCTTACTGCTGATTGCATAGATATCAGACTATCTGAACAGGGAGAAGTTGTTTTTTCTAGAGCAGCACTTAATGATTCAGTAATAGCTGATATTAGTGGTGTAAATAGCGACATGGTTATGGGAACTATTAAAAAAGATGCGTTTAAAAAAGAAAAAAGGCTGCTGGACAAAACTTTAGAAGTGCTGAAGCAACATTATTTTTTTAACCGTTTCTATACTTCTTTTAATATATTAGAACAAAAACCGCTAAAAGTGGAAAAAGAAATTGATTTGGAATTATACGATATTGTTTTTTGCTTAGGGCGTGGTGTTAAAAATGTAGACGTAGTTAGGCGGTTTGAAAAGCTTTCGCTAAAATTAAAAGTAGGTTTGGCTGCGACTCGAACTTTAGTCGAAAAAAACTATATTTCTAAAGCGTATCAAGTTGGGCAGTCAGGTAAAAGCATACGTCCTAAAGTATATGTTGGATTCGGAGTTAGTGGTGCTAGTCAACATATCGTTGGAATTAAATCTACGGATATTATTGTTTCTGTGAACACGGATAACAGTGCTAACATTTTAAATTACGCAGACTATGTTATTAACAATGATTTACATTTATTGTTGGAAGAAATGGAATCACGTGTATCAAAAAACAGGAAAAGGCAATATGAGTAAAACAAGTAACTTTAACAAATTCTTTATCCTTTGGTTGGGGGAGATGATTTCGAGCATTGGCAGTGGAATTTCTGCATTTGGACTTGGAGTATTTGTGTTTAGTCTTACTCAAACAGCGACAAGCGTTTCACTAATCATGTTATTTTCATTTGTTCCTTCTATTATTCTTAGTCCTTTTGCAGGAGTATTAGCTGATCGTTATGATAGACGTTTGCTTATGATTATAGGAGATTTCTTTTCAGCCCTTTTTTTGGTAATAATAATAGTATTAATTTCTTTTAGTACTATTCAGTTGTGGCAAATATGCCTTTTGGTAGGGTTAAGTTCGATCTTTGTATCGCTGATTGATCCTTCATACAGGGCAACTGTTACTGATTTACTGACAGAAGAAGAATATGTTCGTGCTGGAGGAATGCTTCAGCTTGCATCATCTGCTAAATTTTTATTATCTCCTCTAATCGCTGGCTTTTTACTTACTATTACAAATATATCTACTTTAATATTGATTGATATACTGACAATAGTAGTGACCATTATAACGATTAGTTATGTTAAGAGTTCTACTGAAATAAAACGTATAGTTTTAAAAAATGAAAATCTTTGGCAATCTTTTTATGAAGGTTTTAATGTTGTAAAAGAAAAACCAGGTATTCTGAATTTAATTTTATTGCTTTCTGTAATCACTTTTTTTATTGGTTTTCTTGAAACACTATTTACGCCTTTTTTACTGCCTTTAAGTACACCTAGTGCATTAGGGATTATTCAGTCAGTTAGCGCGATTGGTATGCTGATCAGTAGCTTAATTATTGGTATAATAAATCTAAATAAACATCAGTTTAAAAGCATGACGATTGCACTTTTCTTAAGTGGTTTATTCATAATAGGCTTAGGCGCAGTAGAACATCTAATTGTAATCGCAATCTTTGGATTTTTGTTTTTTAGTACACTGCCGTTCATCAATACAGCTGCTGATGTACTCATCCGTCGAAACATACCAGATGAAAAGCAAGGTCGTGTATGGGGGCTAGTTTCAATACTCTCTCAGTTGGGTTACATTTTTGCATATGCAATATCGGGACCTTTGTCAGATTTTGTTTTTAACCCGCTTTTAACTGAGCACGGCTTATTGGCAAACAGTTTATTAGGTCAAATAATAGGCACTGGACCAACTAGAGGTATTGGCCTCTTATTTATAGTTATTGGCATTGGTATTATATTTGTTTCAATTAAATTATATCATTCTAAAAAAGTTAGATATTTAGAGCGTATGATAAGGAGCAGTCAATGAACAAGAAGCTACTAGTTAATAACTTAAAAAACCAAAAAATTACAGCAATTATTGTAGCATTAACTATTGCATTATCGACATTTTTTATAGCAGTAGGTGTCATAGTTGTTGTGCAATTAGCTGAAAGTGTTAGTCAACTAGCTGATAAAACAGTAACGCCAGACATTGTTCAAATGCATAAAGGTACATTTGATCAGGAAAAAATGAGAGAGTTCGTTGAAAATGAAACTGATGTTAGCAGCTATCAAATTGTAAAAATGATCAGCATTGACGGTGCAGATTTAGAAATAGCTAATGAAAGTCAGTCTAAATCAGTAATGGATGTATCTTTTGTTAAACAAAATAAGGAAATGGATTTTTTATTAGATTTAAATAATAAAATTGCCACCTTAAAGAAAGGTGAAATTGGGGTTCCGCTGTATTATCGTGATCGTTTCGGACTTTCTATTGGAGATGAAGTTGTTTTAAACTATGATGGTGAACGTTATTCTTATAAAATTGTTACGTTCATTAGGGATGGTCAAATGAATGCATCAGCAGTTTCGTCGAAACGCTTTTTGATTTCTGATTCAGATTTTAATACTCTAGAGCATATGACGGATCATGTTGAATATTTGTTTGAATTCGTTTTAAAAGATTTTTCGTCAAGTAGTCGCTTTGAGACAAACTATCGTAACGAAAATTTACCCAAAAAAGGGCCGATGGTAAACAAGCAAACAATTATGATACTAGGAGCACTTTCCGATGGTGTGGTCGTACTACTAGTCATCCTTATAAGCATAGTTTTGATAATTTTGGCAATGATTACAATTAGGTTTACTTTTTTAATTACTTTAGAAGAAGATTTAAAAGAAATAGGGACATTAAAGGCGATTGGTATTCCCAAGCAAAAAATACAATTTATTTATGTGTTAAAATACCTTGTAATTACAATTATAGGTGCAATACTAGGATATATTTTGTCAATACTTTTTTCAGGTGCGTTTTTAAATAATATGATATTGTATATGGGGACAGTTGACAATCAATTAAGTGGTTATTTTTATGCTTTTTTAGCAGTATTAATAATAATTGGAATTATTTATTTATTTACGCAATTCGTGCTAAAGCGTATTGATAAAATATCATCCATTGATGCTTTAAAAAATGATACTTTAAGCGGAAAAACAAGTACTAAATTATCGTTAATCAAGTACTATCGATTTAAGAATTTAGCTATTTTTATTGGAATGCGGGATGTTTTTACCGGATTTAGTCGTTATATTTTGCCTTTTATATTATTTATCGTTACATCTTTTGTTGTTCTAATTCCTGTCAATTTAAGTTATACGATATCTGACTCTAGTTTCATAACTTATTTAGGAATTAGTAAATCAGATATAAGAATTGACGTACAAAGTATTGACAATTTAACAACTGTTTATCAGGAAGTTATGAATATTCTGGAGCAAGATAATGAGGTAAATAGTTTTGCAGTATTTGCAACATATACTTATAAAATCCAAGATGAAGAAGGTGTATGGGTCAATTTAAATACAGAAGTTGGAGATTTCAGTAATTTTCCGTTAGATTATTATCTAGGAAAAGCACCAGAACAAGATGGCGAAATTGCCTTGTCTGCACTTGCAGCTAATACTTATCAAGCTGAGTTAGGTAGTGAACTAGACATTATGATAGATGATACAATTCATAAAATGAAAATTAGTGGTGTTTATCAGGATATTACTAATGGCGGTAAAAGTGCGAAGGCAACTATTGAGGCTAATGAAGATAGCTTGCTATGGTATGTGTTCAATGTCGATTTGAAGGATAAACGATTAATAAGTCAGAAAAAAAATGAATGGAGTAAAACCTTTGAAAGAGTAAAAATTACTGATGTAGATGATTACATCGATCAAACTTTTTCTGGAGTTAAAAATCAACTTAAGGTAGTTGTAATAGCTTCGATTATAATAGCTTTGATGCTAACAGTACTATTAATAGCATTATTCATGAAGCTAAAAATGGCAAGAGAAACACGTGAAAATGCTATTCATGTTGCACTCGGCATCAATGCTAATTTTATAAAAATGAAATATGTGAGTGCTATAACATCTATCGCTTTGATAGGAATTATATTTGGCACAGTACTAGCGAACTCACTAGGAGAAATATTAATAAGTAATATAGGCTCTTTATTTGGCATGGCTAGTTTAGAGTTTGTAATACCAATTGTGATATCTTATATAATGTTGCCTGTATTATTGTTAACTGTCTCAATTCTAGCTGTAATAGCCATATTTTATTTAGTGTGGCGTCAGAATGATCTTGTCACCAAGATAAAAAGCTAAAGAATTGTAGAAATCTAAAACTTCACGCATAGCTTTTCAGTGAAAGGAGGGTATGATTATTATCATACAAAGTGAGATGAAAGAAGGAATAATATTAAAAGTTGAAGGTTTAAATAAGTATTTTAATTACGGGAAGTCGAATGAATTTTGGGCACTGAAAGACGTCAGCTTCAGTATTGATAAAGGTGAATTTATTTCGATTATGGGACCATCTGGATCAGGTAAATCTACATTGTTATATGCGATTAGTGGTATGGATCATTTTAATGATGGTAGTGTGAAATTGTTTAATACAGAAATTCACGACTTGCCTGAGACGCGTTTGGCAGAATTAAGACTTAATCAAATGGGATTTATCTTTCAAGATTCGCATCTATTAAAGCACTTAAATATAGTTGATAACATTCTCTATACTGGATATGTTTCTAAAAAACATACTAAACAACAAGTTGATAAAAAAGCAAAAGAACTAATGAAGCAAATGGGGATCGCTCAATTAGCTAATAATGCAATAACTGAGGCTTCAGGTGGCCAGCTGCAGAAAGTAGGTATATGTCGAGCTCTAATTAATGAACCAGATATATTATTCGCGGACGAACCGACAGGAGCGTTGAACTCGTCTTCTACCGCCGATATTTTGGAAATACTGTTAAAACTAAATGAAAAGGGCATTACAATTATCATGGTGACGCATGATATTAATGTGGCATCTCATGGCGAAAAAGTGTTGTTCTTAAATGATGGTAAACTAATCACTCAAAAAGATATGGGAAAATTTAATTCTGGCCTATCAGATAGTGACACTCGAGAACGCGAGTTATCAAATTGGCTTGTGAAACAAGGTTTTTAACTAATATGAAATTTGCTAAATAAGGAGGAATTGTGTGATTTTGTTATCATACATACGAAAAAATGGAAAAAAAAGGTAATTTTAAATATTTTATAATTCTTTGGATTGGTGAGTTTGTTTCGGTTATTGGGAGCGGGATTAGTGCGTTCGCTCTTGCAATTTTTGTATATCAAAAGACGGGTGAAGCAACACAATTATCGCTATTAACACTTTTTTCATTTATGCCAAACGTATTATTAACGCCATTTGCGGGGAGTTTGGCAGATCGATATAATCGTCGAATATTGATGCTTATAGGAGATTCTTTTTCAGCAATAGGCATTCTCTTTATATTTTTTAATTTGCTTAATGGAAATGATGATTTTTTATTGATTTTGGTAGGTGTAACGATTAGTTCAATTTTTTCTAGCCTATTGGAGCCCTCTTATCGCGCTACGATTTCTGAAATTTTATCGCCTGAGGAATTCTCACAAGCAAGTGGTTTCGTTCAAATGGCAGGTGCAGCTAAGTTTTTGCTTGCACCAATTATAGCTGGCTTTTTACTAAAATTTATGCCGATTCATCAAATATTATTAATTGATATTGGTACATTTATTGTAACTGTACTTACAATTATTATAGTAATCAATGCTCCTATCAAAAATCAAGTATTCAAACCTTTGAACGAGGAATCTGTTTTTAAGTCCTTGTATAAAGGCTGGCGGTATATGCGTAAACAACAAGGTATTCTCACTTTAATCATTGCTATGACTGTAGTCACATTTAGTATTGGTTTTTTGCAGACATTGATAAAGCCAATGATGCTTGAAAAAATTAGTGTTGCTGGTGAGGGCATGTTTGAATCTATTTGTGCGGTTGGTATGCTTGTTAGCAGTATAATAATTGGTATAATAAATAGAAATTGGAAGTTACAACGTACTTTAGGTCTTTCGATTGTTTTATTTGGAATCATGATGTCGATGCTTGGATTTAATTTTCCAGTAATTATTTTAGGAGTTTTCTGCTTTTCGTTTTTTTCAGTACTCCCATTTGTGAATATGAGTGCAGATATATTATTGCGATCGAATGTAAGTGATGACTATCAGGGGCGTGTTTGGGGTATTACAGGGCTTGTTTCACAACTTGGGTTTATTATTTCTTACGCTATATCAGGTCCACTTGCTGATTATGTCTTTAACCCGTTATTAAATGAAAATGGATTATTAGCTGAGTCGTTAGGACCATTATTTGGAGTTGGTCCGCACCGCGGTATTGGTTTATTGTTTTTTATCACAGGCATCCTAATGAGTTTAGTAGGATTATTCTTCTGGAAAAACAGAAATATCTCAAAACTTGAAACAGTTGCAAATAGTATAAAAAATGTTGAGAACAGTTCAAATAAATCTTTAACTTCTTCTGCGGAAGTGTAATAAGCTAATATAATATCGTATTAAAGTCCATGCTATTAGTAAATAATTTCTTAAACTTTTAACAACGAGTTTTGAGAGTTGATACTTTTAGCAGAAGTTTTATTAAGTGTGAAACTATATTGTCTGCCGAAAAAGGTCGGAAAAAAGAAGAAAAAGCAATAGCTTGCGATGTTTAATGCAAGATGATATTTCCAAAGTGGTATAAATCTTGAGTTTGACAGTGAAAAAATAAAAAACTCCTTCTAAACATTTACAACCTCTTAGCCTCAGAAGATGGCTAAGAGGTCCTACGTCACAAACCGTAGCAAAATAAATAAACTTAAAAAAGTGGGTAAACTATGTGATGAATTGGCAAAATAGAGGGCTAACTCATTAAAACAATGGTGTTAGCTTCATCAGGTAGACCTACATGCTTTTAATTAGTTATTGCAGCAATCACGAAAAATTGTAAGTAACGTTTCTGAAACGCTTATACAACGCAATTTGCATTTATGCCCAAATAGTATCTCTAGATCAGTGTAGAGGAAACCGTTAGTCCGGACTTACGATGCTGTATTTCACCTGTTCACATAAGCTTTTATCTAAGCTATAAATTTTACTTATTGATTCGTTTTTTGATTTATTACGGAATATTCTTATTGGGGCTGGACACTGCTCCGAAATAGACTGAGCTAATTGTTTGGAATGTCAAAGCTCCTGAATGGGGACTCAATTATGGTTTTTTAAGGTACGTGGTAAAAGACTGGTGTCTTGACAAAAGTAATTGATTAGCGTACTGTCGCGCATCGCGTTAAGGCACGTTTTGCCGATAAAAATCAGCACACAAAAATACCCGCGAAAAGCGGGTA